>Ga0208644_1000907_pt1 | contig 26158 bp, 26 predicted proteins | sample VirMetDEL_Nov_18_FD_184517 | JGI IMG/M metagenome (GOLD analysis project Ga0208644, IMG submission 184517) | Aqueous microbial communities from the Delaware River and Bay under freshwater to marine salinity gradient to study organic matter... | ecosystem: Environmental > Aquatic > Marine >...
AGGTATTTCGAGCCGCTCTATACGGCTAGGCACAACCGCCGAAAGTATGTTCGATATAAGAAAAAACACTCCCCCCAACCCAACCAGCAGTCGAAAAAGCCGGCTAGTATACCAGCGATATTTCAATACAGGGTAGAAGTCGCTCGAAATGAGGCGTAAGCTTTAGTCCATGGCACTAATTTCGAGAGCAGAAGCGGCACGTGCTTTAGGAGTAACAAGCGAAGCCGTTTACGCCGCCGTTAAGCAGGGCCGTCTCAGCACCATCACCGCCAAAGACGGTCGCGTCATGGTGAACAGCGAGACCATGAGAGACGAGTGGGCCAGAAACACACAAAAGCGCATCGGCCGCGGCCCCAAACCCCCTGGCACGCCCCCGAAACCCCTTCGCCCCCGTGAAGAGCGCATGACAAGCGGCAGAATCACCCGCACCGTCGAATCCATTCCCGAATACGAGGAAAGTCGCGCCCGTACGGAACACTTAAAGGCTGAACTCCTCGAGCTGGAACGTAAGCAGAAAGAGGCGCTCTTAGTCCCAGCGGCTGACATCGAGGCGAAGTGGGTAGAGATCATCACCCAAGCCCGCACCAAGATCCTTGGCATCCCCACCAAGGCCAAACAACGCATACCAGACCTTGATACCGACGCGATGAGCATCCTCGAGGACGTGGTACGCGAGACGCTCGAGGACCTCAGCGCAACCGCGGATTACGAGGAAGAAGCCGAATGAACAACCTCTTACGCCTTGAAAACGCCGCATTTAGCGCCTTTAAGCCCCCTAAACGCCTCACTTTGAGCGAGTGGGCCGACACCTACGCCTATCTGAGCAGCGAATCCAGCGCTGAGGGCGGCCGGTGGCGCACCCTGCCTTATCAGAAGGGAATCATGGACGCGATCACCGACAACAAGGTCGAGCAGGTCACGGTGATGAAGTCAGCTCGCGTCGGCTACTCCAAGATCCTCAACCACGTCATCGCCTACTACATCCACCAGGATCCAGCGCCAATCATGTTGGTGCAGCCCACCATCGAAGACGCCCAGGGCTACTCCAAAGAGGAGATCGCCCCCATGCTCCGCGACACCCCCTGCCTAAAGGGCCTGGTAAGCGACTCGAAGGCAAAGGACGGCGCTAACACGATCCTGCAAAAGCAATTCCCCGGTGGCACGCTCAGCCTTGTAGGCGCTAATTCGCCCCGTGGCTTCCGCCGCGTAAGCCGCCGCATCGTGCTCTTCGACGAGGTCGACGGCTACCCCGCATCGGCCGGCGCGGAAGGCGACCAGATCAAGCTGGGCATCCGCCGAACCGAGTACTACTGGAACCGCAAGATCGTCGCCGGCTCCACGCCCACGATCAAGGACTTCAGCCGCGTGGAACGCCTCTTCCAGCAGAGCGACATGAGGCGCTACTTCGTCCCATGTCCCGACTGCGGCTTCATGCAGTACCTCAAGTGGGGCAACATCAAGTGGCGCGATGACGATCCCTCCACCGCCGCCTACTGCTGCGATGGCTGCGGCGTCCTAATTCCGCACAGCAAAAAGCGCTGGATGGTGGAGCGCGGCGAGTGGCGTGCCACCGCTCCCGGCAACGGCAAGCACGTGGGCTTCCACATCTGGGCCGCGTACAGCTACTCACCCAACGCCAGCTGGTCAAATCTCGTCGAAGAGTTCCTGGACTCCAAGGGTGACGCCGAGCAGCTCAAAACGTGGATCAACACCACCCTTGGCGAAGTCTGGGAAGACGAATACGCCTCCAAGATCGGCGCCGACTCCCTGATGGAACGCGCCTCTAATGAGCGCTACAAACAAGGCGTTCCACCGGTCGAAGCCTTAGCCGTGACGGTGGGTTGCGACGTCCAGGATGATCGCTTGTCCCTCTCCGTTTGGGCATGGGGCCGTGAGGAAGAGGGCTGGCTAATTGATCGGGTCAAGATTTACGGCGCTCCGTCACGCCCGGAGGTTTGGAAACAACTGGACGAAGTCCTGGCACGCCCTTATGTCAACGAAGCGGGCGAAGAGATGAAGATCCTCGTCTGCGCCATTGACTCTGGCGGTCACCACACCCAGGAGGTTTACCAGTACAGCCGAGAGCGCGCCCACCTCGGCGTCATAGCGATCAAGGGTGTGGGTCAGAAGGGCAAGCCTGTATTGGGCAAATCAAGCAAGGTAGACATCAACTACAAGGGGCGGTCCCTGAAAAAGGGCGCACAGCTCTTTCCGGTTGGCGTTGATGGGATTAAATCGCTGCTGTTTGGGCGGCTTAAGCACAACGACCCTGGTCCGGGCTACCTGCATTTCTACCCGACGATCACGCCTGATTACTTCCAGGAGCTGACAGCGGAGCGTCAAATTCTGCGGTTTAGGAATGGCTTCCCTGAGCGCATTTGGGTGAAGAAGAGCCAGAGCCCCAACGAGGCACTGGACGAACTGAACTATGCGTACGCGAGTTTGCATCGTCTTTACCAGAAATACGACAGGCGAAGCATCTGGGATCAATTAGAACGACGTAATGAACCTAACCAGAGCCCACCGCTAGGATCAAAGCAGCAAAACGCGCCTAAACGCGCCAATTTCGTAAAGAGCTGGTGAGGCCGTGAACATCCCAACAACGATCCGAGCCGGCGACACAGTGAAGTGGCGTGACGACTCAACCGTCGACGTATTCGGAGCCGCAATAACCAGCGCCGACTGGACTCTCACCTACTACTTACGCACTAACACCGCCTCCGAGGGCGCCACAATCACCGGCAGCGCCTACGGCACCGGCTGGCAATTCACCATCGCCGCTGGTACGTCCACCAACTTCGACGCCGGCAAGTGGTACTGGACAGCTGTCGCCACTAAGGGCAGCGAAGTAATCACGATCGGCAATGGCGGCCTCACCGTCAATGCAGCCCTGACCTATGCGGGCAGTCCCGCCGCTTACGACGGCCGCACGCAAGCCCAGAAAGACCTAGACGCAGTTCAAGCCGCAATCCGCGCAATCCTCAGCGGCGGCGTCGTCCAGGAATACCGCATTGGTACGCGCAACCTGAAGAAGTACGACCTAGCCGATCTACTGCAGCTCGAGGGCAAATTAAAGGCCGACGTCAAACGCGAAGAGCAAGCCGAGCTCATTGCTAACGGCTTGGGCAATCCCCGCAACATGTTCGTCCGCTTCAACGCCTAAGCCATGGGACTCCGCACTCGCGTACGCAACTTCTTGGGCTTCGGCGCTAAGCAGCCCCAGCCTGCACCCCGTCGCCGCTCCTACCAAGGTGCGCTGATCTCCCGCCTAACCAATGACTGGTTGGCGTCGCAGACCAGCGCCGACGCTGAGATCCGTACCAGCCTGCGCAAGCTGCGCGACCGCTCTCGCGAGATGGTCCGCAACAACCCTTACGCCCGCCAGGCGAAGCGGACCACCCAAATCAACGTCGTCGGCACCGGGATCAAGCTGCAATCCCAGGTGCTTCAGCTGCGCGGTAATAAGCGGGATGATCGAATCAACAAGCTCATCGAATCCAAGTGGGACGCTTGGTGTCGCGCCGACAGCTGCGACGTCGCGGGCCGCTACAGCTTCAACCAACTTGAATGGCTTGCCACTGGAGCGCTCCCCGAATCCGGTGAAGCCCTGTTCCGCATTGTCCGCCGCCCCTTCGGCAAATCCCGCATCCCCCTCGCCCTGCAGCTCCTTGAGAGCGACCTACTGGATGAGGAGTACCAGGGTGGCACGCTGGAGCGCTCCAACGAATGGCGCAACGGCGTTGAAGTCAACGAGTGGGGCCGCCCCGTTCGCTATGCCTTCCTGACTCGTCACCCCGGCGATTACTGGTTCCAGGGCACCCCACAACGCGAGGAAAAGCACGTCTTCATCGCTGCCGACGACATCATCCACCTGTTCATGCCGGAGCGTCCCGGCCAGAACCGCGGTGTCCCCTGGTTCCACAGCGTCATGTTCGACGCCCACCAGCTGCAGGGCTACGAGGAAGCTGCCGTGATCCGTGCCCGCGTGGCCGCCTCGATCATGGGCTTCATCACTAATAACGAAGGTGAGCTCACTGCCGACGACGTCGACAACAACCAGCGCGTAAGCGACTTCGAGCCTGGTACGTATAAGTACCTGAGTCCCGGTGAGAGCGTCACTGTCCCAAACATCAACTCGCCTGACCAGCAGTTCGAGATGTTTGTCAAAAACAAGGTCCGCCGCTTCGCCTCGGGCTTCGGCTGCTCCTACGAAACGCTCAGCCGCGATTTCAGTGACACTAATTATTCGAGTTCGCGCCTGAGCCTCCTCGAGGATCGCGAGCATTGGCGCGTCATCCAGAACTACTTAATCGAGAACTTCCACATGCGGGTCTTCCGCGAGTGGCTAAGCCTGGCCGTGCTTAGTGGTGAGCTGCCCCTGCCTGATTACGAGACCCGGCCCGAGCGCTACGAGTCGCCTCGCTGGATGGCTCGCGGCTGGAGCTGGGTCGATCCCCTCAAGGAAGTCAAGGCTTACCGCGAAGCTGAGCAGGCCGGCTACATGACCAAGGCGCAGATCATCGCCTACACCGGTGGCGATTACGACGACAACGTCATGGAACTGGCCCGCGAGCAGGAGTTGGCCGCCGGCGCCGGCATTGCTCTGGACAAGGATTTACTCGATGCCCCAGCTCCCGCAGCGGCCGAGCCTGCACCAGAAGTTCCAACTGACGCAGCTACAACTACAGGTGCGGACGAACCGCCGGCACGCACGAGAAGTACGCGCCGTCGCAAAACCGACTGATCGGTACTGACTGATGGCACTCGTAAACGGGCAGGAAATCGACTTACTGCCCACAAAGGGCATGCGGGACGAAGCCAAGCGCTACCGCGTCTGGAAACAGCAAGGCGAAGCCGGTGGTACGGAAGTAGCTGCTCGTCGCGCCACGCAAATCCTTAGCGGCGACGAACTTAGCCCCGAAACCGTACTAACGATGAACGCCTGGTTCGCCCGGCATGAAGTCGACAAGCAGGCGGAAGGATTCAGGCCTGGCGAGGAAGGTTATCCAAGTCCCGGTCGCGTGGCCTGGGCCGCATGGGGCGGCGACGCAGGAATGAGCTGGGCCGCTACAAAAGCGGAGAGCATAAAAAACTCCGCGGATAGACTTATGCAAGCCTTGGCCGATTTTCCTATGGACGGACCACTCGACTTATATGAGTTGGATGAATCCGCCGTGGAGTTCGGTGAGCGTCCATATCCCAACGAGCATGCAGCCCGTCTGCGTGACCCTTCCCAGTACGAGCGTTTCCGCCGTGCAAACAATCGCGGTGGCGAGGGTGTGGATTTCATCTTCGGTATTAAGGAAGGAACTGCTGAGCTTCAGGCAATCCGCTTCAAGCTGAGCCGTTTCACTTCTGCTGAAGCACGTCAATGGCTAAGGGACAACGATTACACGCCCATCCAGTTTGAACCCGCTACCAACGAGAAAGCTATGGATGCTGAACTCCAGCGTGCAGCGCCTGATGCGCTCAAGGAAGGTGACTTCGTTTCATGGGATAGCTCGGGCGGCAGAGCTCGTGGCCGCATCGAGCACGTGATGCGCGAGGGCACCCTCGGTGTTCCCGGCACCGAGTTCAGCATCAACGCCACCGAAGAGGATCCCGCCGCCCTTATCCGCATCTACCGCGATGGCGAACCGACCGAAACGATGGTCGGCCACCGTTTCAGCACCTTGACCAAGATCGACGACATCCGTTCGCTCAAAGTCGAGATCAAGATCGAAATGGATGACAGCGAGGATGACTCCATGGAAGAGGAGGATGCGGAAGACGCCATGTCCATGGAAGATGAGCCCGCGGATGAGGAAGAGCGCGCCCTGGCACGTGACCTCGAGGGCGGTAAGTACACACGTACCGAAGCCACCGAGTTCCGCAGCGTCAAGGCCCGCACTTTCGAGTTTCCCTTCAGCTCTGAGTATCCGGTGGCCCGCTACTTCGGCAACGAAGTACTTAGCCATGAGGGCAGCGCTGCGGATCTGACTCGTCTGAACGATGGGGCGCCCCTGCTGTTCAACCACAATCCCGACAAGGTTGTGGGCGTGGTGGAGCGTGCTTGGATCGACGAGAGCAAGCGCCGCGGTTACGCAAAGGTGCGTTTCTCGCGCAATAAGTTCGCCCAGGAAGTTCTTGACGACGTCAAGGACGGAATTTTGCGCGGAATTAGCTTCGGCTACGCCATCGAGAAGATGGAAGAGCGCGACGGTGACTTTGTTGCAACTCGTTGGTCACCGCACGAAGTCTCGGTTGTAAGTATTCCGGCAGACCCCACAATTGGGATCGGGCGTTCATTACTTTCCCCGGAACCGATTATGGATGAGGTCTTGCAAGTCGCTGAGCCTAGTATTAGTGACGAAGTAGCTTCTCCCGCTGCGCAAGTAGAGGAAGAGGCAACGACACGCCAAGCGGCCGAAACCGCATCTATCCCCATTCCTGCAATGGAAGAAAACACCCCAGATCTGGAGGTGATCCGGTCCAAGGCCGCTGAGGCCGAGCGGACTCGTATCGCCGCCATTTCCGCACTGGGCGCTAAGCACCAGATGCAAGACCTGGCTCGCGAACTCATCGACGGTGGTCGCACCCTCGATGAGGCTCGTGCTGCCGTCCTCGACAAACTCGGCTCTACTCCCGTGGAACAACCCATCCGTTCGACTGACGTCACCACCAACGACGTTGGCCTGTCTGAAAAAGAGACCAAGCGCTTCAGCTTTGTTCGCGCTCTGAACTACCTGGCCAACCCTGGCGACGCTTCTGCTCGTCGTTCGGCTGAGTTCGAGATCGAAGTTGGCGAAGCCGCCGCTAAGAAGTACGAGCGCTCCAGCAACGGCATCGTGGTGCCCAACGAGGTGCTGCGTCGCGATCTGGTGGTCGGCACCTCCACCGCCGGTGGCAACCTGGTTGCCGACGAGCTGCTGTCCGGCTCCTTCATCGACCTGCTCCGCAACCGTCTTGCCCTGGCTCAAGCCGGCGTGACCATGCTGAGCGGCCTGCAGGGCAACATCAGCATCCCCCGTCAGTCTTCGGCCGCCACTGCTTACTGGGTCGGCGAGGGTTCCTCCCCCACCGAAAGCCAGCAGGCAATCGACCAGGTCAACATGACCCCCAAGACCGTGGGTGCTTTTGTTGACTACTCCCGCCGTCTGCTGCTCCAGTCCTCCATCGACGTGGAAGGCATGGTGCGCAACGACCTGGCCCGCGTGATCGCCCTCGAGCTTGACCGCGCCGCCATCTACGGCACCGGCTCTGCCAACCAGCCTCTGGGTCTGACCAACGTGACCGGTATCGGCACTCAGTCCCTGACCAGCTATGGCACCTTCGCCGAGTACATCGGCATGGAGACCGACGTTGCATCCGCCAACGCCGACGCCGGCTCGCTGCGTTACGTGGTGAACGCCGCTGCCCGTGGTGCGCTGAAGAGCACCGAGAAGGCAACGAACACTGGCATGTTCGTCTTCGAGAACAACGAGATCAACGGCTATCCCGCCATCGTCTCCAACCAGCTCGCCAGCAACGACGCACTGTTCGGCGACTTCTCGATGATGATCATGGGCATGTGGTCCGGTCTGGATCTGACCGTGGATCCTTACGCCGGTGCTACCGCAGGCACCGTCCGCATCATCGCCCTGCAGGACGTGGATGTGGCCGTCAAGCAGCCCGGCGCCTTCTGCTACGCCACCTGATCTCTAAGTGAGATCTAATCACCGCTTAACGACTCATGCGAATTGAGATCCTGCGGCCGGTGATGATCTACGGGGAGCCCACGCAAGAGGGCTCCTTCGTCGAGGTCAGAGATTCGGACGCCTATCTACTGATCGGAATGAATAAGGCCCGTGTGGCCGAATCTGCTCCCGAACCAGTAGTTGAACCCAAACCAGAGCCCAAAGCCGAGCCTGCACCGGAGCCCAAAGCCGAGGTCGAGGCAAAGCCCAAGCGCACCCGTTCCACCACTCCTAAGGAGTAAGTCATGGCCATCCTTCAGCAAGCCCTCGATAAGCTCGGTCTTATCGCTGGCCACCCCACCGCTGCCCGCACCGCCACTGGCCAGACCAGCGGCATCGACCTGCAGACCTACGACGGCGACGTCGTCTTCCTGCTGGACTCTGCAGCCGGCACCGGCACCAGCCCCACCCTCGACGTGACCATCGAGGATTCCGCTGACAACTCCAGCTTCGCCGCCATCACCGGCGCCGCCTTCACCCAGGTGACCGGCACCGCTTCTGCCCAGAAACTGGTTGTCAACAAGGACAGCGCTCGCCGCTATGTCCGCGTGAAGTACACCATCGGCGGCACCACCCCCTCCTTCACCTTCTCGGTGAACGCTGTGGGCGTGGCCAAGTACGGCTAAGCCGTAAGCGTCGACTAGGGCGCCCGGACCTAAGTGGGTCTGGGCGCTTTTCTTTGACTAGGCTGTATCCATGGCATTCACAGAAGACTTAGACGTTTTCTTCTCCACTGCGGGCTTTGGCCTGTCGGTGACTTCTGGAAACACCACGGCAGTAGGCATCCTCGATATGCCGAGCGAAATCATCGCTGACGGCGTAGTCCTAACCACTGACTACAAACTGCTGGTCAAAACGTCTGATTTTCCGAGCCTGGCACGCGGCTCAGCCATTACCGTCGACGGCACGAATTACACCGTGCGTGAACCAATGCTGATCGACGACGGCAAGATCACGCAAGTCTTCCTGATGAAAAACTGATGCCTGAGATCTACGGAGCCTGGGCCGACCGCCGGTCCAACATTGTTGAACTAGGGACGCTAACCGCTGTCGGAGAGACCGCCGCAGTAGAAGTCAGCGGTGATAGCTTCACGTTTGTGCATGACGTGACGGGAAACAATGTCACCACAATCGACGAGGGCAGTCTCGATGGCACACATTGGTTCTCTTTAGATGAGGCAAAAACCCATGGCTCCACTGGTGTAAGTGCGGTCTTCTATCCAAATCGCGTGGTGCGTTACGTACGTTCACGGGTTAGTGCGATTGATCCCGGTGAATCCGTAATCATCACAATGGCCTGCGACTAAAGCGCATAACTGCATCCATGCTCATAATGCACGCATGGATAAGCGCACTAAGGAGAACTGGGTAAAGGTATTAGAGGCGCTGGAACGCGCCGGTAAGACTGATTGCCATATCTACAGACGGGCACAAGCCATAGTTAATAACAGGCCCGATCCAGGACCCTTCGGCTCCTTGTACTCCAAGCCATGACAACTAAGCGTGAACGTGTCCTCAGTGCCATTCGCACTGCACTGACAGATACGACCGGCGTTGGCACGCGGATCTATCGCTCGCGGGTCGAGCCCATGGCCCGCGCCGAGTCACCAGCGATCATCATCGAGCCGCTCACCGACACCGCAGTCCAGAACACCAGCCTTCCCCGCCTGGACTGGACCCTTCGCGTCCGAATTAGCGTCATTGTTCGCAGCACAACTCCCGATACAACTGCCGACGCAATTATCGAGAGCATGCACAGCAAACTTATGGCGGACCTAACGCTTGGCGGATACGCAATCGACATCCAGCCTGCACAAACGACCTTCAACTTCTTCGAGGCAGATCAACCTGCCGGCGTCGTGTTCTGTGAATACGAAGTGCTGTACAGAACACAGGTTGCTGATCTGACCAGCTGAGCAAAAAGGGGTAGCCTTAGGCCTATCAACCCAGTCGACTTACCATGACTGATGAACACCGTGGTGAAGGCGGGAGTTACCTGCTGGACCCGGAAACGGGCGAGCGCACGTTACTTAAGCGCACGCTTCCCCCAACACCATCTGAGGTAACCACCAATGGCCCTGCTACTGCGGAAACGCCTGATTCTGATCGAGACGGAGTCGACGTACGGGACGGATCCGACTCCAACCGGCGCCGACGCCGTTCTGGTGCGGGATCTGAACATCACCCCTCAGCAGAGTGATGTAGTCAACCGGGACGTGGTGCGTCCCTACCTGGGTGCCAGCCAGCAGCTGCTCGCCAACACCCGCGTTGAATGCACCTTCAGCGTCGAGCTGACCGGTTCCGGCACCGCTGGTACGGCCCCCGCTTACGGCAAAGCTCTCCAAGCTTGCGGCCTGAGCGAAACCATCGTTGCTTCCACCAGCGTCACCTACGCCCCTGTGAGCGCGAGCTTCGGCTCCGTGACCATCTACTACAACATCGATGGTCTGCGCCACAAGGTCACCGGTGCCCGCGGAACCTTCACTATCAACGCTGCCGTTGGCGAAATCCCCACGATCGATTTCACCTTCACCGGCGTGTACAACGCCCCCGATGACAGCGCCCTGCCCTCTGCGACCTACGCAAACCAGGCAAACCCGCTGATCTTCAAGAACGGCAACACCAGCAGCTTCCAGCTCCTGTCCTATGCCGGCGCTCTGCAGTCCTTCAGCTTCGACCTGGGCAACTCCCTGGTCTACCGCGAGCTGGTGGGCGGCACCAAGCAAGTGCTGCTGACCGATCGTTCCGCCACTGGCTCGACCACCATCGAAGCCATCAGCATCGCCACGAAGGATTACTTCGCAGCGGCTCTGACTGACACCACCCTGGGGAACCTCGACTTCACCCACGGCACGGTTGCCGGCAACATCGTCGACTTCGCCTCCACCAAGGTTGACATCGGCGACGTGAGCTACGGCGATCAGGATGGCATCGCAATGCTGACCATCCCCTATACCTGCGTGCCCAGCACCAGCGGCAACGACGAATTCTCCCTGGCTTACACCTAAGCCGCGGTCAGGATTCACGGGGGTTGCCTAGGCAGCCCCTTTTTTATTGCCTAGGCTCGACTAAGCACACCGCGGGTTCATGGACCTCACCGCATCTCACGACACTCTGCTCAAGAAGGAGCCGGTTCCCGGAGCAGAACTTGAGCCCGGTAAGAAGTCTGCGGTAAGTAAGGGTAAGCAGTACCAGGGAGTCAAGGTACTGAGCGAGCAAGACGTCCACACCCAAGTCGAACTGCCCTATGGCCAGGGAACTTGGTGGCTCTTTAACGGTCACTGGAACGGCCTTGAGGGTGAAGAGGAGAAGCCTGCCCCCGCCGGTGACGGCAGCATTCGCCTCACCGTCCCCTACTTCAACCAGGTCGACAATTACACCCAGGCACACCGGACCTGCAATAGCAGCTCCTGCGCAATGTGCCTCGCCTTTTTCCGCTCTAACGCAATCAAAGGCGATGACGACTACCTACGCCGCCTAATTGGTGGGGGGTATGGCGATACAACGGACCATGGAGCGCAAACCCGCCTGCTTAAGGATTACGGCCTCAACTCCACCTGGCATACAAACCTCGGCTTCGCTGATCTTGAAACCGAACTGCGCCTGGGACGTCCAGTAGTCATTGGCATCCTGCACCGCGGCTCACTATCAGCGCCTACAGGCGGGCACATGTGTGTGGTCATCGGCATGACCTCTAAGGGTGATTTCATCGTCAATGACCCTTACGGCAGCTGCAACGACGCCTACTCCGGTCCCGTTGCCAACGGCCGCGGCACTGTCTATAGCCGCTCCATGCTGAAAGCACGCTGGTTGCCCGATGGTCCGAACTCCGGCTGGGGCCGTAAGTTCCAGCCGTAAATCGCATTTACGCAACGCGATAACTTAGATGTAAGCTGAAGCAGAACTACTACTGCAACTTATGGCGTTCATTCGCAAAAAGGTCAAAACCTTCAAGTGGCCCGTGAACGTGGAGGAACCCTCTGACGGCGGGACATTTGAAACCACGACCTTCGACGCAGTGTTCAAGCGCCTGGGACGTGCAGAGTTCCTCAAGCTCAGTGAGAAAAGTGAATTCGACCTCCTCAAAGCTGTATTGGCCGGATGGGATGGCATCGAAGATGAGGCTGGTAAGGCTGTACCTTTCTCTCTGGAGGCTGTGCGCGAACTTAGCGACGATCCTTACTGGATCCGCGGAGTCCTCAAGGCCTACACCGACACCTTTGAAGGGGCGCGGGCGGGAAACTAAAGGAGGCTGCGATCTTCTGGGCGGGCGGCAGTAAGCGCGTCGAGGATAAGTCGCAGGACGATGCCAAAGCCCTCGGCATTGTCCTGCCCACCCCCGAGCCCACAGAAGAAAGCAGCGGCAAAGACTTCGAGGTCTGGGATGAGAACTGGGACATCGTGATGATGTTCCTGCGCATGCAGACCCAGTGGACCGTCAGCATGGCCGGTTACGTCGGTCTGAAGTACGAGGTGCTGCTTAGTAACGGCGGCTTATTTGACCTCTACAATGTGGGCAATCGCCGCGACATGCTTGAAGGTCTCCAGATCATGGAGGCCGCAGCACTAAGCGAACTAAGCAAGCGCTCCGATGGCTAAGACGGTAAGCGACATTATTCTCCGGCTAGGCGTCCAGGGTATTGAGGGCGTCGACCGGCTGAAGAGCGCTTTCCGCGGTCTTGATCAGTCCTTAGGTCCCAGTCAGCAGAGCCTTCTCGAGCTCCGCAAAAGTATTACAGAGTTTGCAAAAGCGGGTGATCGCTCCACGCAATCCATCCGTGGTCAGCTCGAAGCATTCAAGGGACTGCGCGATCAGGCAACAATCGGCAGTCGCGCATATATCCAACTAACCAATGACATAAGCAGGCTGACTAAAGAGCTAAAGGCTCTTGATGTCGGGCTTAAGCAAACCGAGCAGCAGGCTACTCGCACCATCGGTCAGGTTTTATCTCAAATACCTGCACGTAAATCGGATGCGTTTACGCGCCAGATTGCACAACTCAACCAGGAACTTAGTAAGTACAGCGTTACAAGTGCTCGATACGCTGAAATTCTGCAGCAGATCCAGGAGCGCAGCGCTGCTTTCGGTCGTGCTCAGCAACGTCAAGCTGTAATTTCAGCTGCCCGCGGCGTGAATCTCGAGGCCGGTGGTCCGGCTCTGGCTGCACTTCGCGTCGATCAGCGGCTACCCAACACCACCGCCGCTCTACGTCTTCAAATTTCAGAGCTGGCCCAGGACCTCGAGAACCTGGACCGCACCAGCACTGACTACTTCATCACGCAAAACCGCCTTGCGGATTTGCAGCGTGAACTCGCCGGCTCTAATGATCTGGTTGCGGCGTCCTACGACCGCCTTTCAGCAGCTCAAGACGCATCGACTCGACGCGCCAAAAAGCTTGCCGACATCCAGGAGTACTACAGAACCCAAGGTCCGCTAGCTCCAGGAGCCGCTGGATTTAGAGACCCAGCCACCGGCGCGATCATTGCCCGTGGTACTCGCGAAGGCATTGTTCCCCTGCGCCAGGGACCAGTACGCCCGGACAATATCTTCCCGGTCACGAGTGCTGCCGAATCAATGCGCTTATCGGCGCAACGAGCTGGTGCGCGTCCGGCTTTAGGCGCCCGCGGCTACGCCCAAGTTGCAGGTGCCGCAATCTCCGGCGGAATCTTCGGTGGCCCCGAAGGTCTCTTAGGCGGTGTGGCCGGTGGTGCGCTTGGCGGTGTTGGCGGTGCCTTTGCCGGTGCAGCCATTGGCGCGCAAATAAGCGGGCTGCGCCAACAACTTGCCGCTACGGCGGATTACGCCGCTCAAATCGGCAAGCTGCAGATCGCACTGCGCGGCGTTGCTGGTAGTCAAAGCGAATACACCCGCGCCCTCCAGGCCGCGGCTTCAATCACAGAGCGGTTGAATATCCCTCAGGAAGTTGCAATTAGCGGCATCACCCGCCTAAGTGCTGCGGTTAAGGGTGCTGGCGGCTCAGTCACTGATGCCGAAATGGTATTCAATAACGTCACCGCCGCCATCAAGGCAACTGGCGGCAGTGCGGAAGACGTCCAAGGCGCAATTACCGCCATGGTTCAGGTCTTCTCTAAAGGCAAGGTCAGCGCAGAAGAACTAAGCGGTCAGTTAGGTGAGCGTTTGCCCGGTGCGGTGACGATGTTCGCCGAAGCCAACAAGATGTCTCTGCCTGAGCTGCAGGATGCGCTCAAGAAGGGTGAAGTCGGCTTGAACGAGCTGATGAACTTCGTTGAAGCGCTCGGTGTGCGCTTTACCGGGACGGCTCAGCAAATCGCCAGCAGCAGTGCTGACGCTGGTGCGCGTCTGACGGTTGCCTTCAACCAGATGAAACTGGAAGTCGGCAAGGCGCTCCAGCCCATTGGCGCTGAGTTCCAGAACGCTTTCGCTGAGTTCCTTACCGACATCACCCCTTCACTCATTGAGGCAGCTAAGGCAGTTGCCAGCGGCCTGAAGCTAATTCTGGACAACGCTAAGAACATTGCCGCTATCGCCAAGTTCGCCGCAACTTTTGCACTAGTCAATCTGGCAATGAAGGCGTTCATTGCAATGAACGGGCCTATCAGCACCGTATTCCTAGCGCTCCAGGCTGGCTTCGCCCGCACCTCCCAGCAAGCGATCGTCGCCGAGATGCGTATAAAAGCCGCAGGTGCATCACTGCGTGCGTTCGCCTTAGCCGCCGCAGCTCCAATTGTTATTACTGTTGCCGTATTAGGCATACAGAATTTGATTCAAGCCAGGCAAGAACTGGATCGAATCCGTGGCCGTAAATCCCAGGGTGGAGCAGCGGGCATATTTGGCGGATCAGCTACTAGGGAACAGCAGGAAACAGCACGTAAAACGCTTGCTCAGATTCAGCAGGAGGGCAAACGCCTAGATTCTTTACCTGAAGTAGCCAAGGGATTGCTCGGGCCGCTTGCCCCGTTAGTTGGAGGCATGGAAACCGGAGAGCGGGGCCTTCGTAAAGAGCTTCTAAGAGAAAGAGCAGCTTTTGCTAGAGGCGTTATTGCTTTACCTACAAGACCCGCAGCGGGGGCACCAGAAATACCCGGCCTTACCGATTTCAAACCCCCTAAAGGTGAGGATGGTGGCGGAGCTGAAGGTAAGAAAAAGAAGGCAGCCAAAGAAGCGCTCGACTACACAAAACAGGAAGCATATCTACGTATTGCACTCCTAACAGCGCAGGAAAGTGGAATAAAGCTCGACGAGATTAAGGCCCAGTATGCTCTCGATGTTTATGAGGCTAATAAGCTCAATGAAACTCCTGAGAAGCAGCGCGTAGCTTTAGCTGAGGCGTATAACCGTGCCACGTCGAGCACCACCGACTTATTTAGCGACATGGTGGACCGTCATCGTGAGATGGCACGACTTGACCAAGATCTAAATAAAGAACTTGAGGATCGCGCATACAAGGTTGGTCTGCTTAACGAGAAGGAGTACAACAGCATCCTGCTACTTAGAGAGCGCAAGCGCCTAGAAAAAGAGTTTGAGGGATTACCTGGAGCGGAAGCTCGAATCCAAGCAGGCGTCGACCTCTACCGCCAGGAGATCGATCCAACCCAGTTTGAGCAGATGAGTCAGAACATCGCCAAACTCAAGCAGGAAATGACCGAGCTACTCAATCCCGTCAATCAAATTGTTGGCGGCGCTAACGCCATTGGCACGGCCTTCAGCACCTCCTTCACCAACGTAATTAACGGCAGCCAAACAACACAGGAAGCGCTGTCCTCATTCTTCAAGAATCTGGCTAATTACTTCCTCGACATGGCCGCAAAGATCATCCAGCAGATGATCACTATGGCAATTCTCAACTCGATTGTGGGTCTCCTGCCTGGGGGTGCTCCCGCTGGGGTCGGTAAAGAGAGCAATGCAGCCTTTATGGCACGTACAGGTGCTCTGGGGTTTGCCATGGGCGGCGTATTCGACCGCGGCGTCAAGGCTTATGCAATGGGCGGCGTCGTCAATAAGCCCACCATGTTCGCCTACGCGGACGGCGGCGCAGGCCGCTTCGGGCTGATGGGCGAGGCCGGACCAGAGGCCATCCTCCCCTTGAAGCGCGGATCTGATGGCCGCCTAGGTGTTGAGACCGGTGGTGCGATGGGCAATATCGTGGTTAATGTCGACGCAACCGGCACACAAGCCGCTGGCGATAGCAAGCAAGGCAAACAGCTTGGCGAAGCCCTCGGCGTTGCCATCCGCCAAGAGCTGATCAAACAGAAACGTCCTGGAGGTTTGCTCGCATAATGGCCACCTTTCCTTCCATCAGTATCAGTTACGGCGCAAGGAAGCGTAGTGCTCCTAAGACCCGCACTGTTAAGTTCGGCGACGGGTACGAGCAGCGGCTCCTGTATGGGATTCCTGCACACATGAACCCCAAGGAATGGAGCGTTACGTGGAACAACATCTCTGAAGCTGACGCTGACACTATCGAAACTTTCCTCAATGCACGTGCTGAGGACAGCGCCAGCTTCGATTGGACACCTCCAGACGAGACCACCTCTTACAAGTGGGTTTGTACGGAATGGGATAAAACGATTGACTATCCAACACTCTCCACAATCAACGCCACCTTCCGCCAGGTCTTCGAGCCCTAATGGCAGTCCCAACCTCAGAACTCCAGAAGATCAACCCCAGCAGCATCATCGAGCTGTTTGAACTGGAACTGTTCGCCAATTTGCATGGTGCTGCCTATACCTATCGTTTCCACGCGGGCATCAATGCTGTCGGCTCCGGCGCACAAGACCTGATCTGGGCTGGCAACGCTTACAGCAAATTCCCTATTGAAGTCGAGGGTTTTGAGTACAACGCTGAGAGTGGCAGCTTGCCGCGGCCGACAATTAAGGTGTCAAACCTATTGGGCGGCATCACGGCAATTCTGCTGAGCGTCAATAACACCACAGCAGGCAACGATTTAACGGGTGCCAAGCTGACCCGCATCCGCACGCTGGTGCGCTACATCGACGCCGTTAATTTCCCCGGCGGCACTAATCCCTACGGCACACCGGACACCAGCGCAAAACTCCCCGACGAGATCTATTACGTCGCCCGTAAAGTCAACGAAAACAGAGACGCGGTAACTTTTGAACTCGCGGCAACATTCGATCTCGCTGGCGTCCGCAGTCCTAAGCGTCAATGCAGCTCCAATCTTTGCCCCTGGGTCTACAAAGGCGCCGAGTGCGGTTATAGCGGCGCTAATTACTACGACGAAAACGACAACACCGTTGGCAACACGGACCAAGATCGCTGCGGCAAACGCCTCAGTAGCTGCCAGCTTCGTTTTGGCTCAACCAACGCCCTACCGTTTGGGGGTTTCCCCGGCATCGGCGCGTTTAACGGATGAACCGCACTACTAAAGCCGCAGCACTGGAACACGCCAAGGCGGAAGACCCGCGTGAGGCTTGCGGTCTGCTGGTGGTCATCAAGGGTCGCAAGCGGTACATCCCATGCCGCAACTTGGCAGAAGGTAACGAGTTTTTCATCCTTGACCCTGCGGATTACGCCGCCGCCGAAGACAAAGGCGAAATTGTGGGCGTCGTGCATAGCCACCCGATCACACCACCAATCCCAAGCGAGGCAGATCGTGTTGCCTGCGAAAAATCCGGCTTGCCCTGGTACATCGTTAATCCGAAGACCGAACAGTGGGGAGAGCTGTCGCCTGAAGGCTACAAAGCGCCGTTGATCGGGCGGACGTGGGTATGGGGAGTCAGCGACTGCTGGACGCTGGTGCGCGACTGGTACGCCGAACAGGGCTTGCAGCTACCGGACTGGGACCGCCCGACCACACCCGAGGAGTTCAACCAAAATCCGATGTTCGATGACTGCTGGCGCGAAGCGGGTTTCTACGAGGTGGACATTGCAGAGATGCAACCCGGCGACGCGATGCTGATGGCAATCGACTCCAACAAGCTCAACCACGTCGGCGTCTACATCGGTGACCAGATTGTGTTGCACCATTTACGTGGTCGCCTGTCCAGCCGTGACTTATTGGGCGAGTGGCTCCTAAAATGCACTGGTAGGGTCTTGCGCCATGGAAAAGGAAGTTAGGCTCTACGGTCCACTAGCGAAGTTCATCGGACAGCGGAAGTTTCTGGCCGAGATCAGCAGCGCAGGCGAAGCAATCCGAATGCTGCTGGCAAACTTCCCTGGACTGGAACGCCACATGGCAGACCAGCACTACAAGGTAATTGTTGATAACTACGAAAGTGATTTAGACGAGATTCATCATCCCGCTAGTCAGATCATCAAGATTGTCCCCGTACTGGGTGGTGCTGGTGGCGGTACGGGCAAAATTATTGCGGGCGTCGCCCTGATTGCCGCAGCGATTGTATTTGCACCTTTAGGCGCCGGATTTTTGGGCCTTGGTGCAGGTGCCATCAGTGCGGGGGGATCTGCATTTTTGGCGGGAGCTTCAGTGCTTGCTGGAAGCATTGGTTTAAGTCTTGTCGTCGGTGGCGTCGCTCAGCTCTTGTCGCCCACCCCACAAATCGGTCAACTTGGTCCAGCAACATCCACGCTGGGCAACAGGACAACAACCACAGAAGCTACAGAACTAGACCCACAGGAGTCTTACAGCTTTAGTGGTATTCAGAACACAAGTCGTCAGGGCGTACCCGTGCCAGTCGTCTACGGCGAAACCATCATTGGCTCGGTGGTGATTTCTGCTGGCATCGACGTTGACACGATCTGACATGACTGAGAAAAAGCAAAACCAGATCATCGGCGCTGGCGGTGGTGGCGGTGGCAGTCAACCCGTTGTTCAGCAAACAGTTGTCGTTCAGCAGGCAGCAGCACCAGCAGTTCGTACACCAATCCGCACGGCGGATAACCTCGCTTCAACTGCCTTTGCCAACATCCTTGACCTTCTTAGCGAAGGCGAGATTGAAGGCTTCCCATCTGCCCGCGCCTACACCCGTGGCACGACCAACTACAACCTTGCCCTGCTCAAAGACGTATATCTGACGGATACACCAGTCCTGCGATCTGGCGCCGATGTCACCAACCTGACCGACGCGGATTACAACTTCAAGGGCGTCAGCGTCGAAGCCCGTTACGGCACAAACGCTCAGGACTACATCCCCAAATTCGGTGAAACCACAGAAGACGTAATCAGCGTCAACACCGAAGTCGTACAGGCAACACCTGTCACCCGGCAGATCACCGACACCAATGTTGATGCAGTGCGCGTCAGCATGGCAATCCCACGTCTTGAGGCTGGAACGGCAGAAGGCGACATTCTCGGTACTAGCGTCACGATTGACATCCAGCTTCAGTACAACGGCGGCGGTTTTACTACCGTCAAAACTGACACGATTAGCGGGCGCACAGCAGACAAATACGAGCGTGATTACCTCATCGACATTGATGGTGCATTTCCCGTTGATCTGCGCGTGGTACGTGTATCTGCAGACAGCAGCGATACCAACGTCAACCCGACAATCTTTGTCGCCTACACCGAACTGATTTATCAAAAGCTGCGTTATCCCAACAGCGCACTTGCTGCCGTTCGTTTTCAGGCAGAACAGTTCAACAGCATCCCAGCGCGTGCATATCGCATCCGTGGCATCAAGGTCAAAATCCCCAACAACGCCACCGTCGATCAAGACACCGGGAGAATCACCTACGCAGGCACATGGACTGGCACGTTTGGCGCAGCGCAATGGACAACCTGCCCAGCGTGGATCCTGTACGACCTGCTGATCAACAAGCGTTATGGCTTTGGCGACCATATTGTCGAGGCACAACTCGATAAGTTCGCCTTCTATTCCGCGTCTGTTTACAGCAATCAGCTTGTTGATGCAGGCTTAGGCGATGGCACGCAAGAAGCCCGCTTCAGTTGCAACGCGCTGATTCAAAACCAGTACGAGGCGTACAAGCTGATCAACGACCTGTGCAGTGTGATGCGCTGCCAGCCGTACTGGTCTACTGGCACGCTGACGATCACTCAAGATAAGCCGACAGATTCCAGCTACCTGTTCAACCGCTCCAATGTGCTGGAGCCTGGCTTTAGTTATGCCGGTTCCGACCTAAAGACCCGCCACACCGTCGCCATCGTCAGCTACTTAGACCTTGATACCCGCGAACAGAATTACGAGATCGTCGAAGACCGCGACGCGATTGATAAATACGGCTGGGTGGCTACTGAAATCAAAGCGTTTGCCTGCACATCACGCGGTCAAGCCAACCGCCTCGGGCAGTGGATTCTTTTCAGCGAACAAAACGAAACGGAAGTTATCAGCTTCACCACTTCGATTGACGCTGGAAGCCTTGTTCGCCCTGGCGCTGTAATCGACGTACAAGATCCTGTACGTTCCGGCGTGCGTTACGGCGGCAGGATTGCAAGTGCAACCACGACGATCATCACTGTCGATGATGCGGAAGGTCTGCCCAGCACTCACGCCACCTTGTCAGTGCTACTGCCGGATGGCACGATCCAAACCCGCGAAATCTCCGGTCGTACCGGCACCGCAATATCGGTCGCCACTGCCTTCAGCACCGCCCCTAATCCCAACAGCATCTGGATCGTCCAAACCGATTCAATCCAAACGCAGCAATACCGCGTGCTGACCGTCAAAGAAACGGAAGGCAACTTGTATTCAATTACTGGTCTGCTCTACAACCCCAGCAAATACGCGCACGTTGAACGCGGCTTCAAACTTGCCACGCGGCAGATCAGCAACCTCAATCCGATCCCATCGCCGCCCACCAGCCCGAAAGCCGTTGAAAAGTTCTATATCTCGAACGACAAGGCAAAGGTCAAGATCATCCTGAGCTGGGCAGCCGTCAAGGGCATCCCGCAGTACAAGATCCGCTATCGCGCTGGCAACGACAACTGGGAACAGGTCACCGTCACCAAGCCCGACGCCGAAATCCTCGATACCCGCGCCGCCACCTACACCTTCGAGATTTACAGCATCAACTCGCTGGGTCGGCAGTCATCCGACTTCACGCCGTTCAGTTTCACGGCAATCGGCAAAACCGCCGTACCAGCACAAGTCCAGAACCTGTCCTTCGAGCGCATCAACGCCAATACCGGTCGTCTGCGCTGGGACGCCTCAACCGAAGCTGACGTGCTGGCAGGCGGCAAAGTTCAAATCCGCCACAGCAGCCTGACCGATGGCACCGGCACCTGGAGCAACAGCGTTGACCTAATCGCCGCTGTACCGGGCAACTCCACGGAAGCAACCATCCCGGCAGTTGAAGGCGAAGTTCTGGTCAAGTTTGAGGATGACGGCGGGCGTCAAAGCACCAACGAAACCAGCGTCATCATTGATTACCCGGATGCCCTTGGCGAATTCACAGTCCAAGTACGCCGCGAGGATCAAGACACCCCGCCCTTCCAAGGCAATAAAACCGACTGCTTCTACAGCGAGGATTACGACGCGCTGACGATTGATGGCGACGCCGACATTGACGAAGAACCGGATCTCGACGACATCCCAAACTTCGACTTCTTGGGCAACGTCCTCAACAGCGCCACCTACGAGTTCACCAACACGCTGGATCTGGAATCCGTGTTCTCGCTGGATCTTCAGCGCCGCTTCGTCACCCGTGGCTTCCTGCCCGCCGACCTAATCGACAACCGCGTTGCCCTCATCGACACCTGGGACAACTTCGACGGCGACGTGGTGGATTCGGTCAATGCCGTCCTAGAGCTGCGCCGCACCGACGACAACCCCGCCGGCACACCAACCTGGAGCGGTTGGCAACCATTTGTGAATGGCACCTTCCGAGGTAGGGCGTTCCAGTTCCGCGCCCAGCTCGAATCCTTCAGCATCGACCAAAACATCCTGATCGACGAACTGGGTTACAAGGCGACCTTCCAGCGTCGCACCGACCAAAGCACCGCCACGGTTACCAGCAGTGCTGGCGCCACCAACGTCACCTTCGCCAACGCCTTCTTCACTGGTACGACTGTGCTGGGCGGCGTCAACAGCACCCTGCCATCAATCGGCATCACAGCTCAGAACATGCAGGGCGGCGACTACTTCGAGGTCAGTAACGTCAGCAGCACCGGCTTCACGGTCCACTTCAAGGATTCGGGAGATAACAGCATTTCGCGTCAGTTCAACTGGTCAGCTACCGGTTTCGGTCGCGTCGGCTAAAGTGCAAGAAATGAACACGTAGGGCGGCGCCTTGGCAACCCACGATTACGTCATTGCTAATGGAACGGGCGCGGCAGTCCGTTCAGATTTGAATGGTGCCTTAGCGGCAATCGTTAGCAATAACAGCGACACCACCGAGCCGACCACGACCTACGCCTACATGTGGTGGGCGGACACCACAAACGGACTCCTCAAGATCCGTAATGCGGCGGACACGGCATGGGTAACTGTTGGCACGCTGGCTAGCACCAACCTCGGCTTAGCGCCACTGGCTTCCCCAAGCTTTACGGGTACAGCCAGTTTTGCCGGCAACATCAACATGACCGGCACTGGCGCCATTGACGTGGCTGCTGGTACGACGGGTGAACGCCCTGGCACTCCCAGCAACGGGATGCTTCGGTACAACACGACCGATAACCAATTTGAGGGTTACGTCGCTGGTGCTTGGGGAGAGATTGGCGGCGGCGGTGGCGCAACTGGCGGTGGCACGGACCAAGTGTTCTACGAGAACGACCAAACCGTGACGACCAATTACACTTTGACTGCATCAACCAACGCCATGAGTGCTGGTCCGATCACGATCAACAGCTCAGTGGTGGTCACCATCGGTTCCGGTCAAAGCTGGACTATCGTTTGAGTCATGGCAGTAACTATCTCGGGCGACGGCACACTTACAGGCGTATCGGTCGGTGGCTTGCCTGATGGCGTCGTCGATACCGACATGCTGGCTACTAGCGCGGTAACGGCAGCCAAGCTGGCAGCAGGTGCTGGTGGGAAGATTTTGCAGGTGGTTCAAGGGACAACAGCAACACCCACGGCTACTAACAGCACTACGCTTGTTGATACAGGTTTAAGCGCATCAATACAACCAGTTGCAGCTAACAGCAACATCATAGCAATCGTGAATCAAAGTTGCCGAATTTGGGGAGGAATTTATCAAAATGTCGCTCTCGCACTGCTTAGAAATTCAACTAAGGTTTGGGGCGATAATGGATCAGTATCGTCTAATCAGTATTACAACGAAACAGGATCTCTAAATCAATACAACTTTTTCTATGTTGCACTAAATTATCAAGATGATCCAACGTACACGTTAGGAGACACTATTACTTACAAAACTCAAGCACGCAGATCCGCTAACGACGTTCAATTTCAATATGAAAACCATCAAAGTACCATGATCTTGCTGGAGGTAGCAGCATGAATTTTACTTATCGTGATGCTGTTTATTCACTTCGTCCGACAGCTGAATATGTTATTCATGACGAGGTTATTGAATGGCTAGACACCAAACAAGCTCAGCCATCTGAAGCTGAGATTCAAGCAGAGCTTGTTCGCCTTCAGGCTGACTACGCAGCTACCCAGTACCAACGCAACCGCCAACCGGAATACCCACCCATCACTGATCTAGCCGATGCCTTGTACTGGGCGTCTGAGGGTGATAGCACTAAGCTTGACGAGTATTACGCCGCGTGTGCTGCCGTGAAGGCTAAGTATCCCAAGGAGGCAAGCTGATGGGACTCCGGCTTCGCAATAGCAGCGGCAACTACGTCGAGCTGAACGCTCCCAGCAGCATTGCCACGGATGTCAACCTGACGCTACCTAACACGGACGGCGACAGCGGGCAGTACCTGCAGACGAATGGCAGTGGAAGTCTGAGTTGGGCGACGGTTAGCGCCAGCAACTTGACTCGTGGGACTGCTGTTGCATCTACCAGTGGTACATCGATTGATTTTACAGGGATTCCAAGCGGTGCGTTAAAAATTACAATTTTGCTTGATGAAGTAAGTACCAACGGGACATCTAATCTATTGATTCAGATTGGAGATTCTGGCGGTATTGAAACAACCGGATACGTTAGCCAATCGGCTCAAACTTTTACTGCCAACGGTAATTTCACGAGTTCGACCGCTGGTTTTGTGTCTGCGTGGGGATCCACTGCTGGAGATCGAAAAGGAGAAATAACGCTTTATTGTATTTCTGGTAATAAATGGGTCGCTGCAGGCAATCACACAGGAAAGGATGGAGTCAATGAGGGGAATGTCTTAATAGGAGGCGTTAAAACACTTTCCGACACTCTTACACAGGTTCGCATCACAACGGTCAATGGTACAGATGCCTTTGACGCTGGAACCATCAACATTATGTACGAGGTGTGATCATGAGAACTATCGTCAACGTCCAAACCGGCGAAGTCACCACGGTTCCCTTGACCGCTGAAGAAATCGCTGAACGCGAAGCCTATGCCCGCGACGTACTGCCCGGCATCCTGCTGGACAACCTCCGCCGTGAACGCAACCGTCTCCTCACCGAAACGGATTACCTCGCTCTTAGCGACCAAACCCTGACCGCTGAGATGGCAGCTTATCGCCAAGCACTACGCGATCTACCTGCAAACACTGTTGACCCGGCTAACCCTGTTTGGCCGACTAAGCCAGGAGGTGCATCATGAGTACGATCAAGGTCACCAACATCAAGCACGACAGCAGTGCCACCAACACGCTTGTGCTTGGCTCTGATGGTCGCGTAACCGTCACTGGTGCGATTGGTGCGATTTCCGCTGTCACCAGCAGCTCTGGCACGCTGACGCTGAACCTGGCTACTGGCAACAACTTCAGCATCACGCTGAGTGAAACCACCACGATTGCCAACCCAAGCAACATGACTGCCGGGCAAAGCGGCGTGCTGTTTATCACGCAGGACTCCACGGCTCGCACCGTGTCTTTTGGCAGCTACTGGGACTTTGAAAACGGCGCTGCGCCTTCTGTATCGACTGGATCCGGTGCTGTGGATGCCCTGGTGTTCACGGTGCGGAGTTCAACTAGCATTACGGCGGCACTGATCAAGAACTTCTCCTGAGGCTGATATGGCACCGCTTGGCAATCCGACTCCCCTGCTTCTTAGCCAAGCATCGCCGTACGAGATCAACCAGAGCCTGCGGTTTAACTCGGCGGATAGCGCATACCTGAATCGCACTCCGGCTAGCGCGGGGAATCGCAAGACGTGGACATGGAGTGGATGGGTAAAAAGATGCACATTTGGATCAGTCGATAATTGTCTATTTAGCGCCTATGGTAACGGCACTCAAAGCGCCGGCATCTATTTTTCTAATGATGTTCAAAACGATTCCTTAGAGGTTCGCTTTGGTCCGTATTCTGGTGGTTGGCAAGGTTATCTTGTAACGGCACAGGTTTTTAGGGATCCATCCGCTTGGTATCACGTTGTGTTTGCCGCAGACACGACACAGGCAACAGCAAGCGACCGGCTTAAGTTATATATCAATGGAACGCAAGTAACCACATTTAATTCAAGTGCGTATCCAACACAAAACACGGATGGTTTTTTAAATCAAGCACAAGAGCATCAAATAGGCAGGCTTCAAGGCAGTACTTATTATCACAACGGCTACCTAGCCGAGGTCAACTTCATCGACGGCTCTGCGCTGACCCCATCATCCTTCGGTGAAACCGACACCACCACCGGCGCATGGATTCCTAAGCGTTACAGCGGCTCCTACGGCACCAACGGCTTTTATCTGACGTTCGCTGATAACAGCGGCACCACCAGCACCACACTGGGCAAGGACAGCAGCGGCAACGGCAACAACTGGACGCCCAACAACTTCAGTGTCACCGCTGGTGCAGGCAATGATGTCCTGAGCGACACGCCGACGACAAACTGGTGCACCTTTAATCCGCTGGCTAACGCTTGGAGCAATTCTGGTACGGGTTCAGTTGCAGATGGCAATCTTTACCTGAGTTACTCCAGTGGTAACTGGTTCGGTAAAAAAGGCACAATGGCTGTGTCTTCAGGCAAATGGTATTACGAGTGGACCAATACCAGTGGCGGCACTTCTTCTCAATGTGGTTTTACTACGATTGAATCTGCATCAGAAAATAACAGTGGAGTTTATAGGTATCGCTCAGATGGCGACAAGATCAATACTTCGTACACTTCATACGCTGCAACTTGGTCAACCGCTGGTGACATCATTGGTATCGCGCTAGACATCGACGCAGGTACGATTGTTTTCTACAAAAACGGCGTAAGCCAAGGCACAGCGTTTAGCAGCATCCCCGCAGGCACTTATATACCAGAGTGCGTCATAGAAGGAGCGGGTTATACGGGCTATGCAAACTTCGGACAACGCCCCTTTGCGTACACCCCACCGACCGGCTACAAGGCACTGAACACCGCCAACCTGCCCGAGCCGACGATTAAGAAGGGGAGTAAGTATTTCGATGTGCTTACGTGGAGCGGTACTGGTGGAGGTAGCGGTGCAACACGATCACTGACCGGACTTGGCTTTTCTCCTGATCTCGTGT
>Ga0208644_1000909_pt1 | contig 26091 bp, 40 predicted proteins | sample VirMetDEL_Nov_18_FD_184517 | JGI IMG/M metagenome (GOLD analysis project Ga0208644, IMG submission 184517) | Aqueous microbial communities from the Delaware River and Bay under freshwater to marine salinity gradient to study organic matter... | ecosystem: Environmental > Aquatic > Marine >...
CCGCGCGGCGGAACCGTTCAGGGAAGGTCATCGCCACGTCCAGGTGTTCATCATTCCAGCGGCGGTATTCACCAGTTGGAAGCGGCTTTAGGCGGAAGGCGGGGTTGCTATCTGTAATCTCTTGCTCAATCGCAAAGTTGAACAGGATGGAGAAAACGGCGGCGATCTGGTTGGCAATCGCGGGGGTGTTCTGGTGTCGGTCGCGTATCTTCTTGATGTGACGGCGGCGCATGTCGGTGATGGACACCGCATAGAGGTCTGCCATGTGCGAGAAGGCACGGAGATAGGTGGTTTTTGTTGACCGCGCCAGCGCGTTAAACTCGGGCGTCTGGCGGTACTCCTGGATCAGCCACCCCAACGAGCCGACGATGGCGCGCTTTCTTTGGTAGCGGTATTCCTTGACGGTTCCATCGGCCATCCGCCGTTTTACAATCTTGACATTACGCATGACGCCCTCCCGCGCTCAGTGCCTCGTCGGGGTCATCGTACCCCGTAGCGCCGGAAAGACGGTCAACAAAACTGTCAACGGCTTGTCGGTCCCAAAACACGCGCGTGACGCCGGGGAGACGAACGGGACGCGGCAACTCCCCACGGTCTGACATGCGCCGCACCGTTGCCGTGGAGACAGACAGGTACGATGCCAGATCGTTCGTGGACAGAAGCCGTGGTGACATTATCCCGCCTCACTCAGTATTGTCTGTCTCCGTTGAGGCGGTCGAGGGCGTCATTACGTGTGTTCATGCCGCTTTCCTTCCCGCCCCAATCACAGGAGCGGCGTTGCGTTTCAGTTCCTCAACATCGACACCCACAAGCCGCGCCATGGCATCCAGAAGCAGGTCAACGGCCTTTGTGGCTTCGTCCTTGTCCATTTCAGCAATGGATGAAGGGGTTGCCGTAACCTTCCAGCCGTCGTCATCCCACGTCGCGATTTCGTCAATCAGGCCCAAGCGAAGCTGCAACGCCTTGACCATGTGATAGACGGAAGGCCACCGCTGGAACCGTTCGGGCAGGGTCTTGAACACTTCTGTTGCAACAGCCCACAAAAGCGCGTTCTGATCCAGTGAACGGGGCTGCTTGTATTCGCCCTGCACCAGTTGCCCGACGTGCTTTGCGATGTAGGCTTGCCCTTCATCGTCCACGGGGACCAGGAACCACGGCGAGACGTGGAATGTGATTTTCTTGCCCATGCCTAGAACGGGATTTCGTCGTCAATTTTGGCGCTGTAGCCTTCGCTTCGCTGTTCCTGGCGCTCGTCCTTGGGATCGAACGAGAACGACATGAACGTTTTTTTGCTCGGATCGTCCGCGTTCTTGATCCATGCCTTGAACCAGTATTCCACGCCGCCAACCATGCACTGGCCGGTGTAGTCGGCATGTGCGGGCTTCTCTTTCCTGTCGTTCTTGAACAGGGAGCCGGAGTTGTCGCGTTGTTCGTAAGCCATATCAGTACTCCATCTGTTGCGGTTCATAAGCGTAGGCGTCACCCCACACGATTTCGTAAGCCTCTTCGGGCGTCATGGTGGGATCGGATTCCAGAAGCGTCTGGATGGCTTCGTCCTGCATTTCCATGAACCAGTCTTTGACCCGTCCCATTGTCGCCTCCTATGCTGCGAATGAAATGTTGTCGGCCTCACGGGCCTTCAGTTCGTCCCGGCGAGATTCGATGGTCTGCTTCAGCCCTACAGGGTCGTCTGTGCTGTCCCATGCGGCGGGCCAGTTGCCCTTGATCTGATTGATTAGCGGAGCGAAGTCGGCGTCCGGGCCGTGAACCCAGCCCTTCAGTTCGTCCAGATCGTCACACCCCAGAATGTCGTGACGCAGACGCTCCAACTTTGTGCGCAATTCTTCGCGGTTTTTAGCCGGACCCGTCACCCAATCGGCGTCCTTCACGGACACGTTGCGCGGTTCCGGGCTTTTCTTGAAGTCGTCCGCCTCCTCTTCGGAATACGCCAGACCATGAAGCCCAATCAGCTTGAGAATAACGCGGTCTTTTGCGCGTTTCTCAGCCATGGCGAACGGGTAGCCTGCCTGTTTTCCCGACACCTTGTAGTTCATGCCGATGGCGGCTTCACCGATAGACCATTCCGTTTTGTCGGCAAGCCTGCCTGTTACCAGGATGGCGGCGGCTTCACGTTCAGCAACCAGCACCTTTGGCTCGTCATAGGCGATGCCCGCCTGTGCCGCGATCTGTTCCAGAACGCGATGGTACACCACCCAGACGCCGTGACAGTCCCAACACGCATCGGGTCCAAACCCATGCTCTTTGAGAACAGCGGCGATCTTGTCGTCTAGCTTACGCGGCATTGGCTTTCTCCTTCTTCGCGTCCAACCCTGCGACAATCTCGCCAAGGACTTCGTACGCCTCCCGCACATCATTCCCTGCGGGGTATGGAAGGCGGTTGTTCTTGCGCCAGAACTTGCCGAGATGCCGCGCATGACGCGCAAGGTGGTTCCCGTCAAATCTGGCGAAGTCGTCTTCGTCCTGGTCTGTCATGACCATTCTCCCGTTGGTTTACGTGTGTGCCGAAGGTGCATGACCTCCAGCAAGCGCATGTTGAGGGGTGTGCGGAAGGCCATCAGCTTGGCGCGTTCTGCCTCCCAGTGTTTCTCTGCCATGCGGCGGCGGTGCAATCGGGCCAGGAATTTCATCTCACACCGTCCTTCCGCTCCATGCTCACGCGGTCGATCATGTCGGCGTATTTGTCCCTCATGCGATCAAACGCCGCGACAGCCGTCTTGTCGTAGGCTTCGGCCTCGTCCATGTCGGGGTGTTCTTCCAACATTTCCTCAATGAGTTCTTCGTGGGCCTGGATGTAGAGTTCCTTCATCACGTCTCTCCTTTTGCGAGGGCCAGAGCGGCGCGGGCGATGGTGATTGGGCAATCGTCCGCGTGGGGTTGCTCTGTGCATTCGTGGTGGCGGGCGGCGCAGAACTCGCAATAGAAGCGACCAATGTCGTCGCCACACTCACCGCGCCATCCGATATTCGGATCATCTTCACTGCCAAATGCAGCGTTGCGGTGGTGGACGTGCTGTGCGGCGTTACTGATGCGCGCCAACTCCCGCCATGTGAGGTAAATCTTGCCGTGGATGGGGTGCTGGATATCAACGCCGCCATCGTCCATTTCGAGGAACACCGTCCCGTCCTCGTCGGCTTCAAAGGTGGCTTTCATGCCGCGTCCCTCGCGCGTTCCATCGCCGCCGTGGCGATTTCGGCGTGGTCCAGATCGGCAAGGATCATGGCTTCCAACGCCTTGCTGAATGCGTCATCAGGGAGGGGCGCGTGGTGCCACACGAAATGTCCGTGGTGGTCGCGCTCGTATCCCGTGATGATTTCGACCGGGCCTAAGCTGAACTCGCCGGGGTCCGTGAACGACACCTCAATGCGGCCTTCCACGTCCTTGACGCCGTGGGCCAAACTGCTGAAGCAGAAGTCGTGATAGAAGCTGTCCATGTGTCCCTTGTCTGGATGGGGCGGGAGCCAAGTTCCCCCGCCCCGTAACCAACCCAGAACTCACTCCTGTTTGTGTGGCCCTGTGTGGTCGGGCGGTCCCATCGCTGGTGTGGCGATAGGGAGAACGTAATCCGGACTTGCATCAGATGCAAGTACTTTCTTGCGGCAAATGCAAGCGGCTTACGTCTGACGCAAAAATCTAGAGCTTGCGGACGTGTCTGGTGAAGCTGGTGACGATCCCGATAATCTCGAACTCGCCGTCATCGCCATTCAGGTGGAATGGTGTCCAGCGGGGATTTGAGGAATGCGGGATCAGCCATTTTTCGCCGTCGTCAGTCTGGCGAAATTCCTTGAGCGTGGCTTCGTAAAGCCCGTCTGTGGATATGCGTTGTACTATTACGTGATCGCCTGAATTGGGCATGTCCGCATCAATCGGGCGGACACACACAACAACATCGCCCTCACTGTAGAGCCTATCCATTGAGTCGCCGCGAACTTCCCATCCAAAGCGCGGCAAGCCGGCGTAGTCAGGGTTTTCAGGCACGGACACAACATAAATTTCCTCGGGCGGCCACTCAATGGCTTCACGGAAAATGCCCGCCTGAACAAAGCCAACCACACGAATGGGCATGACTGGCGGGTTGTTGGAAATCAGGTCAGTTGGCTGGCAGTGGTACAGCTTTGCCAGCGATTCCAGGCGCGCAAGGTTTACATCGCTCTTCCCGCGCTCAAGGCGTGACAATTGCCCCTCGGTGATGCCGAGGCGTTCAGCGGCTTCGGCCAGATTGTATCCGGCCTGTTCCCGTAGTTGTCGTGCGCGGAGTTTCATGTTGGGCGGACCTTGCCCGTCGGCGCACAAAACTGCAACGGCATCAGATACAAGTTTTGATTGCCAACGACTTGTATTTCGTGCAAGTATGCGCGCATGAAACTGACCACTTACCTCCGCGAGAACGACCTGACCGTGACGGCGCTTGCCCGTTCCGTCGGTGTCGATGTTTCCACCATGCACCGGATAGTCCACGGGAAGCACATCCCCGGACAGAAAACCATGCGCGCAATCATCCGTGAGACGGGCGGGCAGGTGCAGCCCAACGACTTTTTTGACCTACCGGGAGAGGCCGCATGATCCCCGCCAGCATTGACATAAGCGGTGCGCGGCTCCCCGCCGCCTACGAACACGCTAAAAATGCGCTCGCCAACTGCGCCAGCGTTGATGAGTGTCAAGAGTGGGCGAACAAGGCGGAAGCCCTCGCGTCCTACGCCAAGCAGGCCGATGACGACACGCTCCGCAAGATGGCCGACCGTATCCAGGCCCGCGCCGTTCGTCGGTGTGGTGAGCTGCTCAAGCAGTATGACGCGCGGCAGGGGCAAAACCTGCCAAACGCTAAAAAGGACGGCAGCGTCCATTTTAACCGCTACGAAGTCGGGCGCGATGCGGGCATGGGCGAACGCCAGATCAAGACCGCCGTGCGCGTTGCCAACGTCCCCGAAGATCGTTTCGAGAATGCTGTTGATGGTGATGCGCCCCCGACCGTGACCGCGCTTGCTGCTATCGGCACGAAGAAACGTCCCGACGTATCCCCCGCCGTTGAAGCAATCATGACGAAGGTTCGGCCCGTCGGTTTTGGTGCGGCAACCGAACTTCTGGGGACCGTCGAACAATTCGCCCAGTTCTGCCGCACGAACGACGCAACGACCGTCGCAGGCGCGGTGATGCCCCACGAAACCGCAGACCTTCGCAAGCATGTCGCGACCATCGACGCATGGCTCGACCGCTTCGTCGTCAATCTTGGAGAATAACAGATGAGTTACCAGAACCGCATCAACGCCGAGATCAACGCCGAACTTGACCGCCGCGCCGCCGACAATCTTGGTTGGCAGGCCGAGTTTATCGCACACGCCATTTGCGCCAACCATGACGATGGCCTGATCCGTGGCGACCATAAGGACTTCTGGACGTGGTGCGGCTACGCGACCGTCCGTGACGCGACCCGCCGCGCCATCAACAAGCGGGCGGGGGACCAGCCCGACGCCGATAAGGACGAACAATTCATCCTGCCTGGATACGAGCATGTCCACCGCTATTACGTGGTCAATCGTAACGGCAACGATATCGGCATCCCCGTCCACCAGATGACGGATGAGGAAATCGAGCAGAAAGCCAGCCTCTATCGCTCCATGGGCAGCGCCTGTTTTTCTCATGCTCGGGAACTCCAGCGGTTCCAGCGTGAGCGGAATGTGGACGTGGCTGCGTAGTCCCATGCCGTCCAAAACCTCAGAGATATGCCGCCAGTTGTCCATTACCAGAACATGGACCGTGGCGCGTCCTGATTCCATTGCAACGAAAAGGGGATTTTACAATGCTTCATAAGGAACGTGACCCTTCGACCCACGCATGGGCCGCGGCCCGTGTGATTGAACTTGTCGGCGCAACCGCCGCTGCCGAGGCAATCGAACGCTCCGCAAGTCTGATTTATCATTGGGCCGATCCCGACAACCCCGCGCAACCCGTTCTGTGGCAGGCGCAGGTTCTTGACCGCCTGTGTGCGGAGCACGGCGAGACGCCATTCAGAAGCGTCTGGGATCGCCGCAACAGCGCCATCAAGGGGAAGGGCGTGTGTCCGCTGGAACTCGCCATTCAGGTGGACCAGGACGCAACCGACCTTGTTGCAAGCGTTCATGAGGCCCTGAAGGACCGCAAGATTGACGCTCACGAACGCATGGAAATCGGCCAGATCACCGCCCGCGCAAGGGCAGTGCTGGACGCCATCGATGCCGAACTCCGGCAGCATTTAACGGCGGTTTCCTGAGATGACGCGCTCCGCTTCCCCTGGCGTCGAGCGCGGCATAGGCGGTGCTGGTGTCCTCCCTGCCAGCACCGCCACCCTTCGCCTTGAGGGCATTCCAATCCCGCCCTCCACGAACTCCCTATATGCCAACAACAAGGGCAAGGGCCGGGGCCGCTTCAAGACACAGCGTTATCTCACATGGCAACGCGCGGCGGGCAACGCCATTGAGGCGCAAGAGACAACGCCCATCCATGGGGATGTGGACGTGTCTATTGTCGTGCCACGTGACGACCGCAGGGACGTGGACAATTACGCCAAGGCGGCACTGGACCTGCTTGTGCTGCACGGCCTGATTGATGACGACCGGCACATCATTGCGCTGCACATTTCCAAGCTGACCCACGCGAACGACCGCAAGCACTGCACGGTTACGGTGAGGCCCGCATGACCGAACCCGTGACCATAGGCGATTGCACGCTGTATCTGGGCGACTGTCTGGATGTGCTGCCGACGTTGGGCAAGGTGGACGCGGTTGTTACGGACCCGCCTTATGGGATTGGCATCAACAAATCCAACCGGCTCTCAGTGTCGCGCGGGTTTGGCGGAGAGACGTGGGACGATCAGCCAGCCGATCTGTCGTGGCTACTGCCCATGGGCGTGCCTGCAATCGTGTGGGGTGGAAACTATTTCGACCTTCCGGCAACGCGCGCCCCGCTGGTCTGGGACAAAGCAAACGCGGGTCGTGACTTTGCAGACTTCGAGATGGCTTGGACGAACCTCGACATGGTGGCGCGGCGGATCGTCATGCGCCCGATGGGCATGGACGGCGGCAAGCAACATCCGACACAGAAGCCCGTTCGCGTGATGCGGTGGTGCCTCGACTTCATCCCAGAGGCCCACGTCATCCTCGACCCGTACATGGGTTCGGGATCAACAGGAGTTGCCGCAGCGAAGGATGGGCGCGCCTTCATCGGCATTGAACGCGAGCCGTCTTATTTCGACATAGCCTGCGAGCGCATCCAGAAGGCTTACGACCAGCCCGACCTGTTCGTGCCCGCACCTGCCAAACCCAAGCAGGAGGCCATGCTGTGATGTTGAAGCAGCTCACCCTCCGGGATCGCAAGTACCTCGATCACTTGCGCACACAGCCCTGCATCCTGACAGGCTTCACCGGCAACGATTACGAGGCGGTTGATCCCTGCCATATCGGCACCGCAGGCAAGGGCATGAAGTCACCCGACGATGAAGCCCTCCCGATACGCCATTCCTTGCACTTAGAGGGCCACCAGAGCGGCGAAATCACCATGCTGCGCACCCATGCCCCCGACTGGCTGTTGCGGGACGCATTCAGGGCATACGCGCGTGAGCAATATCGGCGGTGGAGAGGCTAATGGGTCGAATAGAGAGAATAGGCGACGCCACGCTGTACCTCGGGGACTGTCTGGACATTCTTCCGACGCTGGACCCTGTGGACGCGGTGGTGACATCACCGCCATATGACGATTTGCGGCAGTACGGGGATGGACACCATCCCTTTGAGTGGCGGCGTTACATCGAACCAATCTCTGCCACGGTGGGCGTTGGTGCGGTTCTGGTTTGGAACGTCGCGGATGGTGTTTGTGGTGGATCCGAAACAGGTACGTCATTCCGGCAGGCATTGGCATTCATGGACGCTGGTCTGCGTCTCCACGACACGATGTTGTATCTCAAAACCAACGTGAACTTTCCCGATGCCGTCAGGTACGAAAACGGCTTTGAGTACATGTTCGTTTTCTCTAACGGCGCACCATCCACATTTAATCCGATCAAGGACCGGCCCAACAAATACGCGGGTCTAGCGATGCACGGCACCGACCGGCAGCGCGACGGATCCCTCAAGCCCATTTCTGGACTTGGCAAACTGGTGAATCGGCACGGTAAGCGGTTCAATTGGTGGTTTCTCACGAACAACCAGCCGGATCACGGCCATCCAGCCCCGATGCCATATCAAATGGCCTTCGACCACATTACGAGCTGGACCAACGAGGCCGAAACGATCCTAGACCCCTTCATGGGCAGCGGAACAACCGGCGTAGCCTGCGCCAAACTAGGCCGCAAGTTCATCGGCATCGAACTAGACCCCGGTTACTTCGACATCGCCTGTGAGCGCATCCAGAAGGCTTACGATCAACCCGATCTGTTCATAGCGCCCCCTGCCAAACCAAAACAGGAGGCCATGCTGTGACAGACCGCGACCTTCTCTATGCCCCACTGCACGGCTTTCTCGTGTTCCTCGCGCAAGGCTGGAAGCTGGCGCTGATGCCATCGGGTGACCCCGCGTTCCTCGACATCCACCACGGGAAATATTCAGTTTTGATCTACAGGGAGGTGTGAATGCACCAGAAAATCATAGAGCGCGCCTGTAGGGCGTGGAACGTGCGAGAGGCGGACCTTCTCGGATGGATCAAGAAGCGCCCGATTGCCCGCAAGCGCCAGGTGTTGGCGTGGAAGTTGTACCAGCTTCCCTACATGAGTTACCCCGCCGTGGGCCGTCTGCTGTGCAGGGATCACACGACGATCATGCACGCGGTTAAGACCGTCAACGCCCTGATTGATGCGCAGGATTCGATGATCCTGGGGCTTATTCAAAAGCTGGACGATTACGAAGGCCCGCCTGAGCGTTTGGTGGGGCCGGACTTCCTCATCGTCATCTCGAAAGAGCGCACTAGCACCCCAAAAGAGCGGCCCGGCATCCCGCCGTTGGATCGCTCCATCACCCCTCGCGAGTACGTTCGGAGGGCCGCGTAATGGCGCGCATCAGATCAATCAAGCCTGAGTTCTGGACCAGCGAACAGGTCATGGAATGTTCCATGAGTACCCGCCTGTTGTTCATCGGCCTCTGGAATTTCTGTGACGACAAGGGCCGTCTCCCGATGAAGCCCCGCCAGATCAAGGCGCAGATTTTTCCCGGAGACGACATTACATCCGAGACCATTCTTGGAATGATCCACGAACTTTCTGAGAATGGTCTTGTAACCCTTTATTCTGTAGGCGAGCAGGACTTTTTACAGGTTACAGGATGGCACCACCAGAGGATTGATAAACCTCAAGACCCCAAATATCCCGGCCCCGATGAAAGCCATTCCACGAATGCTCCCGGAACGTTCCCGCCTGATAGGATAGGAGAGGATAGGAAGGGAGAGGATAATTCCCGTAGGGAGCCTGCGGCTCGTTTGCCCGATGTGATCTTCGGGGAGTGTCTGGCCTACCTCACAGAACACGGCGCACCCGAAAAGCAAGCGCGCTCCGAATTGGGCAAATGGCGCAAGCGTGTCGGTGATGCGGAGGTGGTCAATCTCGTTTCGAGGGCGCAACGGGAATCGGTGACGGAACCGATAGCCTGGATTGAATCCGCGATGAAGCCGAGTGAGCGGAAGGTGCTGCCGCTATGAACCTTCAGGACTTCGGCATTCAACTCCGCTCCGAGCGTGTGGGAAACCACAAGACGCTTTGCCCGCAGTGTTCGGCTGGCAGGAAATCACAGAACCGCCGCGATCCCTGCTTGTCGGTGACGATTGAGGCGGATGGTCACGCGGTCTGGAATTGCCACAACTGCGAATGGTCAGGAACCACCATCACCCACTCCGAGCAGAAGCCGCGCCCGACGATGAACGGCGCAAGCCTGACGGAAAAGGCGCTGAACTGGTTTGCATCACGGGGAATCGGCAAGGCGACGGTGGATCGCAACCAGATCAGGTTTGCGGACGGGGAAATCCAGTTTCCGTACTTCAAAGACGGGGAGTTGGTGAACATCAAATATCGGAGGCATCCCAAAGCCTTCCGGCAGGCCGCAGGTGCGGAAAAGGTGTTTTTTGGGCTGGATGACCTTACCGAAGATTGGGCGGTCATCGTTGAGGGGGAGATGGACAAGCTGGCGCTGGAAGAAGCCGGTTTTCTCAATGTCATTTCCGTTCCTGACGGCGCACCCAAGCAGGTGAAAGAGGGCGACGTTGACCCCGAAGATGACGCCAAATTTAGCTACGTCTGGAACTGCAAGGCGTGGCTTGATCCGCTGCAAAAGATCATCCTGGCAGTGGACGGCGACGCACCGGGCAAGGCGCTGGAAGAGGAACTGGCCCGTAGGTTGGGCAGGGATCGTTGCTGGCGTGTGACGTGGCCGAACCTGAACGATGTTCAGTCGAAGGACGCCAACGAAGTTCTGAAAGACCACGGGGCCGAAGTTCTCCGCGAGGTCATCGAAAACGCTCAACCCTACCCCATCAAGTCGCTCTTCGACGCGGGGCAGTTTGAGACGGACGTGGTTCAACTTTACCGCCACGGACGGGAGCGGGCGCTGTCTACCGGGTGGTTTGAACTGGACGAATTTTACACGGTACGCCCCGGCGAATTGACGGTGGTTACAGGCTATCCGGGATCGGGGAAGTCGGAATTTATCGACGCCCTGATGATGAACCTTGCCCGCAACGCGAAGTGGAAGTGCGGGGTGTGTTCGTTTGAAAACCCCGGCGAGGAACACGTTGCCAAGCTGGCGGAGAAGTACACCAACGCCCCCTTTGGTGAGGGTCCGCGCGCCCGAATGACTGAGACGGAATTACGGGACGCGATAGCGTGGTTGAAGGAACGGTTTTTCTTTATCCGCGCCGATGACGACAGCCCCACGATTGACTGGATTCTGGAGACGGCGAGGGGTGCTGTGATGCGCCACGGCATCCAGGGGCTGGTGATTGATCCCTACAACGAGATTGAACACAAGCGCCCGTCAGGCATGACGGAAACCGAATACGTCTCGCAGATGCTCGCCAAGGTGAAACGCTTTGCGCAGGGCCATGGGGTGCATGTCTGGTTCATCGCGCATCCTGCAAAGCCGTTCCGGGGTGAGGGCGGGAAGATACCGACACTGAGCCTCTACGACATTTCCGGTTCGGCCCATTGGGTCAACAAGGCGGACGTGGGGATTGTGGTTGAGCGGGATTACGAGGCCGTCGGGCAGACGATGATCCACGTCAAGAAAGTTCGTTTTAAGGCAGTCGGCCAACCTGGTTCCGTGCGGTTTGGATACGACCGCGCTGTGGGAACCTATCGGAGTGCAATCGCATGATCGTCCCCGGCGTTACCCGCCCCTTAACCGACCTTGAACGGTGTCAGGAGCGCACACAGGCCGTTAACCGGCAATCAGCATTGGAGGAAGACCGGCAAACGTCCGCAAATCCCACTTTGGAGGACACATGACCAAGCCCGCATTCAGCGTAGACGAGCCGCGTTTCAAGGGCGGGCTGTCCGTCACATCCCTTCTGGGTGTGGGAAAGGTTGTCCGCACCGACTCCGACGTGATTGACGCCTTGTATAAGCGCAACGCAATCAGTGATGAGCAATGGAAAGCTGCCGACCAGTTCCAGCGTGACTACGAGCGCGGGAAGATCGACGGCGGGCCGAAGGCTTGCGATTGGGAGCGGTCGGACCCGTCAGGCGACACTCCTCAGGAGGGCGAAATCAGGGCCAAACAGCGTTACCGCAAAGCCATCAGCCTGTTGGGCGTTGTCGGGTCGAGCGTGTGTCACAACGTCTGCTGCCGGAACATGCACCCCAACGATTGGGCGCACTCCCGAGGGGAGCGCAAGGAATACGGCATGGGGCGGTTGCGGGAAGCCCTGGACGTTCTGGATGAGTTTTACGGTGTCTGAGACGTTCCATGAACACACAGAAAAACAAACCCAGAAAGTTATTGACGGCCCAGCCGCTGTGTGCTATAGAAATGTGGAAGTTGGGTTTTTGCGCCCGACACTGAATATCGGATAGGCTGAGAAGCCAACGAACTGGCACAGCACTACAAAGCACCAAGCGCCTCGTTCCTCCCGGAGCGGGGCGTTTTGCATTCAGTTTCCCGGCATTCAAGCGCACCGCCACACGCCATCATCAAGGGCGATGAGGCTTGACGCCGGGGATAACACAAGGAGACGCTCATGCAGGCATACGACCCCGTGAAGATGTGGGCGCTGGACCTTGCGGTGCAGTCGGGCGCGTCTGGTTGTGACGCGATTGATATGGCTATTGAGTACCTGGACTTCGCGGCGGACTGTTCCGATGAGGATTGGGCCGAGTTCAGCCGTCAGGTCAGCGAGGCGTGGGAAACCCCCACGTGGACCAAGCGGTGGAAATCAGCGATCTAGGAGGCGACATGGACTTTGGATCGATCCCCGCAGGTGCCACGCGCGAACCTGAAAAGGAACCGCGCCGCAAAACCGCATACGAGCAGGCCGACAGGATCAACGCATTCTGGGCTGCGCGGGGACGCAACGCCAACGCCTGTGTCCAGGAAGAGATGATCGGCCCGAAGGTCAAACACTGGATCATCCGGTCCGACATCGTGAATGGGATTGCACCAATCTAATGGCCGGCAGACCAACCCTGTACAGCGCAGAACTCGCAAAGGAGATATGCGAACGCATCGCCCAGGGCAGCAACCTCGACAAGATCGGACGCGACGATGACATGCCCTCGCGCTCCACGGTCTACAAGTGGTTGCAGGAGATTGACGCATTTTCGGACGATTACGCGCGCGCGAGAGAACTACGCGCCGACAGCCGCGCCGACCAGATTGACGACATCATTGAGAAGGTCGGCACTGAGCAACTAAGGCCGGATCAGGCCCGCGTGATGATCGATGCCATCAAGTGGCAAGCTGGCAAGGAAAAGCCCCAACGCTACGGCGATAAGAGCACCACGGAGCTGGTTGGTTCTGGCGGTGGTCCGGTGTTTCTATGGGGAACCGGCCCAGAGTAGGCGGGGCCTCCCATGTGTTCAACGACCTTCTGCGGCCAAGCCGCTACAAGGCGCTGTACGGTGGGCGAGGTTCCGCCAAGTCCCATTTCTTTGCCGAGGCGATGGTTGCCAACGCGCACGGCAACAAGGGGTTTCGGGCGGTTTGTGTCCGTGAGGTCCAGAAGAGCCTGAAGGAATCGGCCAAGCGGCTGATTGAGGACAAGATTGCCGTCACGGGGGTTGATGGTTTCGAGGTGCTGAATGACAGCATCAAGACGCCCGGTGGTGGGGTTATCACCTTCCAGGGTATGCAGGACCACACGGCGGAAAGCATCAAGTCCCTAGAGGGCTTTAACGTCGCTTGGGTGGAAGAGGCGCAGACCCTATCGGCCCGGTCGCTGGAGATGCTACGCCCCACGATCCGCGCGCCCAAGTCGGAACTGTGGTTTTCATGGAATCCGCGCAGTGCAGACGACCCGGTGGATGCGTTCTTTCGGGGGCCGACGCCGCCTGAAGATGCCATCATCCGGCGCATCAATTACGACCAGAATATGTTCTTCCCCGCCGAACTGGAGGCGGAACGCCAGCACGACGCCAAGAACAACAGGGACCGCTACGGCCATGTCTGGTTGGGCGAATACGAACCGATGGCGGTGGGTGCCATCTGGGACCGCCTGATGATCCACAACGGACGCAGGGAAACGGCCCCGACGATGGGGCGGATTGTTGTTGCGGTCGATCCCGCTGGTTCCAGTGAGCCGGGAAGCGACGAACACGGCATTGTTGCGGTGGGTAAGGGCGACGAGGACAACCACGGTTACGTCCTGGACGATGCCAGCATGAAGGGAACACCCCGTCAGTGGGGCGAGCGGGTGATTGCCACCTACGACCGCTATGACGCTGATTGTGTGGCCGCAGAGGTCAATTACGGCGGGGATATGGTCGAACAAACCATCAAGAGCATCCGTCCCGACGTTCCGGTTATCCAGGTCAGGGCAACGCGGGGCAAGCACGTAAGGGCCGAGCCTATCGCGGCCTTGTACTCATTGGGGCGCATTCACCATGTCGGCACGTTTGACCGGCTGGAAGATCAGATGTGCCAGATGACGGCGGCGGGATACGAGGGCAACGGAAGCCCCGACCGCCTGGACGCCATGGTGTGGGGCATGACCGAATTATTCCCCCAGATGGTGCAGACCAAAACACGCACGGTCCACGTCCCCTCTCTGGGCACTGGCGGATGGATGGCATAACCGCAGGTTGCGGTGATTGCCGACAAATGCCGTCTGGGACCGTCCCAAGACATACCACAGGTTGAAGGAATCCAACTATGAGCGAAATGAGTGATCCGACCCAGAAGGCGGTAGCCGTCACGGCATCGGACAGCACCAGCCTACTGCTGAACGGCCAGCCCCCACGGGCGATTTACGTTGGCACGGGCGGCAACCTGAACGTCCGCTTTGGTGACGATACCAGCGTGTTGTTCACCGCCGTTCCTTCGGGGACTGTTCTGCCGATCCGCCCGCGCCTGGTCATGAGTACCAGCACGACGGCCACCGCGATTGTGGCGCTGTACTGATGAGGGTTTCGTCGGGCGTGAACCTTGGTCTTGGGGTTTTGCCCACGGCGGTAAATCCGCTTGACTTCAGCCGCTTCGACGCGGACGCGCTTGGTGACACGCTGACCGTCACCACCGCCTCCCTCGGTATGAACTTCGACACGTCGGGTGTGCTGCGGTTCGCGCCGCATAATCTGGTGACGTATTCCGATGACCTGAGCAATGCGTCGTGGACAAAGGCCAACGTGGCGATCACGACAAATCAGACCGTTGGCCGTGCAGGTACGGTGACGCTCGACCAGAGCAAGGAATTTGCAAACACCGGCGCGCACTACGTTCTCAAGGACGTAACTGTTGTTTCGGGTACACGGCAGGTTGTTAGCGGTGTCGTCAAAGGCGGTCTTGGGCGCGACTGGAGTTTCGTGGAGGTTTATTCCTCCGGCGGCACGGGCGGACAGTATCTTTCGATCAATTTGACGGACGGCTCCTTCACCCCCTCAACGGGCGCGGGCGGTGTAATCATAGACAGCGACGTGGTTGATCTGGGTGACGGGCTATACGAGTGGTTTATTGCCTTCACGGCTTCAAGTGCGACCACCCGCGTTATTGTCAGTGCTTCAGACACCGCATCCCCTTCATCCCGCCCAAGCTACGCGGGAGACTTGGCAAAGGGTATGCACGTCGGCGGCCTGCAGGTCGAATACCTCGACCCCGGCCAGACCACACCCCGCGCCTACAACCCCACCACCTCAAGCGCCTACTTCGGCCCCCGCAAGAACGTCGTCTACAACGGCACAAACTGGGAAGACAAGGGCCTGCTGGTGGAGGGGGAGAGTGCCAACAGCCTGACGTATAGCCGGGACTTTTCTAACGCGGCGTGGCTGCATACAGCCGAGGCGTCAGTGTCTTCCGGCGTCAGTGTCGTTGATGGTGCCACAAGAAACATTGTTCTGACTGACGACAGCGGTGCGGTGCGGCTTAACAAATACATAAATACATCCTGCCCTAACGACAGCAACGTGAACCTGTTTTCGATAAGGGTCCCAAAGACCTCTGGTGCGAGCCACTTCCCGATGATGCAGACGCTACTCACGGGGGGGACCGCACAGCAGGTGGTAGCCATTCTCGACACGGATACAGGTGTAGTCACCGCCATTACAGAGACAGGCACAGTCACCTCTCAGGCTGAAGACTTTGACGATCACTGGCTGTGGTGGTCAACAGTGTTGAATAATTCCACGGGCAACACCACCGCGCGTATGCTTTTGAACCCTGCTGGGTCTACCAACGGCACGACATTGGATAACGCAGCGACAGGATCGACTGCGATGGACTATGCCACGATTGAACTCAACACCTCCACCCCCACAACCCCCATAGAAACCGTCGCCAGCGCGGTGACGCGGACGGTGGATGATGTGACACGGGCAACGACAAGCCTTCCTGGCACAATTCTGCTCAAGGGCCGCACTGCTCCATCAATCGGATCAAGCGAAAACCAGACCATCCTTGAGATCGGTGATGGGACGAACGACGACCGCGTGGCGGTCAACCGGGCAGGAACAGATGGCGCTCTTGATTTAGGCATGAGGTCGGGCGCTGCAACTGTCGTAACGGAAGAAATGAAGGCATCCATCGGGAACGACGTTGATTTTGCAGTCGCCATTCGCTTGGAAGCCAACAATGTCGCTTTTTCATATGACGGTGGAGCGGTGGTAACGGACACATCCTGTGCGCTCCCTACTGGCATCACAACAATGTATTTAGGCAACAGCAACCTTTCCCGCCCTTGGGGCGGCTCTATTTTGTCCATCACTGAGTTTACCTCACCGCTCCCTGATGACGCACTCGTGGGGTTGTCGTCATGAGAGTAGACCTCGCCTTTCCCAACCGGAACACGGCCAAGCAAGTCTTCGAGGCCCACGGCTTTGTGTTCGACACCACGGACGAGAACGGCAATCCGTTTGAACTGAAAACCGTGCGCCATCCAAATGGTTCGTTCCTGATGCTCCGCGCCCAAATCTTCGGACGCCCCACGCCTTCGGGTGAGGTGGACGAGGACGGGCTGCCCATCATGAACCCCGGCGCGGTCATGCGATCCCGCAAGGGCAGGGAATGGCACATTGACGCCTACCTGACGGGCAATCTGATTGAAGTCACGGGATACGACGAAGACGAGAACCCGATCTGGGGCGGTGATCTGCTGGGCGCCCTGGCTGATTACATCGTCACGATCCCCGAAAACACAGCACCGGCTTACGTCGTTGCAGGAGTTGGATAATGTCTGAACCGATCATCAAAGAGGCGCTTGAGCGGTTCAAGGAGTCTGACGACGCCACGGACTTCTCCCGCCAGGCTGCGCATGAGGACATGACGTTCTCGCGTCTGGCAGACCAGTGGCCCGAGGCCATCCGCAAGGCCCGCGAGGAAGAGGGCCGCCCGTGTCTGACCATCAACAAACTGCCCGCCTTCATTCGGCAGGTGGTCAACGACGCGCGCCAGAACAAACCAGCCATTACGGTTCATCCCGTGGACAATGGCGCTGACGAAGACACGGCGGGGGTCATCAACGGGCTGGTGCGCTCGATTGAGCGGCGTTCCAACGCCGATGTTGCCTACGACACGGCAATCGACCAGGCGGCCTCTGGCGGGTTTGGGTTCTTCCAGATCGGCATTGACTACACCCACGCCGACAGCTTCGACCTTGAGGCCCGGATTGAGCGTATTGCCAATCCCCTGATGGTTCATTGGGATCCTTCGTCCACGGAATTTGATGCCTCTGATTGGGATTATGCCTTCGTCTCCGACTTCATGTCAGAAGAGGAATTTGAGGCTGCGTATCCCGGCAAGGCGAAAATCAGTTGGGAGGGTGACACCCGCGACCAGGCCGCTTTGTGGTCACAGGATGAAAAGATCAGGGTTGCCGACTACTGGTTGAGGGAGCCTATCAAGCGGAAGATTCTGCTTCTCTCCAACGGCATGACGATCCGCGAGGAAGAATACATTGACCAGGCGAAGGCCGACCTTGAGATGACGGGCGTTGTACCGACCCGAGAGCGTGAGGTTGACGCCTTTAACGTGGTTCGCCGCAAGATCAACGGCGCTGAGGTTCTTGAAGAAGAGAAGTGGCCCGGTTCCACAATCCCGATTTGCCCCGTGTGGGGTGAGGAGATTGTGTTGGACGGCAGGCGTCACTTCCGGTCGATGGTGCGGGACGCAAAAGACCCCCAGACGATGTTCAACTTCTGGCGTAGCGCCACAACGGAACTGGTGGCCCTTGCCCCCCGTGCGCCATTCCTGATGGAAGAGGGCGGCATTCCCAAGGGGCATGAGGCAACGTGGCAGACGGCCAACACCCGCTCGCATCCCTACCTGATGTATTCCAAGGGCACGAACTTGCCCCAGCGCCAGCCCTTCGCTGGAGTGCCTGCCGGTGCGTTGCAGGAGGCACTGAACGCTTCAGACGACATGAAGTCCGTCATGGGCATCTATGACGCATCCTTGGGCGCTCGCAGCAACGAAACGTCGGGCCGTGCAATCATGGCAAGACAGCGTGAAGCCGACGTGAGCAACTTCCACTTCATCGACAACCTTAACCGCGCCATCCGGTACGCGGGGCGGGTGTTGGTTGAGATCATCCCGGCTGTCTACAAGGACCGTCAGGCCATCCGCATCTTGGGCGAGGATAATGCCGAGAAGGTCGTTCAGTTGGGCGGGCAGAGCGACGGCCCCATGTATGACCTTGCCACCGGCATCTATGACGTGGACGTGAAGTCCGGCCCGTCTTACGGCACACAGCGCGAAGAAACCCGTGAGGTGCTGATTGAGATCATCCGCGCCATCCCCGGAGCCGCGCCGATCCTGGGCGACGTTCTGATGGAACACATGGACTTCGTTGGTGCTGACAGAGTTGCTAAGCGCCTCAAGATGACGCTTCCCCCCGAAGTGCGGAAGATGGAGGAAAGCGAGGCCGACATTCCCCCCGAGGCGCAGGCCATGATTGCGGCCAAGGACCAGGAACTGAAGCAGCTTCAGGCGCAGATGCAACAGGGTATGCAGGCCATGCAGGGTATGCAGGCCGAACTGGAATCCAAGCAGGGCGAGATGCAGGCCAAACAGGCCGAAGCCGCCGCCAAGGCCGAGATTGAGGCCAAGAAGATCGCCTCAGACATGGAAGCCAAGCGGGCCGAACTCGAAATCAAAAGCCGCGAACTCGCCCTTAAAGAGCGTGAATTAGGATTGAAGGAATGGGAGGCCAAAGAGGACGCCCGACAGGCTGCGCTGGATCGCGAGATGGAACTAGCCAAGGTGATCCTGGCGAAGCAGGAGGCCCCCGATCCCATGGGCGAAGCTGCAAGGCTTATCAGCGCGCCAAAGAGGGTTGTGCGTGACGCCGAAGGCCGGATTACCGGCGTGGAACTGGCATGAGCACAGAAGGCCGGTAGGAACGACCGGCCAACAAGCCGTGCATCAAGGTCAAGACGCTGCGCCGCATCTATCTGCGGCTGCGCGAGGAACCCAAGTCCTACGAGGCAGTGGCCCCGGTCGTTTCGCCGTTTGCGGACCTGTACGCATTCGCTGACAGCCTGCCACCCGTTAACGACATAGCGTTTCGCAAGATGGCTCAAGCCCGTGAGGCGGTCGAAAGCCTTTTGCGCATGTATCGCTCCTTGATGGAGCGTGACGACGAAGAGGCAATCTTGCTTCTTTGCTAACCCAAGGAGTGATTATGAACGAAGAAGCGGGCAATCCTGCCGAGGAAGCCGCACCCGAGATTGTTGAGGAAATCACAGAAGAAGAAGTGACAACCGAAACTGACGAGGGCGATGATGCCGTTGAAACCGAGGACACGGAAGACGGTGACGGGCAAGATGAAGGTGACGAAGAAGAGGTAGAGGAAGAGATTGAACTGAACTTTGGCGGCGACAAGCTGCGGGTGCCGAAATCGGCGATCCCGGAGGACGTTGTTGCGAAGATCACGGATTTCTCCCGCAACCTTGAATCTGGCTACACCAAGAAATTCCAGACACTTGCTGAACAGCGTGAGAGCGTAGCGGCCCGAGAGCAGGCCGTTGAGCGTCTTGCGACCCTGGACGGCGAGGCGCTGGACAAGTTTTCACGCGGAAACGCACTCAAGCAGGAAATCGCGCAGCTTCAGAATGTCAATACGCAGGCGTTGTGGCAGTCCAACCCGGACCAGGCACGGCGCATTTCGGATACGATTGCGAAGAAGCAGGCCGAATTCAATGCCGTCGTCAACGAAGTTTCCCGACTGGAAGGCGAACGATCCAAGGCGCAGGAGGCCGAACTGGCCCGACGCGAGGAAGAGGGTCGCCGCGAGGTTGAGAAGCGCATCCCCGGCTTTGCCGAGAAACACGCACCGGAACTGGTGAAGTACGCGATCAGTCAAGGCATTCCCGAGGCGGAAGCCGGAAAGTGGACGCGCAACCCCATCGTTACGGAAATGGCGTGGAAGGCGATGCAGTACGACGCTGCGAAAACGCGGACGGCACAGGCCGTCAAACCGAAACCTGCGGGAGCAACACCCATTCGACCGAGCAAGGGTAAGGGCGGAAAGCCCAAACTCGATCTTGTTCAGGACGCCGACAAAATGTCTGCCGATGAATGGGCGCGCCGCCGCAACCTTCAACTCTCAAATAGGGCTTAACGCCCATCCCCTTGAGCGTCGTGAGACGCCCACCCTCCCATAGATGGAACTTTCATCATGTCCAATAGCATTCTTACCCCCACGGCTGTAACCCGTGAGGCGCTTCGGATTCTGCATCAGAAGCTCAACTTTGTCGGCACGATTGATCGCCAGTACGACGATCAGTTTGCCAAGACCGGAGCCAAGATTGGCGACAGTCTGAAGATCCGCCTGCCCAACGAATACACCGTCCGCACGGGCCGTGTCATCGACGTGCAGGACACCAGCGAGACCAGCGTTACGCTCCAGGTTGCCACCCAGAAGGGCGTTGATATGGCGTTCACGTCGGTTGACCTGACCATGAACCTGGACGACTTTTCGAGCCGCATTCTGGACCCGGCCATGTCGGTTCTGGCGGCGAACATCGAATCCGACGCCATGTCGATGTACAAGAGCGTTTACAACGAGGTCAGTGACGTTGGTGCTTCGGCCACGACCAACCTGGCTCTCCAGGTGCAGAAGAAGCTGACCGACAGCCTTGCGCCGATTTCGCCGCGTTGCCTGAACTTCCCCACACAGTACAACCTCGACCTTCTGGAAGCGGTCAAGGGTCAGTTCAACGACGCAGGCAAGATCAGCAAGAACTACCGCGAAGGTATGGTTGCGCCGAACTTCCTGGGCTTCATGGACGTGTACCAGAACACGCTGTGGCCGATCCACACCACGGGCACCGATGACGGCACGGGCGATTACCTGACCGACATCGGCGCTGGCGAGGCTGACGGCTCGGCTGGTTCGCTCCACATCGACACGGGTGCGGGCACGTTCAAGCAGGGCGACATCATCGAGATTGCCGGTACGTATCGGGTGCATCCCGAAACCAAGGCTTCGACGGGTGTTCTCCAGCAGTTCGTTGTGACCGCCGATTACGCCGGTGGTGAAGGCGACTTGTCGATTAGCCCGAACATTGTCACGTCTGGCGCTCGTCAGAACGTGGATGCCATTGCCGATGGTTCTGCCATCTACAAGCGCGAGTCGGACTCCTCGACTGCCATTGGCAACGCCGCCGATTACTCCATCGGTATGGGCTACCACAAGGATGCCTTCGCCTTTGCAACGGCTGATCTTGTCATGCCCAAGGGCGTCGATTTCTCGGCCCGTGAGGTCATGGACGGCATCTCCATGCGCATCATCCGCGACTACGACATCAACAACGACAACCTGCCTTGCCGCATCGACGTTCTGTACGGGTACAAAGCTGTCCGTCCTGAACTGGCATGTCGTCTTGGCCTTCACTAAGGAGTGATGAACCATGGCTGTGAAAGAACTTTCTGACGGCAACCCGGACGGCACCCGTCTGGGTCAGTCGGCCACTGACCTCGTGGCTTTCTTCGGGGACACCCCCGTTGACCAGCCCGCCGCGATTGCTTCGGCAACCGCGACTGCCACCAGCGCGATGGACACCGTGAACTCGGTGCTCACCGCTCTGCGTGAACTGGGCCTGATCGAAACTTGATTAGGTCAGTTTGCGTCGTTGGGCCTGATGGCTTGCGGCGCAATCGGGAATACGCGGCCAGCCTGGGGAGACCTGGGCTGGTCGCTGCCCCCGCTAAAGACGAATCCCTAGCCATTGTTGGGGGTGGGCAATCGTCGGCAGATCACGTTGACGACCTGTTGAACTTCGACGGTCACATTATGGCGATCAACGGCGCGCAGGACTGGCTTATCAGTCAGGGCCGCGTTCCCGATTGTGTCGCCCTGCTTGATCCCGAGCCGCAGCTTGCGGACCTCATCACACCCCATAAAGGGGTTGACTACTACGTTGCCACGATGTGTGCACCGGAGGTGTTCGACCTTCTGGCAGACAGCAACGTGACCACATTTTACGCCCCGCAGGGGGAAGATAACACGCCGCCGTTAAGTGTCCCCGGTGGGCCAACCATGATGACCCGTGCGCCGATGCTGGCTGCAATTCTGGGTTATCGCGACATTACCCTATACGGGGCTGACAGTTCCTACTTTGGGGGTATCACCCACGTTTATTCCAACGTCAGGGACTACGACGAGATGGGCGTCATTTGCGAGGGCAAGGGGTGGGACACATGCCTCGGGCTTGTGTGTCAGGCCGAATACCTCGCGGAACTAATCCCCGCCATGGGATGCGTAAAAACGCGCCTTGTGGGTGAACACCTTGCACAGTCCATGCTCCGCACTGGCGGGGTTTGGGAGAGGATGCCATGACACTTTTGACCATCTGCAACAACGCCGCTGATGAAGTGGGCATTGACCGCCCGTCGTCCGTGATTGGCAGTTCAGATCCGTCCGCACAGAAACTCCTGCGGTATGCGAACAAGGCCGGTAATTGGCTGATGAAATCGGTTGTATGGCAGGCGCTCCGCAAGGAAAGCACGTTTACCTCCATCGCAGGTGAGACGCAGACCAGCATCCTCCCTTCGGACTTTGACAGGTTCGTGAAGGAGACGTTTTGGAATCGCACCGATTACATCCTTATCAGCGGGCCTGTGACTGCGACGGAATGGCAGGGATTGAAAGCCTACGACTATCAGGGCGACACGAAGTTCGCTTATCGCGGTGACGCTGTTCTGCTGATTCCGGCACCTGGTGCTGGAAAGTCGCTGGCGTTTGAATACGTATCCAACCAGTGGTGCCAATCTTCCGGTGGCACGGGACAGTCCGCATGGGCCGCTGATACGGACGTGGGTGTGCTGGATGAAGAGCTGATCCTGCGCGCGTTGAAGTTCACATATTTGACGGATGAAGGACTGCCAAATGACGTCGCGTTCCAGGAGATGCGCGATTACATGGACACGATGATTGAGAACGACCAGCCCGCCGCGAATATCATGGTTTCGGCTGACATCTTCGGCGGCGGTCGCCACTTCACGGGCGTTCCGGCCACGTCCGGCACCAATATCAACGTGATCTGATGAAGCGCCCATCCCGCACAGCTTCAGTCCCGCCGCCCGTGGGTGGATGGGACACCAGAAACGCACTTGCCGACATGCCGGTAGAGAACGCGGTCATTCTCGATAATTGGTTCCCTTCGACGGATAAGGTGACGGTGCGCAAAGGCCACACGTCCCACGCAACAGGCATGTCCGGCGCGGTTGAAAGCCTGCTTGAATACACCCCGACCACGGGAACGGGCGAACTGTTCGCGGGCAACGGCACGTCGCTCTTTGACGTATCGAGTGCTGGTGCCGTTGGGGCAGGGGTTGTGACCGGACTCACGAATGTCAGGTTTCAGCACACACAGATTTCCACATCTGGAGGGCATTTCCTCTTTGCCGTGAACGGTGCCGACACTCCCCGGACCTACAACGGTTCCGCATGGGCGAACTCCACCGCAACCGGCCCGACAATGGCAAATCTTGTGTGGTGCAACAACCACCAGAGACGGTTGTGGTTTGGCGAAAAGGACTCCATGTCGGCATGGTATCTTGCCGTCAACTCCATCACCGGGGTTGCAGCGGAATTTCCCCTTGGTGGTGTGGCGAAACTTGGCGGCTACATTATGGCGATGGGCACGTGGTCCCGTGACGGCGGAGCGGGGGCCGATGACGTGGCGGTGTTCCTGACGTCAGAAGGCGAGGCCATCGTGTACGCGGGAACCGACCCGTCCAGTGCGTCTACATGGTCGCTGGTGGGTGTGTTTCGCATTGGCAAGCCTATCGGGCGCAGGTGCATGATTAAGGCTGGCGCTGACCTGATTATGGTCACACAGGATGGTTTTGTGGCTGCATCGCAAATCCTTATCGCGGACAGGTCCCAGGCGGACGCTGTGTCCATCTCCCAGCAGATCAACAAGGCGGTGAACGACGCCGTACAGGCCGGATCATCCTTGTTTGGGTGGCAACCCTTCATCTACCCAAAGGGTGCGATGCTGATGTTCAACGTGCCTCAGAGTGCCGTTGAAGCTCACCAATACGTGTTCAACACCATCACACGCGCGCCATGCCGGTTTACGGGAATCAACGCGGCGTGTTGGGGTCTGTTGAATGATTCTGCCTACTTTGGCGGGCAGGATGACGGCACGGTTTATAAATTTGACGACGGCAACGACGATAACGGCTCGAACATCAACGCTGATGCCTTGCAGGCGTTCAACGACTTCCGCTCACCTGGAGCAAACAAGCGATTCACGCTGGTTGAGCCAATCTTCCAGAGTAACGGCGCACCATCGGCCGCGCTTGATGTGAACCTGGACTATCAGATCCGCCGCCCTACCGCCGTTGCCTCGACCTCGCCTGTAACGGCTTCCAAATGGGGCATCGCCAAATGGGGCATCGGTAAATGGGGTTCGGCTTCGCAGACCTATAGAGGCTGGCGTGGCATCCGTGGCATCGGACGGGCCGCGTCGTTGCGCATTCGGATTTCCACGAGTGTCAATCAGCCTTCATGGTTGGTCACAAACTGGTTGTATGTGCCGGGCGGGCCGCTGTGAGACTGATTTACGGCCATGACGCAGAGGTTGCGGCATGGGTGGCTGAGAACATCCCCGACGTTGGCGAAAGAGGCTTTCACGGGCCTTCTGCCGCGATAGGGGTTGCGACCGACCGGCTGATTGCCGGGATGGTTTATCACGACTACCAGGAACAGTTTGGAACGATGCAACTGAGCATGGCCGCCGTCACCCCCATTTGGGCGCGGCGCGAGGTCATACGTGAATTGCTGGCCTATCCCTTCCTTCAGCTTGGGTGTTTCAAAGTCTGGACCACGACGGCCCAGAGCAATGAGCGCGCACTGAAGGTTAACGAACACGCCGGGTTCAAGCGCGAGGCCATCCTTGCGCACCAGTTCGGCAAGAAACGACACGCGGTCATTATGAGAATGCTGCGCCCCGACTTTGACCGCCTATATGGAGACGCACATGGGTAAAAGTTCACCCTCGGCCCCCACACCTCCCGATCCCGCACAGACCGCCGCCGCACAGGCCGCCGCGAACAAGGAGGCCGTGCGCGAGAGCGCGCTGATGAACCAGATCACGCAAGTAACCCCGTGGGGTTCCTTGTCGTACACTGGCGAGTTGGGCAGTCCTGACAGGACCGTGACACAGACCCTTGCCCCCGCACAGCAGCAGATGCTGGAGCAGAACAATCAGGCGGGGTTGCAGTACGGCGAGATTGCCAACAACCAGCTTGGAGCCGTGGCGGAACGGTTCTCGTCCCCGGTGGAATTTGCCGGTGCGCCTCCCACGGCTGATCCCGAAGCGTGGCAGCGTTCCTATGACGCGATTATCAACCGCAACCAGCCCCAGGCATCCCGCCAGCGCGAGATGCTGGAAACCCGGCTGGCGAATCAGGGCATTGACATCGGTTCGGCGGCGTATGGTTCGGCCATGGATGATTACAACCGGGGCCAGAACGACTTTAGCCTTGCGGCACAGAACGCGGCGTTGGGACAGCAGGCGACGGCCTACGGCATGGATGCGTCCGCTTATGACCAGGCCATCCGCAGTCAGCTTATGGAACGTCAGGCACCGCTCAACGAACTCGCGGCCCTTATGTCCGGCACACAGGTGCAGGCACCCCCGCAGATCGCAACGGGGCAGTACATGATGAATCCCGCCGACATCATGGGCGCGACCTATGGCAGCTATAACGGCCAGATGAACGCCTACAATGCGAATCAGGCAAACGACGCCTCAAACATGCAGGGTTTGGCAGGGCTTCTTGGTGCTGGTGCGCAGGCTTACGCCTACAATCCGCTTGCGTGGTCAGACCGTCGCCTCAAGGGTGACATCGTTCGCATTGGCACCTTTGCCAACCTTCCCCTGTACGTCTGGCGCTACATCTGGGGCGCTCCGGGTGTCGGGTTCATGGCCGATGAAGTGAGAGAGGTGAAGCCGTGGGCCGTGCATCG
>Ga0208644_1000910_pt1 | contig 26089 bp, 32 predicted proteins | sample VirMetDEL_Nov_18_FD_184517 | JGI IMG/M metagenome (GOLD analysis project Ga0208644, IMG submission 184517) | Aqueous microbial communities from the Delaware River and Bay under freshwater to marine salinity gradient to study organic matter... | ecosystem: Environmental > Aquatic > Marine >...
CCTAGTACAACTCAACCTAGTACAACTCAACCTAGTACAACTCAACCTAGTACAACTCAACCTAGTACAACTCAACCTAGTACAACTCAACCTAGTACAGGAACAACTCAACCTAGTACAACTCAACTTAGTACAGGAACCAGAGTAAAACCTCAAACACCTGTAGTAGGTGGTACCAACTTGGGTGCAGCATCTGGTGATAGTGGATCTGCAAGATATTCAGGACGTGGACCGAGAGCTCCTTTGGCCGTACCAATAACACCGTTCCTTGAGAGTGATATTTCTAGACAAGGTATATCAATTATATCTGGATTTGGTGAAAGATTTGGTAGAATGCATAAAGGATATGATTTACCTGCAGCTGAGGGAACTCCACTTCATGCATATTTACCAGGTGTTATTACAAGAAATATGTCCAACGTAAATGGATATGGAAATCTTATTGAATGGAAAGATGATGTATACGGTCAAACCCATATGTTTGCTCACATGCAAGAACCATCACCACTAAGACCTGGAACTAAATTTAAAGCAGGAACTGTATTAGGAAAGGTTGGTAATACTGATGGCGGAACTGGTATATCTGAAGGACCTCACCTACACTGGGAGATTGGTAAACAAGGTTCTGAGGTAGATCCAGGTGAATGGCTTCAAAAACATCCTATTAATGTTGCTCCTTCATCATCACCACCCAAAAATCAGAAGGTTAGTTACCAAACAGAATATGAAAGGTCAGGAGTACAAGTTGCAATGGTTCAGGTTCCAGTTCCTATACCAGTAGAAACACCTATTTCTGTTGGTGGTGGAGGAGGTTCTTCTTCTGGTAGTAGTGTAAATACATATAGTGATTTATTCTTAGCGTCACGTTATTCAGAGGCATAATGGCGAGTCCCCCATATAAAGAGTCTATCAGACCTGGAGATATAAAATTATTTAAGATTAAAGGTTCTAATGGAGAATCTGCAGACATTAGTGGTGCAATTGCAGAATTTTATTATTATGAGAGTATATTATCTAACACAGTAACTGCAACTGTTGCATTCATTGATACTGGTTTTGAAAAAGAAGGAACTGGTAATGGAAGAACAAAGACCAGTGGTATTATCAATGAACTTCAGTTAGTTGGTGGTGAGGAAGTATATTTTGAAGTTGTTGATAATGGTAACACAGGATCAGAGGAAGATGGAACTATTACCTCTGAGATTGGTTCATCAACATCAATGACATTGAAAACTATTAGAAATGTTGGTAACCCATCAACCAAACAGATGTTTATTCTGGACTTGGTCACTCAAGATTACTGGATTAATGAAGAGACCAGAGTTACCAAGAGATATGATGGTAATCCTGGTAATCATGTTCAGAATATAATGACAGAAATCATGGGTGTCCCTGGTGGTTTCCTTGACATTGAACAGAGTGGATTTGACTACAACTTCATTGGTAATACAAAGAAACCATTACACACTTGTACTTGGTTGGCATCCAAATCAAATTCATCAAGTTCACCACAGGGAAATGGCAAATCATCTGAAGGTGCTAGTGCAGGTTTCTTCTTTTTTCAAACAAGAGACAAGTATAACTTTAAATCAATTGACACATTATCCAGAGGACAGGTAAAGTCTGGTCGTGACTTCATCTATAACAATACTGGTAAAGAAGTTCAAGGTGGATTGGGTGGAAAAACTACTAACATTCTAAATTACGTTGCCTCACAACAGACAGATATTGCAAAAGATTTGTCTTTAGGTGTATATAATAATAAAACTATATTCTTCAACCCATATTCATTGAGTTATAGGGTGAGAAACTTTTCTTTTGATAAGGATAAGAAGAGTGTGAAGTTATTGAATGGAGAGACAAATTCTGCAGATGAAAGGATTAGACAGAAGCCGTCAAGGTTGTTATTCAGAATTGATGATATAGGAACTCTACCACAAAGTAATCAAAATCTTGTATCTGACAAGGAGAATCCTGATCCGACTTACCAAGCAGATAAGTTGATGGTTCAGGCACTGATGAGATATAATGAATTATTCAGAACAAAAATAAATATTCTTATACCTGGTAATTTTGGTATCAGGGCAGGTGATGTTGTACATTGTACTTTTGCAGATCTGAACTCTGAACAGAATCAAAATGAAAATCTTTCTGGAAAATATATTGTTGCCAGTGTTTGTCATAAACTCAACTCAGAACAAACATTATCAAGTATTGACATTGTCAGAGATAGTTTAGGAGATTCTGAATAATGGATCAGGGACAAATAAAAAATGAATTTCTGGGAAGAGATGGATTCTATTGGTGGATAGGTCAAATTCCTGATGAAGGAGTGTGGAAAGATAACAGAACAGGTCGTCCTACAGAAAGTAATGAGGACATCAAAGGATTTGGTGAGAGATATAAAGTAAGAATTATGGGTTCTCACCTTGATGCGTGGGAATCTACTAGTACACCTCAAGAACCTGACATCTCAGATGAGAAGCTTCCTTGGGCAACTTTAACGTATCCTGTGACTGCAGGTGGTGGTCCAGGTGCATCTTATCAATCTGCAAACCTAACACAAGGAATGTTTGTGTATGGTTTCTATGCGGATGGGGAGAATGGTCAGAACCCTGTCATTTTTGGTGTTCTGGGTTATTCTGAATTTAATAAAGTTGCCACAACACCAGGAGTTTTTCAACCTTTTAGTGGATTTACTGAAAGTGGTGATGATCTAGGTAAGATTCCTGCATTCTCAGTGAAACCCGCACCTGGTGGAATATATGCAGATGATTATGAAAAGACTTTTGATAATGTTGCACAATATTGGACAGAAGCAGCAACAGGAAATACAAGTCAACTTGATCTCGCCACTGAAGATGAAACTGAAGATGGTAAGAAAAAGAAACCAGTTGCAGTCCCCCAAGATTGTAAGTCAGGAATATCTGGAATTCAACTTCAGTTACAGAACATTATACAAGAAGTTGAAAAGGCAAAGAAGACTACATCTGATTATAGGTATGCAATAAGTAGTAATCTTGCTGATGTTCAGACATTTATTGATGAAAGAATTCAAGAAGCAGCAAAACTTATTGCTGGTGGTATCAAGTGGATTCTCACTCTCATTGAAAAAGAAGTTATCAAGAGAATCAATGATGTTGCTAAAAAGACTTATAACCTCTTGATGCCAAATGAACAACCTGCAATGAAGGAGGGAATGGAGAAGGTAAGTGACCTTATTGCATGTCTGTTCAAGAAGATTATTGGTTCTCTTATTGGAATAATTGCTGCTTTCTTGAAAGATCTGGTTAACAAGGCAATCAATGTTCCTGAATGTTTGGTAGATAATTTTATTGGTGGTTTGTTTGGTCAGTTGGCTGATCTTCTTAATGGTGCAATGAACCAGGCAATGAATATAATCAATTCTGTCTTAGATGGAATTGAGGGATTTGTTGGAGATGCACTCAGTATTGCTGGTGATGCGTTATCAATTATTTCTGATGTTCTTTCATTCTTGAATTGTGAGGAAAAACCAGAGTGTCCTACTGTTGATGAGTGGAGTATCTGGGATGGTGCTAATGATGGTATTGTTGGAGATATTAACTCATTGATTGATAAGATTACATCATTCGCAGATTCTGCTGGAAATATTGCTAATTCTTTTGATATTGATAACTTTGATTTCAGTATGGACTTTGATAAGTTATTTGATGAATCTAGTTGTTCCAGTGGTCCAAGATTATGTGGACCACCAACTGCAAAGACGAATGGTCCAGGTATAGGTGCATTGATCAACTTAGTTGTTGCACAAAATGGTGAGATTATCGCAGGTGATGTTGTTTCATCTGGATATGGATATGATCCTAAGACATCTTATGTAAGAGTTGTTGATGATTGTGGTACTGGAACTGGTGGAGTTATTGTACCTGTATTTGGTGGAACTGACCCTGATGGGAATCCCATTGGTCCCGATGGAAATATTTTACCACCAGGATCATTTACACCTGATATTAGAGATCCCAATGGTAACCCTTCTGTTGGTATAGTTGATATCATCATTGCAGATCCTGGTACAGGTTATCTTCCAACTCCTAATGGAAGTCAGGGTGGTGATGGTAGACCTTGGTCAGAACCTAATGATACTATTATCATTGGACCTGGTGGTGATTATCGTCCACCAATTCCACCTGGCATAGATGTTTCTGTAGATCCAGGTGATATTGTAACTACACCACCTGGATCAATTACTGAGACTGTTGATGGTGTTGTCATTGGTGGTGGCTCACCAGTAACCATAGAAACTACTACATCATTCACTACTCCTCCAGGTAGGTCAAAACTTCTTGATGGCACATATCCTTCTTTGGATGTAGGAAAATATCCTGTTATTCTTTATCTCTGTGACTTGATCATCAGAGATAGTGGTATTAACTATCAAGATGGAGATGAAATTGTAATTGAACCAAACAATGGTGCAGTTGCAGTTCCTAAGTTTGATGAACTTGGACAACTTAAAGATATCAAGATTACTTCCCAAGGTGAAGGATTCTCTGAAAGACCCACTATTTCCATTAGATCTGAAACAGGTTTCAATGCAGTTATTATTCCTAAGTTCTGTATAGATAGAATAGGTGAAAATGATCTTGATAAACTGACACCTAAATCACAGGATAAGGTCATTTCTGTTGTAGATTGTGTAGGTAAGTTCTAATGGCAGAAAGGAAGAATTATCATACCATTAGGTATGGGAACAGGAGTGGTGAAATACAATTTGGTCATATTCACTCAGATAACGTTTTATCTGCTGCAATGCTTAGAAGTGGTTATGATCCACTTCACTATATCACTTTAGATTCTACTGGTGAAGACCATAGAAAGAATGGAACAATTGCAAGATCAACTGGAAGTTTTCAAGTTCAAGCAGGTGACAATGTTCAGAAAGGTAAACCAGGAATCTATTTGGATGCAGTAAGTGGTGACATTGTCATCAAGGCATCAAGTGGTAATGTAAGAATTGAAGGTATCAATGTAACTGTAAAGGCAACAGGTGCAGATAACCAGAATGGTAACATTCAATTAGATGCTAATGAAAAAATTATTGCCAAAGCACAGACTATTGATATTAACTCAAAGGTTTCTACAAAGATCTTCTCTGAAAAATCTGTAGAGTGTATTGGTAAGGCTGTGTTAAATATATACGGTGGAATGATTGACTGTGCCGATGGTGCCACAGAGGTCATTGGTTCTAAAGGAGTACCATCAACTAATGAAATTAAAAACCGTTCACTAATCTAATGAAAGTATCTGATTTATTTGTAGGAAAAAGATTTTTCCTTGGTTTGGGAAATCCAGAAATTCTTGGTCGTGGACCTTTAGAAGTTCGTGGCTCTGGATATATGGAAGGTCCGACCATTACTGGTCAACCTAATGGTCAGTTTGACCCTGTAACTGCTGCAGCAGATGGTGCTCCTGTAGGACCAACTAATGGTCTTGGTAATGTGATGATCGGGCAAAACATGAATCCCGAAATGAAACCCATTCCATTCTATGCATTATTTGTGAAGACATTTGCAAGAATCAAAGGTTTCTTAAAAGTTGACACTAATATCACTGCAAGAACTATTAAGTCGAAAATCATTTATACTGAAGTTCTCCTTGCAAGATCTAAGAACTTCAGTATTCCACACCCAGACTATCCCAATAAACAACTTGTTTATGCATGTTTAGAGGGTCCAGAACATTCTGTTTATGTAAGAGGACAACTAAAGAATAAAGATACTATCATTCTTCCTGAGGTTTGGAGAAATCTTATAGATGAGAGATCTATCACAGTTTCTCTTACACCAATTGGAACTCATCAAGAATTGATTGTAAAAAGAATTCAAGATAACAAAATTATAGTAGGTACAAAACCAGGATTACCTATTAATTGTTATTATCATGTGTTTGCAGAAAGAAAAGATATTCCCAAATTAATTACGGAGGTTGGTTGATGCCAGGACCATTTCAACTTAGAAATTACGCTACATTTACTGGACCACTTCAAAAAGATGAAACTGCATATAGTTATGAACTTTCTCAGGTAGAAGGAGTTTGGCCTGCAGATATTCCAATTGATTCTTCTTATCCTTTCAGTGATATTGGGATGCTCTTTTTCAGAGATCTCACAGACTATGCATACTTCCATTGTTTTGCTGCCTCTCCACAGATCATTACTTTAGAGAAGGGTTATGGACAACCACTTCCAAGTATGATCCATAGGGTTTTGAATACCATTGTCAATGGCAATATTATTGTAAATGGAGCCATTGTTGCAAATAAACTTTGTACCGTTAATGGTGTCTTAGTTCTTAATGGTGTAGTTACAATGAATGCCACGGCCAATTTGGCAGGTATTGGCGACATGGCAACATACATGACTACCACCAGATCTATTGCAAATTCTAAGAAGTCTTTTGATATTCCACACCCAACTAAGGAAGACCATAGACTCAGGTATGTTTGTGTTGAAGGACCAACCGCTGATGTTTATGTCAGAGGTAAGTTGAAAGATGACAATGTAATTACTTTACCAGATTATTGGAAAAAATTGGTTGATCCTGATAGTATTGATGTTGTTTTAACACCTAGAGGATCTTTTCAGGAACTCTTTGTAGAGGATATTCAATGGGGAACTAAGGTTATTGTCAAGAATAATGCAGGTGGTCCTATTAACTGTAGTTACGTTGTTTATGGTGAGAGAAAGGATGTATCTCCTAACATTCCTGAGTATAAAGGATTGACAGAAGCAGACTATCCAGGGGATAATAGTGAATATATTGTAAATTCTGATTGATGAACAAAGTACATGAGATCTTTCCCTTAGTAATCTATCAGGATAGTATCGAATGTCACAAAGAATTTAAGATTGATAACTTAGACTCACTTCGTGAGTATTGGTTCAATGGATATGAGAATGAAAGTCCAGAATATTCTGGAAAGATCTTTCTTCACCTTGATCCAAAATATAATTTCTTTTTCGATGATCTAAAAAAATCTATTGATAATTATTTTCTACACTTGAGTGTTGATTATTCAAAACTCAATTACCATATAACAAAATCATGGGTTGGTTATCATAAAGATGATGAAACACCATCTATTCCAGCACACTTTCATAATGAGTCCAATATTAGTTTTGTATATTATTTAAAAACTGATTCAACATCAGATAAGTTTTGTCTTCAACAATATAAGAATAGAAATGAGTGTGTTGGTGGATTATTTGAAGTAGCAGATTCTAATAATACATTGTTATCATTCAACAAGTATAATTGTAACTTTTATACAATCACTCCTCATGAAGGAACAGTTGTTATTTTTCCAAGTGATGTTGTTCATTTTACCAAGAAGAATAACATGAGAAATGATGAAAGAATTGTAATTGCTGGTGATATTAGAGTTACCTTAAAACAAGAATGTTATAATCATCATCAAGGTTCTACACATCCAAACCAATGGAAACAAATCTAAATAACACTACAATAGTTTTGTAAAATGTCTACATTATCTACGACAGGACAATTTGTTGTTACTGGTCTTACTTCTGAAAAGGCAGCTAGAGAAGAAGAAAATAACGTATTTGATTATCCTATTGGTATTGCATCAACAGCAGTAAATAAGTATCAGTTAGTATCAAAAGAACTTGACTTAGAATTACTCGCAAATGTTCAAAGTACTGTAGATCAAATTAATTCAAAGAAACAAGAAGCAATTGACCTTGGTCTTACTGCATTAGGACCATTTCAACCAGGTGTATTTCCCCCAATCTGTAGTTTTTATTCAGATTCTGGTAGTGTCAATAATAATATTTCCTCTGGTAATGAAACTGATTCCGCAGTTGAAGGTGGAACAGGAGCAGGTACTACAACCCCTGCAGTTTCGTATTCTATTGTTAGAAAAGATGCTTTAAGAATAAGAAGATACCCTTATCTTGAAAATAGACAGGCTCCAAATGATAATGCATTACAGGGGTTAAAATTTCCTATTTTAAATTCTGGAAATGTTGGTCAAGGTGAAGAAAATATCTGGTTTGAAAATTCTAAGTACACCGAAGGTGGTAGTGTCACATACTACGTGACTACTGATGAGGGTGATTATAGCACGGTTGGATTTGATGGAGAGAGTGGAGACGTATTGGGAAGATATTACCCAGTAGATCCAACAGGAACTGCAGGAACTAGTGTTATTAGTATTCCTGGAGAGTTATCGAATGGATTTATTTTTGTACCAGAGGATGGATATACTGGAATCAGTTCTTACCTGACTGGTATTCAAACGTCTAATTGGTATAGTTATAGTTCTGGTATTGGTACAGTTCCATGTGAATGGAATACTGATACTGGAGAATTAGTGGACTTAGGATTATCATTTTTCCAATTAACTGCGGGTTTAGGTGAACTGACAGTGTCTATTGGAAATATTTGTGCTGGTATTGCATCCGCACAACAAGATGCATTAGATGAAATTGACACTCTTAGAGTTGGTATTCAAACATGGTTTGTTTCTGCAAACACGACCAAACAAAGAAAACATGGAGCACAATTAGAACTTTGGTCTGCAGAAAGAGTTAAAATTAGAAATAATGAAGAAACAAATGGTTCTAATGATTTTGCGAGAGATATTTCAGAGGCCATTCCAGCAACTGAAGCAGCAGATCCAAACCTCCCAACAAACAATAATACCGCAGATAGAGAAGGAATTACAGCAGATAACACAGAAATTACCTCAGATAGTAAGTAATAAATAAACCTACGGAGATTACTAATCATGGCAAAACAAACAATTAACTTGGGTTCTGTTCCTAATGATGGAACTGGAGATCCATTGAGAACTTCTTTTGACAAGACTAACGATAATTTTAACGAAATATATGATACTTTTGGTGACGGTTCAACCTTGAGTGCCACTGTATCCAATGCATCTTATGCAACAAATGCAGGAATTGCAACTGTTGCACAAAATCTTACTGGAGCACCTAATTTAAATGTTGGTATTATAACTGCAAATGGATTTGTTAGTGCTGGAAATACAACTCCAGTACAAATCACCCATACTGGTGGAGTATTAACATTTACTGTTTCTGGTATTGGTGCCACTAGTCTGACACTTTATTGAGTGTCACACACTCCTTGACAACGTTGTCTGAATACCTTATAGTAAGAAGGTAGTCAATCAAGTCTATGGAGTACAACAGAAAAGACTTCCTCATTGAGAGTGAAGACGATGAGTATATTACTAGTTGCGTCATTGATTTAATGAAACGTACTTTTACCTTATACTCTAATGAAGGTAATACTAACTCTGCTATTTGCAATACAACTGAAGAATTTATGAATGTTCTTGAAGCAATCAGATTGGTACTCCCAGAAAAAATCATTAAGTACGTTGAACCAGTATCTCTTTATGAATGAATATTCTCACAACTTTTACCAAGAAATTTTAAAGTGTTATGAGTATGAGACCAGAAACCCGTCAGTCTATGGAAATGTTATTCGCAGCAAAGTGGAATATTCCCACCGCAGCAAAGAATGCAAATCTAACAGAAAAGGAAATGAAAATCACCTTTAATGAGTATTGTCGTTTAAATCCACCAAATTATAAATCTATTGAGTAATCCTATTGCCTGATGGGCGTGTGCCGGAATTGGTCTACGGAACTGACTTAAAATCAGTCGGACTGTAAAGTCCTTGCGGGTTCAAGTCCCGCCATGCCCACTGACTTGAATTGTATATGATCCTACATCAATCTATAAATATTTTCAAATCTGGGGTTCCCCATGAAATATAAGATTGAAACCAAGTATGTTTGGATCAATGATACCTCTAATCTGGTATTAATGTATTTCATCCAAGGTATTCCGTTTACCTTCGACGATTGTAGTGAAGAACAATATTTTGACTATGAGATTGTAGATTCTGCTAATAATTCACCAACATATACCATGGATTATTTGTATCATATGTCATCATATCTAATTTTGGAAGAATGTCATCCTATGTTATTTGAATTGGAATTAGAAAATCCTGAACTTTTACCTTTAGAATAGTATGAAAATTAATCTGTGGAGATGTAATACAATAAATCAGTGGAGATGGACTCTCACTGGTAATAGTGAAGAATCTATCTGGCAAGAGTCTGGACAGAGAGCTGACTTGAGAGATGCTATGAATGATGTTGCAACCACGGTAGAGTATTTACTTTCCAAAAAAAGTATGATAGAATAATAGTTCCTTCCGTGTGAATGAAGTCCCTGTGCTTCCATGAACCTCCCTTTTTGGGGGGTTTTTTTATGGATAAATATCTAATAATGACTAACGTGCCGGTAAGATGCCTCTATCTCGATTAGACAATTTCCTGAAGAACATCCGTGGAAATATCCTTTATGTAGATCCTAATAGTTTAGATGCTACTGATAGTATTACTAATCAGGGTAACTCTCTTGCCCAACCGTTTAGATCTATTCAGAGAGCTTTAGTAGAAGCTGCTAGATTTTCTTATCAGAGAGGTCTGGATAATGATAGATTTGAGAAGACCACCATTATGTTGGCACCTGGTGAACACTTTGTTGATAATAGACCTGGATGGATACCAGATGGAAGTAATAATTACAGATTAAGGAATGGTCAGACAAGTAGTGACCTGGCACAGTTTGATGTTTATACAAACTTCGACGTAAAGAATAGTAAAAACTCACTTTATAAACTGAATAGTATCCACGGTGGTGTTATTATCCCTAGAGGTGTTTCTATTGTTGGTCAGGATCTTCGTAAGTGTAGGATCAGACCTCTGTATGTTCCAATCCCAACAAATGATAATATTGAGAGATCGGCAATATTCAGAGTAACAGGTGGTTGTTACTTCAATAGTTTTACTATCTTTGATGGTGATCCAAACGGTAATGTTTATAGAGACTACACCAACAATGTAGTAGTTCCTAATTTCTCACACCACAAACTCACATCATTTGAATATGCTGATGGTGTTAATAATGTCAGTATCAACGATCAGTTTCTAACTTACTCTACAAATAGAACTGACCTCGATATGTATTATCAGAAGGTTGGTATTGTTTACGGTCCTTCTTCTGGTCGTGCAATTAGTCCTGATTATCCTGCCAATGGTGTTGATATTGAACCAAAGGTTGATGAATTCCGTATTGTTGGTCCAACTGGAGGATCTACAGGTATTACTAGTATTAGATCTGGTGATGGTGTAACTACATCAACAACAATCACTGTAAATGTTGATGATAGTGATGGTATTGATGGTCTGAATGTCGATACTTATTTCCAAATTAATGGTGTATCTGATACATCTTACAATGGTACATTTGTTGCAACACAAATTCTTTCACAGAATGCAGAAGGTAAGACAACATCATTCACTTATGAAACTGCAACACTTCCATCTGTGGCACTTCCTTCAGTCACTGGTGTAAATGTAGAACTTTCTACTGATACAGTATCTGGTGCTTCACCATACATCTTTAATATATCGATGAGATCTGTTTATGGTATGTGTGGTATGCATGCCGATGGATCTAAGACCTCTGGATTCAAATCCATGGTTGTTGCTCAATTTACTGGTGTATCTCTCCAGGTTGATGACAATGCATTTGTCAAGTATGACTCAACTTCTGGAACATACTTAGATTCCACTACTGTAAAGAATCTCCACTCAGATTCTGATGCTCAGTATAAGGCAGATTATGAGAACTATCATATTAAGGCATCAAATAACTCCATCATTCAGTTAGTTTCAATCTTTGCAATCGGTTTCTCTGATCATTTTGTGACTGAATCTGGTGGTGACTTCTCCGTCACTAACTCTAACTCCAACTTTGGTCAGACTTCGTTGAGATCTAGTGGTTATAGGGATGACGCATTTTCTGTAGATGATGTTGGTTATATTAGTAATTCAATTCCTCCAAAAAGAATTGATACCACAGATATTAATCTTGAATATGACTTCATCGATGTTTCTAGAACCGTTGGAGTAGGTTCCACAAGTAGACTGTATCTTTACAATCAAACTAACCAAGATCTAAAACCACGATCCACAATTCAGGGTTACAAAATTGGTGCTAAGGGTGATGATAGACTTAATGTTTTTATACAAGAAGGTGGAGTCTCTAGACCATACAGTGCCAGAATTGTTATGCCAGAGACTCAAATTGAATCTAATCAAGTCACAGGTACTAAAGTATCAAAAGTTGGTAGAAGTGTAGGAACTGGTAATAGTATCAGTGGTAACATTATTACTTTTGTTGATAATCATCAATTTCATAATGGTGAGACTATTAGAATTGCCAGTGACAACTCAAGATTCCCTGATGGATTGGAACAAAGTTCTGTTTATTACGCGATTACGACTGGATTAAATTCAAACCAAATTAAGATCGCACAGACTTTAAAGGATTCAGAATTTGGAACAGAAATTCCAATCAACAATCTTGGTGGAAATCTAATAGTTGAAAGTAGAGTTAGTGATAAGACTTCTGGTGATGTAGGTCACCCAATTCAGTATGATACTATTGTAAATCAGTGGTATATTACCGTTGGAACTGCAGCAACTGATAATACACTCTATTCCAAACTTGTAAGTCTTGGAACAACTTCACTTGGTGACTCTACCTCTAGAACATATATCACAAGAACACCAGATAATAGAACATCTAAAGATAGAATTTATCAATACAGATATGTAATTCCTGCTTCTTCAGGTATTAGTACAGCAAGAGTACCTAAAGATAGTTTTATTATTCAAGAGTCTAACACTGTAACTGGTCAGACAAATACTGAAGTATCACTCCAGTATAATCCAGGATCTGTTACCATGAGTAACAGTGGTCAACTTAGAAATCCTTCATATATCACTAATGCAAAATATAGTGGTGGAATTGCATTCTACGAAACAGAAAGAGATCATAGACTTTCAATTGGGTCTACCGTTCAGATTGAAAATGTAACCAGTACAAACTTCACTGTTGGTACAGCACAATCTGGATATAATGGTAAGTATAGAGTTATTGGTATTCAAAGTGCAAGATCATTCTCTGTAGAGGGTCTTTCTTCTGATCCTGGAACATTTACCAACAATGTTTCTGACAGAACTACAAGTCTTCCTACATTCAAACGTAAAAACTTAAATAATAATTATTTTGCATATGACATTGAGCAGATAAATGAATATATTCCTGGACAACAGGATGGTGTATATTATCTGACGGTCTTAAACTCCTCAAATACTCCACAAATTTCACCATTTAACAATAGTTCTAAGTATTCATTTAGACAACCAATCACTAATCTATATCCTCAACTTGATAGAGATAATCCCACCAATGATCCAGACTCTTCGGTCACTTATGCACTTCCTGACAGAATTGGAAGAACAATCATTTCTGATCCAAGACACAGTATAACAAAAGAAACTGTAGATAAAGTTACAAGAGACATTAATCTGGGAGTTGGGATTACTGATATTCAATCAAATTCTGATGGTACAAGTGTTGTAATTTATACTGATCGTGACCATGGATTGAATAGTCTAACAAGAGTAAGTATCAGTGCTGCAGGTGCTGGATATGGTAATGGTAGTGGTGGAGTAGAAAATCTTTATAATGCCATTCTTTCTGGTTCATTTTCAGGAACTGGTGCTCTTGCAAGAATTACAGTAGATGCCTCTGGTAGTGTCACTGATGTTGATATTATGAATGGTGGTAGTGCTTATGTTGAAAGTGAAACTCTGAATATTGTTGGAACTTCTCAGACCACAGGATATAGTCAAGCATCTGTTACTGTTGATAAGGTATATAATAATATCAATGACACAATTCAAATTATTGGAGTAACTTCTGATACTTACAATCAATATAATCAACTCTACAGAATTAGTGAGATTATTAATAAGACTTCTATTAGGGCCATTCCTGTAAATACACTCAGTGTCGGTATTAACACCACTGGAATTGGTTCCGATAAAACTATCAATTCTAATTTTGCACTTACTGGACAAACACTTGGTATTAGCACCTTTGTATATGATAATGTTAGTGGTTTAGCAACAGTTACAACAAACCAAGGTCATGGTTTTAGAGTTAATAATGTTGTTAGGATTGGTGGAGCAACTACAGACTTCTTCAATAAAGATTTTATTGTTGTTGATAATGTAGGTATTTCAACATTCACTATCAATGTTGGTATTAATACATTACCCGTAGGAACAGGCGGAACACTTCGTGCATACCATCCAGGTAGAATTTCTCAAGGTGGTCCATTATTATTGTTTAATGGTGAAAACTTTGGTGGAAGAGATATTAATCCTTATGCAGGAATTACAACCACAATTTCTGCAGAAGTTCCTAATGCAACTACTGATGAGATTAATATCAGAAACCTCACTGATTTCAACTTGCAAATTGGTGATTATCTGAGAATTGATGATGAAATTGTTAGAATTAAGACCACTGTAACTTCTAACCCTATTAAGGTCTTTAGAGGTTTGATGGGTACAAGACCAACAACTCATGAAGATAATAGTGTAATCAGAAAAATTGATATAATACCAGTTGAATTCAGAAGAAATTCAATTATTCGTGCTTCAGGTCATACGTTTGAATATCTTGGTTATGGTCCTGGTAACTACTCTACTTCATTACCATCTAAACAGAAAAAACAACTTAGTGTTGATTCACAATTACTTTCACAATCACAAACATCTAGTGGTGGAGTTGTTGTTTACACTGGTATGAATGATTCTGGTGATTTCTTCATCGGTAATAAGAAGATTTCTTCTAATACTGGTAAAGAAGTTACCTATGACACTCCGATTCAAACATATACTGGTGAAGATTTTGTTAATGGTAAAAATGCATCATTTGGTGTTGATGTTGTTGAAACACAAGAGGTCATTGCATCTAGAGCACTTAGAGTTAATGGTGGTTTTTCAAATAACATTCTATCAGAATTTGATGGACCTGTTGTTTTCAATGAAAAACTCACTTCCACCTCAGATAAAGGTATTGAGGCGAATTCAATCTTCCTTCAGGGTGATGCAGTAGTTTCTAGAAACTTTACTGTTGGTATTTCGACCCCAATACAGGCAGCAAACCCTGGTGATGTTGTTTACAATGCAAATCCAACTAAAGGTGGAACACTTGGTTGGACTTACACTGTAGAAAATGGTTGGTATGAATTTGGTAGTGTCACTTCTGATGGTGGTGAGTTTATCTTTGAGAAGGTTGGTATTGGAAATACAACTGTTGGTGATTGTACTTTTAAGGTTGGTTCAGGTTCTTCGACATTTTGTGTTGACGAAACTGGAGTTGGTATCGGAACCACTTCTAGTGGTAGAAAACTCACAGTTGCTGGTCAAATTTCAGCAACATCATATGTTGGAGATGGTTCATTACTTTCTAACCTCTCTACTGATAGTCTTTGGTCCAATATTGGTTCTGCAGGAACTGCACTTTATCCTCTTAATAATCTGACTGTTGGTATTGGTACTACAGTTGTTGATGGTGAATATACGTTGGTTCTTGGTACTCCTGGAACAGGAACTACGGATTTGTATGTTGAAAATCAATCAAGATTTATCAGTACAGCAACATTTGATGGTGATGTTAATTTTGATGGTCAAGTTAATATCAAAAATTTGGTATCAAATGGTGGTAATGTTTATGCTGGATTCATCACAGCAACAGATGCACTGAGAGTTGGTTCAAGTTCAACAACTCTTTCTGCAATAGCAAGTCAGGGTGTTGGTATTGGAACTTCAACACCAAGAGAAAACCTTGATGTTGAAGGTAGAGCAAGATTCAAATCATACTATGAAACTACTCAAACTGTAACTTCTTCTTCAAATATTGTTCAAATTGATTTGGCACAGGGTAACTCCTTCACACATACCACAACAGAGGCAGTTAATTCTTTCAGAATTATTAATCCTCCAACAGGTGGAACCTTCGCCTTTACTCTAAAAGTTACACAGGGTGCCACTGCTTATGGTGTTGGTATTAATACCTTTATCAATAGTATTGGTAATGCAGTTCCTGTTTATTGGCCTGGTGGTTTGATTCCTGAAATCACACCATCTGCATCTGCAACTGATATCTATTCATATATGAGTTTTGATGGAGGAACTTCACTCTTTGGTGGTGTTATTGGACAGAACTTTATTGCTGGTATTGGTGGTACAGTACCATTTAATGGTTGGACATATGATTCTGTCACTAAGACTGTTACTGTTTATGATAACCTCACTACTATTGGTGATCTTCAGTCTGGAACCTAAATATCAATACAGGAGAGTAAAAACTAATGATACCATTTGGGTTTAGAGGGTTTAGGACACCACCTACAGATTTATATCTGAATGGTCCTGAGCTGAGTATATTAACTCAACCAGGAAGTCAAGTTATAACTGTAGGTTCTGCTTGTACTTTCACCACTTCTGTGAGACCGTATTTTAGAAATAATACTGGTGCGCCAGATGGATATGTTAAGTATCAATGGTATGATCAAAGTGGACCATTAATTGATGGAACAAAAATATCTGGCTCCAAAACAAATTCTCTTACAATTAACAATATTCAATCACCACAAGATGATGGTAGAGCTTTTTATGTAGAGTCAACTTATATTCCTGGTGGATATGGCTCTAAGAAAGAAGACTATTATTTTCCGTTCGAAACATCAGGTACTGCAATTAATAGTCCTTTAAATTCTAATGCGGTTATACTGACAGTAGTACCTACAATCACTATTACTCAACAACCAGTATCACAAACTGTTGGTAAAGATGAGACGGTTACATTTACTGCCGTTGCATCTACTTCAGACCCATCAAAACCACTTCAATATTATTGGACTATTGATGGTGTTGTTCAATCAAATTCAAATTCAACTTCTATAGAACTTACAAAAAGTTCTATTGGAACTGAGAAGGTACAGTTTCATGCGTTTACAACAGTTGATGGTGTAAATTACATAACTTCCTCTAATGAAGTTGACTTCATTGGTGTAGCATCCAGAAACATTGTTAAATTTGAAGCCTTTACTACCAATAATTTATACTCTTCTCAAGAGGTGAATCTTGATGATGGTGATTTTACTCTGTTAGATACTGTATTTGGCACTAACTATAATATTATAACTTTCTATGCAAAAGAAAAAGATATACCATTAGAACTCACTCTAAAAGCATCTAAAGGATCTAATAAAGGTTCTTTTAATGGTGGAGAAGGAGGTGTTTCTACAATATCACTAACTTTAGATCAAGATAGTGAATATACATTACTGGGCATTTCAAATAATTCTGCTGTTTTCTTATATAAAGGTTCAGAACTTTACGCAGTTGTTGGACAAGGTGGTTCTGCAGGAATATCTGGTAATGGTGGTAATGGTGGAGGTGTGGGACTAGCTGGTGCTAATGCTTCTGGTGGAAGTGGTCCAGGAACTGGTGGACCAACTGACAGTTTGTCATTGAATGGTATTTTTGGTTCTTCTCTAAGTTCTGTAACATTACAATCTGGAGATTCACTTGCAACTTCTCCAGATGGTGGTAGAACCATTTCATGCACAAAGGGTAGTTATTGGATCAACCAAGGAATATCACCCTGTTCAAATAACTCCACTTCCAATATTAAATTTGTAAATACTGATGGAACTGAAATCACTTCAAGTGATAAAATTATTAGAGGATTTAAACCAGGATATACAATTACTACAACCGCAGGTAAAGGTGTAGACACTCCAGGTGTTGACAGTGGTGATGGTGGTAATGGTGCCAGTGGTGGTGATGGAGGAACTAATGGTTCTGGTGGTGGAGGAGGAAGTGGATACACTGGTGGTTCTGTACAGGTTATATCTACTTCATCAGGTGGAAATAGTTCTACTAAATCTTCTGTAGTGTTTTCTATTTCATAAATACTAAATAAATAAAGAGGTGGACAGTGAAACCTCTAGAGGTATAAATGGCCGTTAACAAGAACTTTGTAGTCAAGAATGGCGTAGAGGTTTCAACAGACCTCATTTACGCTGAAAGTACCATTGACAAGGTTGGCATTGGTACGACCACACCAGGGGCCAAACTTGAAGTTATTGGAGATATTATTGGTGTAGGTCTCACTCTAACAGGTGGTCTTACTGGTACAGATGCCAATTATTCTGGTATTGTTACCGCAAATATTGGTCTAAAAGTTGGTTCAGGTGGAACATCAATTCATGTTGATGTTACTAACAATAGTATTGGTTTTAATTCCACATCACCAGATACTAATTTTGTCTTAGATGTTCAACCAGGTGTTGCTCAATCGGCAGCTACTCTTGGTGGATCTCTTGATGTAAAAGGAAATGCTTGGATCAATGGTAATCTGAAAGTAAATGGTGCAATTGATGGTTCTATTACAATTAATTTGAACAATCCTGTCATCACTGGTGTTGTAACTGCAACTGATGCAGAAATTTACAAACAATTTGATATTATTAACAATGGTAATATTGCCTATCAATTTCAATCAACTGGTATTGGATTTACACAAAACATAGATGATCCAACTTTATTCTTGAATAGAGGTGAAAAGTATCATTTCAATGTAAATGCTATTGGGCATCCATTCTATATTAAAACCACTAGAAGTACTGGTTCTGGTGACCAATATACAGCTGGTGTTACAAATAATGGTACTCAGGTAGGGGTTGTTACTTTCTATGTTCCATATAATGCACCATCTGAACTCTTCTATCAGTGTGGTGCTCACTCTGGAATGGGTAACACCATGTATGTGCTTAAAGATTCAACATCTGGTGTTTCCACAGAAACATTTGTAACTGAAAATCTGAATGTTACTGGTGTAGCTACAATTGGATATGTTAATTCATCAGGAATTGTTGTAACTGGTATTGTTACTTCTACTACTTTTGATGGAAACTTAACTGGTAATGTAACTGGTAATGTTACTGGAACTGCTGGTGGGCTTACTGGAACTCCAAACATTATAGTATCAAATGTAACTGCTGGTATTGTAACTGCTACATCATTCAATGGATCTTTGACAGGTAATGTAACTGGTAATTTAATTGGCAATGCAGATACTGCAACTACAGCAACTAATGTAACTATTGCAGATGAGAGTTTAGATACTTCTTGTAATGTTCTCTTTGTTACAGCAGCAACAGGTAACTTACCACCTAAAACAGGATCTAATTTAACTTTTAATTCTAGTAATGGTACATTAACTGCCACAACATTTAGTGGCAACTTAACTGGTAATGCAGATACTGCAACTAATGCAACAAACATTACTCTTGCAGATGAAAGTGTTGATACCACTTGTTTCCCTATATTTGCTACAGATGCAACAGGAAACCAAGCGCCAAAAACTGATGTAAGTACTTTAACTTACAATGCTTCAAACGGTACACTTTCAGCAACAACGTTTAGTGGAACTGCAACTAATGCAACAAACATTACTCTTGCAGATGAAAGTATTGATACCACTTGTTTCCCTATATTTGCTACAGATGCAACAGGAAACCAAGCGCCAAAAACTGACTCTAGTGCTTTAACTTACAATGCTTCTACAGGTCAATTGACTGCTGTAGATTTAAATGCAACTTCTGATATCAATTTAAAGAAAGATATTGAAGTTATTACTGATGCCACTGGTTTAATTAAACAACTAAATGGTGTTAGATTTACTTGGAAAGAAAATGATAGAAAATCTCTTGGTGTCATTGCACAAGAAGTAGAAGAGTTATTGCCTGAACTTATTTCTGAAAGAACAGACACTGGAACTAAATCCGTTAATTATAATGGTTTAGTTGGTGTTCTGATTGAAGCAGTGAAAGAACTCTCTGCAAGAGTTGATGAATTAGAAAAAAGATAAATATTATACAGTAAAAGCCTAGTGGAGACACGAACATGGCAATTAAAATATCAGGAACTACTGTTATTGATGACAGTAGAAATATTACTGATGTAGAAAATGTCGGTGATGCTAATACAGTATATTTTGGTGATGGTAGTAATCTAACAGGTGCTGGTGGTGGATCAATCACAGCAACGGCATCAGGAACTCTTGCAAATGGTGACACTGTAGTTCTTAATAGTGATGGTACTGTAAGTACCATTTCAAGTAGTTCTTCTAGTACTCCCAAAGTTTACGAGGGTAAACAAGTATTTTATAACGCAGTTAACAATACCATTGGTAATAGTAATTATTATATTCCTGATGAAAATATTATATTCACAACTTTCCTTTATGCAGATTCTCTAGGTCCATCATTATCCTACAGGTCAGTTTATTCCATAGGTAAAGTTGTAGGTGAGACCATTGAATATGGTCAATGGAATCAATTTCCTTGGGATCCTAGTGCTCCCTCAGTACAGGCAGCATATTATAGTGCTATTGCTTATGATTCCAATCAATCTTCAGTTATTTTAGCTTTTTCTAATCCAAATGATTATACATCTTCCTATGTCATAGCAGGTCCCTTAAATGATAGTAAAACTCAAGTAGAATGGGGAGACCCAGTTAATTTCCTACCTGCTGGGAGTTATTCGACTATTTATGTAAGAAGTTTAATATATGATACTAATGCACAAAAGACTCTATTGACTTTTGTATATCGTGATACGGGTACCACTAACTACCATGGTAGGGGAAGAGTAGTAACTGTGTCTGGTGGAAATACAGTTACTTTGGGTACTGCAAATGATTTTAGGAGTGCCAGTGGTGATGATGTGAGGATTTCACATGCAGTATATGACACCAATGCACAAAAGACCTTATTGATTTATGGAGACGATGTTGGTGGAGGGAATGTTTATGCTAGAACAGCAACCATAAGTGGTACTACTATTAGTTACGGTACACAACTCACTGTTAATAGTGGTTCACAGTATTTTGCAACCGGCCTCAATATTTCATCTAATACTGTATTAGCATATGATGCTACTGCTCAAAAATCAGTATTTGCTTATTATCGTGGATCTAATCCCAACTACACTAATGGACTTAGGGTATTTACAATTTCTGGAACTGATGTGACTGTGGGTTCTGAACTGGCATATGAAACAGGTAGTAACATCGCTGAAGGGAAACTTTGTTATAATCCATCTATTGGTAAATGTGTTTTATTTACTTACCAGAACACTGATAAAGAGCGTGAATCTTCCATAGTGACAATTACTGGAACAACACCTACAATAAGTACCAGAATTGTTTACGATGTATTTTACACAGGATCTCAAGTAGAACCTGTTTATGAATCTGTTAGTAATTATATTGTACAATCACTAGTAGATGAACAAGCCTTCGTTGTACGATTGTTTGATATACAACCTGAAACGACTAATTTAACATCAGATAACTTCATTGGGTTCTCTGATGGTGCATATACTAATGGACAAACTGCAACTATTCAAACTGTAGGATCTACTGATGATGCTCAGACTGGATTGACACCAGGTAAGAAATATTATGTTAAGAAGAATGGTGATTTATCATTAAATGGAAATACAACTCCATTGATATTTGCTGGTACTGCATTGTCATCTACTGAGATTATCGTTAAAGGTTAATCTCATTAAATTAGATAAACCACTTTCTAAACTGTCACAGAACCCCTCTGGAAACCCTCCAGGGGGGTTATTATATTTGGAGATACACAAACACCTATGAAACTGACAGGACTGGAGAAACTTATTTTTGTGTCTTCTTTCTTTATTCTTATGCACTGGGGTGTTCGTATTTCTGAGAGGATTTTTTATGCATTCTATTGAAGTAGTAGGAAATCCTTTGTATCCACCTGTAGAACCCCCTGAAGAGGTTATTTACTGGTTTATGGGTGAATACTTAGAAAACCATTCGATCGACCTCACAGTGGTTCATATGGACCTATCTGATGAAGGTGTCTGTGGGTGGATGATGAGAGAAGATGAACATGAATTCATTATTCAAATTGAAGAATCTCTTGAAGGTAATGAATACATCAAAACAATTCTCCATGAGTTGTATCATCTAATGCAACATCTTCTTGATGTTCCTAGGTGTGAGATCTGTGCATATCTGAGTGAGAAGATAAACCTTGACAAATTCTCAAACCATGAGTAGGATAGGTTTGTCCAGGATGAAAAGGATTTAACTTAAAGTTTTTATGAAGACCAAATTCGTTACAGTTCAACCTAAATCTAAGAAAGCAAGGAATCGTTTTTCTAATATGATGAATAACCTCCATTCTTGTAGGGTTCAGCAAGAAGACGATACTAAAATGTTTCTTGAGTCAATTAGTGGTCGTTATTTCTTCTGGATGGATAAAACAGAAGATCCAAATTGGACTTTGATTAAATAATACAACTATCATTTCTGTATGAATTCCGAAAAATACGAAAAGAGAAAAGATGCTCTTGGTCTTTTTGTTGAATCAGTTATTAAACCAGATCCACAACTTCGACAATGTTCTCACAACCAAGAATGTTTCCATGAATTGATGGAATGGCGGCAAGAAGTATTGGATTATCTACAGAATCGGAGGAGAGAAGAATTTTGGGAGGGATAGACCTCTTGACAAGACACTCCTATCCTTTACCTTCTCAATGTTAAATAGTAACAACAGGAAAAGTGTGTATGTTGTCAACACAATACCGACTTCGGTTAGAGTTTATTTGTAAATGTATTGCAAATGGAGAAGAAGTAAAACTTGAAGAGATGATATGGGCAGAAAAATTATCAAAAGCCAATACAACTGCCCGTGAAATGCTCAAGAAAGCAAGACGACAATCTTCAGGTATTGAAGACGGAAGTATGGATGATTTTTTGAATAGAATGGGATTAGGAGATCCTGATCCATCTAATCATAAAACTGGATTTGATTCTGCAGATGATGTTGCTGATTGGTTTAAGAGAGATAATTCGGAGGACTGGAGAACACGTGATTAGTTAAGAGGCATCAAGTGTAGTCAGGGGTGATAAAACTTGTGTAAGTCCTCATATAAATAAAAGTAATCATACCCCTGATTACAATGAACGAATACTACACTTACGCATATTTGCGAGAAGACGGAACTCCTTACTATATTGGTAAAGGTAAAGAAAACCGAGCATATTCTAATAAAAGAAAGATAAAACCACCAAAAGATAAAAATAGAATACTAATTTTAAAACAAAATCTTACAGAAAAAGAATCGTTTAATCACGAAATTTATATGATTTTTATTTTTGGTAAAAAAACAAATGGGGGTATTCTTTATAATATTACTGATGGTGGTGAAGGAGTTTCTGGAATGAAACATACAGATGATAGTAAAGAAAAAATAGGTAAAGCATTTAGAGGTAAAAAACTAACACCTGAACATATAGAAAAATTGAGAAAATCAAAGTTAGGTAATACTTGGAATAGAGGAAGAGTAGTTCCTCAATCTCAGAGGGAAAAGATTAGACAAACTATGTTAGGTGTAAAACACACACCAGAACGCAGAAAAAACCAAAGTTTAGCAAAGTTGGGAGTAAAACATTCTCCTGAAAGAAATTCTAAAAAATCCTTGACAAACACTGGAAAAAAGTGGTATAATAATGGCAAGGTAAATAAGTTTTGTAATGAGTGCCCTGATGGATTTGTTGTTGGTATGATTAAAAGGAGACAAAGAGATTAATGACAAAACGACAATGGGAAGAAGTTGAAGCAATTGTCCGTAAAGAACAAGAAAAAGCATTACAACACTTTAACTCTAAACGTTACAATGAACTTTCTGACATTCTAGATAATCTTTACGACTTGGCACATAGTTAAATGACAAAGAAAACAATTCCTTGGTGGAGGTTACATAGAATCGCAGAAGAATTACAAGGTAATCTTAAGAGTGTAAAAGTAGTTGAAAGTAACGGTAAATCGTACTCAAAAATTGTGATAGAATACCAGGAGGAAGAAGATGACTGACACTGCAGTAATTTATTCTAACGGAAGTCAAGAGTGTGAGAGAATGGCGTCTCTCTTGAAGAATCTTGGTGGTGAATTTTTAGAGTATCATCTTGGCAAACATTTCTCAAAGAAATCTTTTTATGATGAGTTTGGTGAAGATGCAACATTTCCACAGATTGCTCTTGGTAACCAACATATTGGATCAATGAAAGAAACCCTTCAATTTATGTCAGACAGAGGAATGTTTGTATGATTAACACGGAAACAAAAAAACAAATTCCAAAACTCAGTGATTCTTTCGGTAGTACAGTCGAAAAGAATATTCCTGATAATGTAGAGTGGATTGATGATGTATTTTACATCAAAGAAACCCGATTTGGATTGTTTACAAGTATTCTCAAAGACCCATTGGGTCAACATTTTATCACTGGTGCAACTAAAGAGGGTGTGATTAAAACAACCCGATGGCATCTTAAGAGTTTACAAGAAGGAACATTGCAAGATCATACCCGTGTGGTAAATAGCGGCGTCGTAGGTGGTAAATTATGACTAAAAAATCAAAGGAAAATTCAAAAGGTGATACTTTTGAATGGGAAGAAACTGAAGAAATGCGTAAAGCAGTAGAAGAACTACACAGGACTATCAGTAAATTGGAAGCAGAAACATCTGATTATGGTGTCGGAAAGTGACAGCACTTTTCATTTTGATGTTCATCACATTGTTGACAGTGACAATGGAGATGACATGGGGAGTAAAGAATCCCAAATTTTAGAACCATCTGTTCTATATTTGATGAAGGATTTGACTGAGAGACTACTTCATGGTATAGTGTAGATGATTTACAAGACATAACTAATCTTCATGATTAGGTATCAACTTATACACATTAGATTCCACATAGAAGGAGAATAAATGAAAATTCTTACACTTGAAGATTATCAAAAAGCAGGAGAAACATTCTGGCCTAAGTATTGGTACATTGCTAAAGAACTTGGAGAAGATTCCAAACCAGAAGATATTCTAAAGGTTATGGAAGCAATTGGTGGTGTTGCACTAAAATTAAAACTGGAAGATGCAATTGCACCCTTCGGATTCAATAAAAAGAAAGAGACCACTGATGATGAAACCATCTGACATAAAATTGGATAAAGTTTCCAAAAACTTTGAATATGAAAAACTTTCTAGAGATATTGACACAATCAATGATGTCAATACTCTTAAAGAGATGTTGAAGTGTTATGTGAAACTTTATTTCAAACAACAAGAAATTGTAACTTCACTTGGTTTGACAAGTGTCGTACCAAGAAAAGAAGGAGAGATTAATGTTGGTGATACTGTCAAGTTTATTGGCGGATCAAAAGAACAAAGAAATTGGGGTGGAACTGATCCAGCATATCATTTGATTGTTGATCATAAATATACAGTCACAAATGTGGAAGTTCGTTCTCAACACACTAGAATTGAAGTCAAAGGTATTCAAGGTATCTTTAATTCTGTTCTATTTCAGGTAGTAAATGATCAGTACTAACATCACAGAAGCATCAGAAAAAGATTGGGATGATTTTTGGAACTCTGTAGTCGAGGATTTGTCACTCGAAGGAGTTTGGAATGAAATGGATAAAATAGAACCACTGACACCTAAAGGAGAAAAATAATGTCATTGTCAGAAAGTGTAAATGAAAGTTTGAAAGAAGCAACAGAAAATCTACGGAATGCTCTTGCATTTGCTGCTCGTCATGAAAAACCTTTTGTATGTAAAGAAATTGCAGACATGATTAATCAAATTGAAAACATTAAACAATCTGACAAGATTCTTGACATGTTAGAAAACCGTAAAAAAGGTGATAATGGTATGTTTGGTTCATTTTTTGACTAATGTAAATAAATATTACTATATTCTAAAAATATAATAAAGAATCGTTGTTTTTCTCTTTTCTTGAACTAAAATATTAGTGTTTCCACACATACTTCAATGACCCTTATCAACAACAATCAAAAACTTACCTCAAAAGAGATTAAAAGTATTGAAATTGCTGTAGGTGATTCAGGTATTCGTGCAATTCATCCTGAAAAAATGGAAGCATTTGCTGCAGAATTGGTGGAGAAACTGAAAAATTCCGAACAAGAAAATAAATAAGTTTATC
>Ga0208644_1000911_pt1 | contig 26085 bp, 31 predicted proteins | sample VirMetDEL_Nov_18_FD_184517 | JGI IMG/M metagenome (GOLD analysis project Ga0208644, IMG submission 184517) | Aqueous microbial communities from the Delaware River and Bay under freshwater to marine salinity gradient to study organic matter... | ecosystem: Environmental > Aquatic > Marine >...
TACATTAGGCCCATTTAGGGTTTATTCAGAAGAAAGAACTGCTCAGCAAGTATTAGATGCATTCAACGCAGAGAAGGCAGAGTTCGGATTATAATACTCTCACCTTATAGGTGTCTCTATATATGTAACAAAGCCCCATTTAGGGGCTTTTTTTTTATCGTTTTGTCTTATATCTCTATATTTATATACGGACTTATAAGGAGATAAATGGATATAAACTCATACATCAAAATACATTTTAAGATTATACGGAACAAGGTTCGTGCAATCACAAAGGGAAATCAAAATACCGATGACCTATTACAAGACCTTATCTTAAACCTATTAGAAAAGGGAAATGATTATTGCCAGAAACTTGTGGATGATGGTAAAGTAGACCACTACATCATTAGGATGGCTTACATTCAGTTTAATAGTGCATCCTCACCTTACTACTATCAGTATCGCAAAAACGCTCTTAAATCAAACGAGTTCAACGCAGAGATACACCAAGGTGGTAGTTACGAGGATAGAGAAATAGTAAATACTGATTTACCAGATAAGATTAAAAATGAGATTGGTGAAATGCATTTCTACGATAGGATACTTGCAACTGACCACTTCCTAAATGGAAAGTCAATGAGAGAGATGAGTAGAGAGTATGGGATAAATCGCAGTTATATCTCAAAGGACTTAAAAAGAATAAAACAATATTTAATAGAAAAATATGATGAGCAGTTTAGTATTGATTTTGAGTAGTGTTGGAACAATAACATTATTCGGTGGATTAGGATTTGGATTTTACAAACTTTTTTCGTATATTAGACAAAAGAAAAACCCAGTAAAGGTGTATATACGAAAGGTTGTATTAGATTATTTACAAGAGTTAAAAAATGATTAAGTGTAAGGTTTGCCACAAGGAAAAGAACCAAAATCAGTATTTCGCTACTGGTAGAGGTATGAATAGTGTATGTAAGTCGTGTCTGAATATCATTCAGCAAACTTACAATGTACCCAATAAAGGAAAAACAAGTTTATGATTGAGATAGTTGGTGTTGCTGTTTTAGTTAATATGTTTACGCATTGGTTCTTACCTTTGCAAAAACTAAAACAAAGGTTGGGATGGCACAAACTGCCAGATATGTTTTCGTTTCTGAACTGCTCGAAATGCATGGGCCTATGGGTTGGGTTAGCAGTCACTCAAAACCTCTATCTGGCGGTAGCCATCTCGTTCACATCATATTTGGTGGATAATCTTATTTGGTGGATTGAAAATAATAAATGATATGGACTATAAACTATTACACGGAGATTGTTTAGACAAACTCAAAGAACTTGAAGACAACTCAATAGACGCAGTTGTGACTGACCCACCATATGGATTATCCTTTATGGGTAAGAAGTGGGATTACGATGTCCCTAAACAAGAGGTATGGGAAGAATGTATGAGAGTCCTAAAACCAGGAGGACATCTACTTGCATTTGCAGGTAGTAGAACCTATCACCGAATGGCAGTGAGGGTTGAAGATGCTGGATTTGAGATTAGAGACCAGATTATGTGGTTGTATGGTTCAGGGTTTCCTAAATCACATAACATCGGTAAAGCAGTAGATAAGTTAGAAGGAAACCAACGACAGTTTGTAGGATTGGGAGCATCACAACCTGCTAAATCAGGACACTTCGCTGGTTCTACTGCAGATAATATAAACTATACAGAAGATAAAAGTAGATACAATCCACCAGTTACAAAGGGTAATAGTGAATGGGAAGGTTGGGGAACTGCTCTCAAACCTGCCCACGAACCTATTGTAATGGCAAGAAAACCCTTCAAGGGTTCAGTTGCACAAAATGTATTGGAACACGGAGTTGGTGGATTGAATATAGATGGGTGTAGAGTTGAGTATGAAGATACACAAAATCCAGCAACTAATCCAAAGTATAGATTAGAGGGTGGGTATAAGACACCTGAAAAAGGACAAGAGAGTAAAGGAGCAGTAACATTCTCATCATCAAATAACGACATCAACCCATCAGGTCGTTTCCCAGCAAACATTATCCTTGATGAAGAAGCAGGTAAAATATTAGACCAACAAAGTGGAATACTAAAAAGTGGATATGTTGCAGACCATCACAAAACAAAAGATAGTTCTTGGTTTGGTGCATCTGGTCAGTATAGTAAAAACTCTACACAAATAAATGATTTAGTTGGTGGAGCATCAAGGTTCTTCTATTGCCCCAAAGTCAGTAAGAAAGAACGAAACGAAGGTATGGAAAGTAAAGTCCCTGTATTTACTGGAAGACCTCGTAGAGAAGATGGTTCAGTAATCTACAAAGAAACTCACCCAGAAGAATGGGCAGAGGCAATGAAAGATAAACCAAGAAAAGATAAAACATCTCTTGCAGCTGCAGAAGAGAAACTACAAAGAGTATCTCAAATCTATGCTGCAAATCAGACCTCATCAAAGATTGGTGCTAATCCATCTAAACCAACTCAACCACGAGCAAACATTCACCCAACCGTCAAACCAACTGACTTGATGGCTTACCTCATTCGTTTAGTCACTCCAAAGAATGGTGTAGTCCTTGACCCATTTATGGGTAGTGGTTCAACAGGTAAAGCTTGTGCAAGAGAAGGTATGAGATTTGTTGGGATTGAAATGGATGAAGAATATATGGAAATCGCTAAACAAAGAGTAGAACACGAATACGATAAAAGAAAGTTTTTTTAATATGGCAACAATAGAGAAACAACTACCCAAAGAAGAGGTAGATACAATGGTAAGAGCTTGGATGGACAAAAAGAAGTCTGGTGCTAAGTTTGATAGAGGTTTAACATACAAACTATACAATCAGTTCTTCCCTGCAAAACAAAGGGATGTAAACGCATGTTCTTGTATGGATAGAGATACTGACTTGAAGGTAACACGGCATATTGAAAATGGATATAAACTATCAGAACCTTTACCTATTGAAAGTTCAGTAACTATTGATATGAGTAGTATGTTGAAGAAAGAAGAGAAGCCAAAACGAACAAGAAAAAGAAAAACCATTCCTAAAAAAGATATATAATAGGGTGTTAATATGCACGGGAGTTTATTCAGCCATTCTCCTTCCTCATATTAAACTTTTGGTATATCTTTGAGAGCCTCCACCCTCCATGTTTGTGTTCATCTGGGTCGGAGGTTCTCTTTTTATAACCACCTCAAAAAAAGACATATAAAGTCAAAGAAACTCAATAAATCTATGAAAGAAAGGACAATAACCAACTACATTGTACGGAAATACTCTGGTGAAGACATTTGGAACTATATGTTCCACGACATGCCCCTAAAGCGTCTAAAAGTAGAAGTTGAGGGTGAAGAAGTAGAAGAACCAGTGTCCTCTATGGTGATAGATGAGTTGTTAGATGATGATGAAAGATACATTCAGTTAAGTCAATACAAAGCTGGATATTACTTTACATCAAAGGGTAGAATGCTGAAACCAAATGAACGATATTGGGCACACCCATCACACGCTTCAGAGAATAAGGGTGTGAGAACACCAAATGGTTATTCTATGCCAAACGCAAAAGTCTTTGCCATTAGTAAAGGAGTAAAAGAATACTTCAATATCACCGACAAAGAAGAGATATTAAAAATCAGACAAGGGTTGATTTCTATGTGGTATGATAAAGAATATTGGGATAAAGTCCGTAGAGGTGAAGAAGAAAACAAGGATTAAATAAGGAAAAAGGTACAAAAATGGGAAGAAAAGTAGGTTCAACGAACGCAATGAGAGAAATAATCCTCCAAGATTGTATGAGATGTATTATTGATGGAGGTGTTAGTGCAAGGGAATGGCAGAAGATTGCCAAGGAAAAACATAACATTGGCCAGAGACAAGCATATCGTTATTGGAAGGCAGCATGGGAGTATACAAGAGAGAAGTACGATGAGGAACGAGATGACCTTGTTGCAGCTTCAGTTGCTAAGTTAGATAGGATGTTTGATGAGGTCTCTAAACAAGGTTACGATTACAATACGCAGCTCAATATTTTAAGAGAAAAACATAAGTTGTTGGGCTTGTATATTGAGAAACAACAAATCGGTATTGGGGTCGATAAGAACATTAAGTTTGACTTTGGAATAAAAACCAAAAAAGATGATGAATGATTGAAAAGTTTTCAATGAAATCGCTGTTTTATTGAGAATAATGTAAAAACATCACACACAAAGTCAAAAGTAGAGGTAGGGTATGCGCATCCAAGGTTTCACTCCATACAAGTTTCAAGAGGAACTTATTACATCCATCGTTCAGTCAGATGAGATGTTCCACACCATTATTGCAGGTCGCCAGATAGGTAAATCATTAACGCTCATCAACTTGATGTTGTATTATGTTCTTAACAACGAGAAGACCACAGCTCTTTGGCTTGCCCCCGTATATGCACAAGCAGTAAAAGTGCTTACTCAAATCACGGATGCCGTTGGAGGTGCACCCATCCTCAAAGAAGCTAACAAGAGTGAGAAGGTGGTATCATTCATAAATGGTAGTAGAATATATTTTAGGTCAGCAGAAAAGCCAGAGACCATCCGTGGTCTATCAGTAGATTATTTATTTGCTGATGAAGCACAAGACATCCAAGATGATGCAATGACTAAATCAGTTCTACCTACCTTGACTGCAGCTGGTAAGAAAGCCATTATCGCTGGAACACCTAAAACAAGAAACTGGTTCTATACCTTCTATACAAAGGGTATGGATGAAAGAGAAACGGATTACAAGTCCTATCATGCTCCATCATCAGTTTCACCTTATGTATCCATAGATTTCCTTGAAGAGCAAAAGAGAAGCCTACCAGAGAACATTTATAGACAAGAATACCTTGCAGAGTTCCAAGATAGTGAAGGTGCAGTATTCTCAAACATAGATGGGTCTTGTGTTCTTAATGAATGGCAAGCACCAAGTGGTAGATTGTATGCAGGGCTCGATGTGGGTACTAAACAAGATTATTCGGTGATGTGTATTATGGATGACCTTGGTAGAGTAGTGTATATGTGGAGAGATAGAAACTTACCTTATAATGCTATTGTAGATAAGGTAGTCAGCCTCGCTAAAACATACAAACCATCCGTATTACTGATTGAAACCAATGGTGTAGGTGACCCAATATACGAGCAGATTAGAAAAGGATATAGTAGAGCAGAACCTTTTGTAACGACCAATAAGAGCAAAGAAAATATGGTTAGAAGGTTGATAGGAGATATGGAAGATAATGCGTTAGAGCTACCCTCACCTACCTTATTCCCAGCACTATACCACGAGCTACAAAGCTACCAATACCAAATGTTACCAAGTGGGACAATCAGATATTCTCACCCAAGTGGATTGCATGATGATGCGGTTGATGCTCTTATGATTGCAAACTGGGCAAGGACTGCAAAATCACATAGTAAGAAGAAGATGATTATTTCTTCCATTAGATAATACAACCCATATTGGGATAAATGATATAAGATAGAAAGGATTTTATTATGGCTAAAAAGACAATAGAGGTTCAGCTACCAGAGGTGTTTACACTCAAACATTACAAGGCGTTAGGTCAACACGAACACTTGGATGAGTTGGAGAAAGTAGTTCTTACCATTGCAGCCACCACGGAGCATAGTGAAGAGGAGGTGATGAGATGGAACATCAACGACCTATTGTCGGTATACAAGGGTATTGCTGATATGTTGGAAGAAGTGCCACAAGAGTTCTACCCAATCTTTAACTTTGGTGGCATCACATATGGGTTTCAGCCATTATCACAAATGAGTGTATCTGAATGGATTGACCTTGATAAAAGGTTAGAGAACCCTGTTGAGAACCTTGAAGAAATCCTTGCTATTCTCTACCGACCTATTGTAAAGGATAGGTTTGATGGCTTTGAGTGGAAAGTCAGAGCTACTATCAAGACCTTGATTGGTAAGCAAGAGAATATGTTTAAGTATTACGATATTGAGGAATACGATACGGAGAAAAGAGATTGGAGAGCAGACATCTTCCAAGACCTACCTTTGGGCATTGCAATGGGAGCGCTCACTTTTTTTTTGGGCTTCGGAATGATGTTACAAAAAGATTTAGTAGCCTCTTCCCCCAATATGAGCAAGGAGCAGAAGAAGGAGATGACCAAGATGCTAGAAAAGGCCCTTCAATCTCTCAACATTTCGGATGGTTATACATACTACGAAACATCAGTCCGCAAATCCTTTCAATCACAGGAGACAAATCGTTATTAGATATTAACATAATCTTTTTGTTTAACTATATGGCGATGGAGCTGGATATACAAAACGAAGAGGATAGAATAAGAAGACAACAAGAAATGCAAAGAGGTATTAGATGATAAACTATAAAGAAATAGTAGACCTGTTTGAGACAGCAGTAAGCGACCACAAATACTTAAAGTATTTTAGGTTTGGAACATTAGACAACATTGATAGCACTATCAACTCACCATTACCAATGGCATTCTTACGACCAGTCACATCGCCTGGCTTGTTGACTGGCACGGATGGTCGTAGTAGAGAGCTTACCTTTGAGTTGTATGTATTAGACCAACCAAAGTTAAGTGATGAAGATGGTAGATTAGTCTTATCCAATACTGAACAAGCACTATACGATGTATACTCATTCTTCTATGATGGGTCGTATCAGCAAGAGTTGGATATTACGATGACTACGATTATCCCTGTAAATGAAGCATTCCAAAACCGATTGAGTGGTTGGGTAGCAACTGTTTCCATTACCACATCAGCTAAAGGCATCTCGTATTGTAATATTCCATAATGAGCAACTTTCCTAACATACAACAAGTCCTTGAAGATGGTGGAGAAAGAATAGTTCTCTTAATGGTTAATGCCCTTCAAGAAAAAGGTGCAATCTTCCAAGGTGAGTTAGCACAATCCATCAATAGTAAGGTTACTGAAACCAACGATGGGGCTACACTAACTATTGAGATGTTAGAGAGAGGTGAATATTTAGATAAGGGTGTAAACGGAACTGCAAGGGTTGTAGGAACAACTCCGTTTCAGTTTAAGGTTGGCCCACCTGTTGACCCTTTGAGAACTTGGGCTAGAGTAAAAGGATTTAATGTATACGCTCTACGAAACTCAATCGCCAAAAATGGTATTGCACCAAGGAACTTTATTCAGCCTTCGTTAGATGAGGGCATACGATGGATGGAAGGAAAGTTTGAGGAAGCAGGACAAAAAGACATTGAAGCAACAATCACCCTTGTAGGTAAAGAAAGTAAAATAGAGGTTAAATAATATGGCGCTAACAATCAGACAAAACCCAACATCTCCAAATCAGGCAAACGCTGATTTATTATTTGTTGTAACTTCAACTAGCTCTTCCAACCCACAGTTTCAGTTTGTGATGGAAGTGAGTGATGGGACAGACACCTATAAGTTTACCCAGCAACCTAACCCAAGTGGTAAAGGTGTATTTGATATGGGACAAGTAGCAAGTGATTTCTTGGGAGCTGATACTCCGTTTAAGACGCCATTTGTGCAAACATCAACTTTGGGTACGAAGACCTTATCAAGTGTATTCTACGAAGAGTATGGGACATCTACAACCTCATCAGTTGGTTTGTATGGTGGAACAAGTGGTAGTAACGTATTTGTTATGAACGGAGTAGTAGAACCTAACTCTGGCGATTGGAACTTTGCGTCATCATCATTCTATACCTCATCATTCACCCCAACAGGCGGTGGAGCTGACTATGGTGATTTACAACATGCCCTTACCAACTCACCACTTACTCAATCTATCAAAAACGATGAGTATGCAACTGTTTCAATCCTAAACGGAAACTTCTTTGGTGAAGAGTTCAATGCACAAGATATTTACTACATCCAAGTAAATGTATTCAACGAAGCTGGAAGTAATATCCAAAACTTTGGTTGGTTCAACCTAAACTCTGGCTCTATCAACGGAGGGCCAAGGGTATTGGATACACAATACTACAATGATGTCTATGGCGCTCTAACTGATGGGGAACGACTCATCCACGTTGCAGCTGGCCCTCAAAACTTTGCTGATGCTGGAAACACTCTCAATGCAAACTGGTATTCTTACAAAGTTACCCTTGTGGGACAAGAGAGTGCTGGTATTGAAGATAATGGAGCACAATACGCACAAAGATGGTTTACCAAAGATACAGGTGAGTGTGGATATACAGGCACTCGTTTTGCATTCTTAAATGAACTTGGTGGTTACGACTACTACTCATTTGATTTAGCCCATACTAAACAAGACAATATAACGAGGGAAACTTATGAGCAAACTTTTGTGCCATACTCAACAACTACGAATGCTGCAACATACGATAAATCAAGAAGAGGTAGTAAAGTATATTCTATCTCATACGAAGAGACCAGAACAGCAGAAAGCGACTACCTCACCCAAGAACAAGCAGATTGGTTGAGAGAACTTGTAGAAAGTCCTGAAGTGTATATCCAAGATGGAACTGATTTTGTGCCTGTTGTGATTACAAACTCAAACTTTACTTACAAGACAAATCCAAGAACGCAGAAGCTTTACACCCTATCTATCCAATACAAGTTGTCTAACAATAGAAGAAGTAGGTAATATATGAACGGATTAGTATTACGATGCACCTATGATGGTGTTAGATATGATTTAGATACACTAACGGACATCTCGTTTCGTGTAGACCTTTCAGCCGTAGAGAACACGCAAATCGGTTCGGTATTCGGTGTAGCATCTCAACAGTTTGATTTGCCATCATCTCAAAACAACGATAAGTTCTTTAAGGCTGCATATAACATCAATGCAAGTAATACACGAGGGTTTAGGAATAGTGTAGAGTGCCAAGTCCTTCAAGGAGGTAATGAAATCTACAAAGGTAATCTTATCCTTGATGAAGTAGTGACTGATGGTGTTAGAGACACAACCTACAAAGTAACTGTTGTAAATGAGGTCATAGATTTCCAAACCAGCATTCAAGACCAATACCTTCGTGATTTAGATTTTACTGAATACAACCATACCTATGCGATGTCTAACATTACGGGCTCTTGGGCTACATCTTCATTTTTTAATGGTGATGTGTTTTATCCTCTTGTAGATTACGGAACGGACAAAACCGACAATACCATCCCTATATTAGAGACAGGTGGTCAAGTAGGTAAGATGGACAATATTGGTTCTCCACTAAAACCCATTCAGTTTAAGCCAGCCGTAAGAACCAAAGCTATTATTGATAAAATCTTTGAGTCTATTGGTTATGAGTATTCATCATCCTTCTTCAATAGTGATGATTTCTTAAACACTTATGTATTGACTACACCAAGTGATAAACTTGGTATTGAGTCACAAGGCTACCAAGATAGTGGGTTCTTTGTAAACATTACTGCATCTCAAAATATCCCAGATAGCCCGGCTTACCAAAAACAATCATATCCACAAGAACAATACGACCCAGTAGGTGGATACAATCCAGCTACCTCAACCTATACTATCCAAACGGATGGCTCATACGCATTCAAGATTGAAGGTAATATTTTAGCGCCTGATGGAACTGCAAGCCCAACCCTAAAAGAATACACAATCCAAATCCGTATCAATGGGGGTGCTCAGTTCAGTCAGTTCTTTGACTTGGTAGGTTCAACTGCAGGTCAAATCTCATTTGTGACTCCGGGTCTTACTCTAACGGCTGGAGACACTGTTGAGGTTTACCATAGGTATCGTATCTTCTCAATAGGTACAACGCCTGACCTGCAACTAACATCACAAACATTCTCTACCATTTATGCTCCTACAACTGTTGTTGGTGGGACTGTAAATCTATCACAGCAGTTTGACCAACAAGCCAAATCGCTGGATTTCCTAAAAGGTGTGATTGAGATGTTTAACTTGGTGATTGAACCAAAGTCCGGTGAAAGAAAAACTCTTATCATTGAACCATTTGATACTTGGAGAGATAGTGGTAAGATTGTAGATTGGACTGATAAGTTTGATGCGGCTACAAAGGTTTCTATCAAGCACCCAATCCAAGACCAACCAAGAGAGTTGAAATATTCTCTATCAGCTGATGAAGACCCGCTTAACCAATACTCACTCACTAACTTCCGTAGAGACCAAAACTATGGTACACATACCTTTACAGCAGATAGTGATGTAGCACAAGGAACAAGAGAGATTGGTTCATTCTTTGCAGCTACCCCAACCAAAGGAGTTTCTGGTGGGCCAAATATTATTATACCTCAACTTTACAAGAAAGACCAAGGTGAGAAAGCAACTTACAAGTTTACACCAAGGTTATTGTATAGATTGAACGAAAGACCTACAAACGATTGTAAAGGTGGTAAGATTTATGTAAAGACTGATACTGGTGGTAGTCAAGGTGTTACTGAATACTCTACCTTACATATCCTAAATACTTTACCAGCAACATCTGCTACAAAGGCATTACATTACAACGCCAATATTTGGTATCCATTCCATCAAAACTTCCAAGAAGGTAAAACGATGAATGGTTTGTTCTATGAGTATTGGGGTAGATACATCAACGAACTCTACGATGATGATGCAAGAATGTTGACTTGTAATCTTTACTTTGAGCCGTTTGAGTTGTCGCAAATCAGTCTGAACGATAAAATCTTTATCAAGGATGCTTACTATCGTATCAACAAGATTAGTGGGTTTAATGTTTCTAAAAGAGCGTCAATCCAAGTAGAGTTGTTGAAGGCACCTGTAAGTAAGTTTAGATTTAAGAGACATCGTGTAATCAATGATATTGGTGAGCCAGTTGATATTGTTGCAACTGACTTTAACACCTATTCAGGTCAAATCACTTACTCTGATATATCAACAGGTCAAACCTACACCACAGGTTCTTTCTTGGGTAATGTTGCAAGAAGAGATGGCTTCACAGGCGTTTCCAACCAAGTTCTTTGGAAGGACAATGCAAACCTTACTCTACAAACCGAAGGTAAGAATAGTGTTGATGGTGCAAACGACTTTGACCCAAGTGTAGGTTTCGCAGTAGGTTCAGTAACATCAGGTTCTTTTGCTAAAAACGTGGATAGGGTATTTGCTCTTGGTTCACAACTTACAATCGGACAAGACGCAAAGTCAACCTTGAATGTTGGTGATAATAACGATATTAGAGATAGAGCAGAATACTCAACTCTTCTTAATACTACGAATGCCCTTGTTTACGAGTCTGCACAATACGCTACAATCATAGGTGGTAATAACAATAAAGTTAGTGGTTCTAACGCTACCATTATTGCTTCCAATACCTCATCTATGAATAATGCAGTTGATGCAGTTATTATTGCTGGTAATGATAGTAGCATTATAAACTCTGATAAGTCAGTAATCATAGGTCAAGATACGACCATCACTCGTGGAAACTCAAACATTGCTATTGGTAACTTTGATACTACCCAAAGAAATGTTACTGATATGATAAATGTGGTGAGTATCAACGCCAATAGGGACATTGAGAACTACGAAAACCTTGGTGGTGATGATTTCAACGGACACGCTTATTTAGGTTCTCATAGAACCATTGGTGCAGTTTATAGTGACCACAAAGAGATTACTATGGGTCCAGGTGGTGTTCTTTGGCTAACAGGTTCTGCATACGCTAATGATTACATCTATAAGTTAGGTTGGAGTGGTGGTAATGGTACTGCTAATATTTATTTACCATCTACTGACCCTCTACAAGGTAGCACAAGAGATGCAACTGGCTATAAGAGAATGATTAGGTTTATTGGCGACAACACCCTAACTGCTTCTACAAAGATACACATAAATGTAAGTGGTTCTGACGCTATTGATGGTGCTGCTGGTGGTTGGTATGAAGTTAGTAAAGCTTATGAAGGTATTATGGTATATGGTGTATCAGTAGGTGAGTGGTTTGTAATCCAAAAGAAAGCTTAATGATAATCTGATACTACTTATAAGTGTATTTTATTTGTTCGTAACCATGTGAAATACAATATGTAACCAATGAAACCCCCTTCGCTCACCTCGTTGGGGGTTTTCTATGCCCCTATGGTAAAATCTGACTAAAAGTAGATAAAAAATGATTAAAAATAATCCCATTTGAGTTTGGATATATCAAAAATATTCGTAACTTCCAGGTGTAATAATGATAAATGATAAATAAACAAGTTATGAAAAAGTTTGAGGATTACAAGAAAGATTGTATTGAGATGGTGTTAGAAGTTATGGACACCGAATATTTGCAAGAAGGTGGGTATTTCCAAGATGAGTGGGAAGAGATTGTAGGAGCAACCAACCTATACGAACTAACAGAAGTGCTGATTTATTCAGAGTTCATAGACCACGAGACCCAAGAGTGGGTGTTCCAAAATGTTGAGTTATCTTAAAAACTTAATGATTTCTTAACATTAGAAGTTTGGAAATACAAAATATATTTCGTAGATTAGTATAGTAATAATGAGAAATAATAAAATGAAAAACAAAATGAAACAAGTAAATGTTCCCCAAACTCTTATCAAGATGTCTAAACTTCCTTCTATTGCAGAGAAAATGATGTTGTTAGATACTATTGGTAATCATCCGGTTGCACCTTATGTGTGTAATGGTGTTGCTGAGCTTATGAACTACCACATGAAAAGGAATGACTCTCAGCGAGATATGTTAAACACTATCAATATATTTTTGGTTGAACTCTCAAAAAAGTTTAACAAATAAAAACTTAACGATTTCTTAACATAGAAAGTTTGGAAATCTAAAAAATATTCGTAACTTCCAGGTGTAATAATGAGGGTAGTTCTCCTCCTCTTTCAAGTGAGAACACTAATGTTAGTCACCTTCGGGTGCAAAATGAGAAATGGCTAAGTTTAATACCATTACCAAAGAAGAGGCATTGAAGGTCAATGCCCATTACAAGTCAGAGAACTTTGATTTGGAAACCGAGTTAGAAAAGTTTAGAGAAAACTATACTTTTAATGAAAAACCATCTCGTAGTGCTATGATGTGTAGTTGTAACACAAAACAACACTTGATGTTATTGTGGAACCAGTATATTGCTTGTGAAGAAGCTACATCTGAACAAGTATATGGTTTGCCAGTAACTAAAACCTTGGGGACTATGACGGTTCTTGAACAACTCGATATGTTCCAAGCATTTCTTGAAGGTATTATGGAGTCATATAAAAGTGAACTAAACAAATAACAAAAAAAGTTTCAGATTTTCACGCGTTTAGTTTTATACTACACTATTTATATATGTATCAAGGTTGGAAACAATACAAGATACATACCAAACAAAGTTTAATATAAAAAAGGAAGAAAATGAAACTAAACGAAAAACAAACCAACGAACTTATCGGAGCACTTGAAGAAATCGCACACGCTCAAAGTTACCCAACAACTGGAGAAATCTATGGGCAGACCATTGCAACAAGTATGGAAGTGTTAGCAGATGCAATGATGGAGATTGCAAAGCAGATGAAGATTGCTAACGATATGAAGTAAGGATGAAAAAAGGGGAGGGGCTCTCCCTCCCTTATTTTTCTTAACACATATTACGATGAAGACATTTACGTTATATCACATCAAAGGACATAAGTGGGGATGCACTATTAGACCTTTGGAAGAACGGATTAGAGAGTATAGGAAACAGGGATACACTATGGATGATGTATGTGAAACCGAAACTTATACTGACTTACACCAAGCCTCTGAAAGAGAGTATGAACTAAACATTCAATATGGTTATCCAAATCAGCAACGCAAGTATGCTGAATACTATGATAGATTTAAGAACCAACATAAGTTCTCACCAAGAACTAAAAAGGGTTACAAGTTGAGTGAAGAGGAACGAGATAAGATGCGAGGCCCTCGACCACATCTTCGTGGAATAAAAAAGAAACCACATACCGAAGAGACCAAACAAAAGTTGAGAGAAGCTAACTTGGGTCAGAAACGAAATGAGGAATGGACTAAAAACATTAGGTCATCAGTTAGAGAGAAGACAAGTAGTGTAACTGCTGAAGATGTTAAGACTATCAGACAAATGCATGAGTCAGGCATAAAACAAATCGAGATTGCAAAGAAATATGGCGTTCATAAGATGACCATATCACGGATTGTTAGGCGAATAACTTGGTTTGATGTGTGATTTTATGTTTGTAACATATTTTCACATATTTTTACGACCAACTATTGAATGTTTTTATATAATATAATAGAGGAGAACAAATGGATACATTGATTAGAGAACTCGAAGAAGAGATTATATTGTCTCTCATTGCCCATTGGCACGAACAAGATGAGAAAGAAGGTAAGGTGATTATAAATCGTTTTTCCTGAAACTCGATATTTATTATAAGAAGGACTTATTATGGCAGTAAAGAAAACACCAGATTGGTTATTGAAGGCAACTCCAAGGGATATACAATATATCTACCATACTTGGAGAGATGCCTTTATCCAATACTATGATGTCCCTATGGTAAAGGGATTTAATCCAAATGACTACGATATAGAGTGTGCCCGTATGGATGGGCATAACTCTTCGTATGTTATAACTAAATGGGGATACGCTATCAACTTTACAATGTATGATGTAAAGGATAGTTCAGGCGATACTCAATGGGGTAAGAACGATGGAGTATTCTATCCTCGTTTAGGTAATGGTATTATCATAATGAATGGTATGACCAAATCTACCAAAGGGAAAAATAAATGGGACTACAAGGAACTATGTAATAGATACTTGCGTTCCTCGTATAATGTGTTAGCGGATGAAGCATACAAGAAAACACATCCGTTTACAAACTTTATATAAAATGATTTGGCAATCTCAAAAAGATTTCGTATATTTACAATAGATATTCGTTTCATAAGAGGGTGATGGGAGTGTTTTTGTGGTTAATCAGTGCATAGCTTGTTCTCCCTGACCCCTCGAACGAAATGATAAAAGGACTTAAAATGATTATGGATTACAAACCACCAAACTTATTGGGATTATCTCCAGCAGAGAATGTGTATAGCTGGATGAAATATCACAAACTTACATCACCTAAAAAAGTTGGAAGATGTTTGGAACAGGTCATTTTTCTTTTTCTTTCAGTATCACCCAGGAGCGCAGCGACTTCTCTCCAGGCATTGAGTTCTGAAACAAAACAAGTAACTAAACCTTATAAGCTTATAAGCACTATTAACTTAAATGGAAAACTATGATTTTAGGAAATGGAAAATATCAGGTATTGCCTGATGGTATTATTATTAACAACGACACAGGTGCTATAATGAGACCTTTGGAAACACGAAAAGGTAAAAAAGCAAAACCTCACTACTTGTTGAAACTTGATAATAATAAATCACAATGGTATTCAGTAGAATGGTTGATTAAACACTACCACGAGTTGAATGAGTTAGAAGTGCCAGAAGAACCAATCCCTTTGGAGAACGAAGATGATGCTGTATCTTTTCACACTATTGACTCATCAAAAGGTTTCGTAAAATCAGTAATGGATTTATTAGATGATTAAGACAACACAATCCACTTTACAAACCACTATATAAGAACTTACACGGAGTATGCTACTTTCCTATACTGTATATTTGTATCCATAACTTGAATGCATACTTCGGTAAGTCCTATCTTTGAGAAGCCCGGCCTAGTAGTCGGGCTTTTCTGTTTATACAACCCAATCTTATATTTATCATATAAGTAAAAAAGAATGAGGTTTATATATGTCGAGAACCATTAGTTTCAATGTCGAGGTTGATGAAGGCAACTCAGCGAAGACCCTTGGGGACTTACGCAAAGAGTTAGAAGCCATCAACGAGGAGTTAGAGCAAACGGAAGTTGGCTCAAAGGCATTTACCGAACTTTCAGACAAAGCAAGAAAAGTAGGGTCAGAACTCAAAACCATAGACAAACAGTTGGAAGGACTTGAGCCAGGCCAGACTGTTGATGCATTCGTAAAAGGGTTTGAGGGGATTGCAGGTTCTATTGCAGTCGCTACAGGTACTCTTACTTTATTTGGTGGTGAAAGTGAGTTAGTCCAAAAAGCCGAAGCCAAACTGCAGAGTGTTATTGCAATCGCAGTAGGTTCTCGTGCAGCCGCAGAAGGTTTACTACAAGCTCGTATCGCTGCAAGGATTGCAGTTGAGAAAGCCGCTGCAATATCTACCAAAGCACTCGCCGCAGCACAACGTGTTCTTAATGTTGTTCTTTCTGCAAACCCTATTGGTTTGGTTATTGCCGCAGTAGCTGGTGCTGTTTTAATCTTTACGAAGTTTGGTAAACAAATCCGTGAGTTCATTGCAGATAGGTTAGGGCCACTCAATACAGCATTAGAAAAAGTAGGTAAGTTCCTTCGTAGGGTTGGTTCAGCATTAGGTCTTGTTGCAAGTGAAGAAGAACTTGCATTGAAGAAGACCAAAGAAGTTGCTGATGAAAGAGTAAAGACCCTTGAACGAGAACTTAAACTTGCTCAAGCAAGAGGTGAAGAAACTATTGAGATTGAAAGAAAAATCATCGCAGAGAAAATGAAACTCTACGAACAAGATAGTGATGAATACAAAAACCTCGTAAACGATAAAGCAGTCCTTGAAATCAACTATCAAAACCGACTCAAAGAAGCAAGAGAGAAGAGATTAGAGGAAATCCGTAAGGAAAGAGAACAAGAGTATAAGGAATACCAAGATTTCTATAAGAAACTTGTTGCTATTAGAAATCAAATCATCAAGGAGAACCGAGCCGCATTAGGTACGGAGTTGACTAAACAAATCAACGAAGCAAACGATAGACTTGATAAGGACTTTCAGAATAGAATAAAGAACACAAGTATTATTGCTCAAAAAGAGTTAAATAGAAGTTCTCAACGCAATATCTCAAATCTACAAGCATATGTAGAGTTGGCTGACCAGATTACTAAATCATTCGTTCAGTCAACTGCATTCCAAACTACAAAGGAACTTGCCGGAACTGCTAATCAGTTCTTCTCTGACTTGTTGGCTACACAAGATGAGTCAAACAAAGAAGGATTTGATAAAGCAAAGAAATATAAAATCGCTCAAGTAATCACTACCTCAACCCAAGCATCTTTTGACGCTTTCGCGGGGGCGCAGAAGTTCAATACGATTTTGCCTGGTCTTGGAACTGCAATCGGTATTGCTCTTGTTGCGGCTATCGCTGCAAGAACAAGAAGTTCTATCGCAGAAATCAGAGGTGCTCAGTTTGGTTCATCATCAGCCCCTTCAACAGGCGGAGGTGGTGGAACAAATGTAAACATTCCAAGTTCCGCAGGTGGATTTACGCCAGTAGGACAACAGGCAGCTGGAACCCAACTTACGCCGCAGTTCGGCGCTCCAACAGGAACCGTCCGCGCGTACGTTATTGGGCAAGACATCGCAGATGCAAATGAGGCTGATGCACGATTGAATAGAAGAAGAACCCTTGGTGGATAAAGGATAGATTATGAATAAAAGTGTAAAGATAGTTAAACTTGATATTGATGAGTTAGATGGCTATAGCGGAGTTGACGGTATTGCTTTAGTAGAAGAACCAGCAATAGAAGAAAACTTCATTATGTTCTCAAAAGAAAACAAAGAGTTGTTTGAGAGTTATACTGACTACCCAGACGCAGTATCAAATAATGCTAAAAGAGGTATTGAGTTAAACGAGAAGGTCAACAACAAATGTGCCACCCAAGTTGGTAAAGTAAGAGCGCAGCAGTTGGCTAATAAAGAAGCCATTTCAGTTGAGACAATCAAAAGGATGTACTCATACCTATCAAGAGCAGAAGAATACTATGATGAAAGTGATACTGAAGCTTGTGGTACTATCTCTTATCTCCTTTGGGGTGGCCTTGCTGCTAAGAGATGGTCGGAAGCAAAACTAAAAGAACTTGGATTATTTGAGGGAGCAGTTGATGTTAGTGCATTGCCTAACTATGTAAATGAACCATCTGGCTCCTTGATTGTAAAAGACATCTTTGTAAAACCAAGAGCAAGTGAAACTGAAAACGAGTTCATTTCAAGATGTATGGATGACCTAAATACAGAATATCCTGATGATAGCCAAAGAGCTGCAGTTTGTTATTCGTATTGGAATGATAAGTTTGAGCAAGAACAAATCGGTGAATACCTTGAAGGTCTATTCTCGTTCTTGGGTTATATAGATGGATTGCCAGTATTCTCTACACCAGAAGAAGCAAGTGAAGTTGCTCAAGTTGCTGGATGTGAAGGATACCACGAACACCAAGTAGGTGATTTCGTAGTTTACATGCCTTGCCAATCACACGAGCCAGAGTGGGATGATGTCCTACAAGAAGCATATGATGAGTGGAGAAGAGGTCAAATGAAATCTTGGAATGACCTTACCGATGAACAAAAAGAAGAACTCATTGACTACTTAAAATCAGTTGGTGAGGAAGATGTCCTATACGACCAAGAAACATTTGCAGTAACATCTGCTGATGCACAACCTAACGAAGAAAGTATTACGGATAGTCAAACATCTCGTATTAGATACAAATATTCAGTATTGCCAGGCAAGGGTGCTCCTAAACAATCTAACACGAGAAGTTTTTGTAAACAACTGATTGACTTGGGCTTATTGTTTAGAAAAGAAGACATCAACAACTTATCACTCAAAGGTGCAAACCCTGGCTTTGGTCCTGATGGCTCAAACTCTTACGACATCTTCCAGTTTGCTGGTGGTAATAACTGCAGACACTATTGGAAATCCGTTAGACAAGTTTATAACCCAAATACAAAGAAATGGGTTAGAGGGGACATCAAAGTTCAAGAAGCAACAACACAAGATACTAAATCTTCAATCGGTATTCTTGGTGGAACTGTTATAGGTGGAAGAGCTATTGGTGAGTCCTTTGCAAAGAGTGATGCACAAAGAATAATCGCAGGCCCTTTGATGGTGCCTGATAAGTTGATATATCGTATTGATGAATACGGAAATGAATACTACGTTTACTTTTCAGATGATACTATTAAGAAGATTGCTTACAAATATCAAATAGAAAAAAGACAAGATACGACAAACTTGGAACACAATAGTAATGTTGTATATAATGATGTAGTCCTCGTTGAAACTTGGCTAGTTGTTGACCCAAATAATGATAAATCAAAAGCCCTTACAGGTAAAGAATACCCAAAAGGAACTTGGTTTGGAATGATGAAGGTAAACAACGACACCATTTGGAACGAGTATGTTTTAACGGGTCTTGTAAAAGGATTTTCAGTAGAAGGTTTCTTTGCAGACAAGTTAATAAATGAAACACGAAAGTAGAGCGATACGCCAAACGCTTGATACTTTTTTGACTTGAAGTTGCGATGGATGGTAAATCAGTATAGGTGATGGGTTCGTTTCATTTTCATTTTTGTATAACCACAAAAGAAGGAACTAAATAATGGAAAACATTAAAGATTTAGTTAAAAAGCATTTCAACTTGGTTGAAGCTGCTGCTGAACAATCCTTCGGTGAAATCAAAACTGCAGATGGTGAACTTACACTCACTTATGAGGGTGAAGAACTCGCACAAGGTCTTGCAGTTTTTGTAGTAACAGCGGATGGTCAAGTCCCAGCACCAGATGGTGAGCACGCCCTTGAAGGTGGCATCACTATCGTAACTGCTGATGGCAAGATTGAAGCTATTACTGAAACAGCACCGGCAGAAGAGGTTGAAGCTGCAGAGCATGAAGATGAAGAAGAAATGCAGCTTCCTGGCGAAGAAATGCCAGAAACTCCAGCAGAAGCAGTTGCCGAAGCAGTAGCCGAAGAGGTTGTTGAAGAGGTTGTTGATGTTGTAGAAGAAGCTATTTCAGAAGAAGTAGTTGCTGCAGTTGCAGAAGCAGTTGCAGAACAAGTTAGTGAAATGATGAAGAAATATGAAGAGAAGATGGCTGAACTTGAAGCCAAGTTCGACTCATTCGCTTCAGCACCTGCTAACGAAAAGACTATCGCTTCAAAGTTTAACAAAAGTGTAGTTAAAGAAAACTACCGAAACGCTGCAGATATTGAGCGTTTGATTGCAAGAAAAAGAAACTAAAAAAGAGGTATAATATGGCATTTGATATTAGCACATTAGATAACTTCAACAACGAAACCGCAGGCGAGTTAGTTGTTAAAGCTATCATGGGGGGTTCTACCATCGAGTTTGCGACTGTAAAAGAAGGCGTAAAATATAAAGAACCGATTAACTTATTTGAGGTTGACTTGGACATCGTTGATGGCCGTGGTTGTGTAACTTCATTGGCAGGCACTGCTTCATTCGCACAACGCGATATCGAAGTTTGCCAGCGTTCATCTCACGACGGTCTATGTCTTCGTGACTTGGATACTAAATACTTGGGTGTAATGCAACCAAATGGTTCTTACAACGAGACATTTACTTTGGTTTCAGAATACTCTGACCAAATCGTAAGAGGTTTCCAAAAAGCAAACGACACATTCTTGTGGACTGCTACAACTGGTGCTGGTGACTGTGTTAATGGTCTTTCAACTATCATCTCTGGTTCAACTACTGGCGTTCAAGTAACTGCTTCAGTTGCTCCTACTTCAGCTAACATCGGTAATCAGATTGACCAAATGTTAGAAGCTTTGTCTGTTGATGTTCAAGACCGTGAAGACTTGACTGCATTTATGTCTATCGCTAACTTCCGCAAGTACATCGTATGGTTGCGCACTCAAAATAACTATCATTTTGACCCGCAATCTGTAACTAATCGTACTAACTTGATGGAAATGATGCACCCATTCGCTAACGTGAAGATTGTTGGTGTTGTTGGTTTGCAAGGTTCTAACCGTATCGTTATGGGTCCTGCTAAGCACATCGTAGTTGGTACTGATTTGTTGTCTGACTTCTCTTCATTCCAACTTTGGTATGATATTGCATCAGACCAGTTGAAGCACAGAGTTGTAACCAAGTTGGGTGTAAACATCGCTTATCCAGAGTTCTGGGTTAGTAACGACTTGGCCTAAATCATTGTTGAATAAAATAAAAGGAGAAAAGATATGAGTTCATGTGATATTACATCAGGATTTACACTTGGGTGTAGAGACAATACTGGTGGTCTTAAAAACATTTATATCCTCTCCGGTAGTATTAGTTCAACAAGCGGCACAACCGGCTTGCTTTCTGCAGTAAGTGGTTCTGGTACTTTCTATAAGTTTGAGTTGACCCGTCAAACAGGTGATTTCACCGAGACAATCAACTCTAACGTAGAAAACGGAACTATCTTCTATGAACAAGTGGTTAATGCGCCGTTCCATAAAATGCAATCTACAACTCGTAACCAAGTAAGAGTTCTCGCTAAAAATCCTAACATCAAAATGATTGTTGAAACCAACAATGGTTCAGAAGATGGGGTTGGAGTATTCTTCTTATTAGGTCAAACTCGTGGATTGTCTTTGAGTGGTGGAACAGGTCAAACCGGAACATCTTTCGGGGACGCGAACCAATACCTGCTAACATTTACTGGCCAAGAGCCAGAACCAGCGTCTGAACTTTCGGGTTCATCGTTGGCAGGTGTTTTGGCAGGTATTGCTGTTGGTTAATCCAAAAGGTAAAACACCATATAATAAGAGGGGTGGGGATAAAACCTCACCCCTTTTTTAATAAAGAGGTAATGTATGATTTACTTATACGCGTCATCAAGTAACGTAGCTACTGTTCTTCCATCCGGCTCTTATGCTGATGGGAGTGGATTTATTTTAAGATTTGTAGATGATTTCAGCAAAGATGAATACATCGCACAAGGAACTGGTAGTAAATCAGGTAAATGGTTCAATATTCCTGTTGAACTAAGCAGTTCATACATTATCGACACGGATAAGTCCACTCTACCATTAGTAGGTGGGACATATGACGCATATGTATATTCCCTTGCTGACTTTGGAGCACAATGGGATATAGAAGATGTTGATTGGGATTTAGAAGCTATTGCATGGGATGATGCATATGCAGCTTACTCAATCTACAGTACTGAAACAAGAAAATGGAAAGTTATGGGAAGCACTTGGAGTTCAGTTCCGGGCATTCCTACTTCATTAGGCAATAGTATATTGACTACAAGAGCGTTCGTTTCAGAGAGCATAGGAAGGGATATTTACTCCTCTGCTAATGAAAACGCAGCCTTCGTGGTATATCAAGGATGATGAATATGAAAGATAATCTTAAAAAACACCGAATGTCTATCATTCCCAAGTATGGGGATTACATTTACCCATCAACAAATCTATTTGAGGATGATAGAAAAGATGTAGTGTTCTTTGGCCCAGAAAACAAATGGCCACAATATTTGACTGAACTATACCACAAGTCATCAGTTCACTCAACGGCAGTAAACGCAAAACATCAAGCTATCATTGGTGAAGGTTTGACTGCTGAAGATGAAAGCATCCTTGAATATGCAAACAAAGAAGGTGAAAGCTGGAACGACATTTTCAATAAAGTAGCATTGGATAGAGTAATCTATGGTGGATTTGCTTTGGAAGTTATTTGGTCTAACGATAGAACAAGTATCGCTGAAGTATACCACGTTGATTTCTCATACCTTCGTGCTCATAAAATGGATGAAAGAGGAAATGTTCCTGGCTATTACATTTGGAGAGATTGGGCTAAAAGTGGTTTTAGACCAAACACGGAAGACCTACCATATCTTCCAGCATTCTCTCGTAGAGATAGAACATCAGCTTCTCAAATCATTTATTTCAAGCCATACACAACTGGCTATGATTACTACCCTATTCCTGACTATATGGGGTCAATCAAAACTATTGAGTTAGATAGTGAGGTAGACAACTTCCACTTGAATAACTTAAAGAATGGTTTAGCACCATCACTCGCAATCACAACCTTTACTGACGCAAATGAAGAAGAAAGAGATGAGATTGAAAGAATGTTGAGAGCATCTTATTCAGGAACCGACAATGCTGGTTCTTTGATTTACATTGATGTTGCAAACCAAGACCAAAAACCAGACATCACACCTATTCCACAAAATGGTGCAGATGGTTACTATACAACTGTAAACGATATGGTGACTCAAAAGATTTTGACTGGTCACCGCATCACATCACCTATGTTAGTCGGTATTAAAACCGAAGGACAACTTGGTGGAAGACAAGAGTTATTGGATGCATACGCACATTTCCTTATTACCGTAATCCAACCAATGCAATCAGACATTCTCAAAACCTTTGAGAAAATCTTTGATACAAATGGTTTGGATATTACCTTGGGAGTTCAACAAACTAAACTATTCTCTGATGGAGAAGAAGAACTAGAGGTTGTAACATCCGTAGAGGCTGAAGCCGGTGAGGAAACACAACTTGAAGATAAAATAGAGGAAAAAGTATGACTACGACCTTACTAATCAGCGAAAACAAACTAAAAAACTTTTCAGACCTCAATAATGCTATTGACCCTGATTTGTTAAAGAATGCTATTAGAGAAGCACAAGACATCAACATCCAAAGAATGTTGGGTTATAAACTTTATCAAAAGATTTTAACCGATGTTGCTGCAGGAACTATTAGTGGTGTATACAAAACTCTTTTGGATACTTACATCCAAGATGCTCTCCTCTATTGGGCATACCACGAGGCACTTGAAGCCATTTGGTTGAGACCAAGAAATAATGGTCTTCTCGTTCCACAAGGTGGTGATAATGCTATTGCAGCTGATACTCGTTTATACGACAAAAAGAGAGAAAGTGTAAAAAATAAGGCTGAGTTCTTCTCCGAAAGGTTAGTTGGTTATATAATAGATAATGAAGGTCTATTTCCAGAGTTTGGAACTGAACAAGGAAATGAAATGTGGCCTGACCAAACAAACCAATATCGTTCTCCAATCGTTTTTAGGAGAGGTTATAGAGAAGATATGAAGAAACTTGGTATTAAAGTGATTGATAGTAGATACGACTACTTACCACAATAAGAGGATAAGAAATGGGATATAATCTAACAAACGAAAGAATACAAGATACCTACCAACAAATACTCCAGATTAGTGGTTCGGTAATCGTTGATGGAACAGGTAGTGTTGCTGCAGTATCATTCGCATCGGCGTCTTACGCTGCATACGCAGTTACTGCATCATACGCACTGAATGCTGGTGGAGCTGCTACTTGGCCAGTAAGTGGAACTCCAAGTGGATTGGTAAGTTCTTCTGCTCAACTTGCTGATGATATTAGTGGTTCATTCACTTCTACTTCAGCATCTATCGCAAGTGATATTGCTACAAATAAAGCAAACATCTCTACTAATAGTTCTAACATCTCTATACAAACTTCTCGTGTAGATAGTTTGGTATCTGCTACATCCTCTTACGCAGTTAAATCAAGCGACAACTCATTTAGTGGTTTACAAACATTCAACAATGTTGCAATCAACGGAACTGCAAGTATTGCTTACTTACAATCTATCACAGGTTCTGCTAAAGTAATCGGTGATGCATTCATCATCTTAAATGCAGATACACCAACACAAAGATACGCTGGTGTAAAGGTTTACGATAGTGGTTCTTCACCTATCTCAACAGGTTCATTCCAATGGGATAGTGTAAACAACGATTGGTTCTATGAATATGAGAAAGATGCTACTGATTATGCAGTTGCTCTATTTGGACCAGAGTTCGCTACAAAAGGAACTCCTACATACCCAACATCAAATACAATCCAAAAGGGTACAGGTGGTCACCATTTAGCTGATACTAATATTACTGATGATGGAACATCGGTAACTATTTCAAGCCACTTTACGGCATCTATGGATTTGAGAGTTGATGGTCAGATTTACTCTCCAACATTCGCAGGTTCAATCGCATCATCAACATCAAGTATTGACTTTGATAATGGTAACTTCGCTACATTGAACTGCGCATCTTCAACTTTCTTGGCTAACCCATCAAACTTGAAGAGTGGAACTACATATACAATCATCATTACTAATGGTGCTAACATTAGTGGTTATGGAACTGCTTGGTTATTCGCAGGTGGAACTGAACCAACACTTTCAGCAAATACTGATGTATTAACTTGTGTGAGTGATGGAACATCTCTATACGCAACTGCTTTGGCGGATTTCTCATAATATAAAGGTAAGGTAAGAATATGGCAACATACAATCTAACAGGACAAAAAATCAAGAACACCTATGGGCAACTCGCTCAGGTGAATGATAGTAATAAGTTGGTTGATGGTCTTGGAAACGAAAAACAAATCGTTACTTCAAGTATCGTAAACTTTCCAACGGAAGTATCACGTTCAGCCGCAGAAGCTGGATTTGGTGCTGGTGGTTCTACTGCATGGAATGATATTACAGGTAAACCAAGTGGTTTAGTAAGTTCATCTGCACAACTACCACAAATCGCAACAAATACTGCCGATATCAGTTCTTTGACTGCTGCAACAAGTTCTTACCTCACTTCCTTACCAAGTGGTGTAGTTTCTTCTTCAGCACAAGTAGACCTCTCATTGGCTACGGGAACGGCTGCAAACGCAGTAACTGCTTCTTACGCATTGAACGCGGGTGGTGATACTGAATGGGACGCTATCTTAAACAAACCAAGTGGTCTTGTATCATCTTCAGCTCAAGTTGATTTATCATTAGCAAGTGGAACTGCTGCAACTGCTACATCGGCATCTCACGCTTTGTATGCTAACTCTGCTGGAAGTGCTACTACGGCCGGTTCAGCAACAACTGCTACATCAGCTTCTCACGCTCTTTACGCAGATGCAGCCGGAACTGCCGGTTCAGCGACAAGTGCTAATACTGCTACTTCAGCTTCTCACGCTTTATACGCAGACGCAGCTGGAACGGCAACATCAGCCACAACTGCTACATCTGCATCTTACGCATTAACTGCTTCGTATGTTGCCGGTGGTGGTGCTGGTCTTGTTGCTGGAACGGGTACTGATAGTATTAAAAACGCAGATAGTTTAGTTACTACTGCACCTATTGTAAGTGGTGATTATTCTATTGCTATTGGTAATGGTGCTAATACACCAGGTACGTATTCTTTACACATTTCACTTGATGATAGTAACTCAAATACAACAGGCGACCAAACCATCAACATTGGTAAAGAC
>Ga0208644_1000913_pt1 | contig 26023 bp, 33 predicted proteins | sample VirMetDEL_Nov_18_FD_184517 | JGI IMG/M metagenome (GOLD analysis project Ga0208644, IMG submission 184517) | Aqueous microbial communities from the Delaware River and Bay under freshwater to marine salinity gradient to study organic matter... | ecosystem: Environmental > Aquatic > Marine >...
GTGTGACAGTTCACGGTAGACCATCCCAAGAATTTTCTAGTGTTATTCAGGGATAGGGATGTCAATCCTAATGGGACCAGGTGTTCATATACCAACACCATCACATCAATCAATCTGATTCTTTTGGGAAGGGGAATCTGATAGGTGTTATACATCGCTTCAATGAATCCCCAATCAAAACTTGGATTGTAGCCCACCACATATCCTGACACCAGTATAGTAGCTATTTGTTTGGCAGCTGTGTCCATATCCATAGCACCTGACCACCCCAATGGGGTGTATCCATTGATTTCCAAGGCCTTGGGGTCTGCTGTCTCAATATGGGCAGGATGAATCAACGTGTTGAACACCTTGGACACCCCATCAGGATAGACACTGATGATAGTGATATCAATGATTTCATGTTTTGTGCAATCCAGTCCTGTTGTTTCAATGTCCAGGAAATGAAGAATTGGTTTGTCCATGTGGCCCCCTTGGTTATTTGATATGGAAAGATACCACCTGGAAAGGATTGTCATGTCTTACTAGGACATTTTCTGCCACATACTGCCACATACTGCCACATACTTGCCACATAGTTTTCTGTTGTTTGTTCCCTGTGGGTGGGGATTCATATCACTTTTGCCATATATTCAATGATTTTTATAATATATATATAATAAATAAATTATAATTACAAAATATATTTTTGAGTTGTTTATGTGGCAAATATATATATAATATATATAATATATTCGATATATAGGGAATGAAACAGGTTTTCCCTATGTGGCATGTATGTGGCATGTATGTGGCATGATGTGGCAAAATAAACAGGGTATGTGGCAAGAAGACAAAAAAAAATCTTGTGGCCCCCAACACGTAAAAGGGCCACAAGATTCCTGGATGATATGCTATATGTATTGTATCACAAAATTAGTTTCTTGTCCACACTCTTTTGTTATCTCTTCTGACAAAAGAACACCCGTTTTCCTTGCATATCTTGGCCACCCTTCTGCTGTTGCCTGAATGTCTATGACTAACAGGAACCTGAAGATATTCCATGATTTCAGCGATTGTGGCCCCACCTTTTTGGACTAGGCAATCAAGGACCCCATAAGCCCACGGGTCTTCCACCAAGAAAGCTTCTTGGTACTTTTCCAATAGGTCTTCTTCATGTGGAAGAAGGTGCCATTCATGTCCTGTGTGATATGTGGTCACAGCTTCAGCCCAAAGATGGTCCCTGTTCTCCTTAATCCACTGTAAATCCACTTTGTTGGGACACCAAAACACCCAAAATCTTCTTTCAGGACCATCATCCATGATATTTCTGTCGTTACTGGTTCCATAGAAGCATGTTGTTCTCAATCTGAACACAGGGTCCTTGTCATACACAACCCGGTATCTATCTTTGTTATCAGTCAGAAAGGCCTTGATTGTCCCTGAATGTTTCCCGTGAAAATCATCCAATTCTTGAAATTCCCATATCCAAACCCCTGTTTGGTGAATCAATTCAAGGGCTGATTTGTTTCCAATGTTCAATTTGCTTCTTGAATACCATTGTTCTGTTGGAAGAAGAAACTCCACACAACGAGATTTCCCCACACCCTTGGGACCTGCAAATATAGGCATGGTGTCCATCTGACATCCAGGATTCAGAGCACGGGCCACCCAGGCAATGAACATTTTCTTTGACATCACTTCAATGATGGGCCGTGTAAAATCATCACATTCACACTTCAAGATATGTTCTGCAAAGTATTGGATTCTTGATACCCCATCCCATTCCAATCCTGACAGGTATTCCTTGATTGGGTCAATTTGGTTCAGATATGCAACCCTGAAGACCCCATTCCTTAAGTCAGCTTCTGTGGTTTCTAGTCTGTATCTTTCTTCTAGGTCTATGGCAATCTGTGTCCAATGATGTTTTTCCACCAATTTCCCATCCCAATATATTTTATCACTATGATAATGATAGGACATTTTTCCTGAATACTGGGAATCATTTTCCAAGACTATGGCCAAATTCTTTTTGTCTGCCCTTGGTCTAGGTGTGTTCTTCAAGTTCCCATCCTTGTCCCACACTGCCCTAGATGTTTCAAGCATATCCCACACACCAGGTTCAGCACCCACAGGGGTAGGATCTTCCTTGTCTTGGATTTCAATCTTGATTCCCTGTTCTGCTGCCACTTCACGCAATATCTTTAATCGTTCTTCATGTTTTGTCATCTTCCACCCCCTAACACCAAATCTGTAAGACTACCCCACCACCCACATGAATTCTTATGATTGCAGGATGGAAACTTGTTGGAATTGGGGAAGTTGATGTCAATAGAAAAATGGACATCAGGTCTTCCACACTTGGGACAGGTTATGTGTCTTGCATTGTTCCCCAACATCTTGGCCCCTAGTCTGTGAGCAACACCCATTCTGAAGTTGGGGTCTGATTCAGCTTGTGACACTGTGATGGGTTTTCCTGATTCAGGTGGAATGTATCTTGTAGGTTGTTGGATTGTAACATGGGAATAGTCCAGTTTCAAGAATCTTCCTGCATGGTGAAAATCACTGTAATGGTATTCCTTGAAATTCAGGGGGTGTCCCATGTTCATGTTGCCTGCCAATGGGTAAGCATACCGATAGTAAAGCCTAGCAACATCTTTCAGGGCCTTGGAATCAGGTTCACCCCTTCCAATTTGGCTGTCCCATAGTTCTTTGGCAGCAATAGAAGCCCTTGGCCAATCTTCTGCTGGGATAGGTTCAGCCAATGGAAGAATAATTCTGTATTTGTTGTGTTGTGGTCTATTGCTGAAGGATGTGTGTGCAAGGACTGTCCAATCTGTCCACATTCTCCAAGTATCATAACCTGTCAAACCATCATCCATGTCATAGACAAGACATGATATTGCAACGGCTGAAGCCCCTGACCTTGTTTTGTTAGGTTGGAATGTGGTTGGGGTCCACAGGGGAAGGTCTTTCTTGTTTTGGATGGGTGTTCCTTTGGCAATGGGTGTCAGCAAAGAGTTGACAAGGGTTGCCAAGTTCACCACCCTGGACACAGGTTTGTTTTCCAAGGTGTGATTGAATGTTGATATAGCATATTTATCCATTTTGTTGTTCCTTATGTGATGATAGTGTTTCTATAGATTGAAAAGGTTGTGTGTGGTTCTTCATAGATTGAAGAATAGTAATCAGCAGCTTCCAGGACTACAACTTGATTGTCATCCAACCAAACCCCTGATTTTGTCAGGATGTCAAATACCATCTTACACAGGTTGTCAATGTCAGGGGTTGTGGTCTTGAATGTTCTGTTTGGGTCCTTGATTCTTTTTGGTCTTTGGTGAACAAACGTGATGGAAATCTTGACAGGGCCTTCCCAAGTCTTTTCAGCCTGAAATATGTGTGTTTTCATATATTCACGGGTCTTGGGTGGGGTATAGGTTCCATATTTTCCATGTCTTGATCTTCCTGTGGCTACTGGTTGTCCAGGAAAGAAGCCTTGAAAGATTAGTTCCCACATTTTTCACGTTCCTTGATTATGATTTCTGTCCATTCCATATAAATTTCATAGAAGTTATAGGGATATAGGAATCTTATCAAATTATGAAAGAAAATAATTGTTGGATATTGGGTCCCCTGAATCCACTTGTATATTGTTTGTTCAGAACAATTGATTTCCTGTGCTATGTGTTGTACTGTAAAACCTTTTTGTTTTATGGATTGGCCTAGAATATCACCCCAAATTTCAGGTTCAGTGATAGCAGGTCTTTCTTCCACAGGAATGGACATTCTTCCATTTTCTCTGATGTTGTCACGTTGTTTCTTTCTTTCTTCTTTTGTCATTGTGTTGGCTCCTTGTATGTTGATAGTGATTGTTGATATTCATTGGTTGATTTCATAGCTTCCCAAAGAAGTTCATGAAACAGTTCCACACATTCATTTTCTGTTGTGATGTTTCCAAGGTCTTTGTGGATGTGGACTATGGTTTCAATGATTATGATAATTTTACTTACCTGGGGTGTATATGGATATTGTGTGAAAAAACTATTTGGGGCAATCCCTGCAAGCTCACAAAATCTTTTATTTGACATCCCTAGGTCTTTTATTTGTTGTCTAGCCCATTGATTGAATTTGTTCATTGATATATTCCTTTGCTTTTTGTAGTGTCCATAAGATTGGTTCTGTGAATGGTTTCTTCTGAATCTTGTCCCCTGCTATGCAATAGACATATTTCTTTTTTCTTCCACAAGGGCTGATTCTTTTCTTGTTTTCTGTCTTCAGGATTAGACACCCCTTGTATTGAGTTGGTTCTATACAAGGGATGTTCTTCAGGAAATCATTGATATTCTTCATACAGTCAACCAAGAAGCGATTTTCCCAAGGACAGCAGGTGTCAGGAATAGAATGATTGCTATTTCTGCACAAATAACGAATTGAAGGATTCTTTGTCTTTTTGTCATGGTCTTATTCTCCTTTTGTTCTTTCACTGATAGCCCATCGGATATATTCACGGTCTTGGGTTCTTGTGGACAATTCAGGGTCCCAACATTTCACACATAAGACCACAGAATCAAAAGATTTGGTGTGACTTCCATTGATAGTGTAAACAGCATAGTTTTCTTTGTTTCTGTATCCTGTGATTGTGTTAGGGCCTGCATATTCACACACAATCTTTTCATTGTTTCTTTGTGTATATACATTGCTGTTCTTGGACATGATGTTTTGCATAACTTGCAAGGGGATATGTTTTGATATGTTTTGATAGTTCATATTGATTTTCCTGTGTTTATAGTTATTTTTTAGAGCTGATATATTTGTGTTGTTATTGTTGCCAATTTCTATTTGGACATTCAGTTATTACCCATCTCAATAATTCAAAATCCCATTTTGATGGATTCATTTGTGAATCTATGTCCCATTTATCTTCATAGAAGATCACATAATTATTTGGTTTTGTGTCGCTACTTTTCAAGCCCATAACAATGTATTTTTGTGGGTTTGTCATGTCTAATTTGGTATTTTTGCCGGTGTACACCACACATATCTTGTCGTTATGTTTATATACATTTTGATCTATAATCAATTGCATAACAGATATAGGGATATATTTTGCGATTCTTGCATAGTATATGTATGATTCCATATTTTATCTCGTTTGTTTTAGTTAGTTTGTAACAACATGATTGTTGTATAATATATATATATTATATATTTGTATAAATGTCAATATAAATATATAAAAATATGTAAAAAAATATCTATTTTTTTGTGTTATACTATTTCATATCGGATTCTAGGGGGAATATGTCATTTGAAAAAAGAATGAAACAGGGTGAAAATAACTTCTTGAAAATTATTCCCCACCTGAAAGACATCTTCCCAGGTGAATGGTTTTCCACAGCAGGGATGGAAATTGATTATGGTTCAGGGGTGGATTTTATATATGTCCACCTGGGACAGCTCCTGACAATGTCTGTCAGGGTGTGGGAAGGGAAACCAAGACAATGGATGTCCATCAGGTGGAAAAGGACAGGGGATGTGTCCTTGAAGTTGGAAATGTCTTCCAGGTTGGAAGACTATAGGGCCAATAGGCCCCTGACCAGTTACACAATTGAAGGATGGATATATCAGGGTAGGATATATGTGGCCATTGTCCCCACCAAAGACCTGATGAAAATCATTGACATCCACTTCAATGAATTTTCTGATTTTTGGTGTACAAATGAAAGGGACAGGGTGATTTTCAAAAGAATACCCTTTGACCTTATAAAACCTGTGAAGGTGGTAAGGACTTTTTGATTTCACGGACATCCTTTTTGATGTCCTTGATTTCTTCTTTCATCCCTGTCATTGTTGTTGTCAGGGTTTCAAGGCTTTCCTTATACATGGTTCGGTCTTCTTCATGTGCTGACACTATCTTGTCAATCTGTTCCATGTGCTTTTCTATAATCTTGGGGACATGGGTTCCTATCCACTTGGCAATATAAAATAATGCTACAATACACAGCCCCAAAGCTGCCACAGGGCCTGTCAAAAGTTGAAGAATCATCGGTTCCATAGTTATTTCCCCCAATTATGGATTGCTGTGGACATTGCCAGGGCTATTTTGGCAAAATTGTCCTGTGAAATTAGATGTTTGTGTGTGTCCATGAAGATGGGTTCTGAACAGATTGCCACAGGTTTCCCAATCCCCTTGATTGTGTTATATGCATGTTCTGTCCAGTCTGTGGACTGTGCAGGAATGGATTTATATCCACCAATGGAAATACATTTCTTCATTTCATCACAAATCATGTCTGCAAGCTGTTTCCCCTGGGATGATTGGAAATGGTGAAACATTGCACAATAGTCACCACCCCCACAATTCAGGTGAAGGGCAATATATACCTGTTTGTCATTGGGGAATAATTTGCAATATTCATTGACCCTGTTATGTCTGTCAGAATAGTTCCCATCAGACAAGGGCATGACATGATGTCCTAGGGCCAACAACCTATTTTCCAACATCAAGGACAAATAACCTGTCCACATGGCTTCCATTTCATCCGTGTCAATTTTGCCATTTCCATTGATGTCAGAACCTGCCCCCCTGTCTGAAATTTTGGTGGGCTTTCCTGCATGTTGTCTATCAAGATATATAATCATTCTATATTTCCCCTTTTGCTTATTCTATCACCAAAGTTGAATATATACACTTGAATATATACAATTATCGGATTCTATTGATTGTTGAATCTTCCAGGTATAACACAAAGGACCATTGATTGTCTGACCAGGATTTGGATATAACCTGACACAAATGTTTTTCCAATCCCAATGTTGTGCTGGTGAAACTGATGATATCACCAATGTCAAGGTATCCATATCTTGGGAAAGCCTTGATTTCAATCCCCACAGGACCCAAGGCCCTGACCTTGATTCTGTCTTTGGCTATCCTGATAGCTGTGTCCAAATCCCATACAAATGGACATTCAATGATTTCTTCTTTCAATCCATATTTTTGATAGCTTACAGCTGCAATGTTGTCTTGAAGAAGAAGGGGATTTTGTTTTGAAGATGGGATTGTGGGGTCTATGGTGACACTGGTTGCAAATGTATCAAATTGACCTTGATAGCAAAATTTACAAGTTACCTTATTTACTGTAGCAATGTCAAGGGGTTGAATCCCTGTCACTACTTCAAACTGTCCACTTTCTAGAATATGGAATTGTGGTTCTAGTTTACTACTGAAAAAATACAAGTGCATTTTGGGGGTTAGGCCAAGGGGACCCTGTACCACTTCAATGGGTAACCACTGTAGGATATTTTCTTGCAGCCAATCCCAGGCCAAAACATTAGGATCGTTGATGTACCCTGCAAATCTATAAAGATTCAAGTTATTCAGCAATCCCATCCAGGCCCCCCTATCATAAGATAGGCCAAGACTTTCAAGGATGAACAAACAAATATCCCCTGCCCCTGACATTGACCCTGTGGAATAGGGGGCAGGGTATCCCCCTGAATCTTCATCCCAAGAAGCCCAAAAGGTTTGATCTTCGTCTAGTGCAGGTACATAGCTGTTGTCTTCAATTACACCCCCCAAGGTGTATGTGGTGTATGAATACAAGTTCCCATCAGTGTCCAGGGCTGTTCTAATTGTATTCTTGAAATTGCCCCCTGACTGGTCCCACACCCTAACTGTTGAAGCCTTCACAGGGTGATAGGCTATGATATACACTGCTGTCAATCCTATCCCTGAACCTGTGGTGTCTATAGTATACACAGGGGAAACCTGTGCTTTGTTTATAAATTCAATCCCTGTGTTGTTCACTCTGACAGGATATGTCCCAGGTGTACCAAAGACCAAAGGTGCATATTTCCCAACAGGATACTGAATCATTCTTCCAATGGCTGCAGCTCTTTGGTCCAAACCAGGAAAATTATATACCTGAATTTCAAAACTTGAGTCCATTATTTTACTGGATGATACTGTGGTGTCATTGGACATGGAAAAGACCACATGTCCCTTGGGTTTGTCAGGGGTGCCAATTATGGGGTCTGTCACCTTCCCTGTATACAATAGAATCTTGTCTTGTTCTGTGTATGTGGTTTTCATGTTACTGGTGGGAATCATGGCCAAGGTACAATTGGATTGTGAAAGGGTCCGACCTTGCAACCATTCAGCAACCCAATCCACATCAGGAAAGACAAGTTCCAGGTTGATGTTGTTCCCTTCCACGTTAACCCCCGTGAAAGATGTGGATTGACTGAAATCAGGGTCAGACAATCCACCTTCATAGGTATATGTTTGATTGGTTATGGTGTCCTTGACATCCAGGACAATTGTTGAAAATCTGAATGGTTTCCCCATCCAATCCACAGTCAGCAGGAAACAAACTTGATTGTCCAAAAAATCATCATATATCATATAATTTCAACCAGGTTGATTGTTGCAATTCTGAATAGTTCATTTTCCAATTCTTCACCCAATACGGATTCCATAGAGATAGCCCCTTGGGTTCTTACATAGGTGTGTTCATGGTATCGGTTAAAAAGTTGAGTGTCATAGGTGTTTTCATTCCCTACAATACTGGGAATATACACACATGGGATTTCATTCCCAAGGTGTGTCCAAATCCCCATCATCATCATGGGCCCATCCCCATAGGCTGCCACGGGTTGGGTGCTTCCTGATGTGCTATATATCCAGTAATCAGGATTCAGGTTATAAATGTCACGGGTGTCCACAGGTTCAGTCCAGGCCACGGAAATGGTTCTTCTTCCATCACTCATTTTTCTAGAGTGAAACATGTTGTCCATTGATTCTGTGGACTGCATGTTGGGTTCATAGCTGATTGTTCTGCCCCGTTGATACTGTGGGGCTACAAAAGCAATGGAACCCCACAAAAATGTCCCTATCTGAAACCATCCTTCAAGGGTGTCCTGTGATGGGATTTTGATTGCAATTGCACGCTTTCCAATGTTGACAGTTTGGAATAGTTCTGTTGTCACTGTCACTTTGTTGGGGAATATGTTGATTGTCCCTGATGTTGGAAGGGTAGTCACATCAAAAGAATCAGTGTCAATCCTGATGATACTTCTTTTGAAATTTGTGCTAGTTGTCCACATACCTTCTGAATTTGTAGACAATTTCACCACATATTTGGTTTCACCCTGGACAATTTCTGCATACCAATCATGACATTCATTGTATTCCAAGAAGAAGGGGGTAGCTGTGGAATTGGCTTGCAAGGTAGCCCCTACCCTTTGGAACGTTCCTTGAAGACCTGTTGATGTGTCTATGGTAACCAAGTCTTTCCAGGATGTGTCCCAATACTGTATTGTGAAAGACTTGAAGTTGATTCCATTCAAGTGAATCCCCCCCACATCAGAGAATTCTAATTGTCTTTCTGTGGTGTTTTCCTTGTCAAGATAGAAGGGAATGAATTGCTGGGCTGTGGTTGTGGACTTCCATTTCAATCTTGGGGATTGTGCAACCTGGTATAACATATTTTCCACAGGGAAATCATATCTTGGTTCTGTGAAGTAAGATTCACCACCACGGGCAGGGGCTTCTTTGGCTGTCAACAATAGTCCTTTGTCTATATATGTATAGGTCCCAAAGTTAGGATATAGTCCACCCCTTAAGACTGTGTCAGGGGTTCCCAATCCACCATCCGACATCATAAATTCTGTCCAAGTAGAATTCAAGGCCCCACCAAAGACTTGGATGTGGCCCCATTGGGTTAAATTTCCTAGACCTGTGGCCTGAATTGTCAATGTCACTGTGACTTTGGTCCAAATCTTGGCCTGCAATTGATCCCAGGTTCTATAGTATACATTGACAGTTTGTTTATTCATAAATACCACAAATTCTGTCAGGTTTGTCATATTGGTGTTGATTGTAGCCAATACCCCTGTGTTGTCCCTGATCACAAATTGACTTTGGGCAAATCTTATATTCAGGGTGTAAGCATTGGAACCACTGTCACGATTGACCAAAAATCCAATATAATTTCCTATTACTGAATTGCCTGTTGTCACCTTCATTTTGAATCTGAAGATTTGGGCTACATCATAAGGAGCCCCAACAGTGTAATATCGTGTTGTGGATGATGTGGCCAACACCAACCCTGTGGATGTTACAGTTTGGGTCCCTGTCCCTGTGGTTGTGATGGATGTGGATGTGGATGGGACCTGATTGGCAATCCAAGTCAGAATCCATCCTAGATAGTTATATCTTTTGGGTTGTTGCTCTAGTTTGGGATAGGTGAAACTATTCCATCCCCCAAAATATAACAGGGCTATTGATTGGAATGTCCCAAGGGCTACCACAGAAAATCCTTCCCAGGTTGCAGGCTTCATCGACACCATGTTGACATTTGAATTGCAGTCAAACACGGTCCCTTCTACTGAAGAAGGTGTCAAGTGTCCTGCAATATATGTCCAGGTGGCCCCAAGGTCTGAAGACATCCAACCAATGATTTCCTGTGTTGTTGTCTTGGCTAGAATATAGACATTCCCTTCATTGTAATAGGTTGTGACATTGCCTTGGGTCAAATTGGAACCTGCCAAGGTTGCAAATGTATGAACACCATTTGAAACTATGACTTCACGGGCTGTTCTATATGAATCCACAGTGAAGTTCAATCCAGGTTCAGGGATTTTGATGAATACCAATTTTTGAACAGCATTGAGATAAGCAAATCCAACCTGATTTCCTGGAAGGGCTACAGCTGTGCATTCATATATCTTTTTTGATACTGTACTTGGGGACCATCCAATCCTTTGGAATGTGGACCCGTTGTCCCTTGACACAAATTGAACCACTTCATTGGAACCTGACACCAACCCCGACAAACATACAGCATACACCACCATATCATCCACTGTCACCATAGATGTGGAAGTGATTGCATATCCTGAAGCTGATACTTCTATATCAAAAGACCCTAGGCCCCTACTATTGATTTTTGTCCAGGTGACACCATTGTCAAAAGACCTTTGAACAACCAGGTTCACCCAATCTGTTGATGTATAGTCAAAGTATGTAACCAACAAAGAACCATCCTTCAATTGTACAATTGCAGGTTTGGCCGTTTCATTGGGTGCACTTGCCAAAGCCCCTGTGAAAAATGTATTCATCAAGGTTATAGAACCGTTCTGTTCTTGTTTATGACAAGATATGGTATACACTGAACCATTGATCAATTCACTGACACTGAATAAGGTTCCTGAAGATGTGGCCACAATATCAAAATCTTGGTAGGCTGCTGGAACACTAGCAAATAACCAATATTTGAAATCATTCAAGATGTTGTCATGGTTTCTTCCAAGATTGATTCCATTTTCACCCTTCCACATAAAAGAAGCATATTCCCCAGGAATCCCACCTTCAAGGGTGGTGAATGTGATGTCTTGGGTTTGGGTTCCTGCACAGGACAACACCATGGATGTCCCTTGGGTTTGTGCAAGGGGAATCCCTGACCTGGGATTCTGTTGGGTGAAATTGGCTTGTTCTTCCCAAATCTGTTTTTTGGTCAATGAATTGGGAATGAGAATCCCACGGATTTTCTTTGGTGTGATATTGCTTGCCATGTTAGTATACCCTTATCCCTGTCTGTTTTGGTGCCTTGAATCCAATTTCCCTGACAAATCTTCCAAAGTGTCTGAATGGTTGGACTACTACAATATTATCCTGTTTTGGTGATGATTGCTGTAAATTCTTGATACCCTGTTCACCACCTAACTTCCTAACCGTTCCACGGTCCAAGATGGCTTCCCCTTTCAGGACTGTGGCTGACATTTCATCAGGTGCAACCCCACCCATGTGCATTGATGGGGTGGGTGGTTTTTGGGCCATGACACTGGCTGTCTGTGCTGCCCCTGTGGCTACTGCTAGTCCTGCCATAATCCCATTCAATGGGGGTGGGTATGTCATAGCCTTGGCTATGGCTTCAGATGTGGAAAAAGCAATTTGGGCAATTGCTGAAGCTTGTTGCATAGCAAATAGACCCCCTATCACTTTGGAATTGGCTACCCCGTTGTCAATGGCAGCCTGCAAGGTTGCACTGGAAAAAGCTTCAACCCCTGACAGCAAATCAGCAGTCTGTTCTTTTTGTACTTTGGCCATGTCTTCCCGTTTCTTCTGTTCTTCTGCAAGAAGTTCCATTTTTCTTTTTTGGACTTCTGTGAAAATTGCAACATCAGCCAAATGATAATCACCTGTCATTCTTCCAATTTCTGAAATTCTTGTCAATTCTGCTTCAAAGGCTCTTTCCTTCAAGGCTTCTTCAGACATTGTGTTTTCATCAATAATTTTCTGTAATTCATCAAGGTGGGATTGTCTTTGATTCAATTGTTCATTGGCTGCCTGAATTGAATCTTCAATGGCCTTCAATCTTGCAAGTTCCTTTTGTTGGGCTTCTTCAAGTTGTCTTTGGATTTCCAATTCTTTGGCAAGGTCTTCCTGTCTTTTCCGTTCTGCTTCTTGTCTTCTTTTGGCAGCCTGTTCCCTTCTTTTTTCCTGTTCCTTGATATTGGCTATCTTGGTCAAGTTTTCTTCCAATTGATCAGCTTGTTTCATCAAGGAATTACTTTGTTCATATAATGTGGACAATTTTTCCTTGTCCAAGACCTGGGCTTGTTTTATGGGTTCCAATTGTTTCTTCAGGGTTGCATATTTTTCAGCCTGAATCGCTTTTTCTGCTGCTGCACTGGATGAAATGGACATAGATGATTTATTGTTTTGATCGAAAATCTTCTTTTCTGTTTCCAATTGTGTTTCCATTAAGGAAATTTGTTGTTCCCTGGATGATATGGATATCTTCAAGGCTGAAATTTGTTCATCATAGGTCCCACGGATGGAAGACCTGTGTTTTTCTGCTGTTGCTGTGGCCTGTGCTGTGGCCAAATCATAATCTGACATGGTACCTGTCATCAAAGCTAGTTGATTGTTGGATTCATTCAGTTGATTGATATAGGACCCCAATTGACTGTCAGTTTGTGATATGATGTCCTGTTGGTCCTGAATTGCTGTGGACAGGTCCTTGATTGCCTGTTCCATTTCTTCAGCTTTCTTCCTTGCTTCTTCAGCTTTCATATTGTAGGCTGTATATGCTAGGGTCAAAGCACCCAAGGCCACTGTGGCAGCCAAGACATAGGGATTCAGGGATTTGAATGTCAACAAAACACCTTCACCCACAGCAAAGACATCAGCCAAACCATCAGCAGCTTCAGCCAATTGGGGATTGACACCACGTAAAGCCAAACCCACAGAACTAAACCCCCTGTCTATGTCACCACTTTTTTCAGCAACCAAATCCAATTTTTCTTCTGCTCTTTTTGCTGAATCAGCCAATTCATCAAAATCTTTCTGTGCGTTCATTGCTGCCCTGCTTGCTGATTGGGCTGCCTTCTTACTTGCTTCAGCAGCCTTCTTGCTTGCTGATTCAGCTTGTTTCAATTGCCTGTCCAAGGCTGCCACCATCTTCTTGGCTTCTTGGTCAGTGATGTTGGGGATTTGGGATAGTTTGGACTTCAGGTCCTGGATGTTCGCTTTATAACTGATTTCTATGGATTTTTCTTCTGTGGCCATTGTTACACCTTTTTCATCAAGTCATTGGCTAGGGCCTTGACAACATTATTTGAATCTTTGGATTGGGGTTTCACAAGAAGTTCATTGGCAACCCTGACCCCTGTTGGTTGAATTATATCTTGTTTTTGTGCGTTCTTACTGTCTTCCCCAAACTTTATAGCCCAGGAATATGGTGCTGTATTCTTCAGGAATACAACAATGTTTCCACGGGTGTCAGCTCTAACACCCTTCACAAATTTTCTATATGATTCCTGGGTGGTTTTTCTGAAAAAAGTTATTTTCCCATCCTTGTCAGTTCTGATGATGGGTTGTCTGACTGGCCAATCTTTGGCAGCTTCTTCTTCAATCCTGGATAGACTTTCAGACATAATTTTTTCAGCACTGGGAATCACAGTCTTCAGGAATCCCAAGAATGTGTCTGTCATATCTTGGTCTATGGAAATGGTTGCATTTCTAGAAGTATAATTGGACATTTATTCCCCCCTTTGTCTTCTTATCATCATTTCCATTCTATCCCTTTTTATTCGTTCCTGTCTGTCCTTTTTCTGTTTTTCACTTTCATTGTATAGTCTGTATTCGGCTAGGACTTTGACTTGGGTTTCCTGGTCTAGAGTATAGAACCAATTGGGATGTTGATTCCACAACCTGGCAATTCTCATCACCATCAAATCAAATTGTCCCCACCGAGTTAGGAAAAATTTGCTGTGGTTTCCACCTGTTCTTCACTTGGAAGAACCTTCATCATTTCCACCAACACATTGGAACCCATGTCATAGACTTGATTTGGTGTGACACCTGCTGCCAATAGCCTGTCCAGGATTTTGAACCCATATCCCACAGGGTCCCCCTGTTCAGGTTTGTACATTGGCAGACATTTGGAATGGTCCACGGCCACACCTATAGCACCAGCACAAAGGTGGCCAAGTTGGGCCCTATTCGGTTCACTTCCCCACACTGACACAAAATCCAAACAAATGGCCATTGACTTGGGAATCACAATTTCATGTTCCCCTAACTTTTTCAAATTCAATTTCATATTGTACCCCTATAAAAAGAAAGGGGTAAAAATACCCCTTTCACAATCATTCTTTTCTAACAAAACTAACTAACGAAATTACAACGGACCTGTAACAGTTGAACCACCATAACAAGTGAAATTCAAGGTGAAACTGGATGGGTCACCTTCACTGAAATCCAATGAACAAATACATTTGCTCAATGTCACCACGTGATCAGCATCATCACCAAAATCAGTTCCTTCAGCTGTGTATTTTATGTTGATACAATGGTGTTCAATGTATGGAACCCCTGTCAATCCTGTGGAAATGTTTGCTGAATAGAATCCTGATTTGTTGATGAAATCACGGACTGAACCTGCTTCACTTCCATCAGTGAATTGTCTGAAATGAAAGCTGAAACTTCCTGTGATTGCCTGTTCATCTTGTTTTCTTACTGCTGCAAAATTGCCACGGTCCATCACAACCAATTCAGAATATTGTTGTGGTTGTGAAAAACTGAAATTTCCATCTTCATAAGCGATGTCCAAGGTAACAGGAACCCCAGTCCCATCCAACAATGTTATGGTTCCATCTCTTTTGGTTTTTGGTACTACTGAATAAGCCATGTATATTCCCCCTATATGGTGTGTAATGTTTCAAAATCTATTGTAATTATAATATATTCTTGACTGTCTGTCACTTGTCTTGAGCTTCCAATATATCTTATCGTAAATTCTTGACTATTGTATGATTCAAGGACTTTTTGGATGACTTGTTGTTCTGTATCCAATGATAAATCATAGTCTGTGGGATAGACATCCAAGGGTCTCAATCTATAAGCAAATATAACCTTCACAGGTGTGTTGATGTATACACCAACACTTCTTCTTTGTCTTTCTTCCATGGCTGTGGAAGACCCTAGGGAAACCACAAAAGACCTGTTGGCAATCGTGTCCTGTGTTCGGCCAAAATAGTCAGGGGTCTGTTTGGTTTCCTTGAAACCTGAAAGACTTGAAATCTTTGAAGCTATTTGTTGTCTGATTGCAGAAAGGTTCATGGTCTTCTCCATGAACCAAAGTTCCCAGGCTGTGAAAGATAGACAACAGGTTGCTTGGCTTGTCTGTTGTTGGGTTCTTCTGCCTGTCCTGTGTGGTCATAGTCATACACAAAATTGATCATTTTCCAATCTGTCTGATATTGCTTATAATGTTCATTGGCCAAATCCAAATATCTTCCATTGGATTGTCCAAGACTGGAATGGAAATCCCTGAATATATAATATAGGGATAAATTTTGGTGTGCACTTCTGAAAGCTTCAGGGGACATGACAAGGTATTCAAGGCCACCACCTTCCTGTCTCATTCTCTGAATCATGGAAAACCATGCTTCATCAATATAGGTCTGATAACTTGTCAAGGTGCTGGGTCTTAAGTCTGCAAGCTGTGAATATGTGGATGTCAAATCCCCATCACTGATAACAGGATACAACCTTCTTCTGACTACTGCTGCCGACCTTCTGAAAGTATAGGTCCCTGTGGAAAAAGTCAATGTCCATTCCTGAAGATACCCTTCACCTAGTTCCAAAGTATTGGCTAATATGATTGTACTGTGGGTATATTCTGCCACCTGTGCTGTGATAGTACAAGAAGCATTGTCCACCAATTTGTCCCCATTGGGTTTGAACAGGGTATATTTGGCCAATGTGGGAACCACTTTCAATCCATCCCTATAGACTGGAAGTTGGGAAACCTGGGTCTTCCCACGTTCCAAAAGTTCAGGGACCTTGATTTGAGGTGCATAGGGTGTACTGTATGACATTATTTTATATCCTTATAGATGTCCAAACCCACCTTTTCAAAATCTGAAATGAAGGATTTCATATCTTTCAGTATAGCATAATATTCATCCATTTTCTTCTTGATTTCAGGGATGTGTTGTTGGGATTGCATTTTTTCAGGTGTCTTCACCAGGTTCAAGGTTTCCAATTCCCAAAAATGTGGTTCCACAGGATTCAAGATTCCTGACACCATCAGGGATACAGCCCATTTCTGATATGATAACAAATCCACCTTTTCAATTTTCTTTCCTGCTACCACCCTGATGTTGGTCCACTTCAGTACATGGTATCTTCCACCCCTGACCTGATAGACATGCATATAGTCATATCTTTGGGGGTCCAAGTATATCCAACCCTGTTGTTGTAGCTGTCCAATCCTGGAAGATGGGTTTCCAAGTTCACCATTGATTTGGTGCACCCCATTCACACCTGGGACAATACGTTCCATTCTTATGGTGGGGATGAAAAATCCTTTTCTCATTGTCACCACTTCTTTGTCTTTTCCCTTCCCTGATTCCACAGGAATATCAAAATATACAAAATCCCAATTGGATGGGTGCCACTTCAAATAAAATGGGTGATTGGGTTGGGCAGGAAGAAGGTTTTGCTGTTGTTGTCCTATGGGGGCCCATGGACTTGGATTCATTGTGTTCATCATTGTTGTACCTACTTTTTTGATGATTGAAAAAAAGGGGACAGGATGGGAATCCCATCCCCTTTAGATTACTGGAAATTATGACAAGAAATTATATACCACCCTTAATCACAACACCACGGTTGTCATCAATAATTGACATACCAAGGTAAGCATGGCCCACGATACGGGTCAAAGCTTTTGTTGCGTCACGATCCATTTCCACCAGTACTTCACCCATTTCCATGGTTTCACTTGCACCTGGAAGACCTGCAGGCATACCAGTTGCAAAACCAATTGCACCAGGGGCCCACATAGCACCCAAATGGTCAACACCATCATTGGTAACCCATGAAGAAGTATAGATTTCAACACCTAGGAAAGAACCTTTGTAATGGCTTCCTTTTGCGCTAATTGCTTCATAGCTTGCAGGAACAAATTGCAATACACCAGTTGACAAGGACAAGATGTTGTCTTGGATGTCTGCCCATTGTTTTGGATGTAACACACAAACATAAGGACCTGGGGCACCCTTACCACTTGCAGCAGCTTCAAGGGCTTGAATTGCATCCACCAAATGGGCCACGGTATTGGAACCACCTGAAGAACCCTTGATTGTGGTGAAAGCTGCAAAGGAAACACCGGTCAATTCCGCAAAGGTAGAATCATAAGATTTTGCAATACTATCAGCTATACGGAAAGGATCAATGTCACCACCACCCATTCCTGTCATTGAAGCCAAATCACTGATTGCATAGGCCAAGGCTTGTCTTTTTACAACAACATCAGCATGTCCATCGGTCAAAGCAGTGTCAGAAACAGCAGAATCTTCTGTTGCACCTGTGAACGCTGAAAATTGATTGTATCCATCCAATCCTGCTTTTCTTACACGGATAGTGTCTGAACCTTTTCCATTGATAGAACCAACAAAATCCAAGAAAGGACTGTTTCTTAAGTTAGTAGAATCTTGAAGTAATAATTTGATTTCTTGGGAAATCATTTTTGCCAAACGTAAATCTTCATTTGGGCTTGATAGATTGTATTGAGTTATTGCCATGGTGGCCCCCTAAAATTTGATTGATTGATTGATATGAAAATATGGTCAACGCTGTTCAACGGGTGCGACCCTACCACAATATATATATACACTATTTTTCATAGTGTTGCAAGCACAAAAAAAAAGCCCCACCTTATCAGTGTGGGGCCAAAAAGCGAGGTACAAACTTTTTGAAAATCTTTTAGATAGACACTACCACTTCAGCATTGGTGACATTGATAACAGATTTAATTTTCAAATTGTTACTGTCAATCAATTGGACATCAAGTTGAATCAAGTTGCCTGTTGAATCATAAGCAGAAACATGGACTTGTTTCACAGCTAGATTGTGTTGAAGTGTTGCCCAGGTGTTTGCTGTAAGTGATTGGGGAACAAATGACTTTCTGAATTTGCTCATAGGGACAAGGATGTCACCTGTGGATTGATTGAATGTCAACATGTTTCCTGCTGCTGGGTCAGCTTGAACACTTTGTCTTGCACGGGCTTGAGTGAAATAAAGGTTAGAACCTTCAGACACTACGGATGTGGAACCAGTGAAAGAAAATTGACCATTGCTGAAAGACATCCCTGTCCCTGCACTGAAAGCAGCAAACACATCAGATTTCATCACAGCAATATCACCACTTGCATTATAATATTTCAACAAGTTGCCATTTGCTGGATCAGCTTGAACGCTTTGTCTTGCACGGGCTTCAGTGAAATATAAGCTTGTTCCTTCTGAAATGTCATCAGTTGAAGCAACCAATTCCAATACACCAGCACTATAGGACAATCCTGTCCCTGTGATACTGATTGCAGCTTGTGCACGGGCTTCAGTGAAGAAAAGGTTGGAACCTTCTGAAATGTCATCGGTAGAAGCAGACAAATCAATTTGACCACCAACATAAGACAATCCCAAACCTACGGAAATTGCAGCTTGTGCACGGGCTTCAGTGAAGAAAAGGTTTGTCACACCTTCATTGATTCCATCACTATCCACATCCAAACTGAATACACCATTTGCACTGTCATAGGCAAGGCCTGAACCTGCTGACAAGAATCCACGGATTTCACCTTGGTCAGCTGTGAATTCACCTGTTGCCACATTGTAATCAATACCGCTTGAAGCTGAAAGAGCTGCACGAACTTCAGCATTGGAAACAGATTGACCTTCAATTTCTGTGAAGTCTGTAACATCAGCAGCACCACCACCATTGTGAATCCAGGTTTGTGCACGGCCTGAAACTGCTGTCAAGATGATGATATCACCTTCTTGTTTTTCATCACCTTGGGTGTAATTGCTTGCAACCCATGCAGAAATAGAAGCTGCTGTGGTATCCACAGAAACATCAGTGATAGTCAATGGCTTTAATTTCAATTTCAATTGACCATTGTCTGTCACCAATTCAGCATAATTAGCAGAATCGGCAGCAATACCAACAACACTGTTAGCTTGCAAATATGAACGGGTTACAGCATGATTGTCTGCGCTAGGTGCTTGGTTTAACTGAACAACACCTTCAAAAACATTTGTAGGACTTAAGAATTGCATAAAATTCTCCTTATAAGATTGAGTTATATAACTTGTCAGAATTGACAGTATATTCTATCTTATCAGGATGGTCCCTGTTGTTGAATTGATGAAAGTTATAACACATTCATTGACCGACACATGTCTTATATCAGCATACACCAGGGTATCATTGACCAGGATTTGGACTTGGGGAAAATAACCCTTGTTATGTGTGATAGTCACTTGGACAGAATTTGCAAATGTATGCACCTGGGGTCTATCAGGAAATAAAATTGATGTTGCCATGATTGTACCTTCTTATATCTTGGGATTCTATTCTTCAAGAATCAATGTGATTTCAGCAGAAGAAGAAGCTTTGGTGGCCACATATACTGAATTGTGTTGATTGTTTCCAACACCACGATTCAGGGCCATATATCCACCTGCCTTGATGAATAGTTTATTGATTCCTGTGGTTGTTCCCCCATCGGTTCCTTCAAACGATACATATATGTCATGTTCTGCCCCAATGGTGATTATTCTTCCCTTGGATGGAAGAATAACCTGTGTCCAGGTTTGGACTGCTGTGAAGTTCTTCACCATTGGATAAGTGTTTTGACTTTGGTAAGATACTGACATTATTTTCTTCTCCAAGCTTCTCGGATAGCTTCACGATTTTGTTTGTAAAATTCAAAATCTTCAGTTCCACGTTTCAACAGGTCTGTGGATTGGACTGGGGGTGGTTGGGTTCCCACATTGGTTTTGGGTGGTAGGATGACAGGTGGTTCTTGGACTTGGGATTGGGTCTTGGATACCGTTTCCACCTGGGTGGGTTCTTGGGGTTGGGGATTTGGGGAAGGGGATAGGTGTGGTTTCAATGCAATTGGGGCCTTGGATGGGTCTGCCTTGATTTCTTGTAACCATTCCACCATGGACACCTGGTCTTTCTTGGGTTTTCCTGACATTGCCTTTTCAAACTGCCATTCCACCAAGTCACGCAAATCAGAATCTTGGAATCCTAGGTCTGCCAGGGCTGTGTGTCTTGTATATCGTGAATTGGATTTTTCAAGTTCTTCACCCAGTTTTTGAATCTGTGTGTTCAAGCTTTCAATTTTTCCCAATTCCCCTGACTGTGAATCAAGTTTGTCCTGTAAGGATTTCACCTGTTCTTCTGCTTGAATCGCACGGGTGGACAGTTTGGTAATTCTGTCTTTGATTGCTTCTTCCATATCAGTTTTCAAGATATATTCTTGACCTTCATGTGTAATTGTTTTCATGTGTACCTTCCTTTGTTGTTGTTATTATAATTTATATTCCAAATTCTGCACGTTCCCTTCTTACCTGAAGAAGATATTCACGGGCTTCACGTTCATCCATGTCTTCATACATCATCATGACAGCCTGAATGGGACTTATCAATCCTGCTGACATCTTGGCCACAATGTCTTCACGTTGACTTCTCATTTCTTCAGGGGTTAGGGGCATGCTGTGATAGGATACCCTGTAACCATCTTCAGGAAGATTGGTCCCCAAGAAACGATTGGCCAATATTGCTGTTTTGCTCAACAATTCTTCATCACCCATTCTGAATGTGGGTGCAAATTTCTTTTGTGCTTCACGTTGTCCACCCCTGGACACTGCAAGGGCAAATCCTGACCTTGGGTCTGCTGCTGTCCTTGATATGTCACTAGGGGCCAACCCTGCAGCCAAGGCCACACGGACTTCATATTTTGATATAGAATCAAGTAAGTTGTTGGGGTCTGTGGCAATTCCAAAGGAACCAACTAAGGGCTGTCCTTGGGAATCAGGGTCTTGGGTGAATACAAGGATGGAAGATGGGTCTGTGGAAATGGCTGCCCTTCTTGCTATGTCATTGACATTGTATTGGGATAGACCTGCCACGGATAGACCTGCAACATATTTTTGAGCCCAGGAAGCGTCACGGACTAGGTGAACCCACATTGAATATAGGACAGCACTGGTCAGGGAACCATAGACCATTTGACTTCCATTGTAGGGGTCCCACAAGTATCCTGTTTTTTCAGCATGGTACAACACCAAGGGAAGGAAAGGTCTTCCTTGTTTATCTCTGTATGGATATGATTCCCCTATGTGTGCAGGGTGTCCCATGTAATGTTCGGACACATCGTGTCCTATCTTTCCATCAGGGTTGACTTCATACATTCCAAAGATTGGCATGTTAGGGTCACGGATGTCCAGGATGTCAACCACCCAAATCAATTCTTCTGACTTGTATGATTTTCTCAACCTGTATTCCTGATAATATACAGGGATGTCAGGTTGTTCAGGATGGGATTGACAGAATACAAGGTCAGGGGTGACAAGTCTATATTGGATTCCTGGAAACCTTGTCAATTCTTCATCACTGTGGGGATTCACATCAATTCTGACAATTGATTCCCTTAACCCAATCACCATTTGTTGGGTTCTTTGTTGCAATTGCCACAATCCTGACTTGGTCAACAATCCTTCCCTACCTGTCAAGGCAGTTATATCCCCGTTCATGTTACTGATGGATGGGGTTTCATGATATAGGACACTCAATTGTCTTGTAATCTGTTCAAAAGGGTTGGAAGACATGTCTGATGGTCCCCAGGCTTCCCTTCTGTCTGCTGGAAGGTGTCTTGACAATTCATCTTCCAAATCTTCAGCCCAGCACCCTAACAACATTCTTCTTCTTAATCCTGTGTGGGACCATCGGTCCTGATCTGTGGTGGTGGGTGCCAATGGTTTCATACTTGCTTTCATTTCAATACATCCTTATAGTTGCAGGGGGTGGGGTGAATCTTACATTTTCAATACTTGGTATCGTTGCATATCGCAAACAATCAACACAATGTCCCCATTCATCCCTAGACCTTTCTGACTGTGTGGATTTCATTGTCCACCGTTGCAGTGATTGGATAGTCCGTTGACACTTGGGATTGATGAAGAATTGTTTTCTTGCCATGACACTATGCAACATAGCACTTCCATAATATACACTATATCTAGGCTTCTTGATAGTCCGAATTCTAAAAGGTAATTGTGGAACCCGTAGAAGCTGTTCAAAAGCTTTCATCAGCATACTATTGGACATTTTACCTGTTCCACTAGAATCACCCCTATGGATGTTGTCACCTGTCCAGGTTACTTGATTCATGTCCACTTGATTCCTGGACAACATTTCAAGGATGGCCCTTGCATGTGCTTCAGGGGGTGCAGCCCCTGAAATGTATTCATCCAGGACATATATCCAAGGATTCTGTGGGTCACGCAAATTCAAGGCTGTCAAAATTGCAACCTGTGTATTTGGTTGGGAACCATGGTCAATTCCCAATCCAAAGACATAATTGGCAGGGGGTGGATGTAATGGGGAAATCATTTCTTCTGTGAAACAGTCAAAGACCCGACCTTCAGGAATACCCACAACCCAATCCCCATTCAATCGTGCATTTCTGTCTATAGGTAGATAGGTCTGTGAAATCCTGTCAATCTGTTCTTGGGTCAGGGTGGGATTGCAATATTTGGGTGTTGTCGCTTCCACTGTCAGGGGTGCCTTGGTACAAGACACCACACCTTCTTCAACCAATTTCTGAAGGTATCGGACATCCTGTCCCACAGGGGTCATGGTTATGGCTATGGTTCCAGTCTTTCCACCTGCCCCACCCCTTAACGTTCTAGCAGCAATTTCATTCCAAACAAGTTGATCCACAGGTTCATCAATGTGGACAAAACTTGCAGTGAAAGAAGCCAAACCAAGCCCCTGATTTGCTGTCTTGATATATATGATAGACCCGTTTGTGAATCTTACAATCGGATGGATACCCCTGAAACCCTTCCCAGGTACAAACTCACATTCAGGGTGTAGGGTATCTTTGGGAACCATGTTATATAATTTTTCTTGGATAGTCACTGACTGTTGATGACTGTGGGTGATTAGATAGGCCTGGATTGGGGGTGGGTCTGTGTTGATATATGGATGGGTTCCAAGACATCTGTGGATAAGTTCCACACATCCCGTGGTGGTCTTCCCCACTTGATTGCCACCAAGGAACAATTTCACCTTACTTGTATCCTGTAACCACCTTTCTTGTGGGGGTGTGGGACAAAAGTAGGTCAATGGGTTCCTGGCTGCCCTATCTTTTAGGCTTCTTATGTTTTTCGTTGCTGTTCTTATATTCATTGATGTCAATTCCATATACAATATACAATACTTCTTGAAAGATTTCAAGAAAATCCCTGTTTTGCAATTTTGCCAAAATGAAACATACTTGAAGGATATATTCCACCCTGGGATTTTTCCCTTTTCTCCAGTGTGTAAGAAGTGACTGTGAACACCCCAATTCCTTGGACATCCAGGCCATGGACATCCCTGATGTCCATAACTGACTTCTTAACCATTCCCCAAAAGTCTTGATTTGCATTATTTTCTTTTCTCGATGTATTCAAAACATTTCTTTGTCTCAATGTCATATTTGCTACAATTTTCTATAATGAAGAAGGTATTGGCCACATTGGAAATGGTTTCACATTCAGTTTGGGAAGAAGCTGAACCTTCACGGGTTTGTAATCTACAGAACATTTCACGACACAACAGGGAACCATTCTTTTCCATATAGGTAGAAGAACAGGAAACTTCCAACAAATCTGTATCTGTTAGGTTCTTTTGAATTTCAATTTTGCCTTGTTCTATGGTTGATTGGATTTTGGCCAAATCTTCAATGGTTTTGGATTGATTTTCCAAAATCATGGCTGTGGGGTCTTCCCTGGATGATAGGTACAAAAATAGACCTGTGGTCCCCAAGGAACCACCAAAGACACCCAATAATATAAGTTGAAATACTGTCATTCTTCCCATTCCCCCAATTCCTTCAGGACATCAATGAAAAACTGTGTGTCCTTGTCTGAATAATATGTTTCCTTAATGTTTTCAGTGTCAGTCCCTTCAATGATAGACCTGAATTGGTTGACAATTTCAACATACCAGGAAAATGATGTCACCTTGATCAATCTGAACCAATCGGCCTTTTTTTGCACTTCTGTCATGCTATACCTGTGAATAATTGTTGTTGTTGTTGATGTGTTTCCAATCTTGCCTTGGCAGCTGCAAAATAGTCAGGGTCCAATTCCCACCCATCCAAATCATATCCAAGATTGTGGCATGCTATCGCTATGGAACCACTTCCCAAATGGGTGTCCAAGATTCTGTCCCCTGGATGTGCATATTTTTCTAGACACCATTGGTATAGGGCAACAGGTTTTTGTGTGGGGTGGATTCTATGTTCTTTATTTTTCATGTTTTCTTGAAGAAAACCGTTCCATGTATATTTGAATTTTCTTACTGCCGTTTTGAATGATGTCCAAGCAAGTTCACAATCAGCGAAATCACCACTGTTATTCTTATCCCATACTATCCAACATGATGAATCCAATGCAATCCTTGATATGAAATGATTGGCCCCCCAAATTATTTGATGTTTTGAAACCCTAAATAATTCATCAAAATAATCTTTTGAAGGTGGTTCAGTATCCCATGATTTTGATTCATATTTCCTTTCAAATTTTTCATTCTTTCTGATTCTGAATTTTCTGCCATCTTCCCCAATCCCATAAGGTGGGTCCACAATGGCCAAATCATAACATTTGTCAGGCATGGCCTTCATGGCTTCAAGGCTGTCCCCTAGGTGAAGATTGATTGTCATTCTTCACCCCGTGTCTTGAATTTCAGGATGTTGGAACCTGTGTCCCCTATATTGGATTCTAGTCTTTGTCTCAAGATTGGGGGAAGGGATACAATTGCATTGGTGATCTCTTGAAGTAATTGTTCATCAGTCAACCCTTCCATTTCATCATTCAACCCTTCTTCTGCTTCAATCAATCGGATTTGTTGCACTACCTGAAGAAGTTGTCTTTGCAAAGCTGCATAGGCCTGCCAAGATTGGGATTGTTCTGCTTTCATCATACTGGATTTCAGGTCCTTGGCTTGTTCTTTCAGCAGGTCAAGGGGATTGGATGGAAGGTGGACTTCTTGTTGGGGTTCTTGCATTGATACCCCATCCCTGTGGAAATGGTGTCTTCTTTCCAATAGCCAAGCAGCAGCCTTCCAATCCTTGACACTGGCTTGTTTTATCGTTCCCAGGTTTGAGATAGCCCCTTCAGCTTCTGCCCTTTTTATATCGGTTCGAAAGGTTACATATTCTTTGTTCTTGGGGTCCTGACCTTTCTTCAGCCAATCCCATAAGGTCTTTCTTGAAATTCCTGCATAGTCAGCAGCCAAATCATAGGTGCACCCTGCACCAATGGCCTGAATGATTCTGTCCCTGACAGGTTTGGAAAATTTGGAAGGTCTTCCTGTGGGCTTTTTTGTTGTTGTGGTTTTTTTCATAATGTTTGTACCTCTTTTTTCTGAAAAAAATAATGAATCGCAAAAGAATTTCGTGATGGGAACAG
>Ga0208644_1000915_pt1 | contig 26008 bp, 26 predicted proteins | sample VirMetDEL_Nov_18_FD_184517 | JGI IMG/M metagenome (GOLD analysis project Ga0208644, IMG submission 184517) | Aqueous microbial communities from the Delaware River and Bay under freshwater to marine salinity gradient to study organic matter... | ecosystem: Environmental > Aquatic > Marine >...
ATCAGTTTGCCACGTCTTGTGATCGGCATCCCGTTTTCGTCGTTCAGCTTGACCTTAACCCTTGCACCGATCATGTCGCTGCTCTTCATGTAACTTGGCAACTCAAAGCTGCCGACTGTTCCAGCCGCGCAATCGTCGATCACGCCAATGTATCTTGTTGTTCCGATCATTTTTTATTCCTTGTTGCCATTGGTTTACGTTTTTTTGGTAAATTTTCCACTATGGCAGCGCCAAGCCCGAAAAACAAAAATAAAACTAAAAACGTGATGAACAATTCTTCGCAACTCATGTTGTTCCCCTCCAGGTTGTTTGGGGCCGAAGCCCCGTTTGATTAGGCTTACGCCATTAACTCTGCATAAAATTCCATCGCTTCTTTCATTGACCATTTGTAAGCGTCAAACCATTGGGCGCTTTCTTCCTGTGATTGAACAGAATAACCACAACCATCTTTCCAAGCAGTAATTATCAGACCATTAATAACCTTGCTGTATATTCTTCCTAATTTGGTAGTTGTGTAGTTCATGTCTGCGTTCCCGTTGCTGTTGTGATCATTATACGGGTCTTCATACGAAAGTAAAAGGTTTTTTATACTTTTTTACAAATAAATTATATTGGTGCTTCAGGTAGGGGTGGGTTCTGCTTAGCAGCGCCCTAGTTGCTACGACTACACTTGATTCGCCAGGAGCGCTATTGGCGTATACGCTTGCCAAATATAGCTGCGATTTAGGCGGTTCTACTGGGGTTGTTTAATAAGCAATGCAATGTATAGGGTATGGCGCAAAAACGCCTCAGAACGGTTTAGAATGCGTCTGGTGAGGGATTATGGTTGAGGGTAATGTTGCTGGCATAAAAAAGCCCGCGTTAGCAGGCTGATTTGTTGGGGTGAATGCCCAGGGATCTAACCTGGTGCCGACAAGACGGGGAGGGGAGGCCGGCAGTCACAGACGCACTCAAAGCTATTGTCCGATAATCTTTGATGTAATGCCAGTCCAAACTGCAATGCAGAGGCCAACTACCATCGTCCCGATAAGCGCCATCGACCCGTGGTCGGCGAGCTTTCGCATTCGCCTGCCGAACCGTAGGTCCTCCCGAAACTCCTCGACAGACGCGGGGTTGTTGATGTCGATGCCCAATATTGCAAATACTTTTTTGACTGCAAGGTCTGCAACCTCTTGAGCATCGCCGGACATGATTACAAGCCCTGTCCTGGGGTGATGTAAACCGTTGCGGTCCCAGACTGGGCCTTGCCGGTAAAGTAGACGTCGGCGCCAAAGCGCAAGACCTCGTCAGTACCAGGTAACAGCGGGATTGATGTCGCCACGGTATTTGCTCTGGTCACCGCGTCAGCCGCTGATGCTCCAACGCCCAAGAACACCAGTACGGAGCTGGAGTTGATGATCCGGTACTGGCCTGCACTGGTGCTGGTGGCAGGGTTAATCGGGGCCTGCTGGCCAGTTGGTGGTGTCCCAGCAGCCGCGATGGTAATCGTGTTACCAAGCGGGTGAAAGGGGATGTTTGATTGGCTACCCATTGTCTTCTCCTGGCGCATCAAGCAACGCCTTTAAGTTGTTAACATATACAGTATTTGCCGACTGTACGATGTCGTACTCAGACTGCAGCTCGGCCATTTTTTGCTGGCATCGTGAGAGCTGGCCGACGATAGCCTTTTGTTGATCAGTTAAGTCGTCGAAGTCGTAATCTTTGTCATCAATCGTTATCGTTCCCATCTTTTTCTCCACGGTTAAAATTTAATACTATCACCAGCCTTGTTGATTACCAAGGTACGCCTGCTTCTGTGACGGGGTTGATCTGACCGTCAATACTGGCCTGCAATCCTGCCTCTGTAGCGTCCTTGTCAACACCATCAGCCCAGCACCAGCCCAAGACCTCATCCTGAGTCAAGTCGGCATACGGGATGTAACCTGGTGCAGTTGGGTCAGGGCTGAAGCCACAGGTGCCATAAGACGATGAGCTGTATGTCACGCCCTCTGACTCTTCAGCGCCGTCACAGCGCCAGTGAGCTATTACAACAGCGCCGTCCATGTCTGCTGGCTGAATGTCTCGCTCCAACAGTTGTATCTTCCAATCGAATACGGTCATAATCTACTCCTCAAATTTGGATTGTTCGGGTTTGAATTGCGTCATTCGACGTGATATCCGCTTGAACTGCCGCGCAGATTGCCTGAACCTTTGCAGACTCACTTGAGTAGTCATCGCCTGGGGATATAACGTGGCGATGGTATCCTGATGATAACTCTACGCCGTCCTCAACGATTGCGGTCTTTGTCCTGACCTGAACGTGTCCCGATTCAAGTACCTCGATCTTGTCTTCTGTTACTACTTTTTCTAAAGCCATTGTGTTTCTCCTGTCTGTGCCTAGAATCCACTAGGCATATGGTTGTTAAACTGTGTATTTATTAGACTTGCTTCTGTTTTCAGTTGCAGGTATCACTTGTAGATTGTTTTCCACATGAAACCCACTGACAGTCTTTCCTTGTAGAGGTATAACATGGTCAACCTCGTGAGGTATGCCTGTCTGTTCAGTTAGCCTCTGTGCTAATGCGTAAAGCTCTTTAATTAGCTCTCGATCAGCCCAAGTAGGTGTCGCCAATACGCAACGCTTTTCTCTTGCTGTTGTAGTTTCTAGCTTGCGGTGCTTGTTGTCTTTGTACCACTGCCTACTGTTTGCCAAATGTTTTTCTTTGTTTTGCTCGTACCACTCGCTATTAATATGACTGTGACGCTCTTTGTTTTTCATGTTCCATTGCTTGCCAGACAAGTGCTTACATGATTTGCACCATGAGTGATAAGAATCACGGTCAGCTCTTTTATAAAACTGACCTAACTCTTTAGCCTCTTTACATTTGGTGCAAGTTTTCATTAAGCAGCCCTGTAAGAACCAGACAACATTAGCCTTCCGCTACCGTCATAAATTAGATTATCACCCGTACCATCACTAACGTTGTCTCTCAATACGATATAACTTGCATTTAACTCAGTATAGGCGGTTAAAACACCGCTAAAAGTAACATCGCGAATATAACCAATAGTTACACTTTCATAAGAAGTGCTTGCAGACGATGTTATAAAAGGGAGTCCACCTACCTGAAGAGATCCGGCTCCAGTGCCTGAAGCCCACTGGATATAAAGCCTAAAATGAACCATGTCACCTATCTTTTCATATGTGCCTCCCTGTGTTGGATAAGTAGCAGAACCTGCTGTCGAACTTCCAGCCACCGTAGCTGTAAAAGTTCCAACCTCATAGTCATCCAGCGTTTTGCTTGATACGCTGCCGCCAGTGGTTCCGAAGACGACACCGCCTGATAGGTAGAGGTCTTTGAAGCGGTTAGTTGATGCACCTAGGGAAATAGCAGCATCCCTAGCACCTCCATTAGTTCCTCTTGGTATAATGTGAGGCCCAGTAGGGTCAAACAGCAAGTTTACATCAGCTTTACCTATGTAAGGCAGATTTACGTAAGTACCAATACTACCTACGGTTATGCCGTCTTTGTAAAACTTAGCAATGTCACCATCAGATGTTCTGCGGTTTAAGTGCATTACTGGATAACTTGCCCTTACCGCCTCAATAGCACCGTATTCATACAATCTTATGCCATCATCACTAAAGGTTGTAGTATTAGTACCAACCAACAAATTGCCTGCTGATGTCAGCCTAGCCTTCTCGCTCAAACCGCCAGTGTTTCTAACAGAAAACTGGAGATAGGCGTTAAAGTCGCCGACGGTAGCGTTTTCTTTTCTGGCGGCTATTGCTCCAAAGAAAGTTTCGCTAGTGCCAGTATATGTACCACCCAAAGATATCTGTGCGCCTTCGTTGATTGCTGCTGTGCTGGTGGTGGTGACGTACAAGTTGCCCCTGCTCTGAACTGCTGTATTAGGGCTTCTAATGTCTAAAGAAGCTGCTGGCGAGCTGGTATTGATACCAACCAGCCCCTCGCTAGTGATGCGAAGGCGTTCTATGGATTCTGTTTTAAACGCTATCTTACTACCGCCAGTCGCTGAGCGAGAATCAATAGTAGATAAACCGTTATTGTGATAAAGCTCTAATGCTCCTGTAGTAGCTCCTTGAAGCCTGATGCCTGCTGTTGTTCCTTCAACTTCAATTCCATTTGAGATAGCACCGAAAGCAGGCGAACTAGTATTAATACCCACGTTGCCTGTGCTATCAAGATATAGCGTGTTGCTAGGAGTTGCAGCTTCAATCTGAAAAGGATAGGCAGTGCCAGCAACCGTTGTATCTCTAATAGCAAAGTTACCACCATAAGAAGCCATCAACCATGTCTGATTAGATGCGTCAGTTTCTTGCAGTGTGAAGTTAGGAGCCGCCCCTGAGCTTCGTATTCCCTTGGCTGCATCAATACTGTAAGACGAACTAGGACTACTATTACCAATACCTAACGATTCATCAGAAGCTGACCAGAACAACTTTGGAGTCGTGCCCGTGTCTTCATAAAATGACACATCGCCGTTGCTATTTACTCGAACCCTCTCAGTAGCCGTAGTAGACAGCCGAACTTGTGATTGTCCTTGTATATTTAAAGCTGTATTAATTGATTGAACCAAATGTACTGATGAGTCAGAAGTATCGGTAAATGTAATAGTTGGGCTTGGCTCTGTAAGGTTTATATCTCCTTCTACAGTAAGCCCATCCATCGTGGCTGTGCCAGTAACGTCTATGCCTGTGGCTAATGAGGACAGTTTGGCAGAGCCATTGTGATACAAAGTAACACCGCCATCGCTAGCGGAGAATATTTGATTCTCAGTCCCTGCCGAATTCATTATTTGAACATTATCGCCAAGTATTTTTAAGTTGCCTGCGCCTAACTCTCTAATATATGATGAGTTATCTGCTGATACATGATAAATCTGTAGATCATCACCATCACCAAAAGTAGCCTTGTCATTGTCGCCCAAGGCTATGCCGCCGTTGGCTGCGATTTCTCCAGATACCGTCAGGGTTGCGAAAACCCCGTCCTGACCGCCTTGGAATAGCTGCCAGACAGAGCCGTTGAAGATCGCCCAGTCGCCCTCGTCCCAAGTCGTTACGCCGTCCAAGTTGGTCGTACCGGCCACAGAGACGACGTAATAGTCACCCTGAGTGCCAACGCTGCTGACCAGTGTCGGCGTGTTAGTCGCCGCGTCCCAAAGGCCCTTGTACTCCAGCGCACCAACCGTGTTTGCAACTGACGTGATCGTTTTCAACATTTTTTAAATCTCCAATTATGACCTTGGTGCGCCAACTTTATGGGTGTGAAGCCTTGTAGGCATCAAGCTCTGACTTCAATTCTTGTATCGCTTTTACCAAAACGGCAAACAAATTACTCTCGGTCAATCTCAGGCTTTCAGGGTCATTTGCGTCAATTATAACCGAATCATCAGGCTCTAGCTCTAAAATATCTTGGGCCAAAAACCCGTAACGAACAGGGCCGTGGGCAACCTCCTCCTCTCGGCTCAGCTTGTGCTGGTAACTGACCGGCTTCAGCTTGGTGACAAAGTCTAGGCCGTGCGGTACATCGCCAAAGTTCATCTTGTCTCGAGCGTCGGATGTGATCGTCCAAGCTATCTTGATGTAGGCCATTGTAGAGCTAGAAGACCCAAGGCTTATGTAATTACTTTGGGTCGTAATGTTAAAGGCAGGAAAATTTCCAGACCTGATCTCAAGATTTGAGCTGCCGGTACAGCTCCCCAAGGAGTAGTTGCCGATTGCAACATTATAGCTTCCGGAATTGTTTTCATTAAGCGCGGAGACTCCTACGGACACGTTTCTTTGCCCAGATACGTTTGAGGCTTGGGAAAAGGACCCTATGGCCGTGTTGTAGCTGCCAGAAATAGCGCCATCGCCTATAACCTCGGCAAGCGACCCATGACCGATAGCCGTATTTGAAATACCGGCAACATTTTTTTGCAGAGCAAGACCGCCCACTGCGGTGTTTATCGATCCAATTAAGTTTGACGAAAGCGCAGAGTATCCGACCGCCGTTGAAAACTGACTGCTTGTAGACAGCTTCAGGGCATCAAAACCAACGCCAACATTATAGGCTCCGGTCGTGTTTGACGTTAGCGCATCGTATCCGTAGGCTGTGTTTGTTGTAACCCCATTGCCGCCATAATTGATTGTTGACGATACCCAGTCAGTGCCGGTCCATATCTTTAGATAAAGGTCAACGCTGTTGTAATAAAGGTCGCCAACCTCAAGTGCCGTTCCATCATTCCTAGCCTCTGGGTCAAAGGCGTGAGCGCCTTGGTACTGTGTTATCTCTTCGACATTGTTAATGACATTGGTGACAATGGCGCTGGGGGCAGAGTAGACCGTTGAAAGGTTCTTGTCCTTTACGATGATCGAGTAACCAGATCCGACATAGACGTTCGCAGGGGTGCCGTTGTTGACGATGTAGCCGCCAGAGGTCCTGAGCGGTTGCGAGGCCATGATCGTAAAGCCAGGGTCCCAATAGACCTCCCTGGTTGCCGTGATAGCGTCCTGATTCTCAAGGCCAATATAAACGTATCCAGCGTCCAACGGATCGCCTGCACCGTCGAAGAACACTGCATAGCCTGGGTTTACGGTGATCGCTGTCATTTAATTGGTTCCTTCAATGCCCTTGCAATTCTGGCTTTTAGTTTACGATTTTTTGCATGTTGTAGCGATTCTTTTGTTATAGCCTAACTTGGCCTGTTTCACATGAAACATTTTTTGTTTTCAACGTAACAATCATTTCTGTGGAGCCTCAAGAGACGCCCTGATTCTAGCTTTTATCTTCTTATTTTTGACGTAATCAAGAGATTCCTTTATCACAGCCTTTCCAGCAACTGGAACGCCAGATATCCCGTAGGTCATCATCATATCCATTGCGTTAGCAATTGCAGACGATGTATTCGAGAAGTTGATAGCTCCTGGTGGCGCCGTGTAAATAACCGTTGCCAGCTCTGCCAAATCACGCAACTGCTGGGCGATCTTTGTCCCATATAATGACTCCAGCTTGCCGCTCCGATCCATTGCCCGAACCACTTTGTTTAGCTGGTCAGGTGATAACAATGGATTGCCTCGAGAGTCACGCTGGCTTTTTGAAAAACTTTTTTCCTTAATGTATTCAATTCCGTATGACTTTAAATCGGCCCATGCCTGCTTTCCATCTGGCCCAGAAGTCAGCAATGTTCGCCTGAGCTTGTTCATCTCTTCCAATGGCGACATGACAATAATCTTGGCAAATACATCTTCCAATGCAATCTTGCGCTCGTCTGTTTTGCCTTTTTTACCCAGCAATCTAGATGTCAAGCCTACATTCTCAAACTCTTCTGAATACTTTCTGCGTAGGTTTCGAGCATCCTTGTAGTTTTTACCGCCAAGACCCTCTGTTGAAGCATCAATAGCGCCATTGATTTGACGCGCCATTGCGGATTGACGCTTATCTGCCCAATCTGTGTCTTTATTGACAAATTGACGCAACAATTCAGCGTCCTTTATTGTCATTGTTTTTGGAATTATGTTGCCGGCGTCGTCTATCTCTATGGCCCCAAGCCTTACAGCTTCGCGCTTTGCAGCGGCAATATTTTTTGAAACTCCAGAGAACCTATCAAGATCGTTTAACGCCTCAACCAATGGCTCCATGATTGCTGGGGCCATTGTCTCGCCAGCATCGTCAGCTTTTTTGTATTCCTTTCTAATTTTTCTTTTGATCATCTCGGCTTTGTTAACAATCGCCTGATCAACTGCCGCACCAATGCCTCGAACTTCGCGCTCAATAGGTGTCGGCAAATCAACCAAGGCATCAAAGTTTTGAATGAAGTTTGCTGACTGGGCCTCGACCCGCTCTCGCAATGGTTGACCAATGTCAGCTAATTTTGCTGTTTCTTTTTCAAACTGCAGTTGCGCGTAGTCTCTGCTTGATTGGCCAAGCGTTAAGCCAGCCTTGCCTTCAAACGGCACTGGCATCATCTCGGCTACTGTTCGGCGCTGCAAAGCTATTGGTGTTTGCGCAGCTCCGACACTTCTCGCAACTTCAGCTCGACCTTCGGCGCCAGGTAAGCGCTCCATGCCAGCTTGAATTACTTCTCTTGGCAATGCTGCGCCAGCTCTAGCCGCTCTGCCTGCTGTTGGAAGACCGCCTGCCCCAAGAACAGGAGGCAATTGCGATAATGGCTCGCCAATGGCTTTTAATGCTTCCGGTGCAACCCGTCCTCTAGGCTCATATGTACCGGCCTGCATTCCTCTTTGAGCGTATTCTGCAATTTGACGAGCGCCTTCTGGAGTGCCAAACCGGCCCTGCATAATGGCTTGACTTAATCCCTCAACGGTTCCGCCAACGCCACCAAGAAGTCCAGTTGTTGCTCCAGTGGCCATCGTTCCAAGCGTTTCTGCTGCGCCAGTAGCGTATTCGCCCATAGTCGGCCTGGGTTGTGGTTCTGGATACGGTTGCTCAAGACCTGGTATCTCTTCAACGGTTTCCATGCTTCCAAGTTTTGGCGCGACAACTTCATCAACGGGAATAACTGTGCCGCCCATTTCTAAAGCTAGGGCATCATAGTCAACATCGGGAACAATTTTCCCGCCCATCTCCAACGCCAGCGCTTCATAATCAACAGCCATTTATAAACCAGCCTTTGCGCGAAACGCATTTGCTTCTTCTTCACTATTGAACTTGAAGGCTCTCCCGTTTGGAAGCCTTACTTCTAACGGTGACGTGGCAGGCGCTCCCTCTATAACATCAACAAAAACGTCAGCAGGGTTTAAGCCAAGCCGATTAACGATTCCTTCCATTGACCTTTTGGTCTTTGCTCCATCCTTTTCTGCAGCATCAAGGTACTGTTTGGCTAGGTTAACAAACGTCTTTCGCTGAGTGTCTGTTAAAAACTGACCTCCCTGCACCTTAGTTAATAGGTTCTCCAACGATGTAAGCAAGCCACCAGTATCTCTTGCAGTTGCAAACTCAGACTCTCGAACAGTAGAGCCAGGATCTAGCATCTTCATAAATGAAGTGATCAGCGCGACATCACCAAGTCCTTCTTTTATTTGTGCAGACGCAAACATTTTTTCATAGTTGACTCGCCCTGCAGTGATATCGCTAGTACGCTTGTTGAACTCTGTCCTCAAATCCTTTGCGGCCTGGTAGCGTTTGTCTGGATCACGCAATTCCCCGCTTCCGTTGCCAGCTTCAATAGATAAAAGATTGGCAATTGCATCTTTGGGCAGATTGGAGCCTCGATAAGATCTAACAGTTTCTTGAACTTTTTTCGGGTCCATGCCTATATTCATAGCAAGTTGTATCAGCTCAAGGTCCTGCTTGGCCATTGCGCCTGGCTGAGACTCCCTAGACCTGTATTCTTGCTCAAGTTTTGGAAACGTGTCGCCAAATTTGTCCAAGCCCATAGCTGTTGCCAGAGTCATGCCAAGCTCCATCCTAGCAACGTCGGGAGCTTCAACTACTTGTTTTGCTTTTGCCCTTGCAATAGCAGCTCTTTCATTGTCCCCAGAATTTTCTGCAGCAATGGCTTGTTGTTCGTAAATGTTTGCCGCAAGATCCGGCCTATTATTTAATAGCGCCGCATAAGCAGGGGTTGCTGTGGATATCTTTTGCTGCAATTCCTGAGCGGTATACTCGGCAAACAAAGGCTTTAAGGTTTCAATGGTCTCAGGGAATTGAGTCATAACGTCCCTGATAGCGCCTGAGCTTTTGTTCTTCATAAGGCCAGCAATTGCGTCCTGCATGTCAACACGTCTTTGTGCTGCCGCCCTCTGGTTGGCAAGCTCAACCTGCTGCTGCTGGGTCTGTAGCTCCCGCTGCTGGATGCCGTATCCAAGCTCTGCGCCCCTTGCATATGATCCGATTGGATCTGGCATTTTTGGCATTGCTCTGCTGTAATCATATGGCGCTGGCATAATTTATGGACCTATAATTGGCGTTGGTAAAGATATTTTTGGCGCAAAATATGTGCCGCCAGCCATTGGGGTTCCTTGGTTGTAACCGCCAGTATAAGAACCTGCAAGCTCTGGCCTAGAAAGGCTTGGCATTGTCGCACCCTTATACGTTGAATATATGTCGCCAAGCCCTGTAAGAACATCTCCATAGGCTTTGGCTGAACCCAATTGACCTCCAGCCATTGCCGCCCCTTGCTCGCCCATAAGCCCTGAGACCTGCTGCCCAAGGTTAGTGGCCGCTGCCGCTTGCCCTGCCGCTGACGCTTGACCATAACCCGTAAGAGACCCAAGGTTTTGAAATTGCTGCTGTATCAACTCACTCAAAAGTCTTGGCCGATACTGGGCAAGTGCACCTTGTATATTTCCTCCCCTCAAGCCTCCGGTGGCAGATGCCGCCTGTAACAACGCGCTTTCGCCCTGTTGTTGCATTGCAGCAAACTGCGGTCCAGCTTCAATCGCGGATATTGCCTGCTGCTGTCTTTCTGGGCCACCCAAGCCTAAGAGCGCCTCCTGACCAGCCAGTGATCCATATCCTGCTTGGACATATGGCGCCATGATCTTTTGGGACTCTTCAAACTGCCGTCTTTGCTCGTCAATTCCAGCCTGAGCTGCCGCTGACTGAGTTCTTGCCGCCGACCTTGCCCCGCTTGCTGCAATCGCGCCACCAGCTAAAGTCGCGACACCACCAATAATCGCTGCCGTAATAAATGCCATCAGGTCTTCTCCAATAACTTGCGCTTTTCCAAATCAATTGATTTAGTTAAATCGTCGTAGACAAGTTTTTCCCATATCTTTGTCAAGTCTGTTTCATTTTCTGGGTTTGCATGCATTGTTGTAAACACTGAGTCCTCAATTGCATAAATCGCTCTTTTTATTCCTGCTGGAGAAACTCCAACATGCCCAGCGGCATAAGTTTCTGGACCGCTTGGACCAACAATAACAATAGCCCCAGATCGAACAATAAAAAAACTTTCATGCTTGTGCTGCGCTCCAACAATAACAGCGTCAGCCGGTATGCTTATAGTCCTGCAATATAAGCCATTGCAAAATTCATGATCGGTATCAATGTTAATCTGCTCAATCTGCAACATTTCTGCCTCAAGATTGCAGATTGAGTCATAGTTCCAGGCTTCTTGATCAACCAATGCGTTATCCATAAGCATAGTATCTCACATGAGTCAATATCATGCTATCTGGTCTCCTGCAGCGCTTATCGTTAATGTGCCTGATGACCCAGCTGAAGTCGAAATATACCCGTTTACGCCAATAACCTGTCCCACCATCTCTGGGCAGGTGTAGGTCTCCTTTGGCGCAATAGTACGCTGGCTTATGATCAGGTTGCCGCTGTTCGGAGTATCCTTGGCAGAGACAAGGTTGACATTAAACACTGTATTGGATGTTCCGGTATTCGTCACCGTTAACTTTGACACCACCGTCTTAAACCCAGCAGAGGTATACTGAGTCGTTTGGGTTGATGACATTGCTCTAGCGGGAATTATGCTTGTGATTGCCATTTTAAACCTACAATTGAAGCTGATCGACAGTGATGGTTAATGCTGGAGATGTTGGTGCAAACGCTGTGGCAGCAGACCCTGATATCCTTAAGCCAACATCGTTTACTGCCCAATAAAGCTCCAAATAATCATTTTCTTCAAATGAATAGGTGTCAGCCCTGCTGACCACTGAAAAGTTTGAGTTGCCAGTGTTCGATGATATGACTGACGACACGGGAATATCTACGCCATTTTTTCTAAACCAAAGCCATGCCGTTTTTTGATTGGCGCTGGTTGAGATTAAGTGATAAACCACCGAAACACTATAATAGCCTGATTGACCAAAAATTATCCTAGAGTTTGGGGTCCCAATGGTAACCCCATTGGACACATATGTATTAACTATAGGCAATGGATAAGCTGTGTTTATACTTGCAGCAGTCAGCGTCATGCTTGTGTAAAACTGGCCGTAGTATTTATCTTGACTAAAGGTCAACCGCACAAATATCTCGCCCTGAGTCGCGCTGACGGACAGAACAAAGCCAATCTGAATTACATGCGCTGGAGCCGTTGGCTTGTTATTAGTAATCGCTCCCGCAATCGTTGGGCTGGCATACAATATGTCACCCTGCACCCAAGTTTCCCCGACCAAAGATCCGGTTGTGTTTATTCCCCGAACCCTGCCATAACTTGTGCAAAATCCGATCTCGCCAGAATCGGGAAGGTCCTGGGTCATGACCCCTAAAATATCTTCTGGTCTTGACTTCCCAACTCCGCCTGCCAAAAACTTTGTTGCGAGCGGGTCGTTAAAATCCCCAACGCCAGAGTATCCGACAACAGCTCCATTAGCCAAGATTGTCCCAGTCTGATTCTGCACCCGAACATACTGCTCTTGCCCTACCTGTTGGATAACACCTGATGAATGGTGCAGGTTTAACGTGTCATCAACTGAGTTCCAAACAACACGTCCTATCTTGTCTGTATGCGGCGGGTTGAGGGAAAAGTCTAAATAGTCTGTGGCGATGTGATTTGTATTTGCCGCCTCATTTGCTGTCGCCTGTGCAGCAGCAACTAATGTTTTTGTTTCTAATGCTGAGTCGCTGCCGTCTGTATCGCTCACCGTTGAGAATAGCTTTTCAAACGCTCGAATCTGTTGGTGATCCTTTAAGAACGTCGCGAGCTGATCCCTGGTAAGCCCTAGCTTGGTAACGGTCGGTATCAGCGCCATCAGTATGCCAGCTGCTCTAATTGGGCCTCAAGCCTAACAAAAGAAACGTGGGCATCGCTTTGACCGCGAAACCGTTGAATCCTCCAGTTCCTCATAGCCCCCTGTTGAAACCACACAATTCGCTTCTGACGCTGGCCGGCGGCGCCAACAGATACGGTTCTGTCCTGACTCCAGGTTTGTCCGTCAAGAGAGTATGAGGTGCTTATCAATGGGTTTGCTCCAAACGCCACCCTGCCGGTTATGCCAACAAGCTCAAGTTCGTGGACAACCCCACCCCTGCCCTCGTTGTATAGTATGGTGGTCCCAAACTCCCACCTGACGTTGTTGCCGTAATGGGTGCCTATTGAGTCGTCTAGGTGCCCTATAACGCCAGACGTAGGGTTACCAATGGTCCACCTGTTATTGTGCCACAGAAGGTCCCTAGCAAGGTACTTGCTGAAGCCTGTGGCAGAGCTGGTCAAAATAAACCAAATGTTGATCCCAAACTCTGCTGATGAGGCTGCATCAAAGACGAGCGTCTTGTCTGGCAAATGGACATACAAATGGTTTTGATTTTTGTTTACTTGGGCCTCGAGCTTTACCGTTGCAAGTTGGGCCTCGGTATAGTCTGAAAGTATCTCATCAATCTCGGTGGTGCTGATCTTGGTTGCCGTTGCATTGTTGCCGCTGTATATTGCCGGCGCCTCGTTCCTGCCAGATCCAAGAAAGGCAATGGTCTCAGCAAAAACGCAACAGCCATGAGTTCCAATACCGCCCTTCTGTATCTGCGCCCCGTCTATCCTTTGGAATGGGAACAGGTCACCGCCAACGTTGTCAAACACCTCAATCGTGTTGCGGTTTACTGCGTAAATCTCATTCCTGAGCTTGACGATTGCGATGACAGGATCAGGGTCAATCTCTGAAGATCCATACTTTAACGGGTTGACCTGGGTCGGGTCGGTTAGCTCAGTAACAACCAAGAATTCACCGTCTGTGGTCATAAAGTAGCCGTCAACCCAAGCAACATCAAGGACGGGACCAAGGTCTTGATCGGTGACCTCGACCAGGTCTGTCTTGTTCCAATAGTACAATTTTTGGCCTGATGCAATTGCCAGAAGGTCAAAGCTGTAGTCCATCGTCACCAGATCATCATCTGACCCGCCAACATCCCCTAACACCGTCACAGACCCATCGTTACCAATACTGCACAATGACGTCCCCATAACCCTATACAGAACGCCGTCCCATACTATGCCGCCCCTGTTTACTCCAGGTCCAGTACCGTCGGCAACAATCCCGCTGGCAGGGCGCAAGTATCCAGTGCTGATACCGCTATCTTTTGGGACAGGGACAAGGTTTACCGGATAGCTGGTCCGTATGTCTGGACCGTTATCAGTGTATATCCCGTTGATAATTGGTATCTGCATAAACTTTAGCTCAATGCTTCCGCGTCAAGGTACACCGTTGCCGTGGCAAGTATCACGCTATTATCGGCTGAATCGCTAATCTCAATTACTCCAGAAGCCGATTTTGGCATCTGCCCTACATTTACAGACAACGACCATGATCTGCCTGAACTCAAGGACAGCCAGACCCCCGTTGCAGAGCTGGCGCCGTCAAGGGTATCGCTACCAGGCAGCGGCGTATACTTAATGCTATAGCCTGCGGCTGGACCTTGTCCGGTCAGCCAAGTGTATGTCTCATAGTTTTCTGCGGTTATGAAAACGGTCGCAGGCGTTGAAGCGTTAATCGCCCAAATAACCGTAGAGGTTGAGCCAAAAGCGATTGAGTAATAAGAGCCTGACTTTAAGTAGGCCCCCTTGCCGCTTGTTGTCTCTGTTGAAACCCTAGCGGCAAACGTCATAGCATGTTCCTGAGGGCCGTTGCATACCAAGATGTCCCAACGTATGTTGCCACCAGTATATCTACGCTGTTCGGGGCCGTTGTCAGCGCTGAGGCAGACCCGCTTGGCCATTTGAAAGACGCCGGCCAAGCAATTGTCCTGGACCCTGTGCCATCCTGAGTAAATATCACGTTGACGGTCTGGCCTTGTGCTGGACTTGTCATGTTCAGGGTTGCCACGTTCTCGTTCATCGTCACCGTAAAGACGTTGCTATCTGTGCAGTCTATGTCAAGCACGCCGCCTGAGCTTGAGTCTGCAACTGGAGCAGTTTGAGCGTGCCCAGTAAAGTTTGCGCCATCTATTGTCGGGTTAGTATTGAATACCAGCAAGCCAGAACCTGTCTCATCGGTCATTGCCGTCAACAGGTTTGCGCTGCTCGGTACAGCCAGGAACGTTGATACACCAGCCCCTATCCCAGACAATCCGGTTGGCGGAAGCCCTGTACAGTTTGCAAGGTTGCCAGACGATGGCGTGCCAAGGATTGGTGTAACCAGAGATGGGGAGGTAGCAAATACCGCCTTGCCAGTTCCAGTCTCGTCTGTGATTGCGTCGCGAAGCTCTGCTGATGTCGTTATAAACGTGTTGCTGCTCAGGTTTATCGTCTTGTTCGTCAGCGTTTGTGGCGCTGTAGTGGTGACCACGTCGATGCCTGCAATCTGCAAGCTATTGACGATTGTGTACCAGGTTGATTGGAGCTTGTTGTATCTGATTGTAAACGAGCTACCGGCGCCAAGTGATAACGGAACACCAACCAAGGTTGAGCCATTTCCGTTGATGGTAAGCGCTGAGATTGTCTGGGTTGAGATCATGATGATCTCCTGCCCATCATACGAGCTTGATGCCTGCGGCAGTGTTACAGATCCAGCAGCAAATGTCCCTGTTGGATTTATAATGAGCCAGATGCTCTGCGCTGAGTCTGCAAGCGCAATATTAAACCCAGAATTTGTCGGGGCGTTAATGACCACCGTGTAGTTTGGGTCAGCAAAGTTCTGCTGAAAGTATGTCATCAGTGTGTTGATTGATGACTTTCTGGCGTCCCCATTGTTTGTCGAATAAACGGGTAACTGATCGGCGCCAGATATTGTGCTTATTGTCGCTAACTGATTGATGGTTGGCATTTTGCCTCCTAATTGTACTCTAGTGGACCATCTTCGCCAGCCAGCACTGGATCAACGGGTCGTCGGACGTATGGGTTATCATAATCGCGCCAAGGCTTATTACCAGCGCCTGACGGCATGGTCCCAGGCAGTTGCATTTCGATTGGCGCAGAGAACGCTTTGAGTAGCGCATTATAGGCATTCTTTGCCATTGACCTTGTATCAGGCGATATCATCTTGCCGTAGCTTGGTGCAATCCTGACTCCAAGGCTTGAATAGATTGCGCTATTGGCCATGTCAGGGACGGATGTCTGTGCATCTAGGTCGCTGTACTGCGGAGAACCTGGCAGTGGATACCCAAGCCTAATCCCCATTGAGTTCCATTCAGCCATCATTGCGTCGAGCTTCCAGAGAGCACTTTGAAGTTGATCTGGCGTCAGGTCAAAGACGTAAGACGCAAGCCCAATCTCTTCAAACGCCTGAACGACGAATTGTCGCTTAGTCCAGCCCATTGTCTTGCCCTCAGTATTTGCCTTTCTTGCTTGGAGCCTTGCTTGGCTTGCCGGCCTTCTTTGCCGCTTCCTTCGCCGTTGACATGGCAATAGCAATGGCCTGCTTCTGTGGCTTGCCGCTCTTCATCTCGGTTGAGATGTTCTTTGAAATTGATTTTTTTGAATAGCCCTTTTTAAGAGGCATATTTTATCTCCTGATAGTGAAAACGGGGGCCGAAGCCCCCGCTAATTTACCACTAGGCCTGGGAGAACAGGATCACACCTGACATCTCTGGCTGCTTGTTTACTACGCCGAACAGAGTGTCACACCGATACTTGGTGGTCATCGTGTTGATGTCGTAAAACTTCTGCATTACCAGCTCAAGACCTTGGTCGGTCGTGCCGCGCAATACTGCGGTGCCAGCATCTGAAGGGACCGCGTATCGACCAGGCAGGATCTCCAAAGAGTCCTTCTGCCAGAACGGGTTCAGGTATGCTGCAGTGGTGTTCAAGAACGTAATCGCAGCAGTGCCGCTTGGCGCTACAATACAGTTCTGGTACTGGGCCTCTGCATCGCTACCACCTTGGTCGCTGATGATTCCTGGAGAGATGACCATTGACGTGCCGTTAACCACGCTAATCACTCGGAAGGTCTTCAACTGGCCAGTGTCCTGCTTGGTGATGTGGTGGACAGAGGTTACACCTGCGATGGTGAAACAGTCGCCAGCAGCAACGCCTGCAGTGGCAGAAACGCTTACCGTCTGGTAACGGTTGTCAACGTTGATCTGACCGCCAACTGAGCTGCTAGTAGCAGCAGGAACCAAGAAGTTAGCAGCGCCAACCAGCGTGCTGATAGTCTTGCTACCGCCGCCTGCAGCAGCAGCCTGACGGTTTGCATAGTCCAGCTTGAACGTATCAAACGAGCTAACCTGACCAACAAACGCACGCTCATAAGCGCTGTCTGACTTGGAGTTGCCAAATGATCGTGACGCCTTTGACAGGTCATTAGCCATGCCATTGTAGTCGCGAGTTGACAGTGCCAGGAATCGATCATAGTTGGGCACGCCTTGCTCGTTCATGATGGCTTCGCACTGGGCTACGTCATCAAAACCTGTGGCAGCAGCGGTACGCTTAACAACCAAAGTACCCTGCGATGAGGCAGTGTTCATGATTGCAACGTTAATGTCACTGGCCAGCTTCTGCTTGGCAGCATCACCAAGACGACCCTCTTGCAGGGCATCTCGAAGCTCGAGAGCGTTCAGGGTGAAGGGCACGGACTTTGAGAAGCCGATTGTTGAGGGAACAGACAACTGGGTCATGTTCTTGTAAGAACCGCTGATATCAGTGCCAGGTGCTGCATTGATGGATTCTGCAATGTAAGGCATTGGGCGCCAGATGGTGTTGTTTGCTCGCTCCATCATCGCCTGGTCAGTGTTGTATACTGAAACGTTCCGTGACAGAACGAGAGCATCCTGGAAACCTTCCAGAATATTCTCAAACGCCACTCTTTCTTCTTTGGAAAAGCTATTAGCCATTTTATTTAATCCTTAATTTATTTGTTTTTTTGTTGCCGCTTGTACTGCATCACTTTATCCATGTTGCCGGTACGCGCAGCCTCTTCACGCAATCGTTCTAATGTTGAGTCAACAGCGCCTGATGATCTAGCACTACCTTGTATCACTCTTTCTGGCGCTGCCGCCGCCTTTCGGTTTTTCACTTTTAACTGTGTCTCCAGTTTTGCTACCGCAAAGGCAAACTTTACGGGGTCCTTGATGGATGCAATCTCCTTGGCCTTCTTGGGATTCTTTCCCAATGCGTATATGAGAAGCGCGGGGTTGTCAGCACCTTGCAGGATCATCCCCTGCTGGGTATTGCTCAACTCATCCTGTACAACTAGCTCGGCTTCTTCAAAGTCTTTGACCTTGAGGGACTTGCGGTTTTGGCCATAGGTCTCAAGTGTAGCGTTCCAGGCTTCTTGTTCTTTTTGCCTTTCTGCTTCAATCGATTTCTGTCGCTCTTCTACCGCACGCTTTTTCTCAACCCAGTCGATCAGTTGCCTTTCATATACATCAGAGTCGTAATCAGCGCCCTCGATGGTGGGCTTCTTTCCAAGTTCTACAGCAGTGGGTTCCGCTGCGCTTGATAGTTTAGCCAACTGCTCTCTTAGTTGCCGATTCTCTCTGTCTTTTTGTCTGTTACTCTTTCGTAGGTCCTTGACCCAACCTGGAGCCTTTGCATCGTCCTCTGGGGGTGGCGGTTCCCCTTCAATCTCAATGACTACCTGTTCATCTTCACCTTGCTCTGCATCATCATCGGCCTCAACCTCATCGGCTTCAACCTCTTCATGTTCTGCGCTTACATCAAGCTCGGTATCAAATTCCTCGTTGTCATCCTCAATTATTTCTGCCTGCTTGTTCATTGTGACCCCATTATACTCACCCATAAAAACGGAGGGTGGAATCCGTTGTTATTTATAATATCAGTTATTGTGAAATACACCAATACTTGGCTAATTTCATTACAAATTGGTCATATTGGCGAAAGATCAAGCATTGCTTCTGCAAGCTCTTTTTCTTTGTCGCCCAAGTAATCGTATCCCTTCCTCATTGCACCAAGTATGTAGCTATCGTCTGCAGCCTTTTTGATTGCGGGAATGTACGGCCCAATGGCGCCACCTATTGCTTGCATGGCTTGCTCGCCGTACTTAGGCCCAAGCTCGGTCCTTGGCTGGTAGTTGAAGTAATCCTCAGTAGCCTTGCGCTCTCTTGCTATGTCCTCGGCAGAGTAGTTGACCCCAGGTATGTACCTGTCAGCCACATAACGACCTATTGCACCAGGTGCCGACATAACCGGCGCCGCTAGGCTTGAAAACACGTCAGCGGCTAAATCTGCCATACCAGCGGTCTGCATGATGCCGCCAAGCAACGCTTGCTCAATGTCGCCCATATAGGACCTTGGCTCTGTCATGATGCCGCCCATAAACTCATCATTGGCTTGACGCAAAAGATCCCCACCAGTTGGGGCCGGTGGTTGAGCCGCCAGCATTGCTTCTTCGTCCTCGGCTGTAGGGGCTGACCTTACGCCCATCCCGCCCATTCCAGCTTGCCCAGCTTGAGCCTCTTCTGGGCCAGCCATAAGTGCCATAGCCGCAATCGGGATGCTTACACCGAACTTTTCGCTGATCGCTTCGATTCGTGGACGTTGCTTGTCGTAAAGCCTGCGTAGAAGTTTTTCGTCAATTACGCCTTGGCTCAACTCATGGTTCATGCTCAGTGCGCGTATGTCTGCAGCATCTCCAGTTAGCTCACGGCCCTTGCCCTCCATCAGTTCTCTGGCGTCAATATCAACGTCCAGTTTGCCAATGCCTTGGCCTTTTAGGCCACCACGATACGTCGGATGATCTGACAGCTGATCCCTTGATGACGTGTTTGAAATCTCAATCTGACCGATATTTTGAATGCTGCCGTCAGGAGCCATGTACTGAGCCGCGTCACTTGTAGCTGCGCGAGCTTCTCCAATTGATAATCCGCCCTCAACGTCTCTGAACTGCTTATCAATAATGTTTGCCACAGCCTTGCGCTTATTGCCGTGAACCTCGCGGAACACAGCATTGGCCTCAGGGTTCATGACCCCCTTCCAGCTTGGGATGACCTTCCTGATTTGCTCGTCCAGCCTTTTGATGTCTGATCTTCCCATACCCTGTCGAGCGTAGTTGATCATCACATCCAGCGGCATAGTGGCAAAGTCAATACCAGTTGGAGCCATTGTGTACGGCAACAGTAGCGGGTCTTTTTTATATTTTTCGCGTAGCTCCAGCGCTCGCTTGTACATTGACTTGACCACGCTTGGATCTGATGCCCAAACAAGCCCCTCAGATTCAGGATCGAACATAAAGTCTCGACCACCACGCAGGTTTACTGGATCTATTTCCTTTCCCTTGACGCTAGTTATCACGCCACCAGCCGCTGACCTGTCAGATTGGGTCAATATGTAGGGGCTTCCCTCGTAATCGTATAGCGCCTCTGACCGGCCAATATTCATTAGCCTTGGATCAATCGTTGTCTCCATTCCCTCAAGATCGGTTAGCACGCCCTTTCTTTTAGATCCACTACCAACTGGCCCACTAAAGCGAGGATCTATAATTCTACGGGCGCCCGCACTCAAAGGCCCAGCCTGGGCTTCTTCTGGGGTCATGGTTCCTGCTAGAACTGCTGTGGCTAGTGGAACGCTGATGCCGTATTTCTTGGTGATGTCGATCAGCTTGTCGTCATACACTACATAGTTCTTTGTCTTTGGACCTTTACCAAACCGTGTCTGTGCGTCAGCGTATTGGACGCCCTTGATGCCCGCATCCTTGAGCAATTGAGCCGCGTCTTCAGCGCCATCCTGTTCAAGCCATCGAACAAGATCCATCCCGTATGCGTTATCGCCTCGAAGCTCCGCAGCATTAGTAGCGCCTTCTTCTGCATACTTATACCAGTCTGTCTTCTTCAGCGCATTCATTACGCTTTCTGACTGCTCATCAAGTGGCAAATCCCAGTCGATGAACTCGTCCGGTGTAGCGTCAATGTTGACCTCGTACATTGAGCCACTACTGAGCTTTGCTTTTGACTTATCTAGCGACCGCAATTCATCGGCTAAATCTTTCGCGCCACCGTCCTCTAAAGCTATCGCTTGATAGTCCCACCAGTCGTCTGGAATGTCATCAACATCAAAAAAGTCGCTATCGGAAAAAGATTCCCCTAGATGACGACGAAGCTCTGGGGAAGCGCCAGGGATATCTATTACTCGGCCCTTCAAGGTGTCCCGATAACTTTTTGCCGTCTTCTCTCTCTCGGCAAAGTACAGCCCGCGTCCATACGCTTGGGCACCCTCGCCTGTCCCGATCTGGGACGTGCTGAACTCATCAAAGCTGTAAGGTGAGCCGTGATACGCCCTAATGCCTTCAGCAGCCACTGTATCCCCAGCAGCGGCCCTCTTGGCCAGCTCTGCTGCCGCGTTTCTCCCAGAGCTAATCGGCCCAGCTTGAGCCTCTTCTGGCGTCATGGAGCCTGCTAGAACTGCTGCGGCCAATGGTATGCTGATGCCGTACTTCTTGGATATTGATATCAGGCGATCATCAAACACAACGTAATTGGATGACCCGCCGTCAGCGCCTCGGCTAAACGCGTCTTTGTAGCGGATACCCTTGATGCCCTGGCCTGTCATGTGCTTAACGCCTTTGGACTCGTCAAAAGACCCCAGCATGGCGTTCAATTCCTGCCCATCGATGTCCCTGTCTATGATCGCCTGTATTTGGCTATCGTCGAAACCTTTTGACTTCAACATGCCGCTGACAGAACTGCGAACCTTATCGCTCTGCTGGCTCAGCGGCAGATCGTAGTCAAGGAAGTCATCAGGCGTGGCGTCTATGTTGACCTCGTACATGCTGCCCGCGCCCTTTTCTATGCCGACATTTCTTGTCTTTAGCTTTTCAAGAACCTCGATAGCACGATTAAATAGAGGGATAGCATCGTGACTTCTTATTTCAGCAATCGCGCTATCAACATTGCCACCAGTATTTTTAAGAACAGTCGTCACAATAGATGCTGTTGCTGGAGGCGCATCTTTTAATTCTGGAAACATGATCCGCAAATCTTTTGGCCCACGATCTAGTGTTTCCCCGTCAATTGTTATTTTGTCATATCCTCGACTAAGACTATCCCGATATCCTTTAGCCACGCCTTCTTTCTCAGCAAAATACAACCCGTGACCATAACGCTGTGCGCCCTCGCCAGTACCTATCTGCTCTGTGCTGAACCGATCAAAGCTGTGCGGCGATCCGTGATACGCCCTAATGCCTTCAGCAGCCTTGACATCGCCTTGAGCAGCACGTCTTGCCAGCTCTTCAATTGCCCTGGTCAGCTTTGACATTATTGACCGCCCTGCGCGATACGGATCAGCTCCTCTGTACTCATGCTGGCCATATCAGGCTCGCGTTGCGGGAACCCTTGAGGTGGTTGCATCATACCGCCAGCCTCCTCCTGCATGCTCTTGCTCATCTGCCTGACCTGCTCTGCGGCGTTGATTATCCTTTTTTGGTCCTCTGACTTGATTGTGCTCAAGGTCTCCATCGTTGAAGCCTTGGTCCCTTCAGCCTTGGCAATTGACAGCAGGGTATCGGCCTTGGTCTTCTCGGCCTTGGCCACTTCATTGGCCGCTGCAGCCATCAGGTACTCAGAGTTTGCGTCTGGCCTTTGCTCTTGAGCCGCCGCCATTAAATCTTCTGCCTCTTGCTCCGTTGGCTGAACAACGCCCATCTTGATCAGCTTGCTCCTGAAGTATGACTTAACCTCGTCAATCCCCTCGCCCTCGATGTTCATCATGGCCATAGCGCTCAAGACTTGCATGGTCTCAGGGTCCTGGGTGATCTGCATCATGCCGGTCAAAGCCCTGACGGTTGCTGATCTTTTGCTGGATGAAGACGGGCCAACATCGACCGCCACATCGAAGTTTGCTTCTGTCAGATCGTTTTCCATCTCGATGTCGCCGGAGCTGGACATCTTTGGCCGCATCATCTCAACCGAGTCAACCTCTTCAGCCTCATCGATGATCTTCATCGTTCGGCCCTCTTCAACGTACAGGTCCCTTGCCATCGACAGCCAGACTTCACCGCAACGACGCATTCCCTTTGAAAAGTTTGACATATAGATAAAGGTCTGCATGTCCAGGCGCTGCTGGATCAGCTCTACGGCCTTTCCGCTGATGTTGGACACGATGTCCTCATTGGCAGTGTAGTTGCCAAGGACCTGCATCATATCGGCCTCTGTGGTCACCAAAAGCGCTGCCATTGCAGGCGGTATCTGTGGCGACTTTGTGTATCCAACAGGCCCTGAGATTGCCTGATTGCCTGATTGATCCGTAATCGGATTCACCAACAGGTACGGGTAATCCTTCAGGTTGTCCTCTGCCCACATGACCTGGTGACCGGCGACCTGCTCAGGCAACAGGATCGGCTTCTCAATGCTGCTCAATGCACTGATCTCGCCGAGCTTCGACAGTTGCATGTTCTTCAGCCGCTGCGAGTCCTTGGCAAGCCTGACGTGCCCCATACATCTCTCGACGTTATCGATGTACCAGCGCTTACCGTATACCGGAACGATTGGAATATTCTTGCCGGCGATGTATCCGCAATCCTCGAGGATCTTCCCGCCAGACATGATGTACTTGTGGACCTTGCGCTTTTTGACGCGCTTTTGCCTGACCTCTGTGTGACCAGTAGCCAGCAGATCGTCCTCTAGCTCCTCTTCTTCCTTGAAGTCGCTGGCCGAATACCTGACCTCTTCCCCGTCAAGGGTCTCGAATATCCTTATGGTCTCGCCTACGTCCTCGACCTTGTAAAGCTCGGCGATGTAGACAACGTCTGGCGTTAGCCAATCGAACTCACGCTGATGCACTTCCTTTGGCCATGATGCGGCGTCGTCGCCCCACTCTTCCTCATAAGCGCTTCTGGTCATCGCGGTGATGACGTAACAACTTCTGGCGTCGCTCTTGTCCTGACGCTTTGCATTGAGGTCAAACCAGACAGAGCTGTCGGCGTCATAGATAGGCTCTATCTTGATCCGCTGACGGTCGTCATCGTCATCTTCGTCGTTCTCGTACTCTGATCTCAGGCGCCAAGCACCAAAGCCTCCTCCGACGGCCTCTTCAAAGGCATTGTCATAGGCTTCTTGGGCGCAGGAGTCCTGCTCGTCAGACCTGAACAGGCCATTGCAGGTTGTGGATAGCTTGTCGTTGACAACGCCGTCCTTGCTGACAAAGTCTACAGTAACCGGATTATTTCTGTACTCGTTGATGATCTTGATCACGCTCAGGTGGATCTTGTTGACCTCAAACTTTGGCTTATTTTCAAACTGATCGCCTAAAGGTCCCTCCCACTGCGCTCCAGCGATTGAATAGAACCGCCTGTCTTGCAAGCACTGCAACCGCTCGTCTCTCAAGGCGCTCTGGATTTTGTCAAATTCAGCAAGCGCATCGGCGTGCAGATTGGATAATCTTTGGTCGTTCGTGATGCGTGCCATAATCAATCCTTGGTTGTCAAGCTATTATCTACCAGCGATTTGCGGTTGGCAAGGGCGCGAAATCCGCCAACTTCTTTGGTGCAGCCCTGCGACTTCCTTCACAAGCGTATCGTAGTGCGTCGATGACGTGGTTGTTCTTGTCCTCAAGAACCGGCAACACGCCTCCAGTCGTCTGGTCCACCTTGTAGCTGTACAGGGTCAGCTCATCGATGACATGCTTGCATCGAGGATGAACCGTTATATCGTAAGTCTTGAGCCACTCAACGCCATCCTCCAGCGAACCTGGTCCCTTAACGGCAGGCATTAGCTTTGGAAAGCCGTTGCGCTTCATGTGGCTAATTGTCTCTGGCCTTGCTGAGTCAGCGATTATAGGCCATTTTTCTGAGTCTGGAACCGTCATGAACAAATCTGGCGTGTCCATTATCTCGCAGTTGACCTGGTATGCTTCATAGTCAACGTACAGCTTCCTGCCCTCGACAAAGCATCTGACCAGCACGGTCGGGTCCACGGAGAAACCCCAGTCGGCGCCGAATCGGAACATGGCGTCGTTTGGCGCCTCAAACTCTTCGATGGTCCAGTTACTGAAGACCCTAGCGGCAGTGTTGCCAGCGTACTCACCAAGCCAGACGTGAGCATACTTGTCTGGATCTCGGCGCTTGTCGTACTCCATCTCCTCTCGAAGGACATCTGGAAGCCAAGGGTTGTCGCTGTAGTTAACCTGCAGGACCGTTGACCCAGGTGGTGGATTGTCGCCACGCAGCAGGACATCGATCGGATCTGTCTCAAGGTACGGGTTCCATGACGCCCAAATCTCCGAGCCTGGCTTTCTCAGAGTTGGCCTGAGCAGGTCGATGGACCTCTGGCTTAGTGACTGCGCCTCCTCGCACCAGGCTCTGTCATAGCCCTCTAGTGACTTGATTGAGTCAGCAGTGTGGTTCTGCATACCTTGGAAGATAATCGTGCCCGTGCCCTTCCTAGACTTGATCTGGGACTCTTGGACCTCGAAGTAGCTGCCAACGCCCATCGTCTCGATCTTCAGCTCCAGCAGGCGCTTGACAGACATCTTGATCGACTTCTGGACTTCTCGAATGCAAACACTTGATTGATTCGGGTTGATGATGTGCTCTTCAATCAGCATCTCTGCAAAGAAATGTGACTTCCCTGAGCCTCTACCACCATAAGCGCCCTTGTATCGAGATGGCTTCAGCAGAGGGACCGCCCACCTTGGGGTCTTTATCTCCAGCGATGAACCACTCTTTGATCCGCTACTCGACAATGACCCGCCTCACCTCAGTAATCGCGATGGGGTTATCAACATCACCTGAGTGTATGGTCTTGTCTCCATACTTGCGAGGGTTCCACTTGCCCAGGAGCCTTAGCCTTTGCTCTATCCTTGTCTTCTGCCACTGGACGAAACCTGAGTCTATTCGGCTGACACCGTTGTTGTCCACGACCGACTCTGGGCGCTCATCAGCAATCTCTAGCGTCTCCTCGGCTATCATGTCGTGACCAACATCTCTGGCCGCCATGAAACGTGCAAAAAATTCACTATCTTTTTCCTGCCAATAGTAAACCGTTCTAAACGTTGGCTTCCCTGGTTGCTGACAAAAGGACCTCAGAGTCTTTCCTGCGCTGATCCATTCGATGATCTCCTCCATCATCTCTGGAGGTGGATCGCTCTCTGGTCTTCCGACTGGTCGCTTTTCATCTGTCATTTGTTACCACCAAATTTTCCAATCGCTGCCCCTACAATCTTGTCCATGTGCGGTGCAGCAAAGTAAAAGGCCAAGATGAGCATCATTGCTCCGGTCATTGAGTCAGCTCGT
>Ga0208644_1000920_pt1 | contig 25866 bp, 27 predicted proteins | sample VirMetDEL_Nov_18_FD_184517 | JGI IMG/M metagenome (GOLD analysis project Ga0208644, IMG submission 184517) | Aqueous microbial communities from the Delaware River and Bay under freshwater to marine salinity gradient to study organic matter... | ecosystem: Environmental > Aquatic > Marine >...
TTTAACATTAGCTCTGCTGGTCTCTCTCGATCAAATTGAGCAGCTGCAAAGATCTCAACCCGATCACCCTCTGCCCAATCTCCAAATGATGCAAGCTGCGACCAATTTTGGCGAGGGTCTAGATGTATTAGATAGCCGATCGTCGAGCCGTCATAAGTCGCCACCGTTTGGTGAGTCGCTTTCATCATCTGTGTTGCCGGCTCGCCTGTTGCTCTGTTGTGGTATTTAACCTGTATCCAGAAAACAACGCCTGCTGTCGCTGTACTTGGTAACCACTCAAGCTCGCGCTCGACAAGTATTTGTCGCTCTCTCCACTGATAGAAGCCGCGCGCTATATCGCTTAAGGGCTCGCGAGCTGTCATTATGCTCGGATCATCTGGCGCATTTATAACGCGCCTTGTCGATACATGTGCGCCGATCGGATAATTATCGAAAGGCTCTGAGCTCTCAGGCGCTCTAATATCGATCGGATACCAGAGGCGCTCGCGCCTGTCGAGTGACTCATACACTGCATACTGTGACCACCTTCGAGGCTGATATGCTGTGCCGTCTAATACAATTCGACTAAAGCCTGATGTGCTAAGAATGATCTGTGGCTGTGCGTTGTTGGGTATTCGCGTAGGTCTTACAGTCACCTGCTCGTCGGGTGAAAGATTCCACCTTGCCCAAGCACCATCGACACCATATGCAGAGCTCGGGCCATAGCTCTCAAGCTCTTCGCTGATCACTTCGGGCCATGGCTTTATTTCATCACTGCCAACCGTTATCGCTTTAATCTCAGGCTCGCTCGATGTGCTCACCGGTATCGGATCAAAAACCGAGGTCAATAGAGCTGTGCTGTTGGCTACGTCATATGTGATGTTTTGAGCGCTGCCTGCTGTTGGGTATATCCTGACATCTGCACCTTTTAACAGAGGGTATCTAGGGTGGCATCTATCAAAGCCAGTCGTTAAGTCTGTCGGCGCGTTAAACCAAAAAGGGTTAAGGTCGTCGTTTAAAATAAATGTGCCAGCGCCTGGGTTTACCGAAGCCTTAAAAATATGATAATCCAAGCCACCATCGCGCAACGCAACAGCCCACTCGAGCACGTTGGCACGATTCGACTCGAAATAATGAAAGCCGTGCAGCAGCTTAGTGCTTGTGCTTTTAGCTGCATACTGTGAATCGAGCATGGCAGTAAGCGGCACAATGCCGAGCGAAACAGTGCCGCCCTCTTCAACAGTCGGGCTTGATTCGATAAAGCCGTTAACTATTTGCGTAAAGTCTGTGAGCTCATCACTGCCGAAGTGTTGGTGAGCAACCCAAAGCGACGCGCGCCGCCCTCTAAATGTAGTGATCGCTGTTGATACCTCCGGCACGTTTGTGCCGTCGAGGGTGATCCTGTGCGCTTGTCTTTGAGACCTTGCGACCGCTCGCTGATTAAAATTAATCGTAGTCGTCGACATGCTCTGAGATACGAGAGTTTCTGCACCGACATGCAACAGCGTAGGAAATGAGGGTATTGACGAGGTAATGTCGAGGTCGACTGTAAATGATCCAGCATCTACATCATACTCGATGTCTGACGTTAGCTGCGCATGAGTAACGCCGCTCGCGCGAGCTCCACAGCGCCCGAAGATGACAGCAGGATCATCGAGCGTGCCGCGCGTTCGACTGCTCGCTAGTGTTATCGAGACAGTGTTATAATTCGCAACCCCTCCACTCGGATCAATCGAGCCTGAATAAGCGCCTACACTCACGATCGCTTCATAGTCTCGATAAGCGATGCCTGTTGCGATGTTTGCAGACAGATTGCTAGAGCTCGCATCAAATGCGCCCGAAATATAGCGCACTGGTAAACCTGAGATTTCAAGCGCAAACACTCTGCGAGCTCTGTCATCTGTTATGCTCATGTCATGCCTCTAGGTATAGATCAAACATATAAACGCCATGTATTAGCGCATTTGTAGCAGTCACTCGCACGACTAGCTCTTGACCTCTATTCGCTGCCGGTATGTATAGAGGTCTAGGTATAGTCGGCGCTGATATGCCGCCGCTAGGAAATGTAAACAAGCGCGCGCCGGTGCTAGTGCGAAACGCTCCAACGCTTTCGCCATCGCTGTCTCGCTGTAAATAGTCGGGTGATGTGAACAGAATACCCTCATCTATCTTCGTGCCTACAGCGCCGCCGCTGATCTCATAGAGCTCTATAAGTATTTCGGGCTCTACATCTGTGCTAGTGCTCGGGCCGTATACTAACTCGATACCGATCCACTCAGAAACAGGCGTACTAAAATAAAATAGATCATGCTCGTCAGTGCCGCCTTTTGCAATATAGCCATTTCCCCACCAGTAGTTTGCTTTGATGTATTGCCCTAGCTGCTCATGCCAAGTCGATCGACCGACTGGGTAATATCCAGCCGCTCTAAACTTAACTTGATTTAATTGTTTAAGCGCAAGCGCCATTTGTGAGACGTTTGCGCCCATAACGATCGATCCGTTGTGACAGCCTGCCTCATTGGGTAAAATGTGAAAATTGGTTGGCGTTGTCATCTACACACCCCAAATCGATAAGCTTTGGATTTTTGGATCAGTAAAGGGGACAGTCGCAGCATCGACTAGAGTGTTAGTGTTGCTCAGAGTGTTTTCAGGCCCGGCCCGATAAACGTTCAAATCGTAAATCTGGCTCATGTTCTCGTCTGTGTCTGCTTGTATTGTAAGCTCTGCAATCTTCCAACCGTTGCCGGAGAAAGTTATGCGATCGCCCATAAAGTCAAAGGCTACAGAGCCAGCGTTGTCTACTAAGTACGCATGTAGATATATTGTATAGCCGTCGAGGTCGACTGCCTCCTGTGGTATATGCACAGGTATCGACATCGTAAAAATATCGCCGAGCCCTAGATACAGAGCCGGCGCTGCATCGCTGCCGCTTGTCGGTGCATGTAATAAATTATCTACGCCCGACCATGTTAAATATGTGATCGGTCTACGTCTGAGCATTTCAATATTTCTGAGCATATCGACACCCCACCTCGCAGACAGTGGGTAATCGTTGCCGACTCGATTTATGCCAAACGGTATAAACTTATCAGATGTGCCGAAGTATCGCGCGCCGGTGTCGACTGGTGAGGTCTTTGCAACCCAGTGCCCTGATATACATGTTATCTCATGATGATTTGGCGAGCCTGTGGTGTGCTTTACTTCGATTGTTAGCGTGCCATAAGTCGCAGTTGAGAGCACTGTGACAAGTATACTTGACTCGATCACATGAGGCCCTGAGCCTGTTGAACAAACCTCGTCTGTGTATGTAGCAGTGCCGAGGGTCAAAGTCGACCTTACGCAGCCTGGCCCTTTGGCTATAAAGTGCAGATGGAAATCATAATGATCGTTGCTGATCGTAGGTATACGATATTCAACCATCGTCTGATATGTCGTGCCCTGTTGGTTAAATTGACCTTCTGCCCAAGCTTGCGAAATTACGTTGTGAGTGCCACCGACTGCAAAGAGATAGTTGGCAGTCTCGCTCATCTTTGATATTGCGCCCTCTGTGATCGGCTGCCCTGCTACTGTGGTTAATTCAGACGCGAGAACCGGTGGCGATGTAAAGCTGTTACTCATAAGTGCTCAAGCCTCATATTGACAGGCACGCGACGCTTTAAAGATCCAAAGGCTAGATCGTAAGAAGCAGACACAAGCGAGCAGCGCAAGCGACCACAGTCGCCATTATCCTCACTTGTATAAATTAGATCATAAGCGTCTTGATTAGATGTTACTAGAGCAGATCTAAGCGAGCGCCGACTATCGCCCCACGTTTGATAAAAGTTTACACGCTCGCCATTTGGCGCATATGGTATGAAGGCATCTGTAAAATGCCTGTATAAATCACGCTCATCAAGCAGCGCATCGAGATCAAACGCGAGCTGAGATGTCGTGTATGTGCCGATCAGGTTAGATGTGTAACCGCCACCGATCAGCCGGCGTGCCTCTGTTAGGCTGTCTACTTGATAATGATGATCCTGAAACGGTCGCGAGGGAAACAGCGCGCAAGGCATAGGATAATCAGCGACCAGTCTGCTAAGAGTGCCAAATGATGTCGCGTACTCGTTGCCGCTGAAGCCTAAACGAGATCTGAAGCTGTCATTTAAAAAAGCAAAGAATGCCGCTGTTACATACCAGATCTCGACATGCCCTATATCGTTTAAGATAATCCTGAGCTCTTGCCCTGTTTGATCTCTGATGAGCTCCTCTAGGCAATCGGTCGGTGATAAATTATCAAGGTCGGCTGTCGCTCTTGATCGCATTGCACAGATCGCGTCTTGAGCAGGCCACTGGAGCGCGCCGACTCTAAACGCATCAAAGGTCGTGCCGCTTCCATTATCAAACCTGTATTGCTCGCCTCTGTAGTTGCCGCGCGTCCAGTCTGTCGAAGCTGTTACGGAATAATTAGCGCCATCAACTACGGCTGTCTGTGTGCCGAGCCCTAAAACATCATCGCCCAGAGGTGAGACACTGAAGCTCACATCAGAGGTGACTTTAATGCGATCAGCCTCTGTTAGTGTAACAGTCCAAGTCGCGCCGAAGGTAGCAAGCGAGCTGATCGCTTCGGTAAATGTACCGGCTGCATCTGTTGGCGTTGTGTCTCCTACGCCTCTGCCATTTAGGAAATACAGGCCATCCTCATAAACTCCAGACCCTGTTGAGTAAGTTGGTATACTCACATCTGTGCCATCATAGGCGAGGACATCAACGCCCGACCACTCGCGAGCATCAAAAGAGGCGATTAAAGCAAAATCAGGCGCTGGCGTATTGTAGGGCATAACTATCTCCCAAGGTTAAAGCGTGGCATGCCTCTAGTGGGTCTATTGTATGACTGCACTAGATCTGACAGCATCGCGCGCTTTGCCGCTTCTTTAGTGTCATATATCACAGCGCCGCCGAAGTTTACATTAAACACCATTTCGCGCGACTCTGCCTGCTCTCTTTGCGCAGTCGGCGCAGTCTGTGGCGCACCTGACGGCGATGCATTTGCGCCTGCTGTTGCGCCGCCTCCACTGAAGCTCGCACCGAGCGCGCTCGCTCCTGTCTTTGCAGCACCTGCCACAGCTGCAAAGATTGCCGCCGCTTTAAGGTGAGAAGCAGACAGCGCTGGATTGATAAAGGAAACAGCTGCCGCTTTTGCTGTCTCCATAAGCGCGCTCGTTGTCGCTTCGACAGCAAGCCCTTTGAGCACCTCGGCGCTCGCCTCTTTGAAGCTATCACCAAATAAAATCGCGTTGGCAGCTGCCTCGGCAAAACCCTTGCCATATTGATCAATCAGCTCTTTTGCGATCTGAGCTTGAGCTTGAGCCTGCTTGCTTTCAAGGTTTAATCGCTCGATGCCGTAAGCTTTCGTCAGGTGCGATATGCGCTCTTGATTATCTCTCGCAAGCGCAAACTCTTGGGCATATCGAGCATTAAGCAGAGCAAGCTCGCGCTCGGTTTCGTCTGTTATCGCTTCGGCTTTGAGTGTGTCTATCTCATACGTCAGCTCGAGGCGCTTATCTAGTGCGTCTCGCTCTGCTTGCGTAATCTGTGCAAGGCGGTCTCTTTCGCGTGCGTCTGCGTTTTTGCGTATCTGCTCAACCTCAAGCTGATACTGTTTCTCGACTATAGCGCGCGCTGTTGCGTTGTCGCGTGCAAGGCTTAAACCTGTTTCATATCGTAGTTGTGCTAACTCTATCAGCTGATCATCGCCCTCTTTAGTCAGCTTGATTTCTAACTGTGCCAGCTGGCTCGCTTGTTTAACTCGCTGATCCTCAAGCGCCATCTGCGCCATCTGCTCGGCCTTGCGCTTCGCTGCCCTCGCTTGTCTGTCTGTCGCCCTTTTCTTTGCTGCTTTGTCGCTGATCTCATCAGCTTTAAACTGTGCGTAGGTTGCCTCGATTTCCTTTTCAGTCGCCTTAATCTTTGCCTCTAGCGCGTCTCGCACCTGCTTAAGTGTCGCGAGATCTTGTTGATCGTCTGCGAGCTTGACCTTTGTGCGCAATGCTCGCTCGTCTTCGGCGGCCATCAGCGCTTGGAGTTGCTTAATCTCCTCATCTGTGCTGCTCATTTCAGCGCGCATAAGATCGAGCGCCTTTTGTCGGCTAATGAGCTCCTCTGCTTTCGCTTTCACTTGGTCGTAAGTGTTACGGCGTAAAGCCTCCTCAAGCTTTGCTGCTTTTGCAAGCTCTATCGATACCGCCTCTTGCTGCTTCTGAAGTATAGCGAGTTGCTTACTGAGAGCTTTATCAGTTGCTATCTCTACTTTCTTCGCTCTATTTAGCGCAACAACGGCAGCGTTATAACCTGCATAGTTGTCACTTGCATCTTTAACTTCTTGGTTAACCTTTTTCTTTGCCTTCTCTACAGCGTCAAGCGCATCGCGATGCTTGAAATACACTTTATTTAAGCGCTCAATTTTCTTTTCAAGGCGCTCTTTTGCAACTTGCGAATCTAGAATAGACTTCATTAACGTCTTGAGCTCTTTACCTGCGAGGGTCACGCCACCCTCTGCAAGTGACTCCAACTTGCTTTCGAGATCAGCCGCCGCCGCTGCCATCGCTTGCTCACGATCCTCAAGCTCTTTAGCGATGCCAGTTACCTGTAAAAACGCCTCATACACCACAGCGACAGCGCCAACAACGCCACCCAAAACACCGACCATGCCTAGAAGACTCATGCCGCCAGCGCTTACGCCTTTAATGGCTTCTTTCATATCCCCAAAGGCTTCAACTGATGAGCCGACGGCATCTGACACAGAGCCCAGGCTTTCGCCGAGCTGCTTATTAGTTTTGCCCACCAACTCGCCAACGCCCTTAAAGCTCTCGCCGATACCCTCTGCACCCTCTTTGACGCTGCCTAGACCCTCGAGCGCTTTCTTTTGTCCAACTAGCTCGACTTCGATTTCTATAGTATTTTCAGCCATGCTGCTGCGCCTCCATAGCTTGCTCGCGTTTGCGTGCTATCATTTCCTCGGTTGCGCTGTGTAGCGTGTCGAGTGCTTCAATTATTGCACAAGTAGGTCTGGGATAACTAGCCTCGATCTGCCCAAGCCCTTGTCGATGCCGATGGTATACGCTAATGACAGACGCGAGTCTGTTTGCATCTGAAATCGGGCATTGTCTTATTTTAGCCTCTGAGAAGTCTGCGCCACAATTCGGCGCGACTCTATAGCCTGCTATAAATATGCCCTGCTCGTCTCTTTGACTCTGAGGCAGACCTTGTTTAAATGCGCCGCCACAGTTGCCGCGCAAGCGCCTGAGCTCAGGCTTTGCCCTGCACTGGTCACAGCTCCAACCCCTGCCTCTACTGTTTGCGATCCAAACAGAAGAGGCGAGCGCTATTTTCCCGATGTGCCTAGCAAGCTCATGCGCTGTATGTGCTGCACTAACTCGCCGATCACCTGCAGCCGATGGCTTTCTGGCTTGATCAGATCGAGTCGATCTTTTGCAGGCTCGCCATCGATTTTAATCAGCGCAGCTCGTACCATTTCGACAAACACCCTATTAAGGTATGCTTGATAACCTGCCAGCGCCGCGCGCTCATCTTCTGCGAGCTCATGATGCCACTGCGCTTTTTCTCGCTCATTTTCAGGAGAATCAAGCCACAAAATGCGCCCGAGCTCGCTGCGAGTGTATGCGCCTGCTTTCACCTCTGCCGCCTCTCGATCGCTTGGTGAGAGTGCTTTTAGAGTAAAGACTGTCGCGCCCTCATGTGATTCTAGCGCGTTCACATCGCCCGATGACAAATACTCTCGCACTTGCTCAGGCGTAGCTTTCACAGCAGGATCGCAACTAACAACGACATCAAGCGATAGCTCAGAGTCGGGCAAAAATGAAAGAGCCATATTAAAGACCTCGACCGAATCCGATTCTAAACGGCGTGTTATAGGCTTGACCGTCTGCGACATCGCCGCCAAACCTTGAAGCTTTATAAGTCAGCTGTTGGCGCGTAATATCGTTGCCGCTTGGGTCGTACTTAGAAGGATCGACGGTTAGGTATGCAGCTGGAATCATAACAGCGCCACCTTGCCCATATGTGAGAGGCCCAAAGCCTACAACCACCTGCCGCAATGTACGGTTGAAAAAGTCATTATTTATAGCTGTATTTATTGTGCTAACACTTAAAGACAGCTCTACATCTACGTCTGACACCTCCATGTCACGCATTGCGAGAATGCTGTTAGAGTGTCCTACTGGTGTCAAAGTGTTAGTTACACTTAAAGTAAAGTCCTCAACGTCGAGCTCAATGCGCCCCAGTGTGTCGCCTGTTGTCGCGTCTGTTAAGCTCGTTGGCGATGCGTCGCTGATGACTACATATGAACCTCTAAAGAAACAAGGCGCGCCTGAATTATAGACAGGCTCAACAGGCCCGACAGCTGCACCATGATCGTCTTGAATCAAAGCCGCTTGATAAGTCAGATCAGCCATGACCCTGCCATTATCGAGCGAGAGCTGCATACTCTCTAATCTGCAACCGTAAGCGTAAGAGCGAAAGCCTACGCCATCGACGCGAAAGCTTACGCTCTGAAAAGTCGTGCCGAGCTGTGCAGATCGCTGGCCGGGGTAAAAAGTCTGCAAAGCGTATGCCGTTTGACCGTCATAGTTTCCTGAAAACGCAGGAGATAAGGTCACATCTCCGCTTACATCATTGTCTGTGATCGCGCTATATTCTGCGCGACCGTTTCGATTTATGCCGATCAAGCCACCGACCACATAATTAGTGCTGGTCTCTGTTGGTGTGTATTGATTATCGCTCACATAAGCTGCAACTGTGTCGCTTTCAAAAGAGCCGAGCGTTGTGCGAAAGCCTGCGCCGAGCAAGTACCCTAAATAATTATTAACGTAGCTTGTCGAGCCTGTGCCGATGGTTGTGAGGTCTACCCTGAGCACAACTTGACCGGTGCGCCTCCTCACTCGATTACCACCTGACCACACGGTATCGGGCTCTGGTGGCAGTCCGTAAGTGCCATCACGCGCGTCGTTGCGCTCACTTACAACAGGGTCGCCATAAATGATAATCGGGTCACGCTCGCAAGGTATAGAGGTGTATGTTAAGCCTGAGTTATCAGGTAAACCGGTAGAAGAGCTCAAAGAGCCGAAGGTGCTCTCTGGTGCTACGCTCAGAGATCTATGAGTAACGCTCATGTCGATGCCTCCAAATAAAGCAGATCAAAGGGAAGAGAGAGCACAAGAGACGTGATCTCGGTTTTAGGGTCTAAGATTGGCTCGTAAGTTGGATCGCCAGTTATCAAGCTGACGATGCCGGTTGATGCTAGATCATATTGAGGGCCTTTTAAAGTCAGCAACAACAGCGCAGCATCTTCAGCAATAAGCCGCTCGAGATAGTGAAGCTCGCCTATATCATAGCGCACTCTCAGAGTAACACGCGCGCGCCTTCTACCCGACAAGCCAGCCTCGCCATCATCGATCGCAAAAGCGTCAAGCCTGAGCTCGAAAAAGCGCAAGGTGTTTTGATGTGCATCGAGAGGCCCGACTCTGCCCGAGCTATTAATACACACAAAGCCATGATGCAGATCAGTCTTAGGCAATGTCGCTTCAAGCTGGCTTTCGATGTAGGCGAGTGCTGCGCTTATGCCTTGGCTCATCTCGCACCTCGCTTCTTAATCTTCTTTGTGAGCTCTGCTTGCACTGCTGATACTAACACATTCACATCGCGAGGTGATAAGCCGAGGTATTCTCTGTCAGCATTTACCTTATAGCCATAGCTCTGCACATGCTGAGTCAAGCCGATAATAAACCTCTGAGCATCTGCGCTTAATAATACTAGATTATTCATCAGCGCACCTGACAGCACTAGATCAACAAGCGCGCTCGAGTCTTCGCTATGCTGTCGACTCTCTCGCTTATACTGGTCATAACCTCCGGCATAGTAAACGCTTTGCCCTGTGCGAGATAATCGACCGCCCTTTGGCTTAAGGCGTGCCCCTCTAAAAGGTATGTAAATCGGCGCGCGCGAGTATTTTGCAAACTTATTGCCGTCTGCATCAATCCCTTTGCTTGTGCGTAGCTTAATCGCTGCGAGCGTGTTTAAGCCTAGCTTTGCAGAGTCGTTGGCAGTCCAAAGCGAGTTAGGAAGATTTAGGCGTATATTCGCGCGCATCCTAGTGCCTCATACCTCGAGCCGGTGTAAAAGTCTTGTCATATTCTGTCTTACTATAAGAGCGCCAACTGGCTCGCATGTCACGATAAGAGCCGCCCTGTTTTGCAATGTCTATCTCGTTGTCATCTATAACGCCATCGCCATCGAGATCGAGAGTTAATGATCTTAAAGCGACATCAAGCAGCTGCATACACCTCTCTCGCATTATGTTCGCTGTGTCGAGCTGATTAATCATCTCATAGACTCTTGCCGCTGTGCAGTATGCGTGTGCGTTTGCGAACGCATGAGCGTTAAAAATCTCATCTTCTGTGATGTCTGGCTCGTCTTTTAGGTGATCTCTAATGATCAAGACCAGCTCATCAAGTGCAGCTTTGATTTGTGGATTAAAGCTCGACTGCCTGCGAGGTATCATGTCAGCTAATTGAGGGAAGATGCCTACAAGGTCATCGTGCGACAAGCCTGTGTCAAATGGTCTAGGCGTGACCTTAAGCTGTCCTTTGTCAATGCGTCGCTCAGTGTTCTGCCCTCTGTCGATGGTATAGCTTACGGTGTAAGGATAATAACCAGTAACATCGGTAATGGCTGTCGGTATGTCTGCAGACCACATGCCGAAGACGAGCAGCGCGCTTGAGCTTAGATCGATCTCGCGAGGCAACGGCTCGGCGAGAATAGCAGTCGTGCCCACCATTCGTACGACACTGACAGCATAAATGCAGTCGCCTTCTGTGACTAGATAAGCTTTGATCTGGTCTGCCTGTAGCGCTGTCGCTTGGCTGTTTACAGTCAAGGTGCGTCTATCGTTGGCGATCGCTGTTACTGTAGCATCTGCTCTGCTTGCTGAAAGCGTCGCAGTCTCGCCACCGACAACAAGGCTAGGGCTTGCAGATAGAGGGCCGGGCGCTATCCACTCAAAGACCTGAGTTAATCCAGTAATCGTTTTAATCATCTTTTGCCCCCTTTGTTAGCGTCTGCGATGTCGCCTGCGTCTGCCTTGTCAAGCCCTGCCGCTTCTAAAAAGCTTTCAGTGATTGGCGACCAACTGTGCCTACAATTATAACCGCCGCCGGATGTTAGCACAGCTAAACCTTGCCCATTGTCTAAGCGCCGCATCTGTCGAGCGTCTACAACCTTATTAACTAAGGGTCTGCAAAAGTCGCGCGTTATCCCATCAATCGGGCCTGTATACAGATATAAGTCTAACTTGTATTTTTGCGCCGCGCTTGCTGTCACGCTTCTGCCGTATGAAGACAGCTGAGTGCGTGCGACTGTGAGCTGTCTACCTGTTGAGCTCTTAAGCGCCTGCTCTAACGATGTGATCGCAGAGCTTTGCGCTACGCCTACAGTCATGCTCTGTAGAGCTGATCTGACAGCCGCTAAAGAGTCAGGTAATATGACATCTTCAAAAACATTCTGCGCCGCTGCGATACCTACCGCTTCAACGTCTGGTATGTCTGATATTTCTGCGCCTGCTACTATTACTCTAATGGTTTCAAGCGCTGCTTCTGTGATCTTGCCTTGTGCATCAATGAAATCATCGACAGCCAAGCCAAGACCGCTGCGCACGATCAACTCCAAGAGCTGATCGCGTCTAAGGGTTAAAAGCTGCTCAGGCGATGTGAGCTCTACAGCAGCTTGAAACCCAAAGAGCATTTCGCGCTTTGCTCTCTTAAGAGCTCGGCGCATTTGAGCTTCTGCTGCCACTTCAACAGTAAGCTCGTTAATCTTAGCTCTGAGTATCTCTGTGATCGCTCCAGATGATGCACGCTCCTGCGCTCTGAGGTCGTCGATCGCCTTTAAATCAGCGTCTTCTCTCTCAGCGAGCAGGGTTGCATGAGGTCGACCACATGAGCAGAGCAAGCGACCTCTTAGAGGCAGTCTGTTAGGACAAAGCCAAGATCGCCGTCTACGACCTTGAAGAGGTGTGACTCATCTGCCCAGACGTTACGGCGAGTCAGATCGAGCTCGTCGTATTGACCAGCCTTCACATCTTCAAAGACCATGTTGGCAGCAGCAATCGGGCCCATGCGTACACCAGAGCGAGACTGCACAGCATCAGAGCCGCGCAGGATACCCATAAACAAGGTGTCGTCAGTCCAGATGTAGGACTCGTTAGAGGTTGCACCTGCTACCGCTGTATCTTGGCGAGCTTGCCCGACAAGAATATTAGGGATACCGAGGATATCGCGAAGAGTGTTAATCACTGCCTCATCTTGTAGAATGAGGTTTCCGCTCGCGACTCCTGATGTGCCTGACTGGAAGAACCCTCTAAGCTCGGGCGAGCGCGCCAGAGATCTAAAGAGGCTACGACCTAAGATAAGGCTGTCAGGTGTAATGCCGTGTGCGTTCTCGAAGACTGTATCCTTGAGCTCATGCAGATATGTGAGAGGTGTTGAGCCTGCTGCGTCAAACTTAGCACCAAACTGTGCGGTACTTGTCGCAGTGTTGAAGTTAGCACCATCAAATAGCACGTCTGCAGCTCGCTTCTCTTTTGCGAGCTTCATTACTCGGCTAACCTTTTTGACAAGGCGAGCCTCCTCAGAGCCAGGATACTGCGAGTCTGCAATGTCTTCCATTGCGATAGAATCTTGAGCACCGTAATTCTTACAGAAGTAAGTTGTATTGGTACGATCAAAGCCACCGATACGCACACGGCTCGCGCCTGCTGCACGCTCAAGATCGAGCCCTGCGCCTGCGCCCATGAAGTTGCGACTTGTCTCGATCAAGAGTGTGCCTGATCGCTGTGGTACTCGTACATTTTCGCAGACTTTATCTGCAATCAGTTGAGCGTCGCTTGGCACAGCCTCTGCAACGAGGTTGCTTAAAATCTCATCTACTGGGTGTATATTGCGATATGAACTAGCCATTTAGATCACCTCCTTTAAGCGAGTGGAGCAAGCCCACGGTTGAAACAGACAAGTATCTGCTCATTTGCCGAGGCGCTAAGTTGGTTAATGTTTGGCACTGTAAAGCCGATTGGATAATGAGTAGACGAAGCAGCCTGAACAGCTCCGGCAGTTGTTACGCTTAACACAGTGTCAGAGGTGAGAGTAAGCGAGCCGCCTGCAATCACGCGAGTTAATCCTGAAATAACAACGTCAACGGCATCGCCTGCGCTGCCTGCTCGCTGTGCTACTCCAATGATAGTGTTTGCTGTTGGATCGGTTGCGACTGCGATCTTGCCAGCGCTATCGATAGCAACCAGCGCGAACTCTGTCACAGCAGATGCGCAGATAAAAGTGTTGATGATCTGATTCATGCTGATCACTCCTTTAGTTAAAGACGCTGTTATAAGCGTCTGGGTTTGTCTCACGATAAATGCTCAACGCCTCAGAGAAGCTAATGCTTTTCTCAGTGGCGAGCGCCTTGACTTGCTCGGCGAGGGTGGCTTTGTTGAGCTCCTCACCGCTTGCCCCGTGCCCGATCTCGGTAAGAGGTACAGCGCTAGCAGGTGAGCGCTCGCTGAACATCTGCCAAAACTCAGGCATTTGCTCGCGCACGTCCCAAGCCTTCGCAGCTGCGTCTTGCTCTGCAGGTGACACCTTGCCCTCGCGTAGCAAGCTCGATACAGCCTCACGGCGCATTACATCGCGCTTCTCTGCTTCGATAACCTCAAGGCGCTCTGAGAGCTTGCTGTTTTGAGCACGCAACTGCATGACCTCATTTAGCAGATTAGGTGTAGACTCGCTCAACTGTGTCGCCTCGCTCATCTTGTTTTTCTTGTCGTCGTCATAGCTTGAGCCCATAGACTCTTGCTCTGCCTTTTTATCCTCTTCGGCTGGCTTCTCTGCCTTCTCTTCGGCTTCGAGCTCGCCTGCAAGTGAGGCTTCTGCCTCGTCTTTCATGTCCTTAATCTTTTGCTCAAGCTCTTTGACCATCGCATCCTTAGCAGCGAGGGCGCTCCGGAGCTCATCAACTGACATAGACCCTAGATCCATGATCGTCTCCTTTTCTGTGAGTGTTACCCTGCTAATCTTATCATGCGATTGCGCAGGTCGGGGTGTAAGAGTGATCGCGAGCAGTTGAGCATCGCCAACCTTTTCGCCACCGGCTCGATCAAATATCTCGCCATGCAAGTATTCAGGCGACGACCAAAGCACGCCGCCTGCATCTTCAACGACTTTTAAACCGCGCTCGTTATAAGCTGGCACAGCATACAAGCCGTCTTCTCTCAAGTCGAGATCTACTATCATACCGAGTGCGTTGCCTGATTCAGGTGGTGCAGGCGTGCCGCCGTTAAATGGCGAGGTCGCATGCTGCCAGTCTATAATCACAGGGTCGCTTGATCTGCGCTCATAATAGACTCGCACCATTTCCTCAAGCAGCTCATCAGACACAGCAGCGCCAACTGCCTCGCCATTCATGCGCGAGCTCACCTGACCTAGCGCTAGAGTTTTGAATGGCTTGCCGACGGTTAGACCCTCTGGCACTTCGTACGCTGGTCGCTCACTGAGCTGCACTGCCTCGCCGTATGCTCTAAGCGCTGTCTTTTTGTCTGCTGCGTTCATTTGATCAACTACCTTTCGCGACCAAGTATAACCGGCATCGCCACCCCAACCATCCCAAGCCTGACGACCTTTGCCATAGTCTGCCCAAGTGCTGCCTTTTTTGTCGATCTCATGTCGAGTAAAATATGCGAGCATGCGTCTGACGGTTTCAGGCGATAACTTAACACCATTAATCAGATCGCGCGCGCGCGCAATGCCTACAGGTGTCATGCCTCGTTGACTCTGAGGTTTCTGCGCTCGTCTCCTCAGAGATCTTTCGGCTGCCTTGCGAGCACCCTGCGGAGGTGTAAAGTCTATATGATCATACTTTTTAGGTGTAAGCAGAGCTGCCTCGCCTTTGGCTTCTGTCTTTTGAGGGTGTCCACTTGGCAACAGATCGAGGTCGCCTGTATAGGCTTCTTTGCGCTCGCCTGTACCAACGAGCTTTAAAAAAGCTTTGACTCTTCCATAGCTCCACTGGTTGCGAGTCAGGCCGGGCCTGTGTGATGTCGAGAACGCACCAGCGCCTCGGCGAAAGACTGCCTTGACTGCGCCAATATCAACCTTTTTAGATTTTGATTTATAGCGATCATTGTGCTTGTCGATCATGTTACGCAGCGCGCGCTCGACTGCCTCGCTTATCTCTATGCTCCCTCGTTTGCCAGATGCCGAGCCCTTTGGGTTCTTGTCGCTGCCCTTGATTTGGTCGCGCTTGGGTGCAGGTGTCTGAGCTTTAGTGCGCGCCATCGCGTCGCCTCCTCTGTGCCGCTTCTGCTAGCGCAGCGATGCCACTACTTGCGCTTACTGTTCTCTCGATGGCTGATCGTTGTGCCTCCTCTGGTAGGTCGCCAGCTCCGAGTCGTTCCCTTATAGCTCGCTCGAGCTCGTCGTCTGGTGTCAGTAGACCTGATGTAACAAGTTGTGGAAGCATTGCGAGGCTGTCTGCGAGGTCGTCTGTGTCGAGCCCTGTGTGTGTTAATCTTGGCAGCTTGCTTGGATCGACCGGCCCGTAATTCCATCGGATCAACCTTCCTATCGTACCAGCTCCTCTTCGGTCTACACCTGAAACAGCAGAGGCGACGATGTCGCAAAGATTGATCGCCGCTCGTCTAAATACAGTGAGATGTACTTCACCAACTGAGCGCGAGCCTGTGGCAGATATGCCAAGGTTAGCGAACTGAGTTAGGAAAGCTTGAGAGATCTGATTGTCACACTCTTTGATAATTTCGAGAGGCCCTTGTGCGTATAGGTTTGGGGCGCTCGCATATTGATCGAAGCTGACAACAGGATTATCGATCAAATAGCTCTGCTCTGCACTTAGGAAAGCTTGGGCTTGTGCTTCTGCATCGTCGATCATGGCATTAATATCAGAGTCAGTTAAGCCTTGCATCTCTGCCACAGATCTATCGACTTTGACCCTAGGTGTAGGCGTTGCCCAACGATCAGCACCGACACACATTAGATTCGCGATGCGCTGTTTAGTGCGCCACCACCACCACACAGGGCGCAGCATGCCACAGCCCTCGAAGTTAGAGCCGGTTCTGTTGAGTGTGAGCATAAGCAGCTTGTTTGAAGGTATAGGCTCAGGAGTCTTGCCGACTCCTACAACCATCTGCATCACACCATCGAGCTTTTGATTGTCGCGCGACAGCCACCGCAGATGCGCCGAGGGCTCACGATCTGCATACAGATCGAGCCACACCTTGACCTTGCCATTTTCATCAGGCCCGACTTTATAGATCTCTTCTGCATAGCGATAACCGAGCGGCACAAACTCAAGTAAGTAGCTTAGTTGATCTTCCCAGCTCGCAGACATCTGCCCTGCATAGCCATCGAGCCCGAAGCACTCATTTGCATAGCGTGCATACTCTTCGCACAGAGGGTCGCCCTCATCACCTGCCTGAAAGCGCCAAGTCGCACTAAGCAGGGTCTGTCTGAGCATGTGCCATGATCGACGCACAACAGGGTCTGTGCGCAGCATGTCCTCGGCTTCTCTTACCCAATTCAAGCCGGTCACATGAGCATTACGCTCATAACCTGTGATCATGCCGCCAGAGAGCTGCGTGCCGCTTATGCCTCTAGTTTTAAACCGAGGGTGAAGCGCGCGCATGTGGCGAGGTGTCTCGTCTGTTGATGCTTCATAATCAAGCTTACGCATTAAAGCCTCGTCTCTCTATATCATAGCTAGTGTTGTGATATAGCTGCGATTTGTCAAGTCTTGCGTGACTAGGTTGCTAGCCACCCAAATAAGGGCAACGTCTCAGACTCAGCCTCTTTAGACTCAGGTTGATACTCAGTCAACTCAATCCCATCACCGCCCCAGTGCTTAATCCTCCTCTGTGCGATCTCAAAGTATTCAAGCTCGCGCTCGATACCGATAAAGCCAAAGCCCTCAAGAGCACAAGCGCAACCTGTCGAGCCTGAGCCCATGAATGGATCTAAGACGATACCACCTTTAGGCGTGATGAGGCGTGCAAGGTATCTCATCAAGTCAATAGGTTTGACTGTCGGGTGATGGTTCGCCCTCATTGGATGATTTGCAGGTCTATCAGGTCGCGTCTCTTCTCCGCTCATTGCACCTGCCTTCCTTAGTGGCATATCTCCAAGCCCTGCCTCTCGCTCGCTCTTTGAGGGTTTGGCACAATAAAAGAAGCGGCTCACATCGGCTTTTTGTTGCTCTAGTTGCTCTGAGGCTTGCTTGTCTAAGATAACGTTCGTTGGAAAACGCCCCCCTTTATTGGGTATGTATCTAGTAGGCGGAACATTAAAATTAATACCACCACCGCCCGTGTTGGCAGCTTTAAGCCTAGCGCCATTAAATCGACAAGCATCTATATTGATCCCACCAACACCAAAATAATTCACATTGCTTGCCACCGTACCGCTTAGAGATTTACGTACTAAGAGCGCTGGCTCATAGGCAGGTTTAAGAGCTGTGCCCCAACCGTACCACCGTTCATCCTGCGTTGCTTTTCCTATGTTGTGAGACTTAGGAAAACCCTCTCCATAAATCCACTGCACTACATCACGCATCTCAAAACCTGCAAGCCTCAAGCTCATTCCCATCAGATCTTGGGTGCGTGACCCTGCAAAGATGAGCGCGTGACCGCCCGGTTTTAACACCCTCAACACTTCGCGCCACAGCTCAGGTGGTGGCACCCACGCATCCCAAGCTTTACCCATAAAGCCCGCCCCCTTTGGCTTCCATGTTTCACCTTTAGCCCACGCCGTTAAACACTGCATGACTTCAGCAGGTGAGCACTTACCCAGCCCATAAGGTGGATCACTTACAACTGAGTCAATAGAATTATCAGCGAGGTCTTTGAGTGCCTCAAAACAATCAGCGTTAATTAATCTCACGTTGTTCCATTCGTCTTTAAATAGGAAGTGACTTCCTATTTGTCTTCGTACTTGCTGAGCTCCCTCGTGAGATACCAGAGCGCCTTCTGTAGGTCTTCGCGTGCGTTGTCTTTATATCCAGCGCGCGCCACATACTTGATCACGTTGCCAAGGCAGAAGCCCAAGCCCCAAGCCTCGATCGCGTCTATAACTTCGATGCCACTTTGCGAGTGATAATGCTGGGGGTGATCAACAGAAGAGCTCACATGCTCTTCGGCTGTCAGATCAACTCTGTCGAGCGCAGGGTACTCGCTAGACATCGCGACCTCGCAGGAGCGTCTCAACCTTGCCCTCGAGCTTCATTATCTCATCATGTAAATCGTCTATGCGCTCGACTATCTGTTTTTGTTCCTCTGCCTCAAGCTCAAAGCGTCTGCTCGTAAACTTGTAAAGCATGTACATCAAGCCAACTGTAACAACTGCGACAAGGTTGTTAGGGTCAAGCACCTTTTCAATCAGCGAGGGTGGTAATGCAGGGTCAGCCATTAGAAGCTCCTAGATGATGTGTGTATGCCTGCTCGCTTGTTGCGATTCGGCTTGCGTCTAGCATAAGATGCTTTGCTGATAGCGTCTGCCCAATAATGGAAAATGGCATCATATCGCAACGCATCAAGAGGATCTTCGCGACCGTCTTTTTTAGGTTGCTCTTTGTTATCCCAAGCATAAGACATGAGCGCCTTGCGCAGGCTGTTGCCTGTTGCGCGCTCGCCTTTGCGCCACACCTCGCGTGTGATTAGGTAGCGCGACTGATTAAAAGCACGCTTGAGCTTTTGCACTCCATTCAAAATATCGGTGCGCACTGGGTCTGTTGTATGACGCAAGGGCATGCCTATGCCACCCTGCCCGACACTCTTGGCGATCTCTCTAAAAGCGCTGCGCCCTGTTTGATCATTGCGAGCCTTGCCTGCCTTGTCTGCGCATCCAGTGTCGAGCCATATTCGAGCGCTCGGTGCGTTGGCTTTATCACTTCGAGGCCAGGCAACTCGCAAGATCATCTCGCTCAACTGTGAGATTGTTACCTCTTGAGGGTTTATTTCATGCACGATCACTGAAGCCTCGCGCGCCTCATCATACACGATGATAAGTACCGAAGGTTTACGAAATCCCCAATCGATGGCGATCCTGCCAGTCATCTCAGGCTTATACACAAAGTCGTCTATAACGTGCCGCTCGCTGTCAAACTCTTGATACACCAAGCCGCTTGGAGGCTTGGGCTTGTTGAGTACCATCGCCTCGCGCTCGTCAGGTGGTAGCAGCTTTGTTGCCTCAAACCATTCGTCGGAGAGGTTGCTTTGATTCACATAGCTTGTAAACAGGAGCGGCGAGCATCCTGCATCTTCTGCCATTTGACACCACCAAGCATCTGCAACCGGCAAACCGACAAGAATTAAAGTCGGTGAAGGCCCAGAGCGCAAACGACCGAGCGCTTTATTTGCAACCTCTGCGCCGAGGGTCTGGCATTCATCAATAAGAGCGACACCCGATGTCACGTTTATACCCTCGAGAGGATTATGGCTGCTGTCTCTAGTGTTCGGTCGAAAGTATGAGCGACACAGTACCGAGCTGCCTGTGTGCTGATCAGTCCACTGCCTTAAGGTGTGATTATAAACCCACCCTCGAGGCGCTAGCCATTTCTCAATCTCGGGCATGAGTACAGAGTTATATCGAGCGTTGGTGTCTGTCACTAGCAGGCTTGTTGTGTTTGGTCTGATCTTAGACAGAAACCACATTGCAAAGATCAGCGAGCTCGTCTTGCCAGAGCCCCAACCACATCGAGCTGCTATAATTCGGTCGGCTCTGCGTATGCCTGCGATCACCTCGCGCTGTAAGTCATTTAATGCAAACTCACTCACGATCAACCTCGATCAAGTAAGCGAGCAACGCTTGCTCGTCTATTGCCAAACGATGCGCACGCTTGCCCTTTTTGTAGCCAATCACTACACCTGCATCTATGAAGTTAAGCACATAATGCTTTAGCGCATATTCTGAGCAATCTTCAGAGCTAAACTCGCGCAGATATGTGCGCAGAGGCATGCTCTCTTCGGGCCACTGAATTATCGCTAAAAGCGCTCGCTTGGCTTTCTGCTTGAGCTTGCTGTGCGCCACGAGCTCCTCAAGCTCTGTCGTGTCTCGATTGGGTAAAGGCAGTCGAGGCAGTGAAGCAAGTGACCAAAAATCAACAGGGTCTACACAGCTACAGATCGCCCGATCAAACATATCAAGGCTAGGAAAGCTCGCGCGCGACATAGGGCTATCTCTGCCAACGTCTCTGCCCCATATCATCACTACCTCAAACTCTGTGCGATAGTTGATGGCGGCAGCCTGAAACGGCACGCGATACAAGCCGAGGATGACGACCCAGAGAGCGTCGTGCTCATAAGCTAACCTTTGCAGTTGATGCAGCTTAGAGCCCATATGATCTAACACGCTTTCGAGGATCTCGCCCGACTGGCGCTGCTCGCCATATTTTACATGCCTCGTCTTTACCTCGATAGCAGCAACACTCGCACCCGATCGCCGAGCTAAGACCAGATCGCAATACTCAGCAGGATCGGGCCACGCCGGTCTACCGAGCTCAAGTGGCTGTTTAGTTATGCGATAGTTAGCAAAGTCGGCGCTTTCGATCACAGACTGCACCAAGCCTTGGAAGCGATTGTGAATACGCACGACAGCTGCGCGCATTTGTTCCGGTGTCCAAGTCTCATGCAGATGAGGTCTATTGATTTTTAGTTTCGCTTGTGCCATTTTGCGCCTGCTGCTTTGGCTTGGGCTCAGGCTTCGTCGTCTGAGTCCGAGCCAGCTCTTTCATTTACGAGGTGGTTGGTCTGCTCGAGCATGGCGAGCACCTCTGGCACGCCGTTCTCTACTTTTGAGCTTACCTGCAGCTCTTGCTTGTCTCCATAGATGTCGGGTCGGCGCTTAGAGAGTAACCAGCGATACGTCTGCGCATCGTCTTTGCGAGCAGCTACGCTCAAGAGCGACTTAAGCAAGTGACCCTCGGCTGCGTGCTTTGCATCTTGGAGCTCGTCGGCAAACTGCTCATGCGCCTCGATCCAGTCATAGATCGTGCGGCGAGGTATATTAGCGCCAACGCTTGCCGCTTCGATGCTATGACCTTCGGCGAGCAGAGACAACAGGAGCTCGACCTTCTGTTTGTTTTTTTTAGCATATGGCCCGTGTTTAGGTTCGCGCGCGCTTGTGCGATTTGTGCGCCCTTGCTCTCTCGCTGCCATAGCTTTTAAGCGTTCATTCTTGGTCATAAGTCTCTCGCAAATTGCCTCATACGCCTGAGCGCTCCTGTGAGCGTGTGTAGATTGTAGCCTGTGAGCTCCGACATATGGCGCATGTTAATGCTTTTATCTAGGTGAGTAAGCACAGCTTGCTCACTCGGCAGAATAAACCAAAGCTTGAGCAAGCTCATGACTTTCTCGCGATCGATCGCCTGCTCGATATGCACTGGGTCTGCTCTGTCGTCTTTGAGGTAAGCATAGTCCTCGCCTTCGTGCGAAAATATGCCGACTTGCATGCGCCTATTGTCTCTAATGTGATTCAATGCTCGACGCTTAACAGTTGTTTTAATCGCTACATCAAAGTCTTTATCGACATCTATTAACAAGCAGCCCTTCTCTAGCATGTAAATACAAGACTCGCTATAAACATCTTCTGCATCTGCAAGACTTAGCCTAAAATCCTTTAGCAGTATGTGCATCATGAGCCCTCTTAGATGTACGAGGCGCTCGCCAACCTTCTCAGCTCGCTGCTGGTGCGTCATGACCAGCTCTCGCCACCCGACCAGCTGACAGCCGGGCCTTGGTTGCCAATCTCGTTTCGCTTCTGCTTTGAGCCGCAAAACTCCCAAGAATCAACAGAGATCTCGACCTCTTGCTTACTCAAGCCCTCGCGCTCATATGTCTTATACTTAATTGAGCCTGTGACTGCGATGTGCGAGCCCTTGTCTACATGGGTCAGGATATTCTGAGCAGCCTTACCAAAGGCTACACAGCGCAACCAGATCGTTGTTTTTTCGCCGCCCTTCTGCCACTGTTTGACAGCGAGAGAGAAAGCAGCCACTTGAGATTCTGCGCCGCGCGCTTCGGGCTTTTGCCCGACATGACCGATAAGCCAGATTTTATTCATAATACTTGTTACCTTGAAGGGATGGCGCAGCGCCCTAGAAGAGCGCTGCACCTTTATCAATACATACAAACCACAGCATCACATCAACCGTGATAAGAGAACAATAGATGAAAAGTAACGAGATTACAATAGGCAGAGGCTCGGTGCAGCTGGTCGATGGCATGGGTTCACCTTTGAGCGTTGTTAATAGTGCCAGAGTGTCAATGGGCAAGCACACGCTCGAGATGACCGATAAAGACTGGCGCTTAGTTAATTACTTATGGACGCATAAGCACACGTCACCGTTTAGGCATGTGCAATTCACCTTCCATATTAAAGCGCCGATCTTTGTTCTCAGGCAGTGGATGAAGCACCAAATCGGCTGCGCATGGAACGAAATTAGCGGCAGATATGTGCAATTCGATTGCGAGTTTTGGCAGTCAAACGGCTGGCGAGAGCAGAGTGAGAGCATAAAGCAAGGCTCTGGTGGTCGTTTAGATGACGAGAAAGCGCTGCGCTCTGAGATGATCTACATACGAGCGATTGATCATGCACACAGAGCATATGAAGAGCTGCTGAGTCTAGGTGTATGCAAAGAGCAAGCGCGCACCGTGTTGCCGGTTTCGCTGCTTTCTGAATGTTACTGGTCGTGCTCGCTCCATGCGCTGATACATTTTTTAAAGCTGCGACTTGATAGCCATGCGCAAGCAGAGATCAGAGAATATGCAGAGGCAGTGCGCGCATGTGTTGAAGAGGTCGAAGACATGCCGAGACTTTTGGAGATTGTGCTTTAATCCCAACCATCGGCAACAGCCTCGCGACGATCGCGCCCTATCATCTCAACAGGCTTGCCAAACATCTGCCCGAGCCTCGAGCGCGCTGCGCTGTTATTGTCTAAGAGCTGCTTGAGCACTTGGCGAGGGTGTAAATTAGTTGTTGCGACTACTGACAGCGCTTTAGATGACCATCTGTCATGTATCGCGCTTATCATCTCTAGCGTCTGCGCTTTGCTCCATTGTGTCCAGTTGCCGCCGCCACCCATGCCGCCGATCTCATCAAAGCAAAGAAGGTCAATACCTTCGAGCATCTCATGCAGTTGCAATCGTCTCTCTTGATTGAAGCTCGCTTTTAAGTCCATTAAGTGACCCTCATGAGTTATGTACAGCGCCCTCTTACCTGCGAACACTGCATGTTTAGCTAGGATATGAAGCATGGAGCTCTTACCGTTGCCGGGCCTGCCGTACATAAGAACAGAGGGCTTATCAACAGGATCTGTGCGCCCGTGTATCCAATCAAGCACAGCGCCGACTCGCTCGCGCTGGTTGTCTGTATCCCATTCATACTTGCTAAGAGTGTGCTGATGAGCTGTGTACGGCAAGCGCGCGCGCTCTAGGTTTTTTAATTTACGTCGCAGAGGATGGCAGACGTTGCAGCGCTTTGCTGTCTGTGCTGTTTCATTGTCGCGCTCGGTAAAAGTCCACCCTTCATTACAGCCGCCGCAATAGGGCAGTGGAGTGCTCGAGAGCATGCCTGATGAGCTCTGCCACTCAGACTCTGGGAAGGTTTCAGCATCGATGCTCTGATAGTCTACCATTCATCATTGCCTTTGCTGTTGATGATGTTAAGCCATGCCTGATCTGCTGCGAGTATCTCTGCTTGTCGCTCAGGTGTCACAGTGTAGCTCGTTGGCTTTTGAGGAGGCGCTTTAGGTGTCTTGATCGCTGGCATATGACCGGCTGCTTGAAGACCGACCCAATCGATCGCAGATCGAGGTGCTATTCTCTCATGTTTCATTTTAGTATAGAGCTTGTCACCGTCTGAGTGATTCCAGAGCGCTCGTCTTATATCCTGTCGCTCATGATGATTAATCTCCCAAATTATTTTACGCTTGTAATCAAGCTCGTCGTAGATGTCTGAGACGTACCACAGACCATCGCGCAGCTCTTCTGTGATCTCAGGCTTGGGGTCATCCATGATGCTATCCCAAAGGTCTGCCCTCTGCTGCTCTTCATTGCTCGGCTCGCGATCCTCGCGCGCGCTTTCTAGCTCCGGCTCTGCCTTTTCTCTATTGTTGTTATATTGTTTATTATTGATATTATATTGATCTATATTGTTATTGGGTGACTTTCTGTCACCACCCTCGTGCCAATCTGTCACCACCCCTAGTGACTTTCTGTCACCACCCTCGTGCCAATCTGTCACCACCCCTAGTGACTTTCTGTCACCACCCTTTGCTTTACTGTGGTGACTTTCTGTCACCATGGGTGGTGACTTTCTGTCACCTAGCAGAGAGACGCAGACCCTGATAGATGCCTTATGATGTAGGCCATTGTCTCGCCTCTTAATAGATCGCTCAATATAGCCGAGATCATCGAGCGCCTTTAAGCTTCTCTTTATATTGCGAGTGCTCTGTTTAGTGCCTTGTTCAATATCATTTGTGCTGACTGAGCCTGTCCAGTCCTGCCAGTCTACTCGAGTTAGTATATAAAGCATGATCAGCTTTTGAGCCGCTGTGAGTTCTTCGACTGCCATAATCGCGAGTCGAGCTTCCATCTCTTTCATAGTTGTCTCCTGTCGATGGTGATGCCTCATATATAAAGCCTGCATTGCGCTCATGTCAACCTGACTTTTAAAATTGTGCAATATATTGTTGACACAAGGCACAAGGTCTGTTTAAAAGACTACATCACCAAGTAACAGGAGGCCCTTATGGCATTCAGACAGCAACTCGCCGCCGATCTCGCAGCCGAGCGTTATAACTTCAAACACCTTGCGCAAGAGGCTCAGATCAATCGGAGCTACTTAAGCCGCATTATGACTGGGCAAGTCTGCCCATCTGTCCACCTCGCGACCTCGCTCGCCATTGCATCAAATCGTCTTACTGGTCTCGACACATACACACCAGATCAGTTTCTTACTATTGAAAGGCTAAACTAATGAGCGCTTACATTGACCCCTTAACAATCATGATCGCGATCACTGCGATCTGTTTACTCTATGCAGCTTATGACGGCATTAGAGCTCTTACACCAAAGCAAGACGACGAGCCGAGCCCTCGAAAATCTTGGCTTAACCGTCATCTGTCAAGAGATGAGGTTGCTTATCTGCTAAAGCACATCGCCGTCTATGATGCAGTCTCGCCGATTAGTCCAACTGACTATCACAACGGCACGAAATACGAGCTTGAGAAGCACATCACATCTGACCTCGGGCGCACGTTTAAGATCAGCCAAGCAGACTGGTTCAACGTTGCGAGGGCCTGGTACGTCACGCGAGGACAGCCACAGGGCGATCGTGTTGAGCGCTTGCGCTTACGTCTCGAGCTAAACATCTAAAACACAATCATACATACATACACACCACAGGATATAACCATGACTATTTACACACCCACTTCACTCGATCACGCAAAAGAAATCGCAACGCTCATCAGCGACCGCCCACAAGACTGCCTCAGACTACATGCAGCATTCGGCGCGCATTTTGGCGGCGATATGGCGATTACTCAAAACAACGCTTTCATGCTGAAGGGACAGCCCTCGCTACGCGCAGACGCAATGGCAGGAATCGTCAGGCGATCTGGTCTGTGTCGTTACATGGTGATCAGCTCTTGGGATCAAGAGCACTGCACCTACACCTGCGCTCGCACTGATGAGCCTGAGAACATCGTGCATACTTTCACATTTACAATCGAAATGGCGAGGGCGCAAGGGTTGACCAACAATCGCAACTGGAGGCAGATGCC
>Ga0208644_1000921_pt1 | contig 25861 bp, 39 predicted proteins | sample VirMetDEL_Nov_18_FD_184517 | JGI IMG/M metagenome (GOLD analysis project Ga0208644, IMG submission 184517) | Aqueous microbial communities from the Delaware River and Bay under freshwater to marine salinity gradient to study organic matter... | ecosystem: Environmental > Aquatic > Marine >...
CTCTAGATATTACAGCTATTTGCGCCGCTCCAGCTACAGCCGCCGCCGCCGCGGAAGCATAACGCGAGAAAGGAGCTACGCTATCTTTTGCGAGAGCGTCTACTATCGCTTGAGCCGTTCCGATTACAGCCGTAGAGATTCCGAGCGCTTTACGGATAGCAAAAGAGCGGCGAGCTCGCTTCTCTTCTCCAGACGTAAAAAGCGTATTTAAGCTATTAACGATATCTAACGTCTTCGTCGTAAAAGCTCCTACTTGCTTTACGCGCTCGTTCATTATATCCGCGTAGCCTTGCGCCGCGTTAAGGTTCATCCTCTGACGTTCCGTAAGTCCGTCGCTCTCTTGCTTATTTAGATTCTCTTGTATCCTTGCTCCTCCTTGTACTAGCGTACGCTCTTTCTCGTCCGCTTGTTCTTGATACTTTGGAGTAAGGCGCTCTATAGCTTCGAATTCTTCTTGACGTAGACGGATCGCTTCCGATACTAGCCCGTTAAGCTTGTTTTGTAGTGTAGTCTGGAGCTCTAACGATTCCGCCCGGAGATTATAAACTTCGGCTTCTAATTCCGCTTCCGCTTGTAGATCTTCCGCCGTGGATTCGCTTAGGGCGTTTTGTTCCCTTCGGATACGTAAAGCCTCCTCCGCCTCCGCTCTTCTCCGCTCGAATAATTCCCTCTCTATACGTCCGGCTTCCTCCGCCGCGTTAATTCGTTCCTCTACGCTTTTCGTAGTATCCTCCGCTATTAGATTTAATTGTTTAATCTCGCTTCTTTGCTTCGCTGTAAGTACGAGCGTTTCTCTTTGGGAATCTATTAGAGCTTGTTGCGCCGCTTCCAGCTCCGCCGCTTTTTTAGCCGCTTCGCTCATCTCTTCAGCTACTTCGCTAAAAGCTCCGGCTATATCTTTTCCTACTTCTATAAGATTTCCTACGTCCGTAACGTCCATAATAAAAGTCTCCGCGGCTTGCGAAGCGTCTTCTATAGCTCCGGAAAAGTCTCCGCTAAATACTTTTTTAATAGACGATCCGAGTAGTCCGAACGTTTTTAATAATCCGTCTATCTTCTTCTGTACGTACGTCTCAATACTATTTCCGAAGTCTATAAAAACTTGTTTCGGATTCGTGAAAGCGTTTAATATTTTCTCTCCTAGACTACTTACTAGATCTACGACTACGCTAAAAGAAGCCTTAAGTCCAGCCATAGCGCGAGACAAAAATTCCGCGCCGCGCTTCGTTTGTGTGAAGTAGGTTACTAGAGATCCGAGAGCTATTACGAGCGCTCCTATTCCCGTTCCGAGAATTGCAACTTTCGTAAGATTCAATCCCTTGATAAAAGTTTGAACTCCTTTCGCCGTCTGGACGAAAGAAGAAGCAAGTCCTCCGGTTACTTTATCGAGCGCTCCTACGGCTTTTTGTCCCGAAGTAGAGAGATTCTTAATCGCATCGTCCGCCGCTTCGAGACTCTTATTTAAGTTTCCCGTATCCGCTTCGAGCTCTAGTACTATTTTCTCTTTTGCCATATTAGATAGATAACGAAAGCCCAAGTAGACGTAATAACGAAAGCAAGAAGAGCATCTAGAGCTTTAAGCTTCCATCCGCGGAGCTTCCTTTTCTTCGGCATAACGTCGATAGCATCGAGGATATAACGGAAATCGCGAATATCTTTTACTCTGAACTTCATTCGATAATAACGGGCATGGTACAATATCTACTATCGAAATCGTATACGTATCCGTAACGCTCGCAACAAGCCCGGCTAGCGCTTGTCGGAGTGAATTGTACGATCCCTCCTTTTCCCGTCGTAGGTAGTTGAGCGCAATCCTCGATATCTCCGAGAATCTTTAAGAGCTTTACTTTCGTTATTCCTTCGCTCGTCGCGTCGTAACTCTGTATCTCTAGGATTCTCCAGTAAGTAGAGAAGAGATAGATTCTATCGCTCCATTCGAAAGACTGGATATCGACGGGAGTAAGGTAAAAGAAGCCTTCGAAAATACGCGCATCCGGAGAATAGAGCTCGTTAGCAAACTTCCTCCAGTAGTAGTAATAGAGACTATTAAGAGGAGTAGCTATAATCTCGCGTAAAGGGCGCGGATGCCCATAAAATAAACTCTTATCCGCTACGTCCGTCGCGAAATCGTCCGATTCGCTAAAGAGAGGATATTTAATAAACGCGCTAACTCCGCTATCGTCCGTAGTATTAATATTTATCGTAGTCTCTCCATTCCAATATGCTAACATGGGACGCGGATTCGCGATAGGATTTCCCTCCTTCGTAAGACGAAGTACTGGAAATTCTGTATCTGGAATGTTCGTAACGAGAAAAGGAGCGAAAGGAGACTTTATCTCCATCGTTCCCGCGGCGAAATCCGAAGAAGGATCTACTATACGCTTCCTTCCGTGAACTTCTCCCGTTATATTTTGCGCGAGCTCGTTAGCGTAGTCTTCGCTTCCTTCATGCGTAAAGACGTATTCTCGTTTCTGGAGATCCGTAGTAGGGAGTACGGAGTAATCCTTATCCGTATCTAGTTTATTCGTCCAGTCTTTTACAGCTCCGCCGCTCATATAGTCCGAGAAAGGCTCTACGTAATAATGTGTCGAAACGTTTTTGTCCTGAATAAAGACGAGATTAAAACTCTTTTGTAGTCCCGCTACGAAATCTATCTTTTTAAGATCGGGAAAGTTGCTCGAAAGCTGTACGGGAATTCCTGTGTCTTCTTGGAAGTTATAGAGTACGACGCTAGTAGAAGCGTACGCGAGTCCATTAGCGTAAAGTATTGTCCCGCTATTCGCCGTAACTTCGAACGTTACAGCTTCTCCAGCTACAAAAGGAAGCGTAATAGCGCTAAAGTTATCTCCGGATAGAGAGTTAAAGATAGTCGTACTTCCCGTCGTACTCCCTACGATATTAAACGTAGCCGCGGCGCTGGAGTTCATCCGTACAAGGAAAGTAAAAGTCCCCGATATAGTCGGAGTCCATTTATAAGTACTAGCGTTATAATCGTTCGCGTTATCGTAGAAAACTCCAGTATCCGCAAAAGGCGCTAGAATCGTTCCAGTAGAGGAAAAAGTATAATCCGAAGAGAGACCTATTCCGAAGCATTTACTAGATACGGCGTAAGTACGTACTATCGCCTCCGAGCTTAAGCACATTAGATAAACTTCCTCGCCCGTAGTATCGAAAAAGTCAGAATCGAAAGTAAGTCCCGCCTCGCTCATAATTAACGAGAAGACGAATTTAATAGACGCGAACGGAGTTACTTCCGAATGCTTCAGGACGGCGGAAGAAGGAGAGACGGGAAAGGTAGTAGAGCTCCAATTAAAGCCCCTATCGACTAGCCCGAAGCGGATAGCTCCAGAGTACAGAGTTCCAGAGTTTCCGGAAACGATGTTAGCGTAATTGAGGCTAAAGTTATAAGCCGCCGTTGAGATTTCGGAAAGCTTCTCGTCTCCGATACTACGCGAAAGCGAAGCCGCATCTCCGAAAAAGGCTAGCTCGATATCTACGTACTTTCCTTTCGTTACGTACCATTGTTTGACCTGAAGATATCCCTCTACTAGCGTTACGCCTTCGCGCTGAAAACGAGCGGGAAGCTTCCGCTTATAGTCGTATGAGGAGATAAGAGTAAGATCGAATATCCCGAAGATATCCGCGTTATGCGGAGTAAGAGGAACTCGAAACGTTTGGGAGTACGTAGCCGCTGGAGCGTTGATCTCTTGTATCTCCGTAAAGCGGAAATTTAGGTTTATCGGCTGGAAAGAGTAAAGCTCTACTTCGCTCCATCCGTTTACGTCAACGAATAAAATTAGCATCGTAGAGATTGAGCGAGTTTAACGGAGAACGAGACTTGAAAGATTCTAGCGGATTCTTTCGTTATCTCTAGCGAGCTCTCTTCCGGGAGTACTGGAAGCCATGTATCCAAACGGAGATAAGCTTTCTTTGCCATGAATAGCGCTCGTAGTACTTGCATCTCTTCTTCGTTAAAGATTCCGCGTAACGTAAACTTTTGAGAGGCTTCCTTATAAAAGTATTTCTCTTCGGACGTAAAGTACGGGAGCGAAAACGTAGCCGCGTTCCAAGTTCCCGCCGCCGGTTTATAAGGCTTGTTTTCCGTTGTATACGTTTCGAGGCGCTTCCCTTCGAAGCTCAAGTAATCCCATCCTCCGCGAGAGTTATTAAAGGCTATTTGCGTCGCTTCTTGTCTTCGGCTCTTGCAATCCCGGACTATCCTTAACTCTCGTCCTTTTTGAGTAGATACAGCATCGCGAGGAAAGATCCGAATGTTCTCCCAATTAGTAAGAGTCCATCCTAGCGCCTCCAGAGTAGCGGGAAACGCCGCCGCATAGCAAAGAAAGCCGTTAGTAGGACTTGTAGCTGTAGGAAGTTGAGCGCCGTTAGTAGTATTAATATCTACGGCTTGAGTAATCGTAACTCCTCCAGCGTAAGTAATGGTATATACTAGCTGCGTTACGGAGCTAATAGTATTACGAAGTAAGAAAGCTACGTATCCCTCGTCTTCGTCTCTAGCTTTTATCTCTATATGATCTCCCGTAAGCGGATAGTCTGTAAGCCAATACTTCTTGTCGCTTGCCGTTCCGTAGAAATCCGAAAAGTCTGGATGTAAGCCGCTGGAAGTTTGTTCTCTTCCGCCTATTAAGTAGATAGTCTTCGTCGCTTGCGCTAGCGTCTCGCTCGATCCGTCGTACTCGCCTATCTTAACTTCATACTTCTTTACGTTCCCGTTCGAGCGCGTAAGATATTTAGTAGTATAGGAAAAGAGGATAGAAGCACTATCTAAATAAGGAGACGTATCCGGCTCTACTCTATCCTTTGCGATAGTACCTAAATCGAAAAAAGCTTTTTCCGCTTCGTTCGGAGCGAGATAGTACTTCCCTATCTCCGTTCCATCCTCAAAGACTTGTACGATATAGCGAAAAGCGTCCGTAATCGTAGTCGAAGTAGATAATCCGTAGATAAGCCTCTGATTCGCTGGAAGAAAGGAGTTATCCGTAGGAGATCCGGCAAGAAATATAGCCATAATTACGAGCGTATAGTTATGTTCTTAAAGCGAGCGCTTATCTCTTTAGACGCGGCTTCGGCGATATCCTTACTTAAGCGCTTCTCGTTCTTTTTCCATGCGGAAGAATAGCCTCGCTCAAAGTAGAAGATTCCCGGAATCCCGTTCTTCTGTATGCTACGAGCGATAAGAAACGCGGGAGAGTTCATAGGATCTACTTTCTTTCCGGTTCTCTTGCTTATATACGGCTTCTGAGAGATAAAGCTTCCTTTCGCGTCGCGTAGTCGTACGGGCTTCTTTTTCATCCATCCTTTGATAACGTCTATAGGTGGCATCTTTGCACCATACGAGAACGGAGATCCGCGCCTTTTCAAAGTTCCGTTTACTCCGAAATGGATATAAGCGGCGTATTCTTTAGGCTTGCCTTTTGCGTAGAGCTGGATAGCTCTTACTTGCCCATTACGATAGCGAAACTTATACGCGAGGCTCTTTTGTAGAGCTCTAGTAGCTACGCCGTAATTCTTATTCTTTCCGATTCGCTTTACTCCTAGCTCCCTTTTCGAAGCTAGTACTACCTCATCCGCGAAACGAAGTAAAGCCTTGTTATAATTGTCCATCGTCTAAAGTCCATTCCGGAGTAATCATAAGAGCCGCGGCTTGCTCATGCGTTAAATACGTTCCGCCTCTTACAGAGATATTCCCTTTATACTCGACTATAGCTAGCGATCCGTCTACGCTCTTTCGAACGTAATCGTAAGAGATATCTTCCAAAGAATCGTAGTTAAGTTCTTTAGCCATATCCGAAGGGAGTACATAGTATAGTTTAGTAGCCATAGCGAGATTTAGTAGAGTTATAGTTTTGTGTTATTTCCGTTTGGGAAAGAGGAGTAGTATAAGCGTGAGCTTCTCCTATACTTCCGTCTACAGCGTAAGCCGAATCGCTCAAGGCATTATATACGCTTGTCATAGATGCGGAAGTATCTACTCCGGAAGCCGTTCCAGAAGAGGATAGAGCAAGTCCCGTTCCATCGTATACATATCCCTTTAAACTCTTGGAAGTGTTATCCCAAGACATCGCGAGATAGTACCATGTTCCAGTAACAAGAGTAAAAACAGGAATTAACGTAGAGAAATTTCCCGCGTTATCCTCTACTCTGAAGCTCATTCTCGAAGTAGCGCCGTTCCAGTAAATCTGATAGCCTTTAAAGCCGCTCGAATTCCATAGAGTAAAAGTCATTCTAAGTCCTGTACTCGCGTCGAATTTAACCCATACTCCGAGCGTAGTATTCGGAAGAGATAGAGTATAGTTAGGGCTTTTTATTTGGTCGTTGATTCCGTCGAAATCAAAATAGCCGTTTCCGTTATACGTTGCTCCCGTTATAGTTAAATCTACATTCCCTTGTAGATCGTAAAGCGTACTTCCGCTTCCGGGATAGCTATTCGTATTCTTTGGATTATAGCTATAGAGCAAATTACTTTGAATGATTCGCGTACTAGCTGGAGTAGCGTTTACGGCGTGAAAGAAGTTCATTACGGCTTGCGTTCTCCAGTTATTACCCATTCGTCCGCTCCTCCTACTTGCTTTAATCCTATTACGGCGTATTGCTCCGCTGTAACGTTAGAGAAGCCGCTAGTATTTCGGATCGTTACTCCAGAAGCTCCCGTAATAGTTACGCTTCCCGTTCCTCCTTGATATACTAGAATTTCCGCGTCTTTCGTTAGTCCCGTCTGAATCTCTAGCGTTATCGCTGAAGAAGAAGAAGCTATTACAAACTTTTGTTCGTAAGCTGGAGTTAAAGCTGTACTTCCCGTAACGGAAGTAGTAGGATAACTCGCGCTAGGAATAGTAGGAGTTCCGGATAGATCGCTATAAGCTCCGCTCGTAGCTACAGCCGCTAGAGTCGGCTTATTCAGAATTTGAGAATCTCCTGTAATTGAGTTCCAGTCCGCGTTCACGTTTACTTCCGCTCCCGCGGCGATTCCGGCTAGCTTGCTCTTTTCAGCGTCTGTAAAAGCGTTCGTATCCGCGTTCGATTCGTACGCCGTCTTTATCTCCGAAGCTGTAGGATTAACTTCCGCGCCCGTCTCGATTCCGGCTAGCTTCGTACGCTCTGCGCTCGTAATTATCGCTCCACTTCCCGCGCTTGTTACGTCCGTTAGATCAGTTACGCTCGCCGCCGCTATGAGAGTATTTACGCGCGCATTCGTATGATAGAGATTCGATCCTTCCGGGATATCCGTAGTAGTTGCGTCTACAGCTATCGTAAGCGTATCCGTAGTCGCGTTCGTAGCTAGGTCTATTCCTGTCCCTGCGTTAATGTTTAGAGTATCGTTCCCGCTATCCGCGACAATATTGGATTGTCCCGGAACGGCTATCGTTCCGAATGAATGTCCGCCGCCGCCGCCTCCGCTGGAAGAAATTTCGATATCGTTTCCGACTTGCGTAAGAGTTACATTACTTCCCGCCGATAGCGTTACAGCTCCGGATAATCCGTTAAGCGTATTTACATAATTCGCCGCTTCGAGCGCGGCTATATCCGCCGCATTCGTAGCAATATCCGCCGCATTCGCTACTATACTTCCCGTAGCTGTATTTATCTGCGTCTGTAGTCCGCTATCCGCGGAGATACGAGCGCTTTCCTCGTTGCCTACTTCCGTATCTACGTAGGTCGTAGTAGCTAGTCCGAGCGCCGTAACTCGAGCATCTACGCGAGCGTCCGTATAGTACTCGTTCGTCTCTCCTTCCGGGATATCGTCCGTATCTAGAGCTATGTTCCCGTTAATATCCGGCTCGATATCGTTTACGCTCGATACGCCTCCAGCGCCTCCAGAGATAGAAAGCGTTACGTCTCCGTTTCCGTTATCCGTTAGCGTCCCGTTAGGAACGCGAATAGTATTCACCGATAGAACGTCCGTAGCTCCGTTAATAGTAAGCATCCGCAAGAGTCCGCGCCTCGCGTACGTGAATCCTCCGCCTTCCGGCTGTACTCCGTTTAAGGGAAGGTTACAAGCGCTACGATCGTAAGGAACGCTAATAGATATATCGAGGAGAGCTCCCGCGAGTACGTTCGCGTAGCTAGCATAGATAGGAAGTACGCTCCCGCTCGTTACTTCGTAATCTTCGTCGAAGATGAAAATATTTCCTCCGCTGGAGATATCCGCTAGTAGATCTTCTAAACATTGTTCCGAGTCCGATACGGCTTCTTTCCTTTGCTCGTTCTTCTCTTCCTTTTCTCCGGGAAGGTCTATTAGATAGAGCTCGAAGTTATACGTCTTCGTTCCTTCGTCGTAATCCGCTCCGTTATAGACAAGATATAAAGCGGGATACGTTCCGAGCTTTTCTAAATCGAGCTCGTCCGCGCTCTTGCCGAAGCTGAACGTCTGTATAAAGTAGTGATTCTCCGCGAAGGATTCGATTCTACTTAGAATAGCGTTTAGAGAGATCATCCGAATAATCTTTTAAAAATGCGATATGAGTTAGGACGTTTTCGATAGGCTTCCGCGTAATCTCTTCCATACGTAAGTAATCTTCTCCCGCAAGCGCGAAGAGCGTCGCGTACCATCCCCATATTCCATAGAGTTCTGAACTTTCGCCGCCGCCGTTAGCAAGTCTTTCTGAATATTTACTATCGATTCGTTCCTTATAGTCCAAAAAAAAAGAAGCGCTCCGGAAACTACGTCCGCGGGAAGCTCGTAAAAAGGCTCGTAATCCTCTTTCGCTGTATACGGCTTTATCGTATACTTCTTCTTTCCGAGATAGTCTATCTCCCGATATAGAATACTCATTACGCGCGGAGCATTCGTCCAGAAGTCCGATAGATAGGATTCGAGATCTATATACTCTCCGGCTGTAAACTCCTCCCATTCTGGAATAAATCCGTAGCGCTTGCCGTCGAGCTCAAACGTACGTAAGTGTCTTCGCGTTTCTGGAATCTCGTTAAGATGTTCTATAGCCATCGATACGAGCTCTCGCGGAGCTTGTCGCAAGTCTTCGACGCTCTCTCCAGTTATTCCCGCGAGTTTCTCGATATCCGATTTCTCCGAGAGTAATACTTGCATCTCTCGAAGCGTAATATCCTTCCATGTTCTAGGGAGAGAAAGCCTCATATTCATAAAACTTGATTTCTTGCGAATTTAGACTATCCTATATCTTCCGTAGTTAGGACGTAGAAGAGAATGAGACGCGGCGTAGCGCGTAGCGTCTATAGCATGATTAAAGCTATCTACGGGCTCGTTAAGTATCCTCCCGTTCTTGTCTTCCTTGTACTTGTAATTCCGGAGCTCCTTAAGAAGATTCACGCTATCCGAAGTAACGTAAAGCGGCTTCGATTTAAGATACTGAATCCCGGCGCGAACGCTATCCGCTCCCTTCTTCGCTGGATGTACGTTAATGCCGTATCGATGTATCTCGTCTATACTTTTTGGCTCCGCACTATCCGCGATAACGATAGCTTTCCCTTCTATCTCTTCCTTCAGGAATTCGGCTAGCTCTTTATTACTCATCCCGTTTCTATATAGTAGCTCTTGTACGTAGAGCGCTTCTCCATCTGTAGAGAGTCTTATTATCGCGCTAGGATCGTTCGTATATCCGAAATCCAGTCCGTACGCTACGAGCTTTCCTTTCGGTTTCTCTACTTCCTGAAAATGCGTAAATATTCTCGCTTGAGAAGCTCCGCGCTCTCCGAGTCCGTAAACGCGCCAAAAGTTAGCGTCCGCGTTTTTTAGGCGTTCTATCTCTCGTATCGTAGCCTCATCGAGAAAGGGATTATCCTTGTACGTAGTCTGGAAAAAGTCCGCGTCTTCGCGAGGAATAACTTCCTCGTATATCCAGCTGTACTCATCCGAAGGGTTATAGTCTATTATCGCTCTCCCTGTAGTCCGGAGTAAAAGCTGTCTCCAGTCCTCTAAGCTTATCTCGTTACATTCGTTTACGTAGAGTACGTCGCGCTTCCTTCCTCTTACTTTTTGCGGCTGATCAACGGAAATAAACTCTATCAAGTTTCCGTACAACTCGTAAGTAGCTTCGCTCTTATTGTGAGCGTCTGGATTATAGAGTTCCTCCCGCTCCAGTATCTCGAAGAAATCGCGATACGCCGTCCCTCGTAAAGCTGGAAACGTCTTCCGTACGATAGTAATTACTATCCCGGCGTTCTCGTTCTTATAACATAGCTCGATAAGTCCCGTAAGGATAGAGTACGTCTTTCCGGATCGCGTTCCTCCTTGATGGACTTGTATACGTTTCTCCGAGTTACAGAAATCGTAATAGCTCTTCGCGAGCTTCATTCTTCATCTTTTGAATCTAACCAGCTTAACGGCTTGCGCTCCGTAATTTCTATCTCTTGCTTTTCTACGTAGCCTCTTCCCTTCCCTCGCGTCTTCATAAAGAACAGCGTAGCTTGCGGATTCTTCTCTTTAATAAGATGGAATAAAGCGCTCTCCGCGAAGTCTATCGCATATTCGTGTATATCGTTTACGGCTTGCGCGTATTCCTCGTCCTCCTTCATCCAGAGATAATGAGTAGCGCGGGAAATTCCCGCTACTTCCGCGGCTTTCGATACTATTCCTAGAGTACTCTTTAACGCTTCTAGCATAGCCGCTTTTAGTGTCGAATTTTGTTTATTCATTTTCCGCAACATTCGCAAGTTTCGTTCTCTAGCTTTAACGGCTTATCCTCGTTTTCTTCCGGCTCTGGAAAGAAGAAAGGGATATTTAAGAACTCCAATATCTCCGGCTCGATCTCATTAGCTAGAATATCTATATCCCATTCTCCATAGTGCGAATTATCCAGAAGAGCGAAATACTCGTTATCCGCTTCGCTGTACTCGCTATAGATAACTGGAACTTCCTTTAATCCTATTTCTAGCGCGGCTCTGTAACGTTGATTCCCGGCGATTATCGTTCCGTCTGGAGTAGCTTTAATAGGATTTAAGTTCAGGAGATGCGGCTTATCCTGAAGGCTCTTCTTGAGCTTCTGAAACTCCTTCTTACGAATGTATCGAGGATTCTTCTCGTTCGTTTTTAGCTTCTGTATTTCTACTAGCTGGATACTCATTACTTTTTCCTTTTGAGTTCCGCGAGATCGTCTAGTTTCTTTGCTTCTTCGATAAGCCTTTTTCCTACCTCGCCCGTAATGCCTTTAACCTTGATCCCGTAAGTCCCTTTTTTGCGAAAGGAGAAATCCGTATAAAATTCTTCTTTTCCGTTCATTACGTATTCTCGGATATTTTGAGCCATAACAAGTAGCTCTTTCCGCGTATAAGCGTCCGTTTCTTTATAGCTCATAGTCTAGTGTTTCGAAATTCTTCTTTCAGCTTCTCCAGCTCCTCGCGAGATTGAGGATTATAATTAGAGCGGAATTCCTTCCAGTCTTCGAGAACTTCGTTCACGGAATGCCGATACTCTCTTTCTAGATAGAGAATAATAGCTACGGCTAAAAGTCCAGTAATAAGAATCATTTTTGCTTGTTTGTTAGGTACGATATTAAAAAGAGTACAGAGGCTAAAAAAGGAGAGTAGAGAAAAAGCACTACGAAAGCTATCGTAGATCCGCTCTCTATTATCGCCTTCTTTAAGTTCTCTAGTAACTCTTCATTCATTAATCCCGCTCGATATCTATTAGGTCTTCGTTTCCTCTTCCTAGATGTTTCGCGTAGATCTTATCTCTTTGCTCCTTTAGGAAGGCTTGCCATTCATTGAACGTTTGCGGAGCTGGATACGTGGAGGATTGAATTTTTAAGCCCATGGAGGAAGAGTTAGAGTTAATACTTTATCCGAATACTCGCGCGGCTCTCCGTCCCATTCCTTAAAACTCTCTACAAGTTGATAGAGCCTATCGCGTTCGCGCTTATAGCTTTCTTCGTCTTGTTCGTAGACTTGTACGTTAAAGGGATCGCTCGTCTCTACAGCTATCCAGCGGAAAGGAAGTCCTAGAAGCTCTCTATAGATAGCTCCTTGTAAATGATATTGAAGGCTCGCCGCGTCCCGCTGGAACTTATTCGGGCTTGCATCCTGACAAGTTTTAAGATCGTAGATATAATTCTTCGAGAGAATATCCGCGTAACCTAGGAACGGAAAGCCGTTTATCTCTCCCTTTACTTCGTACTCGAATTCCGTCGCGGAGGCTAGTACTTGCTTCGCTATAGGATGCTTCTTAATTACGTCCGCTATTACTTGCGCCTCTTGTACTTGCGATTCTAATACTACTTCCTTCTCTCCGGCTTCTTCTACGAATTTCGCGTAAGCTTCTTTCCCGGCTTTCGTTCGCTTGTTTACTTCTGGAGAAATCGCGTAGCGCTCCGCTAGCTTATCTTCTTCTAGTACGAGAATATGTACAAGGCTTCCTAGTTGCATCGCTGGAGAAGGTTTAAACTCCCTTCGCGTATATGCTAGATAGTGATTCGGACTCTTTGCGAACATTTTAAGAGCGGAATACGAGAGATAGTCCCTTTTCATTTTCTCTTGTTTTTTAGAATTTCCATAGCCTTCTGTCTATCCTCGAAAGCTCTCCGGCTCTCTTCCTCATCGTCGAAAGGCATTCTAGCCCGGAGATAGAAGAACTCCGCAAGCTCCCAAAAACAAACGTCCGAAAGAGCTACTTCGATTAAATAACTTTGCATCTTGTCGAGCTCGAAGCTATATACTCGATCCTCGACGTATTGAGCTAGTCTATCTCCAGCTTCTAGAGTATTCTTCGCGCAAGCCTCGTCGTATAGTCCTAGCTCCGTTAGCTCCTCTTCTGAAAGATGTTCCAGCGGAAGAAAGAAGCGATTATAGATCGTAGAAAGTACGCTCGTTAATATTAATTCTTGATTCATCGTCTACGTTTGTTTCCGGCAAGTATAGGAAAGTTATTCCTCTTTACTATCCTTCGGCGTTGTTTTTTTTGTTTTTGGTGCGGGATGCTTCGCGGCTTCGTTCCTTGTTTCTTGTTCTATATCCTTTTCTACATCGCTCTGGATGAAAGCTATTAACTCCTTCTTCATCTGGAGAAGACAAGAGCTACAGCCGGTCGGCTTCGCGTTCGCTCCTATAGCCTTGTTATAGACTTCTACTAGCTTCTTTACTTGTTCCGGATCAAGATTCCCGGAGTAGGATATTACCTCGCGAAGCGCTTCTTTATCTTGTTCGGATACGATGCTTTCCCAATATCCATTCGGACAAGAGGAGAGTTTAAATTTCGCCTTCGCCGGGATATAGCATCCGCACAATTTTACGCCGTTACGTAGCGTACGCGGCTTTAATAGATCGCCGCAAGAGCGAGTTTTTTCCTTGTAATACTTGCAAGCTTTACAGACGTTTAGACGTTCCGTCCGCTTCTGGTGTGTTACTAATAGCATCTTTTATTTTTTGTTTGCTTCGTTGGATTGATTGATACAGCGTCGCGGCTTCTATTCCGCTCTCTCTCGCTACTTCGGATATCTTGTATCCTTCGAGATATTTCCTAAAAAGTTCTCTATCGAAGAAGGCTAGCCTATCTATTAAGAGCTCTATCGTTTCGAGCTGGATAGCTCTCGTTAAATCGTCTACGGATTCAGGCTCGCGAAGTATAGGGAGATCCGGAATACGATACAGCTTTTTAAATTTCCCTCTCGTAGCTTCCGTAAACATCGCTTTATTGTAATAGGCTCGCGGCTTCTCTGGAAAGCGTTTATCTATACATCGTAAGTACGTATGAGATACTAAATCGTAAGGCTCTCTACAATACATCCGAGCAAGTCTAACGAGCGTATCGTATTCGCTTTCGATAAAGCTATTCCATCTTGTCCGATAGTTCATCCCTTTTCTTCGTGTATTCTTCGAGCATCTCTTTAAGCTCCGGGATAGTAAAGTTCTTCAGCTCTTCGGACTTAAGATATACTTTATCCGCCGTTCCCGCTCCGTATTCCGCATCCAGTACGCGCGAGAATAGATAGCTTTCGCCGTTCTTAAAGATGTTACATCGTACGCATTGAGGCTTTACGTTCATCTCGTCCCATCTCGTACTCATTTTTGCTCGGCTCTGAAAATGCCCGGCGTGAATTTGAGTCCATTTATAGGGCGTTCCGCAAGTGTAACAAGATACGATCCCTCTATAATCCGCGTACTTGAGTCGAATGTATTGAGAAAATACCTCATCGAGCTTCTTCTTTATTTGCGTCTTCGTAGGTCTCTTCTTATTCATCGAATAGGCTTAATTGCTTCGAAGGCTTTACATAGTCGGAAGGTACATCTTTAAGAAGCGAAGCGCCGAACCAACAAGAGCCGCTTTCCCATTTAACGAAATAAAGCGTATCTCCTGATATCGTAGTACTTAAAACTATCTCTCCTACGACTTGCTTCTTCTCGAAGCGAGCTAGTACGCGATCTCCCTTACGCATCGTAACAGCATTCGTATAACTTATTCATAATCCGCAATATCCGTCCTCGCATTCGCCGAAATCGTCTAAATCTAATAGGCTTAATTGCGTCTTATGATTCTGAATCTTTCTATACGTTGTATCGCTTCTCCAAGTTCCGTTACCTTCGACTTCTTCTTGACGCGCAAACCAATCCATCTTTTCGGGGTGCTTTTGGAACATGAGATTTAGAAGAATGGGGTTGCGATGGAAGCAGCCCACGCAGTTGTTCCGTTCCGCAAATCGTACCGGCTTATCCTTCCAAAATTCGTATACCTTGTCGCGGTGTACGCCGTCCCGAATCATCGGAAAAACTGGCTGCTGCCATGGAACTTCGCCCCACTTATTGCGCCCGTCTTTCAGCTTCCCTACTACCGCCTTCATCTCGATGAATCCGTCTTCGTTGCACTTGTCGAGCATCTTGTTGGCTCTGCGCTCTTCGCCCGCTCTAAAGCCAATTTGCGTTTGCACGGGTTCGCCTATGTTCTCCAGCCACCAGTCAAAAATGGGCTTTAACTTCATTTCGGTGGTGCAGTACCTGTGCAGCATATTTGGAAGCCAGCCACCTTTTTCATTTACCACGCGGTCAAAAGTTAAGCCCGCCACCCAATGAATCGGCCTGCCTAAATACTGCTCAAGTTCAAGAATCGTATAAACTATCGTATCCTCCTCCAGCGTACCGATAAACTCCCTTCCTATTTTGTCGCTAACGACTTGACGAAGCTTCGCGTCTGGAAAGATGCAAGCCTTATCGCTCGTAGTTACTAGAGCGAAAACGTTATAATCGGTCGGATAATTTGCGGCGATATACGCACTACTTTTTCCGCCGGAGATGCTCGTAATAGTCTTCATCGAGCTAAACGTTTCCGGTCTTTTTCTTGGAGCTCCGCGCGTTGCTCCTTCGTGAGATTCGACTTTTTGCCGGAAATCCAGTCCGCTATATTCCGCTCTCCGGCTTCCTCGATTTCGGCTACTTCGGATACGGCTCGCATAACGAGACGTTGCCGATCTTGAGCCTCTGCGCGCTGGATATTTTGCGCTCGTAGCGCCGCCGCTTCGCTCTTCTTCTCGTCGTACTTCTGGAACTCCTTTACGAACTCTCCCGCCTTGAGGCGTTCGTAGTGAGTACCGGCTTTAACAGCGTCCGTACATAGCTTAAAGTCTTCGAGCGTGAAGCTCGGAAACTTCTCTAAGAGCGTATCCGCTGTAAAGGCGTAGTCCTCCGGCGATTCGAGGCGCTTCTTTGCGTCTACGAAATCGCTCGCGTCGATGAGGAGCGAGAGGATAGCGGCTTTCGTCGTCGCTGGATTCATTCGGAGAGCCGCTCGTACGTTCGTTCCTTCGAACGCTTCGAGGACGCTAGCTCGATATTTTCCCGGTTGCGATATACTCCGCAAACTTGCGTCGATCTTCCTCGCTTCTTCCGGGTTTCGAGCTCCGGGATAGCTCTCTTTTAGCTTCTGAAGAGATAAAGATTCCCTTCCATCCGTTCGCGATGCTATTTCCGATAGCGTCGATCGCGATTCGTTCGTTTCCTTGTACATCATTGTGCAGTTTATGGAGCGCGGCTTGCTCCGTTTTCATCGCCTTGAACGTAAATCTATGCTCTTTCCGCTTGTACTCCTTCCACTCGCTCCAGATCGTCCGGAACTCTTCACTCTCGAAAGGAAGTACGAGCTCTTCTTTTTTTGGGGAGACTACTTCTCTACTTACTTCTCTCTTCTCTTCTCTATTATCCTTCTCTACTTGGTAGACGTTCGACGGGATACAGCCTTTACGTTCGACGGGATGCAGGGTATACGTTTGGCGGGATGCAGTATCTACGTTCGACGGGATAGAAGTTAAACGGGAGGCTTTACGTTCGACGGGATGCTTAACGTTTGACGGGATAACGGCTTTAATTATCCGTTGCCGTCCGTTTATCATACTCCAGTCAATAAAGCCAGACTTCCGGAGATTCGTAATCGCGCAAGAAATCGACTTCTCCGTTACGTTCAGAAGCTCCGCGAGCTGTCCGTTCGTACGATACGCCTTCTTGCCTTGCGCCTCCCAAGTATAAGCGTCCGCCCAAATAGCAAGCTGGACGGCGGAGAGCCGACTAACGTACGGGAGGATCTCTAAAGGGAGTTGAAAGTAGTTCATCCTTCCAGTCCTTTCTGGATAAGTTCATACGCTATGCGCGAAGGCGCTTTCTTGCTAACCTTTCCCGCAAATTTCAGGCGCTCGAACTCTTCGCGAGTTAACCGAATGCCAATTAACTCCGTTCTTTTTGGCTCTTTCATAGGTCAAAGATAACACGAATCTTATTTAACTCCGATTCGGAGTTAACATTAAGCAAGGGATAAAAAGAAAGGAGCGCGTAGCTCCCTTCCTTTCGGTTACTTTTCTAGATATTCGATATTAGCTTTTACGCTATCCCATAGCTCATTTACACTACCTCCAGTAAGATTGAGTATCTCCGGAGTATGCTTAAGAAGGTTATACGGCTTCTCGTCCCTCCAGACTTTAAGAGCTTGATACGTTACGCCGATAGCCTCCGCCGCTTCTCCTAGAGTACTCCAGTACTTGAGCAAATAGAGCTCGATAGGCGCTTTTCCTTTATGCTCCATAATTAGAAGAGATCGTTACTAGAGTTATCCTCTTTCGTTTCGCCTTTTAAAGAAGCTACGATAGCGTTACGCGCATCGAGCAAGGCGAGTCCTTTACTTACTAGATCGTTATGGTTCTTTGCTCCCATAGCTACAGCGTTCGTAATAGCCCAAGAAGCCTCTATACGATATCTTGTATCCGGATCTTCTTTGCGGCTGGAGTAGTTTCCGCCTCCGCCGTTATTCGATTGAGGAAGAGAGAGCTTAAACTTCGTCCCGTATTGAGTCTCTTTGCGCGTTACTTCTACCTCGTCTCCCTCCTTCCAGCGATCCGCCGTTAGAGCGAGAACTTCTCCGCTCGTTCCATCGTCTAGAGTTACTTCGAATTTGTAGAAGTTCTTTCCTTGAATTTCTACGTTGCCGTTCGGCTGTACTTGCTTAATTCGCATAGCGTTTATTTAAAGGTTTCGTATTTATTGATAAGAGAGTTCAAGCTATCCAGTATACGCCGGAGCTCGAAGAGATGAAAGCGAACGCCGTAAGGCTCGTCCGGAGTTACTCGTTCCGCCCATTCGTAGAGCTCGCTAGTATCGTCCTTTAATTCGGGAAAGTTACTCGCGCTCATTTTAATTCCTCTTTAAAATGGATCTCAAGAAAGATTCGAAGCTTGCTAGCGGCTTCTCTTTGGAGCGCCCAAGAGTTACGAAGTAAATCCGCGTTCGTTGCTAAATCCTTCGCCGTTAAACTCTCGTTAAAGAGACGCTCGCTTTCCGTTTGTAAGCTGTCTACTTCTTTAATACGCTCTTTCATAAGGCGTATACGATAGTCTTCGTCTTTTATTTCGCGGATGTTATATACAACTCCTTGATAGTTATTCGGCTTCATCGTTTCCGTTTGTTTGTTTGACATGGACAAATATAGCGAAGGAGTTTTATTCTACAAACATTTTCAAAGTTTTTTTTTAATTGACCTAAAAAAGAACGCGCCGCCTCCATATAGAAAGCGACGCGCATTACAAACAAGGAGCGATGAAACTCTACAAGGCGAAGATAATTACTCGCGTTCAAAGAAAGATAGAGAGATAGGAATAATCGCTATCGCGCATAGAGCTACAGCTTCCCAAGTAGCGCCGCTCTCGACGATATCGTTACAAGCCGTTACAGCTATAACGCCTCCTATCGTCCTCTTCGCGCTCCAGCGCCTCGCGTCTCCTTTCGTCTTGAACGCCTCCGTAAGATCCAGTCCGGATAATATCGTAAGGAGCTTATTCTTCACCTTTCTTTCTTACGTCCGGTACGATAGCGTTAACTACCTTATCTAGATACTCGAAGATATTTCTTGCTGGAGCATCTGAAGGAAGAAGATTAACGATAACCTTTACGAAGGCGAGAAGAGCTAGCGTAATCTCCGCCCAATTATTAAGAAGTATTTCCATAGTTAAGTGTTTAAGAATCCGTATTTACTTTGAACATTGAATGAAGGACAAGCCTTCTTCGCGTACTCGTTGTGCCCGGTTATAGGCATATAGCCGAAGAGAGTACGTATCGCTTTAACGAGCTCCAGTAACGCGAGCTCTTGCGCCTCGCTCATGGTATCCGCTGGATCTCCGTTACGTAATCCTCCGATATAGCATATGCCTATAGAATCTAGGTTATATCCTTTTACGTGAGCTCCTACCTTCTCGATATCTCTTCCGCGTTCTATAGTCCCGTCTATACGTATAACGAAATGATATCCGATATCGCTCCAGCCGTTGCCGTCTATATGCCATCGACGGATAATATCCGCTCCTATATTTTGTCCTTCTTCCGTAGCTGAACAATGAAGGATAATATTATTAAGTTCTCTCAACCGAATAAAGACTTTACGTACGTAGCTATAGACAAAAAGAAAGCTCCTAGAGCCGTCCAAAACTTCTTCTCTAGCGTTCCTAGTCGGTTTCCGTGAGAATCGAGGCGCTCTTTATGAGCGTCTAACTTCGTCTCTATCCGCGCTACGGCTCGCGCGATCTCGTTTAATTTGTCCTCGCTCATTTTTGGAAAGCCATAATTTTAGAAGCTTCTCGTTATCCTTGCGCTTCGTTCTCATTTACTCGAATATATTTCTCCTGTATACTTTCCAGTTCTCCCGCCTATATGTAATCCGCCTATATGATAGGAGAAAGGACGCGCGGAGATTCGGTTACTTACGTTCGTTCCGTACTCCGGAAGACTGGAGCTATTATAGCTCATGTAATTACACATTTGCGAGAGATAGAACTTCGCTTTATTACGAGCTCGATCTACTTCCCTCTGTAACTCCGTCTCCGTAATAGCTGTAGTTCCCTCCGCGCTACGTATAACGAGTCCTCCGTTTTCTACTTGTACGTACAGAGAAGGTAAAAGCTCCTCCATTACTAACCATGCTAGCGCCTTACGCAAGTAAACGTCTAGGAGCGTCTTATATGCGCCCGTAATAGTTCCGGCTTCTACTTCCTCTTTAATCTTATCGAGGAGATCGCTTCCCGTATAGAGCTGAATCGTTAAATCTTGAGCGGCGATAATAGCGGGAGGAAGATACGTATCGTCTACGCTTCCGTTAAGATTCGTAATCCGCTTAAGATAGTTAGAGTCTAGTAATAGGATTTCCATAGCGTAGAGTTATCGAGGAGTAGTAAAGTTACGCGGCTCTAAGAATCCGCGATTAACCATATCCCGCGGACGTTGAGCTACTTCCTTCTCGTTTACTGGAAGTCTGTACGCGCTTCGTTCCGCTGGAGGAATGGAGTTAATAATACGTCGAGCTTCGTTTACGGATAGCTTCTTATTATCCCGGCGGAGATAGGTTCTCCGCTCCCAAAAATGCCGACAAGATCCGCCGCCTTTATACTTCCAGAGATCGTAAGTATCCGCTCCTCCCGCTCCCCATCCCGGATTGACAGCGCGAGAACTAGCCGCTACGATATCTTCTTTCCTATACACTTTCCCGGCGCTAACCATTTTTGTACAGAAGTCCCGGCTCTTATTGTCGGATACGGAAGGAGCGTAAGCGTAGCGTACTTTAATTAGCTCCGAATCTTGTTCGCTCTTGCCGTTAGGATTCGAGGAAGGAACGCGAGCAAAAGTAAAGAGAGCGTCTAATTCCGCTTCTTTCTCGTAGTCTACTTCCCGCGTATCGATAAGTTCCCATTCTTCGCCGATATCCTCTCCGAGCTCTTCTAGGAGCGTAAAAGCTTCCTCCGGAGTACGTTCGCTTATCTCTTTCGAGAGCTCCGTTTGTTGCGGCTGGAAAGCTGTAGAGATTCCTACGGCGTTATATAGCTTCTTACAAGCCTTTACGATAATCTCTTGATACGGCTTAATTACTTGCTTCTGGAATAGATCCGCCGATTCTCCCGCTCCAGCCGTTCCAAGTTTGCCGGGTACAGCTACGCCGAAGTTCTCCGGACTCGTAACGCGATGCCCTATCATAATCTTCGCCGTAGTTTCTTCGGAAAGGAACTCGTATTGCTTGTCCGCGTCTGAAAGCTGGAACGTATCTATAGACGGCTTTTGCTCTGGAAGATCCGAGAACGTAAGGAAGAACTTTCCCGCGTTATGAGCTCCGCTCGCTTGTTGTTCTATTTTGGCGCGAATCGCGGCTTGTTCTTCGTCGCTAGGATCGCCGTTAGCGAAATGGATAGCCATAGAAGGAGCGAGCCCGTTCTTAATGTTATTAATGTGGAAAGTAGAAATCTCTCTTTCTAGCTCGATATAGTTAATAGCTCCTACGTAATCGGGCTTCGGATAGTAATAGCTTCCCGGCGAGAACGGCTTAACGTACATAATCTGAACGGGATTCTCTAGTTTCGTCTCTACGTTAAATCGCGGAAACGCTGTAGGCTCTATAGCTTTATCCGTCCAGTCCCGCGAATAGTAGAAAGTCTCTACTTCTTCTTCCTCGTTAGCGCATCCGCTACGAACGTTCTCAAATGGAATATGAGATACGCGAGAGATCGTCTCCCTATCGAGACTCCAGTTAATTTCTAGAGCGAAGCCGGAGAATAGTTTGAGATCGAGCGAAGCTTTACGAAGTTCTTCGTCGAAGTTCCAGCTATCATAAAGAAGCCGCGCGTCCAAGTCTTCCGGAACATAGCCGTCTCCGAAGATCATAAGCCCGATAGTAGTACATAAGGCTCTATGAGTAGGAGAATCGTTATACAGCTCTACGAGATAATTCGGAAAGCCGTTATCGTCTCCGAAATAAATTACGTTCTCCTCTTGCTTTTCCGCGTAGCTACGTTTCTCGTAGCCGGAAAGCTCGACGCTTTCTATCCTTGTTTTCTTATCCTCCATAATATACGATATCGTCCGTTAAAGTTACAGCGGGAGAGCTGGAGATAGCCGTTCCCGTTACGAAGAGAGTTCCTATTTCTACGCGAGCTAGCGCGTTCTCTGGATCGAGATTCGTACTAGAATTTTGTACGTATACGGCGTAGTCGTAATATCCGGTTTCCGTGAGGAGTACGTTATTCGTATCCGCTACGTTCGTCGCTACGTCTATTCGCGTATATCGTGGGTTATCTTGGATAACGTATCCAACGAAATAATGCGCCTTCTTACTCATTCTATGAACGAGCTTAAAGAGATAATGCGTATAAGTCCAGTCTCGCGCCGCATCTTGCAAAGTAAGATAGATCGCTTGAGTTCCGCTATTTGGGTTAAGGCGTATCATATAATATAGGCTTCTGGAACGTAATCGTCTAGTAGTAAATTCTCCTCCTTGTTTCGAAAGTAAGGAGTAATATTAATCTCTGTCTTTACGTCCGCGATAAATGCTCCCGGAATAATATCCGCTCGTCTTCGCGTAGTTGTATAGATACTTTCGGCGCTCATAGAATCTAATCCTTTATGCCTTTCGCCCCATAAGCGCGGAGTAATATCTATAATCTTTCTAGAGATATATCTTCCAGCTCCGCAAGGATAGCCTTCTAGCTTCCATCCTTTCCGCGTTTCGCGAGAGAAAAAAAAGAGCTCGTTAAATTGAGCGTAATCCGTCTTCTTCATAGAAGCTACTATAGCTTTCGCTCCGCCCGGTAATAAGAAATCGTCGCTTCCTAGCTGTAATAAGTAATCCCATTTATCCCGCTTCATAAACTCTAGAAGCTCTTGATTCTTGATCCCCATTATCCGGTTCTCTAGTCGCGTAACGTTATATCCGAATTCTTGCGCTAGTTCTTCTTGCTCGTCCTCGCTAGCTCCGATATATACGGACGTAGAATAGCCTTCCTCCGCGAATTCTTTACGAGCTCTTTCGAGTCCTACGTAACAAGCTCGCGTAAGAGAAAGTCTTTTATAAACCGGAATATGGATAGCGATTCTCATCTACAGAAATAACGCTATAACTCCATAAAATAAACAAGGGAAGCTTTCGCCTCCCTTGCTCAATCATACCAAACCAAACAAACGTATATTATTAGCTAATAGGCGTAAGCGTAATATTAGCTCCGATAGTTACGTGTGGACAAGGGAGCGCCTCTTGCGCCGTGAGATTAAACGTATATCCGCTTAAGTCTCCGTTAGCCGTTCCCGTTGCGATACTTCCTCCGCTAGCTTCTACGCCTCTATCGAGTCCCATAAGGAGATATTCTCCGTTATTGTCTTCGACGAGGATAGAGAGCCGCGTTTTAAGCATAGCGTCGAATTCCGCCGTATCCGCCGCAACGAGAGAAGTAAGTACTACTTCTAGAGCTTGATCGTAGAAGAGAGTCCCGTTCTCGATGCTGGAGTTAATCGTTTGAGTTAAGTTCCCGGAATTTTTAGCGAGATCGTAGCCGTAAAATACGGCCGCTTGCGATGCGTCCGAAATAGCTCCCGCCGTTGGTTGCGGGAAATCGTCAGCGTCGAAAACTTTGACCCAAATTCGCCGGATTCCTCCTAGTCCCTTGTTACAAGGGAACGCGCGTCCCGTAAGAGTTAATGAACAAGGCATAATAGGAAGAATTAAGAAGCGCGACGAGCTACGCTCAACGAGTTAAGATCAACTACAGCACATCCAGCCGTAACAGCTACCATACCTCGAACAACGTCCTCTAAAGTAGATTCGTTCAAGTCTACTACAGCCGCTGCTACATCTACATTGGTTCCGGTTAAGTCCGTTCCGAATACGAGATTATTCCAAGGAGACAGAATAAAAGTATCGTCCGGCATTCCGCGAGGAGTAACGATCTTATATCCGGCGTAGCTTTCTACCATTTCTCCGAGTACAGCTCCATAAGTAGCCGCCATTCCTTGATAGTAAAGAACTTTCATAGCCGGGCTCATGTAGAGATAAGTATTCTCATCTCCAGCGATAGCGCTAGGAGCTCCAGCTACTACAGCCGAAAGGCGAGCCAAAATATTAGAAGCAGTAGTAGCGCCTCCCAACAAGGTTTCCGCGGTAGGAGATCCAGCTACGATAATGGAGTTAAAGCCTCCGAAAGCGGACGTAGACGTTCCGCCCGAAGTAGTTCCGTCCGTAGAGTTATAGCTTCCGCGCCACATATTCTTTTCGATATCTTGCGCCGCCGCTTTCGCGATATACTGGAGGAAAGCTTGGTTAGTATCCGCTGGAGCAAATTTGCTATTACGCATCAAATCCGCCTCCCAAGTAGCGGCGAGATCTTTTTGGCATAGCTCTAATTTAATTTCGAGCTTCGTAGTAGCCAAAGTAACTTCTCCGAGAGACGCTCCGGATTGACCCGTAAAGCCGCAAGTACGAGCGCGCAAAGTAGCGCCATCCCATTTACGGAGTACAGCCGTTCCGACTACGTTAGTACGTACGTCGCACCAATTATTTACGATCGTATCCGCCGCCATGATAGCGGGAGTTACGTAAGGAAGAGCGAGCTTCCCTTTATAGTTGCCTACAGAGGCGGTAATAGTTGCCATAGTTAAATATTTAGGCGTTTAATTATTGATTCATCATAGCCGCGATACGCTCTTTAATAGGCATAGCGGCGAGTTCAGCTTGAGTAAAGCTCTTACGAGCTGGAGCTTCGAGGCGGTTAATCTTTCCGGCGGCTTGTTTGCTCAAGTTCTGGATTTCCTCGTTCTTAACTTCTAGGAGTTTATCTACGTGAGAGGCGAGCTCCGTTACGGCTTCTTTAATCATAGCCGCTACTTCCTCTTTACTCAAGTTAGCTTCTACTTCGTCTTTCGATTGCTCTACGGCTTCGGCTTCGGCTTCCGCTACAGCTTCAGCCATAGAAGAAATAACGCCTTCGGATACTTCGAACGTAGTTCCGTTATCCAGCGTATACGATCCATCCGGGAGAGGAATTTGTTCGCCGGCTTCGTTTACTACGAAAACGTCTACGCCTTCCGCGAAAGCGTCCGCGCTCGTCTGGATCTCTTGTCCGTTATCGAGCATAGCCGCGGCTAGTTGTACTTGCTCCGCTGGAGCTTCGCTTGTTTCCGCTTGCGCTTCCGCTTGCGGCTCTTCTACGGATAACTCTACTTCGTATTTCGCGAAGAGCTCCCGTACTTTTTCAATCATAGTTGCCATAAGGACTTATTTAGGGTTTAACGATTATCGTTCTTGTTATTTGACAAAAGGCGCTCTAAATCTTCTAGAGCTGTAAGCTCCGCGTATTGATTGCATACGGCGTATCGTTGTTTCTCGTCTGGAAATTCGTTAACTAGTTCTCCCATACAGCGCGAAAGAAAGTCCTCTTTACTTTCTCCCGGTTGAGGCGTAGAGAGCTCGATAGCTCCTAACTCTTTTAGCTTCGCTTCGCTCCAGCGCTTCGCCGCCTTCCCTCCCCAAAGAAGATAAGAGATAGTCCCGCAAGCACTAGTATCGCTTTCGTCGTAATCTCCTTCGGCTCGCGAGAGATAAGAGTACATACGTTTAATAGTCTCCTCCGATATCGGTTCTCCGTTCGCTAGTTGTTGCGCTCGTACTTTTCCCGTTTGCGTAGCGCATTTATTCCCGTTCTTCTCGTTAAGCTCTATCCCTCTTTTCGCGTTATTCTTTACGCCTTCTGGATAGTCGGTATAACTAGCTAGCTCCGTTACTTCCTTCGAGAGATCCGTAGTCTCCTTATCCGATTCTTTGCGCTTAAAGAGTCCCTCGATACTGAATCCCTTTACTCGTCCTTCCTTTACGAGACTCCATACTTCCGGGCTATCTACTTTCATCGTAGCTACCCAAGATCCGATAGGAAGCTTTAAACCATATAGAGCGCTCTTATCGTGTACGGAGTCCTCTACTATCCAGCTCTCTATAGTTGTTACGCCTTGTATCGCTAATTCATGCTCTAGCGTAGCTTGCTTATGATTCCCGCTCTTTGCGTATTTCTCTAGCGCCGCGCGGATTGTCTCTTTAGTAAAGTAAATATAGAACTCCTCGCCTCCTTGATTCCTGTATATAGGCTTGTCCGGAACGAGTACAGCTCCCATAATAAGCCGCTTCTCTTCGTCGATAGAACGAAAGGAATACTCTTCGGCTTTAAGAGCTATCCAATTTTCTTCTATCGCTGGATCATCTACGAGAGAGATAGCGCGTACGCCTTCGCTCTCTTCTTCTAGGATTAATTCGTACAGCATTTTAAAAAGATAGTAAAGCTTGTTCGCGGAGTTTTTGATTCGCTTGTAAGCCGTTAGATACATCGTTAGAAAGAACGTAACTACGGAATCCCTCTTGCGGAGCGGATGGAATTTGCGGCGCTTGCGCTTGCGTTCTATTCTGATTCTGAAGAGCTACAGAAGGAAGAGAAGGAGCGGAAGGAGCGCTAGCGCCTCCCTCGAATTTCTCTCTAGATATTATAGCTATTTGCGCCGCTCCAGCTACAGCCGCCGCCGCCGCGGAAGCATAACGCGAGAAAGGAGCTACGCTATCTTTTGCGAGAGCGTCTACTATCGCTTGAGCCGTTCCGATTACAGCCGTAGAGAT
>Ga0208644_1000925_pt1 | contig 25789 bp, 13 predicted proteins | sample VirMetDEL_Nov_18_FD_184517 | JGI IMG/M metagenome (GOLD analysis project Ga0208644, IMG submission 184517) | Aqueous microbial communities from the Delaware River and Bay under freshwater to marine salinity gradient to study organic matter... | ecosystem: Environmental > Aquatic > Marine >...
CCTAATTATAGAAGAGCATATCAATGGGGAGCAACTTCCAACTTAAACCTTGGTGGTGGAATATATGGGCCATTTCCAGATTTTGCTACTTTAGCACAGATCAATGGTGTTCAGCCATTATTCTTATCAGAAGGAGGAGATGTGTTGTTGGATATGGCGCTTGGGCGAGTAGTGCCACAAGATAGGAATTATGCAGGTGGAATTCCAATAGAACTTGCTAGATCTCCTTTGAACGATCCAGGACAACCACATCCTTTAACTGGCAGAACAGCTAATGGAATTCCTTTTGGTGAATTTAGAATGACAGCACCAAGTCAAGAAAGCAGTGGCGATATGTCTGGAAGTCTTGCTGCTTTTGGTATATCTGCTAGCAAAGCTGCTGGACCAACAGCGGGTGCGATCGCAGGTAGTTCTTTCATGGCCCAAACCGCCTCTCCAATGTTATTAACGCCTGCCGCTCCTGCCTATCCGTTTGTTGTTGGAGGAGCTGGGATAATAGCTGGACTTGTAGCAAGTTTTGGTCAAGAAGCCGTACTAAATTCTACTGTACCAGTATTAAACCAGGGATGGAACGACCAAATGGCAGAACATCCATTGGCATCGCTTGCTGGGTCTGCAGTTCCTGGTGCAGGACATATGTTGGTGAAACAGGGTATTCAGTCTATCGTTGGAGCAGGAATAAAACAAAGATTAGCAGTTGCTGGCACATCTGCAGCAACTAGTGCTGGTGTAGAACTTATGACTAATCAGGTAATCGATACACCAACTAATTTGACAACATTATCAAGAAATGCTATGATCGCTGCTTTAACCGGTCTTGCTCAACCTGGGGCTAAGGCCACAGCAGCAAAACCAGCGACTACAGCAGCAACAGAAACAGCGGCCACAGCAGCAGCAGAAACAGCGGCAACAGCAGCAGCAGAAACAGTGGCAACAGCAGCAAAACCAGGTAAATATCAGCCTGGATCTGGAGTGGGAAAATATAATTTAACCGAAGAGATGGAAAAGCTTGGGCAACTCCCAACCGCATCAACAAAGCCAGCAGATCTACAAAAATCATTAGATGCAGGACGGGAATTTGCGCAGGAACGCGCAGCACGCGCAGCGGAGGCCAAACCATCCGCACTAGTCGCAGAACCCGCACAACCACGGCTAATTGATATCTCTGATAACCAAGCACAGCTAAAAGGTTTAAGCGACTATGCTAGGGAGAACAATATTCTCCCAGACATGCCAGCTTATGTGCCTCCAGATGTTAAAACGCTTCCACAATTAAAAGAGCTGATGAGTAATATACATTTTCCTGATATTACTCCAGAAACATATAATCAGATTAGGCAGGCTTATATAAGAAAAATTAAAGATCACAGGTTCAACGCAGCAATGACTGAAGGGTTGGGAATTGATAATGTATCAGCACTACAAAAATTGCAAGAACAAGGAGGTACAATACCAAATTTAGTTGGCGACAAAGAAAGGCCTTTATTTAGCAGAGAATTGGGAGAAAATGTTACCCCAGAACAGATTGCTGATAAGCTAGCACAAGACAGAGCAGAATTAGAGACTGTTGCTAGACTGATGAGCGAAAAACTTGGTAGACAAGTAACTGCTGTAGAAGCAACTGGACTACTTACTGATAGGGCAGTCGATCTTTTGAAAAAATCTCAGAAAGATCCTTTTAACGATATATTTCAGGCTGTCGTAGATGAAGGTTATGGCAGTCGTTTGAAAAGAGGATTTTTGGAAGATCAAAGAAATTTCGAAAATCGCAAATATGCTTTAATCAACAAAGAAGCTAATAGAAGATATAGGGAGGCGATGGGAGGGAATAAAGATTATTTGATTCCAGGAGAAAAAGAACTTAAAAAAGTGTTCGATAGACCAAATCGACAATTGGATGTTATTATTGGTAGAAGCTCAAATGTTATGGATGTTAATCCACAAGACGACGTTAGGATAAATCCTGAAGTTTTAAAGTTGATGCGTCGTGGTATTTACCAAAATCCTAGTGATATTGTTGGAGGTATTAATGACGCACAACAAACAATATACCCAACTTCTCCATTAAAGTTTTATGATCGTTTTTATTCTACAGGTGGAATAGTACAACCAAAGTATCTAGCATCTGGTGGTCCAGCAGGCATGAGACCAAGAGGAACCGACACTGTTCCTGCGATGTTAACGCCTGGAGAATTTGTAGTCAATAGAGCAGCAGCACAAAAAAATCTTCCTTTATTAAAAGCTATTAATCGCAGCAAGGGTGGTATTACTCCAAAGTATTTGGCATTTGGTGGACAATTAAGGGCCGACCAGCAAGCATTAGCAGATACTTTTGGTGTTCAGGATTGGACACTCTTAGATGGCGTTGATTTGAACGATCCAAGAGAATTAAATTTAGCACTAGATAAATTTACATCTAATGTAAAATCTATGTCTAATGCTCCTAATTTAATAGATGAAATGCGTCGAAACAACTTTAATGTTAGATCATTCTCTTATTCAGATGAAATATTAGGAGCATATTTAGCTGATAGAAAAGGCCCATTTAATCCTAGTAGTTCTGCTGGCGGAAACATTGTTGCTAGACCAAACGATTTTGGTCAGGTTGACCCATACATTTTATTTCATGAGCTTGGTCATGCTATTCAAAATTATTCTGGTATAGATTTACCACCACCAATTCCAGGACTTCATGGTGCAGATATAGTGGAGCCACTAGCTGCTGCTAATAAAAAGATGTTAAATATCCCATCTGTTAAAAGATTTTTACAGAGTGGTGATACTATGGCTGGAGGTGGTTATGATGTTGGTGCGCTAAGTACAACAAAACCAGAAGAAATATTAACAACTCTTCTTGGTCAAATGGGAGGAGCTTCAGATTTTAGTTCAGAAGATGCTTCCACAGTAAGAGACATATTGGGCGCTATGGGATTAAAAAGAGGTGGAACAGTATATGCTGCTCAAGGTCAACTGGTCGATTATTCTCCAAAAGGCACCGATACTGTACCAGCAATGCTAACACCAGGAGAATTTGTTGTTAATCGTGAAGCAACAAGAAAAAATCTGGGACTATTGCAAGCAATTAATAAAAATAAAGGTGGACTAATTAATAGTGGAATTTTATATGCAGCAGATGGTGCTATGGTCGAAGGGGTTTCTGTTCAAGACAACAAAATACAATTACATATTTCAGTAGACACCACAGCACAAACACCCACCACAGCATTGCCAACCCCAGTCCCATTAGGAAATACAGATCCAGGAATGTCTATTTTGGCCAGTAGTAATCAAAATTTGAATAGTGTTATATCGTCTTTGATATCTAGTGTAGATTCATTAATTTCCACAGAAACTTCACTATCAGAATCCATGTCTGCCTCATCAACTATGATTGAGGCTCCAACCATAGACTTTAGCGTATTTGGTAATATGGTAACAAATTTTGGCTCTTTTGTTAGTCCTTTAGCCACAGCTTTTCAAAGTCTTACTACTATAGATTTTGGTGTAATTAAGACTGGAGCAGATGCTCTAATTGCTGGAATAAATAATCTAAGATCTCCCGTTAATACGTTTAACAATGCTGTGAGTACGTTTACAGAGGATACTAATAGATTAATTGCAGCAATTAAGAATATGAATATTAATGGTACTATTACTGTACGGGGCTCAATTGCTATGCAACCACTAACTGTTAATATAGCGGGTCTACCTGAAATAGAGGCAAGAATTGCTGGACTTGGCAATCTAATATTGGGAACTGTTGCTGGGGCATTGGCTAATGATAATCCAGGATTTGATGTATCGTCATTGAAGGCATCAGCAAGTCAATTAACATAAAAGGGTAATGAAATTATGGCTAATAAAATTTTTAACTATAGATATAGAGCTCAAGCAACAGCCGCAGATTATAGTACTGGAAATTTTTATGTTACAGATGTTTCTGGATATGGAACAATTTCTTCTTTAGTTAATACTACTCTAGGAGAAGAGGAAAGATTTACATATAGTTTAACATTTGCCAGTAATGCCGGTATATATGAATATGGTATTGGTTATTTAGTTGATGCTGGTGGTGGAAATTATCAACTAGTTAGAGAAACTTCGTTATCGTCTAGTCAAGGAGATAATGGTAAAGTATCAATTTTGAGCACATATGGTACAATTACAGTTGATGTTGTTCAAAGCAATTCCACCTATACAAATTATGAAAGAATTAATAGTAGTTCTACGCTAGCTAATATTAATAGTACATATTTCTTAGATGCCACTGGGAATTTAACACTCTCTCTTCCTGCAATATCAACAGATTCTGTTATTATTGGTTTTACTATTACTTCATTAAGCGGAACAGAAAATGAAAGATCAAATGCTGTTACTTTAGACGCTAGTGGCGTTGATACTATTAATGGAACAGGATTATATTATTTAAGTAAAAAGAACGATTATATTAGGATAATGTCTGATGTTGAAAATCAGAACTGGATTATTCTAGATCCTATTGCAGAAGCTGCGTCTTCATCTGGACCAAATGGTGCTGTTCAGTTGGCAGATGGTGGTGTTTTAGGATATAATAATGGTCTATTTTTTAATGATGATGCCTTATTTGTTGGTGGGGATGACGCCAACTCTGCTGCTGTACAAATAAGTGAACTAGGCAATATATTCAATGTACAATCTGGAGATGTGGATTTTGCTATTCATTCTAGTGGAGTAGGTAACACATTTTTTGTTGATGCTTCATCTAATAATATCGGTATTCAAACTAACAGTCCAACAGACCTATTAAATATTAATACAACAGGAATAGCAGGATTAACCATTAGCACATCTTCTAGTGGTGGTATACCAGTTATCTCTATGTATAATAATGATCCAGATTTTACTGAAGGACTTGATATTGGTCGTTTAGATTCTATTGCTAAAAATTCTGTATCTGATAATATTATTTATACTAGAATTATTTCAGAATCTAATAATACAACAGATGGATCAGAAAAAGGACAATTGAAATTTTTAGTAAATAATAATGGAACTTTACAAATTGTAACATTATTAAATTATGAAGATATTCAAATTGGGCCAAACAATGTTATTTCTGGTGGCTTAATTGTTGGCGCAAATAATACAAACAAAGGAGATAACGTATTAATTGGCTATTATAATAGCAATTGTGGAACTAGTAGTATTTGCATTGGTCATTCATCCACTATAGAGAGTGGAGCATATGGCGGAGCTATTGGAACAGACCATACCGTTACTGGTTCTCACATATGGGCTATTGGTGGATCTGGTGCTAATATTACTGGCACAAATAGCACATATTTACTAAGCAATAATAACAACTATATTAAACTTAAATATGATCAACAAAATAGAATAGGTATCTATGTAGATTCTACAGGAACAGACTTCAATATAATTAACACTAGAGTATCTTCTACTGGTACGGAACACAAGCAAAATTTTGTATTTAATAATGCTAGTGGAATATCTGTTACTGGAGTATCTTATGGTATTAAAGTACTAGACCCAACAAATTCTGGTGAAAAAACACAGTTTGTTATTAGTGTTTTAGATAGTGGAATATTGAAAGATGTTATTAGTATGAGCGCTAATAATGTTAATATTTCTAATCTTTCTGGCATAGATGATTCTGTATTTATAGGCTCATATTTAGATGTTAGTGGAACTGGTTCTAACATTTTAGTTGTTGGTATTTCTAATATCATAGCAAATAATAGTGGTGAAAATATTATTTTAGGATATAACAATGAACTCACAGCATCTGGCAATAATGGCATTGTAGCTATTGGTAATTCTAATACTATAGATGAAAATTATTCTACTACTGTTGGTATCTCTAATGCAAATAGTGGGCTGTATTCTACTATAGTTGGATATAATAATGGCATATATGGTGAAAACATAAGCATTGTTGGTACCAATAATGCTATATCTGGTAATAATTCTAGTGTATTAGGATATCAAAATAATATAGACAATAATGGTAATTATGTTATTGGACAAGGAAATACATCAGCATATTCTGGTGTTCATATGATAGGCAACAACATTGTTGCTGCATCACATAATACTACTATCATTAAAAATGATGTTGTTATTATTACTGGCACAACAGTAAGATTCGATGCTACAGTAGAAATTGGAGCCGAAAGAGTTATAGTGAGTGGTGATAATATTAGTTTGTTTAATAATGATGCTGGATATATAACTACTGATGCATATGTTACTGGTGTTTCATATAATGGGTCTGGATCTTTAGTTTTATATACCCATAGTGGATCTGTAACTGGAACTCTTACTGATGTTGCTCATAGTGGCAACAATATTAGTATTTTTGTTAATGATACTGGTTATTTAGTTAGTGGAATAGATAACGTTAGTTCTTTAGTGAATGATACCGGATATATTACTGCTAATGATTATGCTAATCCTAAGATTACATTTTATGTTACAAATACTGGTAATAATGCTTTTATATTTAGTGGTGGAGGAACACAGGGTGCTGGAATAGATGAAAATCCTAATATTTATTTATATTGTGGATTAACATATGCTTTTAACTGTGATTTAGGATATGATTTTCAAATTAGATATACTGGGAGTGCTTATAACAGTGGCTTAACCAATAATACTGGTGTATCAGATGATACGGTGCTATGGACTGTTAGACACGATTCACCAAAATCAGGATTGTATTATGTGGATAAATCTGCTCCACTAAGTAATATGAGTGGAAATATTTATGTAGTTAGATATTAAGGATAAGTTTTATGGCCATAGGAATTAATGGAATAACATTTGTCAGGCCAACGGTGGCTATTTCTACTCAAATTACTAGAGATAGTGATGGAGAAGCTATTGGTAGGATTGATAGTGTTACATATTCAGATGCTGTATATATCACAGATGTTGGTTCTTCAACTGAGGGTAAAAGTTTAACTGCTCTTTATAACGCAGCTGTTGGTCTAGGATTAGGATCTAATGCCAACAATCTAAATATAGAATATCCTGGAGGGGGTGGATTAGCTAAGTTTAAAAGCATTAGTTTATCTCAGGAAACAGATTTTTTAACCAAATTAATTTATTCAGTTACTGTAGAATGCATACCAAACAGACCCGTAAATAGTAAATATGATAGTCCTGTTACATCAGGTGGAACCAGAGCCCTTACAGAATCTTCACAAGTTATAGTTCCTCATGATCAAACTATAGTAACACTACTAAATGAACAAACATATTGTAATAAAGCAGTAGAATATAACTATAGTATGCAAGTATCATGCTCTAGTAATAATTATGGTTGGGCTGTTGATAATGCTGATAAAATTTTAGAAAGTCTATTTGATAAACTGCCAGATGAACAGGCGTATAGTCGTAGTAATTATTCTAATTATATTATTAATAAAGCTAATAAATCTGGAGGCAAAGATGGGTCTCTAACATTTAGTATGACTAAACTATTGTATCCTGTTGGCGTAAACAACACCCTATTGTTAGATAGCACAGTATCCGAAAACAACAACATTCAGCAAAATAGTAAAAGTCGTAGTTATAGATTAACCTTTAATCATCCTGGAATAATATTTTTATCTGATGATCCTATTTTTGGTTCTAATCAACTAAGCTCAATAGCAGCAAACTTAAGTTATGTACCATTTAACGCAGCCGTAAATCTTATGAATTATTTGATTGCAAACGATGGTATGGTTGTGGTAACGGCTTCTATGCCAGGAAAAGATACTGGTGTTTGTCAATATGCTCCACAGTGGACTCAAATTAGTGCTCCAGAATGCTGGGTAACCAAATCTTTGTCCCTTGAAAATAATTTATCAGACAATCGTGCAACATTAAATATAGAACAAACAACAGATAAGCTTAATTGTGATGTGAATGGATATATAACAAATTGGAATATTGTTGAAAAAAACACAGACAATGTTGTATATGAACCACAGGGCTGGCCTGCTAATGGATATATTGTGCAAAATTTTAACACAAAAAAAGCTAAATCGTGGGATTTTACTGTTAATGTTGAGACTTTGAGAAAGTGTAGCACCCTATCCTATCCAGAAGTTATTAATATGGCTAAAGCTAAATATGAAGAAATTTCCAAAATAAACAACGGAATGGATGGAGTAAGAACCAATTACAATATCAGCATTAAAGATGACAAGTGCTCAGTATCTGCTACAGAATATTCTGGAACAAATCAATCAAAATAAAGGATAGTATATGTATATTGGTGGTTTACAACTAATTCCTGATCCAACAATAGATATTTCTATGGAATATTTCTATTGTGGAACAGATATTATTGGTGGAATAATGGTATTAAAGCTTGATGGCACACATCATGCAGAGGATAAGGATGAATACAACGATATGCTAGAGAGTATTGTTGGTTTAAATTCAGCTTGTTGCTATATATCAACAAATAGTGATTGTGCTGGTGTTCTTGTTGAAAAGGTCAATGGTACTCAAGGTTTGTGTAGATCATCACAAGTATCTCATGGCGGCAGTCCATTAGATCTTAATTATTCTATAGTTATAGAGTGCGCAACAGACAGTAGTAAAAATCCCATTGTTCCTCATAATCTTCCATATATATCTCCTAAAGCAGTAGTACATAGCGTTTCAGAAAATGTATCATATTCTTTGGACAATCCTAATAAATTTTCTTTTAATAGCGCAAACAATCTTGTCAAAGTACACGGAAAACTTTCTGCTAGGGCAGATATATCTTTTTATAATAGCGATCAATGTGCTAGTAATGCTTTAATGTACAAAGAACAAAGTGCAACATACTTATATGGCACCATATCAAGTTTACTTGGTTCTTCAAACCAGTATAAGGTTGCATATGATCAATCAGCATTTACACTTGCTGTATATAATTCTACATTAGATATTCGAGAGCTTGGAGGTAGTGCAACAGCTGAAGCATATTTAATACCAAAGGATGGAGATATCAATAATCTAGCTATTGTTGATATATCATATACTGAATCTACTAACCAACAAACAGAATTAAGACAATATAAAGTTAAAGGCAGTATTACTGGACTAGATAGTGGTGATAGTTTTATGTTTCCAGTTGGAGATGCTTTTAGTAATGCTCAAGAGGTCTATAATAAACTATATACTAATAATTTTTATCCAGAAAAATATCTATTAAAAACATCGTGCGTACCTACTGAATTAGCTGTTTCTTTTGATAAGTGTTGGAGATTAACTGGTAATACAGTATCCGAATACGCTGGTTCAAATAAAATAGACTTTGAAATGACATATGATGATGTTGAAAAGTGTACCATGCTTGGATATACCATAAGCGTTTCTTATGAAGAAAGACCAGCTGTAAAATCGGTTGCGGAACACGTTGTTGCTGGCAGATCATCCCCTAAGCCATTGCTTTATCACAGCAACTCCGAATCTGCTCCAAAATTTAAACTAACTGTTGAGGGGAATTTACCAGAATCGTGCGATGAGAGTCAATTAGCAGCAATGATTAGCGCCATTAATAATAAATTTATACTGGAAAAAACTAAGTTTAATCTAAACAATAAATTATTATTGAATACCACCAAATCACAAGGACGATATAGCTATTCAAAAACAGAGGAATATATAGAATGTCAATGAATAATAAAGATCTTTATAATAAGATTTTAAATGCCACAAACAATAATGAAGATATTGATTTTCATATATTAGAAGACGGTTATAGCTATTGCTCGTTAAGTGTTGGTGTTGGTGGTAGTTTTAATGAAGGATATTATCCTAATGATACTAGTGCTGGCACAATTTGTGGTAGTGGTTCTGGTGGATTAAGTATTGGTGGTAGTCTTCCTCCATTTATTAGTACCAGATCTATTGGTGATGGATGTATAGAATTATATATTCCTGGTGGAACAACTATAGATTACGAATCTGTTGGTTCCGCACAAGTATCAACAACATGGAATGGCACCGCTAGCATAGACACTTGTTCTGGAACATTTTCTATAACATTAGTTGATCTTAATGATGAGGGTCCAGGTATTGGTGTTAATGCTTATGATTTTATATGTAGCGGTTCGTACACGACAATTGCGACTCTTAATATAACAGATAGTGATTATACAGACTCTTTTAGAATTGTTAATTTATCTATTATTAGTGATAGTGCTGGAGGAGCATTTGGCATTAGTCCATCTACTGTTACTCCATCAAGATTTGGAGCTGCAAATGCTTATGTTACTCTTGATGCTAATAATTTAAGTCCTGGATATTATTTTGCTACAATTGTTGCTAGTGATGGAGTTAATAGTACCACTGGTACTGTTGGAATAAATGTAGGGGGTGTCTCTAGTGCATTTCCTTTTAGTTGGAATAATTCCAATGCAATTATTCCTCAAGGATTAAATATTAGCACATCTAATCCATTAATTTTTGCACATTATACTTTTGATCAACAAGACTCGTCTAGTTGCGATTGTACATGGAGCGATATTGTTACTCCGGGAGGCGCAGGTCCAGGACTAGTAACCAACTCTACATTTAATGATAGAAGCAATGACATCGCCGCAATAGAAACATCGGTTGATGATAATATAGGTTCTGGGTCTGTTTCTGACTATATATGGTTAAATTCTGTGTTTGGTGGCGGTGACTTCTGTTGTGGACTAGAAGTTTATCCTAATCCTGTTCAAGTGAGTTATACTATTGGGCCATCTTTAGACATTTTTAAAACTGGTATTGGTCCACAGATTCCATTTAGTGGAGGAATTGGTAATGTTGAAAATTCTTATTTTATACCTCTTGGTCCTACAAAATTTATTATTGCTCCACAAGAGACTGGTAATTATTTATCATCTAATGATGATTATTTTTATATTTATACTTATGGTTCAACCAATGTTGTTGGTGTTAAACACCCAACAGAAACTGGAGTATTGGAAGTTGTTGGAAGCTCATCTAGTGCTGCTCCAGCAGCAAATATAGTACTAGTAAGATATGCCTCATCGTCTAGCAATGTATTTTATCAATATATTCCTTCTACAGACACTTTTACATCAAAAACAGCATTTGCCAGCGGAAATATTACTAGAATAATTCCTTTGAGTTATCCTGGAAAATATGGAAGACTTAAGAAAAAAATAGAAAATTATAAATATCTAATTATTGGTACTACTCATTGTTCAATATATGATGTTGTCAATAATACCATAACTCCAGTATCGGTTTCGTCTACTGTTGATCCTATACCTCCAAATGTTGTGGTAATTCCTAGTCTTTATACTTTAAGTTGTTATGATCCAACTAATATTATACATAATGGTGGATACTATATTTTTGCGGTAGATCATAATTATGAGAACATGTTTGCTTCATCAAACTATCCGTTGATTTTAAACATAAATAACGCAACCATAACAGATCATTCATCAGACTGGGTAGATTCGGAGCCATTGTTATCAATATCTGGAACTTATCTTCATTCTTACCTAAATTATCAAACGGATATTGCTTTAGTTCATGATAGAATAGTTTTTTCATTTCATGGACTAAATAATGGTAATGATGCTAGTATGCTATTAACTTATGATAATAGTAGAAAAGAATTTACATATTCCACTGGATTATTTTATGGCGATTATAGAAGATTAACCAAACTTATTAATGATCAAGTATTATGGACATGTTATTCTGGAGATGCTCAAGCTTATGTATATGATCCTTTCATATTTCAATTTTTTGATTCTACTGTTAGTGGTAATATTGGAGTATCAAGACCGTGCTATAATGAATATAGAAATTTACTATTAGACGTAGACGGAACTAAGGCATATATATTTAACGATTATGATAGAACACATGTTGAACTATCTTTTACCGGCAGTTTGCCGATGGGAACATATCATGATATTTATGTTTTTGATCATTTACAATCAATAGATGCTCAAGCACATAATTTCTATTTGATGCCAAATAATCCTGGCGCTACTAGTCCAACTGGTAATTTGGTTGCTATTTCAACAACAACAGTAAGCGCTACTGGCATTAGTTTATCTGGCAATTTTACTATTGATGAAACAGTAATTCTTTTTGAACCAATCCAAACAACAACAGGATTAATTCCAATTGGTAGTTTTACATTGTCAGATGATGAATTTTCTGGTGGAATAATTGTGGGATTTGATCCTAATCTTGGAGATGGTAATATTTTTACAGCTACTATTAGTGGCACTAGTGGTACCATCTATGTTAAGTCTGGTATTGCTTTGGACTATGAAACAAAAAATCTATATACAGGATATATTACTGGAATAGATCCATATGTAGGCGGTACAACGTTCATAGACACTTTTGTAATGACAGTAAATAATGTTGATGAAAAACCAACAGGAATTATTATTACTCCATCAATAAGTGGAACATTAAATGCTAGCACATCAACAATTAGTAATGTGCAATTAGCATCATTTCAAATTTTAGATATAGATGATACCGATAATAATAATACCATATCAATCGGTGGACCAGACGCAAGATTTTTTACAGCTTCTTTGGATGTCCTCCAAGGGATACTTTATTTAAAGGCCGGTACACTATTAGATATATCAATTAAACCAAGTTACCACATAACCCTCTTAGCTGCACAATCTGGAGAAACTTTTACTGCTAGCAGGGACTGGGCCCTATACTTAACAGACGATCCTCCTGTGGCTGTTACAGTATCCCCCATATCAACAGGAATCTATGAAGATTATATTGTTCCAAATACTGGTTTAAAATTAGCAGATTTTATCTTACTAGATCTTGATACCAATATTGGAAATTATGCTACATTAATTGGACCAGATGCTGATTATTTTACTATTGATTATGATTTAGATACCAATAGCGGAGTATTGAGATTATCTAATTCAGCAGCTTTTGATTATGAAACCAAGCCAACAGTAACAGCATTAATTGCTGCTGGAAATGAAGTAGGAACATATTCTGCAACTGGTACATTTATTATTAATGTATTAGATATATATGAGCCAACAGGAATTCGTGCGGTTCCATCAATCGTTTATATTAATGAAGACGTTGACACGTCTGCTGGACCAGTATATTTATCAACATTAGAATGGAACGTTGATACCATAACCGATCCAATGATAGTATTTGATCTAAGATATCCTAATGGTGGATTTCGCTCTGCTCTGGATCTATTTACAATAGTAGACAATGGAACATTAACACCAAGCGTTTACTTACTTCAGGATGCTGTTTTGGATTATGAGACCCAAAATAGATATGATATTTATATTTCTGGTAGACCGTCCACCAGCACAACAACCTTTTATGGTGGACAACTTATTGTTATTGTTAGAGATGTTAATGAAGCTCCTATTATTACTTTTGATCCACCAAGCTTAAGTATTCCAGAAACTATTGATACTACTGCTGGAAGATTTATTGTATCTACAATTAATATTCAAGATGAACAACAATCAACAGTATCATTAAATTTAATTGGATCAGACGCATCGTTTTTTACAATAGTGCCCCATTCTCCGATTACCAATAATCCATCATCATCTATTCCTTTTGCAGACCTATACTTTAATAGTGGGGTGAGTATTGACATATCAACAAAAAATCAATATACAGCAAGGGTTGTTGCCACGGATATCTCTGGACTATCTAGTACTGGGACTTTTATTTTAACTATTACGGATGTTCCGCAGTGTGATTATATTATTAATGCTACTATTAATAAACCATTATGTTATAATTCTACCAATGGCAGCATTAATATCAATTTAGCATATACTGGATCTCAATCGGATATTGTTTCATGTTTAGATAATAGTCCATTATCTATTAGATGGAGCAATTTACCCAGTGGATCTATAACTGGTTTTGGAGGCAGGGTCGTAAATAACTTATCCGCTGGTAGCATATCTGGATATTTATATGGAGGCACAATACCTTTAACCAAAGTAACTTATGATATAGAACCACTATCAGATTTAACAATATTACAAACAATCAAAGATCATCATGGATGTAATTCAACAGGATATTTGACCATAGTATGGAGCGGCGGAGTACAACCATATTATGTTGCTTATGGTATAACATCATATCTAGTTCCTTCTGGTGAATATACCTATACTTTACCAATTACAACAGATTCTTCTGGCGTAGCTTATGTTAGGGATTCTGTTGGGTGTGTAGCTAATGGACCCGCCATAGCATACACTTTCAATACTGCTCAATTTAATTATACTTTTCAAGACAAACCATTAATTTATGATCATACATTAAAAAGCTATCAATTCAATATGACTTTTGGGCCTGGACCATTTGATATTAATATCTATGAGACAATATCTGGAGAAAAAGGTAATTTGAGTTATGTTTTTGATAAATTTGATACATCAATTTTGACTGGTGTGGAAATACAAGGCTCTTTAATAACAGATCTGTCTGGCATCACAAATAGAATTCGATCTGATGATCCATCTACTTATTATTATGATATTGTTGATAAAATTTATCCAGGAAGATATGTGATAGAATTTACAAATAGTGACGGATGTAATTTTGTTACAGAGCCACAAAATATGTTTAATATAGTTCCAATAAGTGTGGATATTACATCATCCAATGATTATCCATTGGATTTAGGATCATATACTATAGTACAACCAATACTAGACACATTATTTATTCCATATAGAATGTTAGTTAATAATGCAGATTTACTAAACTATATTTCTACCTTAACAGAAAAAAGCGTTATTAAATTACAAGTTGGAGAAAATATATATGAACGAAAGATCTTAGGTGGCGCTATTAATTGCGATACCTATTCTATTATAAATATTAAACTATTAGGTATAAAAAATACAGATTGGTTTTATTGTTTACCTTTTTATCAAGGTTTTGATCTTACTGACACAGAAATAGACATTCTAAATGAAAAAATCTATATTATCCTGCCCAATGGAACAAAGATAAAAATTGTAACCAGTCTCAACAATAATATCAATACTATTAAAATGTTAAAAGGATCTATTTTAACAACTGACGAAAATACTGGACAGTATGTTGATGGTAAAAAAATCTCTTTATATTTTTATGATACTAATATTAATGATTTTGTACAACAAAATAGTTCTGTTAATATTGTATCTTCATCAACCCTTATAAATAAATATATTGCTGGATCTATTTTTAGAATCAATTTTCTAGATAGCTGTCATATGTCAAAAAATCTTAGAACGGATGAAATAGAAAATATAACTTTTGGATGTGATGATCAACAAGATTATATTTTAGCTTACAGAAACTTTTTGATAACCTTAAATGATATTGGTAATGCTAGTTTAATGTATTCTAAAGTTATTAATAATCAAATACATAGTGGAAATATTTCTCAAAATATTAATAGTGAATATTCTCCATTAAATATTACATACAGATTCTATAATACTACCAATAAAACAACCAGCGCGATCTTGCTCAATAACAACCATATAGATAATAATTCATTATCTGGACTTATGGCAGGAACATACATTATAAGAATTAGAGATGAATACAATAATAGACCTAAATATATTAACAATATTGAATATGATATTTTATATAGTTCTTTCATAGACTATATTATTAATGAACTAAATACTACAGCAGCAAATATAGACTTTCAATATGGGGATATACTAGTAAATATTTTTGATTTAAATATAGTTAGTAATCCACCAACGTCTATTCCCGGAACAGAAAATCCAAATGTTACTCCTCCAGAAATACCCAAAGACAGAGTAATTACAACAAGCACATACAATGTATCTCCTAATCCATTATTCACGAATCGTATTACTATACAAACATATCCAGGAAAACTTAAATATAGAGTTACAGGACCATTTGGGTTTAATCATATTTTTAATGACAAGGTCATTCTGCTACAACTACCTCCTGGTGTATATACTATAGAAGGAGATGCTGAATCATTATATAGTAATTATTTATATCAACAAAGAAAAAATATAAATGTTAATAAGGATACCGATATACTAATTAATATAGAGTTTATTTCATATAAGGATAGAACATTAATAGAAAATGTAGATATTGTTTCTGTTTATGATACCGGTATTTGTAAACAATAAAAAGGAAATATTATGACCTGCCAATCGCTATCTTCCTCATACTCTTTTACTTACTTATTATCATCAACAAAAGTTCTTGGAAATGAAACAGGAGATAGAGATCCTGGACAAAGATTGATTGGATTTAATTCTACTTTAGGACTTGGTAGTTCTTCTAGTTCTTTATCTATAACCATATCTGGTCATTATGGAGATCCTTTATCTGTTGGACAAGCTGTTATTTTTACTTGTGATCAATTTTCGTTTGGTGGTATTTTAAAAAGTATACTTCACACAGAAAATAGGTCTGGCCAGCAAACACAAATAGAGGTTGTGGATTGTAAAGAAGTATTAGCTAGATATGATTTGTTTTTGACTTCTCACGCTGATACCAGAGCATATAGTGCTACTAATTTCACTGGTGGCGGATCTGTTACTATAATTTTTAATGGACCATGGAATGGTAAAAATGTATTAAAAACAATAGAGGGCAACTCTTGGGGAGCTAATATTCGTAGCACCAACGGTATTGGTCCGGGAAATTATTCTTACAATCTACCAGATATTGGAAATTGCGAAGTTTTTGGAAAGGGAACAGACTATAAATTAGCTCTGGGTACAATCACATATGCACAAATAGCAGAAGCACTAGCTACTGAGCCGCCAAACTTATGGGGGGCTAGTAATACTGGCGGCCCCATAGCTTTTAGAGTAGGACCATTATTAAATATTGCAAAAAATGAGATTCCTTATGTTGGTACCAATGCAAAAACTATGACGCTATTAGATTTTGTAAACAATATATGCGAAGAAGCTGGATACGATTGGACTTTTCACACACCAGGAGATGGCATTGAAATTAGATTTATTGACAAAAAACAGCCTACCACTTTTGGTGTGATTCGCAATAGAATTGAAGATGCTAGAGCCAATCAGCAGAATTTATTAAGCTATTCTGTTGGAGCAGAATTTAAAAACGAAAAAACTAAAAGAGTTGTTGTTGGGTCTAGTGTTGAATATGTAAAAGAATTATATTTTCAAACTTGGAATCAATCAGCTAGTACCGAAAGCAACGGATCTCCCCATTATGCAGCTTTAATGATGGGTTTCGATTGGGACGATAGACCAATTTTAGCATATGGACCAGGATTTGCTGTTCCAATTGGTAGTGAGAATTTAAGTCAAATGTTAGCATTGGCTGGTTTTGGAGGGTTTCCAGATCAAGGATATATTAATGAAGGTGAAATATTAAGCACTGGATCATTAGCAACATGGAAATTAGCTGGTATTTTATATCCTAATACAATATCTCGTAGTCTTATGAATTTTTTAGGATTAGATTGGTATAGTGCTTATGTTAATATAACATCAACTTTTGGTTCTGATACCCATACTGTAAGTATGGCTTGTGTTGAAGGAGTAAAATCATTGTCTAAAAAATCTGCACAATCTTTAATTTTTGAAGAAATAGGATATAATTGGATTAAAAAATATGTGGATACATGGTATGGCAAATATTATATGGCCTTTATTCCTAAACAAACATGTTATTATGATATAACTGGCAATATTGGTAGAACAGGCATATTTAGAGGATCTGGTGGTGGACAAATGTTAATGGATGAGCCTATTGATGCTGGGTGGAGCGATAGGGATTCTGATTGCATAGGATGTGTTGATAGAAGTATGTTTTTGGACGGTAGTGGTAAAATTCAAGCATTTTGTAGTTTAGAAGCAGGGGACTATTTATCAAGATTTGGTAATTACTTTTATTTTGATGCTAGTGCTTATCAGGGGGACTATAATTATGAAAATGGAAAATTTTATACTAAAGCTGATATAGATGGTAGAGCATATAATATTAATGGCGACATTGGTGTTTTGATTAAAATGCCAAACTTTATTCCTCAACGATATTATGGACCACCCCAAGCGAATAGTATGGGATTGAGAATGTTAAATTTGTTAGTTGGTGGAGCTAATGGTTATAGCGTATGGGGTGGCACAACAGATTTTAGCTATACCAATATTTTTAAAGAAACATTAGCTGCTGGTAGAATGAGCAGAATTGCTATTCCTATGAGAAATAGAGTTATGACATATGGACCGTGGAATAGTCATAGCTTATATGATAGTACACCAACACAGGGTGGGGTTGAATTCAAAATTGTAGATGATCTAAATCCTTGGACATATGGCGGATATTCACCAATGAATGAGGCTGGAAACAGATTAGCTTTTGATGGCATTAAAAGTAGAACAAAATATGAATCTGGTAGCTTAACATTAGCAGAAACTCCCAAAAGGAATATGGAAGGAGGAGGAGCCTCCCGTATTGACCCTATAATTGATAGTATTGTTGTTAAATTTGATACTGGTGGAGCAACAACAACATATAACTATAAAACATATGTTCAGAAGTTTGGACAAAGTGCAGAAGCATTTAATGCATATGTAAAATTAGGAGTATCAGAAAGAAGATTAAACCAAAGCATTTTGAATCAAAGAAATTTAGAAATGCAAAGAGGATTTTCTGCTGGTGTAAGATCTTTAGGCACCATTAGAGAAAGATTATATGAAAGTCTTAATGAGCCAGGCAGCAGTTCTTCTGCTAGTTTAAACAGCGTTCTTATTCTTAGTTATCCTGATCAACCAGGATATTATGGGTATAGAGTAGAAGCCGGTATAGAAAAGAAGTATGGTAGTGATTATTTTCAAGATTATATGAATTATAGTAGCTATGCTGTTGTTAGTTTAGATATGCTTTATACTCCAGTAGCTGTTACGAACTATCGTAGTAATGGATTTATGGGACAAATGGCTTTTTCATACGCTAATTCTAATTGGCCTAAAAATAAACCATTTCCTAGTATGCCTCCAGTAAATAATGCTACTGCTACTGATCTTCAGGGTGTTGGAGCTATTTATAATTTTCATCTTAATCCATATACTACAAAAGCTATGTTAAATAATTGGGGAGATGGTCGTGGAATGAGCTATGGTTTTAATGCTGAATATGTTAGCTATGGAAGTGATCCTAATGTGACATATAGAGTTCCGGTTAATAAATTCGCCAATACTGATAACAGTGCCGATATTAGAGGAGCGGCTCTTAGAGGACCATTGCTATTACAGTCTTGGGGTTATGATACTAATGGTAAACCAATTCCAAATATTAACGATAATAGTATGTATGGTCAATATGACAATACTAATATTCAAGAACAATTTGCTACTAATTGGTTGTCAAATCCACAAAATTGGCCATGTGGTCCAATAGATTTGAGATGGGATAGAGAAAGATGTGTTTGGGTATCTCCACCATCCGAAAGATTGGTGATAGCTGAAATGATAGAAGATTTAAAGATTGATAATATGGCAAGGGCAAAATTAATAGATCCATTAGGTAACTACTATCCTGCAACATATACCGATAAATATGGAACTCCTTGGAATTATAACCTAGAAAGTAAAGTTATATATGTGTATGATTTTCTTAAAAGACCAATTAATAGTGGTAGCAGAATAGTGGCGTATCACTGGGGAGGGGCTGCTGATTATATACCATTAATGATTGCTGATACATATTACAATAAAAATATTGGGGCCGAATGTTGTGATAGACCTAGTGCTAATCCAACCGACCCGTGCTATGGTGGACCAGATCAGATATTAGAATGGGTTAGTAATGTTAATGATGGAATTTTTGTAGAGGGGTGGTATATTAAAAATGGTGGTCCTAGTAAGGTTATGTATGATTTATCAACAATATATGGCAATAAGCTAGAAGATGCTCCAGATAATGGAGAAGTAAAAGTTTTAGGATATACTAAATTAAATAGCTATGGTTTACCGTGCTTGACGGGAATTCCTATTGTTAATTGTACTGGAGAATATCCAGATAGTAGCGGAGGAAGCGGAGGAGGTATTTGTTCTCCTGGAACTGTTTGGAGTCCGACATTAGGTCGATGTATTGGAGTTTAGTCTCCTTGTTTTCGCCGCGCATTCTTGATAGCACGCTTTACTAGTATTCGGCCAGCCATATCAACAAACGGCAACTGTCGTTTCGCGGCTTCTTCGCGCAGCCAGCCCACGATCTCGTCGATACGCTCTTCGCATTTATCACAGCCCCACTGATCCATCGTCCTTGCTCTAGCGTTGCAGGAGCAGTTTGGAGAGGCGGTGATGCCGACTTTCTTGAGCAGTTTTTTCAGTTCGGTGCCAGGGCCGTGCGTGGGGGCTGGTTCAGGCGTCTTGGGCGTGAACCCAGGTTTCGGCTGGAGAGTATCCAGGAGGTGGTGGTCCTTTAGATCCTATTTATTAGAGGAGAAGATGGTAGATGTATAGGATTGTAATGAAGATTGTTAGGAGGGTTTAGAAAGCAGTTGGACAAACATCAACTGTTTTTGTTGTGTGCGTACGGATGTTTAAAATAGATCCTGAATACTAGTCAGCATTAAGTTTCTTCTAAAAGTACTTACATTTTGTCCTCTATAAATCTCTAAAGATGCAGGAAGATCTCCTCCTTGAGTTCTTTGGTAATATTGATCAAATGTTTCGGCATATGTATTGTCGTGTGTGCCACCAAAAAACATATTACTATCTCCAAACAATAGTAGAGCTCCATCTCCAAGCCTATCTCCCATACCTTGAACATTACCTCCTGGACAGCCTGGTGCGTCCTTCACCCCAGGCTGTACCTCGTATCTATTGGTTGTAGTAAATGCTTCTGTTCCCCCAACTATTTCAGCCGTTGCTGCACCTTGAACCATCACATTTGTTAGCAAAGGAGAATTGCTATTATTATATAATTCCCAAGCATTAGAAATTGTATTACAACCTCTACGAATATTAGATCCCAAAGATATCATATGATCTTCAAAAGCTATCTTGTCACCACATCCATCTTCATCATTTGTAGCATTATTTCCCCATTCGGTATTAGTTAAATAAAATCCTCCAGACTCGATAAATTCTTTTACATCATAAGGGTCTAAATACGGATAAGCTTGACATCTAGAACGAAAATAATCTATTACTATATCACATCCCGGACCATCTAAATCTCGTGTTTGATACCAAGGAACGTCTACACTATCACCATTAATAATATATGGAAATGTTGCACCATCTTGTATTATGGGGTCACCGAATGCCTCAGAGTATCCGAATGTGTATAGTTTGGTTTTATCTTCTTCCTGAAAAGGGGCTGTTAGTGATTTTTTTTCCAGTTCTAACCACAATGCATAGAAGTTATGAAAACAAATTCTAGATCTTGGAGCTTCCTTACAACAACACCCAAAATCTTTCTTTAATTGTTCTGGGTCTGTGCTTTGTGAACCTAATATACTCAAACCATCATGCTGTGGAGAACTACTGATACCAGTATTAAGTCCTTTTTGACTAAAAATTCTCCACGCATTTAAAGGATTAAAGATGTTGCGTTTTTGAGGTTTTAGAATAGTAGATGGAGACATTTACTTTCCTTGCCACTTATACCATCCTCTGTTTGGCATATAATCTCCCTTATCATCTTTGCGCTTGGGAAAAAGAGTGCCACCCTTTTTATGTTGGCCAAAAGAAAGAGTTGCTCCACACTTTGAACACTTTAATTCATAATATTCATTATCTTCTACTGTTCTAACAGCAAATCTAAGAGTGGTATTTTTACACATACCACATTCTGATTCTCCAAATATCTCCTGAATAGAAGATAGTTCCTTAAAAATTTCTTTTTGTCCTTCGCCTTCAACTTCGAATTGTAATGTATCATTAACTTTATATGATGCTTTCATTTCCAGCCTTCCTCATATCCTAAGATGGTTTCGGGTATATTACTAGTATCCTGTTGATAACTAGATAACTGTCTTATAATAGATACACCATTGTTGTGGTCAAGCTTATCAATATCAATAGATAAATTGAGATTTTCTAAATATTTGATAGCATTAATATCTAGTCTTTTGCATAAAACATCCATAAAATTTAATTGATTGTTAGTCATTTTACCAATATTATCTCCATCAATATCTTCTACTTCATCTGCTAATTCTTCAGCAGCCACAACCTTGCGAAGTCTTAATCCTCTTCGTAGTGCTCGTCCTTCTGCTCTGGTTTCTGCTACTGCTACTGGGTGATTTCTAAAAATCTTGTCACAATTACCCCAATAAACGTCTGCGGCCCCATTAACGGTCCTTGTTTTAATATGCTCATCCACCGATCCATCATTTAAAACATAGCTCAGAGAATGGACCACAGTGGCTCTATTGCCATTATTTGGATCTGGAGACTGACAGACTTGAGAAGTAGAATCTATAATTGTGCAGTCTAGGGCGACCTCAAAAATTCGTCTTAATCCATCTGTTGTTGGATTGCCCTTAATTTTTTCATCATCAGACAACAATCCTAAAACGTGGTCTGTCCATTCCAAATCATTAATTGTTGGCTTTTTGCTTTTTGTCATTTTGTATCCTCTATGTTAAATAGGTTGTCCTTTGAACTATCAATAGTCTTTAAAATAGTCATCAATTTATTCGCTAGTAAATTTGCTCTTGCTTTTGAAAAATCGTGCTCCTGCTTTATTCTAATTAGTTTGATCCCTTTGCCAAGTATGAGTCCAGTTTTCTTTCTATCATACTTTTGGTTTTTAGTCAAAGAATCTTCTCCCCACACTGGCCTAAAGTGCGATGGTCCATCAACCTCTATTGCTACATTTTTTTCTGGCAGGAAAATATCTATTTGTAATTTAGTATTAGACAAAATTTGTTCTTTATGAAATTCTACCTTATAATTATGATCAATAAGCTGTGTTAATAAAAACTTTTCTAGCTTTGATCCCTCAACACTAGTTTTTCTAATAGCAACATATGCTGAGGACAACATGCTCTCTTTTACAGAATCATCAAGATTTTCCCAACGCTCTTTGCTGTCTAATTTTCTTTTATTTCTTTCATCTTCTGATAAATTATTCCAAGAAACATATACTCCATGTGCAATTTTATCTTTTTCTTCTTTGGTTCTTGCTTTACCTTTGGTTGGATGAACAGCCTTACCTTCTGTTAAAACATTTTTTTGAGCTTCGCTTCTATTTCTAATTGGAATATTGAATCTTATAGCATCTCTTCTAATTTTATTTGGATAAGTTTGATATTTATCAGCTATTTCTCCAAAAGATAATTTATCTTCCACATATAGTTTTTGTATCATTTTCTGTTTATTGGTATCATTCATTTGCTGGTACATTGGCCATATCCTTTATAGATGTAATGTGAATAATTTTGTTTGGATATTTTTCTTGCAACTTATCATATAGTTCTTGATTATTATGGACATAATATTTATGATGATCATAGATCGATGGTAAATCTATCATTTTTTCATCCATAATAACTATCCCCTTGCTATCACTGTTTAAATAATAAACATGAAAGACCGGTAAAAATAAATTAGTATTAACTTGGAGATCGTCAGTATAAATACCATAATTAAAAGTACTTCTAAATTCTTCTTCGGACATTAACGATAACAATTCCTGAAAACATTGTGTCTTGTATGATTCTCCATTAAACACCGAACAGGCCAAACCAATATGATTATTAATATAGTAAAACTTTTGGTCTCTTTTTAATACGGTCATTCTTCACCACCTGTATATTGTTGTAGGGTTTTTTTATTGAAAATTAAATGAGAGTCTTTGCTTTTGATCTCTGTTTTTTTACATATTAATTCTTTAGCAATACATTGGTTAATGATTTCAAACAAGAATTTGTTCCTATCTTGTGCAAAATTAAATTCATTAAGAATAAACTGTTTTGTTTTTTGATTTATTCTTGTTATTCCCATAAACTTATTATCTAATCCAAAAAATATATTATTCACAACGCTACCATTTGTAACACATCCAATTTCTAAATCTTGACTTTGTTTATGTTTATTACCAACACATCCAATATTTATATCAGCATCACAATTCTTTTCTATTATGGTCTTAATTGCTTCTTGTGATACTATCAATCCGTTATCTATAGTAACAATGGTTTCATATTTGGCAAGCTCCAATCCTCTTAAAAAGGATCCAGCATGATTAATATTATCATTATTGAGATAAATATATTCTAAATTAAGTCTTTTGCTTTCTATAAACTTAGCAGTTTTATTATGATCAATACTATTAATCAGCAATATTTCATACTGATTTTTTGCGCAGAACTGTTTTATGGCTTTGTGTTGTTTTTCTAAGATAGTATTTTTACGAATAGGATATATGGATTTTGATCCTAAAGATTTTATCCCACTATCGTAGTATGGTGATGTAATTATAAATGTGATATTACTCATTAATCCTCGCTGTAATGGCATATTCATAGCCATTGGTATATGTTGCTGATACAATTCTAAGATTCTTTTCTTGTGCTAAGACTGTCAGTATTTCGTCCATAGAATAGCAAGATGCTCTACCGGTATCATATACAACATATCTAAATTTAGTTAGAGATAGATTTAAACGACTAACATACCAAGACAACTGCAATATATCTGGAGCCTTAATATGTAGTTGTCCACCAATTTGTGCTTTAGATATAATTTTGCTAATTGTTGATTCTAAATCATTAGGAACAATATAATCTAATAAGTCTCCAATATAAATATTTTCACAAGATTGATTATCTAATGAATCTATATCGGAAAAATTACATTTGTCATAATTATTTGGACGATCTATGTCGCTATTGATTAGTATGGCTATATTTTGTTTCATGTGGTTTCTTTATTTGTTTAAATGGTTGAGAAGATGCTTGATGTATAATTTGTGTCCAAGCATGTATACTATTTTTGTCAGCAATATCTATGTTAGCAATTGCATGATAATGATCCTCACCCCAAGATGATGCTACAGAAGAATTAATAGCAATATTGAAATGTGTTATTCCTGGAAATAAAATATCCATATCGGATAGTCTGGATGGCTTAATCATATGATCCACTATTAATAGTGAACAATGAAAATATAAACACAGAGCAATACATTTCTCCAAGACCTCTTGTTTATTATTGCATATTATTAAACTAATTGGTGAGTGTGAGAATATAGAATCTTCTAGCGGAGCTATATTGTCGTTACCAACAACCTTAGATAGTAGCTTAATAAAATCCTTATTGTCTGTATAAGAATACAGAATCTTTTTGTTTTTATTTTTATGTTGAGATAATATATTGGTAATTAACATAGAATATCGTTTATATGAGATATATCGTATTGATCTAGTTCGTTTGTATGGAGATCTAAATCGGAACTTCTATTAATATAGGACATTAACATATTATCCCGTAGACTATTGGTATCCATAGAATAATATGTTGAATACATTGTGCAAGATATGATATCGTGGTGTGTTTTGATATTTAAATTGCACCTATTAGCACCAACACGATATGTACTATCAAAAAAATTAGAACTTGGTAATTTATTATTACATATTAAATCTTTACCAAGAGCTGCCGCCATAAAGATATTATCATTATAATCATATGTTCTAATGCAATCAATAAAACAATTTATAGAATTATAAACCTTAATGGTATCCTCTTCTGAATAAATACCAGTTAATACTTTTGGCATACTTTCT
>Ga0208644_1000927_pt1 | contig 25768 bp, 19 predicted proteins | sample VirMetDEL_Nov_18_FD_184517 | JGI IMG/M metagenome (GOLD analysis project Ga0208644, IMG submission 184517) | Aqueous microbial communities from the Delaware River and Bay under freshwater to marine salinity gradient to study organic matter... | ecosystem: Environmental > Aquatic > Marine >...
TGGCGTTTGAGCTGGGGTTCACCGGAATTGGCGTACAGCAGAAAGGCACTGGGCGGTTCATTCATCTGGATGTTGTGGAGAAAGACCTGCCGCGCCCGACCGTGTGGTCGTATTAAGGGGTAATCGATGCCGTTACAGAAACTCCAGTTCAAGCCCGGTATCAACCGCGAGAACACCAACTACGCTGGCGAAGGTGGTTGGTACGACTGCGACAAGGTTCGCTTCCGCTCTGGTTATCCTGAGAAGATCGGCGGCTGGCAAAATCTTGCGGCGTCTGTGGACGGGGTGTTTAACAGCTACATAGGCATCTGCCGAAATCTCTGGAACTGGATCACACTCAATAGCAGCAACCTGCTGGCACTGGGCACTGAGCAAAAACTCTACATCGAAAACGGCGGTGTCTACTACGACATCACCCCGATCAGAGACACCGCCACGATCAACACCGACCCCTTTGCCATTACTACGGGCTCCAAACTTGTAACAGTCACCGATACGGCACACAGCGTAACTGCGGGTACCTACGTCACATTCTCTGGGGCTACTGGCACGGACTACACAGTGTTTAACGCCGAGTTTGAAATTGTCAAGATCGTTGACGCCAACAGCTACCAAATAATCCTCCCGACAGCAGCTGCGGCTACAGGGTCAGGTGGGGGTGCGTCAGTAAGCGCGGCCTATCAAATCAACGCAGGTAACTCTGTGTCGTCGCCCAGCACCGGCTGGGGTATTGGCCCTTGGGGTCGTGATGGCTGGGGCGAAGAGTTCTCCGGTACTGCTGTGGTGCAGGAAACGAACGCACTGCGCTTGTGGTCTCTGGACAACTACGGACAAGACCTCGTTTCTGCTGTGCGCGAAGGTGCAATTTACTACTGGGCTGCGGATACAACGACTAGCCCACCCCGTGCGGTAACCCTGAAGAGCCTCGCCAATACCGCCGGATACGACGAAGATTTTGTGCCCAACAGGGTGTTTGAAATCCATACATCCGGTGTGCAGCGCTTTGGTATCTGTGTTGGCGCGAATCCTTATGACCCGGGCAATGCCAATACCGATTTCGATCCCATGCTGGTGCGTTGGTCGGATCAAGAGAACATCTACCAATGGGTGCCTGCTGCGGACAATCAGTCCGGTGAGCTGCGGCTTTCTCATGGTTCGCGTCTGGTAACGGGTAGGCATGGCAGGCAGGAGTTCGTGATCTGGTCTGACAGCGCCATCTACTCGATGCAATACCTCGGGCCACCCTATATCTGGGGTGTCACCCTGCTGATGGATGGCATCTCGATTGCCTCTCCGAACGCCGTGGTGGGTGCGAGCAACATCATGATGTGGATGGGCATCGACAAGTTCTACATCTACGACGGTATCGTGAAGACGCTGCCTTGCTCTGTGCGGCAGTTTATCTTTGATGATATGAACCAAGACCAGATGTTCCAAGTGGTCTCTGGGGGCAACGAGCAATACAGCGAAGTTTGGTGGTTTTACCCGTCTTCCGACAGCACCGTAAATAATCGGTATGTGGTGTACAACTATCTTGATAACGTTTGGCATTACGGAACGCTGAATAGAACTGCATGGCTGGACTCCTCCCTGCGCGAGCGGCCCATGGGTGCGTTTAGCGTCAAAACCAGCTACCTGTCGGCCCAGATCAGCTCGTCGGATACCACGATCAACCTGCTGGACGCCTCAAGCTACCCGGCTGCTGGGGTGATTCAGATCGACAGCGAGGAGATCGCCTACACCAGCCGCACCTCTATCGCGCTGTCTGGTTGCACTCGTGGGTATAACAGCACCACTGCTGCTTCGCATGTAGCCTACTCGACGGCTGGGTTGGTGATTCCCAATCAGGTCATGTATCACGAGACTGGCAATGATGATTTGTCTACCTCGACACCCGTGGCGATTGAAGCCTATGTGGACTCTTCGGATTTTGACATTGGTGACGGCCATAACTTCGGGTTCGTTTGGCGGATCATTCCCGACCTGACTTTTGACGGCTCCACGACTCCGGCCCCGGATTACCCTGCGGTCACGATGGTGTGCAAACCCCGGCAGAACTCTGGTACAGCTTACGGCACCCCCAGCGCTCCCACGGTCACCAGCACCCAGAGCTACAACACCCAACGCGTCTACACGGTGCAGCAGTTTACCGGGCAGGTATACACGCGGGTGCGGGGGCGGCAGATGGCGTTTGAAATTCGGTCAACCGGCCTTGGGGTGGCATGGCAGCTTGGAACCCCGCGTATTGATATCCGCCCGGACGGCAAACGATGACCAATCTTGTTGTTACGTCTGAGTTTGAGCTTAACAGGGTTGCCACGCCCAACCTGCCGGTTGCGCCTATAGCATACAACGAGCGGTATCAGAATCAGCTCAACAACATCCTTCGGTTGTATTTCAATCAACTAAACAACATTCTAGGGCAACTCACTACGAACATGGCCTCTTTACCGATTACCTTCCCGCCAACGTCGCTGGATGCGTTTGGCCGCCTGCGGGCGAGCGAACCCTACACCCTGTTTGACAGCCAAAACCGATTTGCCGCCGACTCTCAGTTTGATACCTCAACCACGGGCACCGGTTCGACCACATTCCTGACCAACGAGGCTGCGGTCAGCATGGCGGTTACAAGCGGCGGCGTGGGGTCGGTCGTGCGGCAGACATACCGCAGCTTTCCGTATCAGCCGGGTAAAGGGCTTTTGGTTCTAGCTACGATGGTAATGGACGGCAGCACCAGCGCCAACCTGACCCAGCGGGTTGGGTATTTCAACACCAACAACGGCGTCTATTTCCAACGCACAAGCGGGGTCAACTCCTTCACCCTGCGCTCCTACATCACCGGCTCGGTATCGAATGCTCGTAATGTGACGCAGGCAAACTGGAACGGCGACAAGCTGGACGGCACGGGCGCTTCTGGTCTGACGCTGGACGTATCAAAAGCCCAGATTCTGTGGATGGACTTTGAGTGGCTGGGCGTGGGGTCGGTGCGGTGCGGGTTCATCATCAACAACCAATACGTCGTTTGCCACACGTTCACCAACGCCAATGAAATTACCAGCGTCTACATGACCACGGCAATCCTGCCGCTGCGCTACGAGATCAGCACCACAACCAGCGCGGTCGCGGCGTCTATGAAGCAGATTTGCTCTACGGTCATTTCGGAAGGCGGATACGAGCAGTATTCGTATGGTCACATCGCCCGCCGGACTACGGCGTTGTCGACAATCGGGGCGACTTTCCTGCCGCTGGTGTCCATCCGGCTGGCTTCCGGGCGAGGTGGTGCGGTGGTGCTTCCGTCCCGGGTTCAGGTGCTGCCGACGACCAGCCAGAGCTATGAGGTGGCCTTGGTGAAGAACCCCACCCTTACCGGCGCATCTTGGGTTGCAAGCTCATCGTCGAGCGTGGAGGAGGATGTATCTGCGACTGCCATGTCTTTCCCGGCTGGAAGCCGGATCGTGCAGACAGACTATGTGGCGTCGAGCGGCAGCGGCGGCGTGAACCCGCTGGTCGACCCTTCTGGGTATAACTGGGACTTGCAGCTTGGGGAATCCCTCGCTGGGGTCAGTGACATCTACACCATTGCCATTCGCGTCGTAAATACTCCGCCCACTGGCGACGCCGTAGGCTCCCTGTCATTCTGGGATTTGACGAATGGAACGTGATATTATGCTGAAAATTTTGGGGGTTTTATGAACCAAATGACGCCTATAGCCGCCGGTATAGCCTCGTTAGGGCGCGGCAACGACAAGATGCTGGTACATATGACCCCCGGGGAAGTGCGGGGGCTCCAATCCCTCGCCATGGCCCATGGCGGTTCCCTGACCATTAATCCACATACTGGACTCCCAGAGGCTGGGATTTTGAGTTCTCTCATTCCGATGATGGCTGGTGCGGTCCTGACCCCCATTATGGGGCCTATGGGTGCAGCGTTGGTTGTTGGAGGTCTGGGCACGGTTGCTACCGGCAGTATCGGCAAAGGGCTGATGATGGGTCTGGGGGCGTATGGTGGGGCTGGTTTGGGCGAGAGTTTGAGTGCTGCGGGTGCGGCGGAGGGCAATGCCTTGGCGTCGTCTGAACTTGCCAAGGCCTCAAACGCTGCGACCGAAGCGGGTGCGGCGGCGTCAGATCAAATAACAAGACTAGCCAATGCACCCATTGAAGGGGCCGTCCGACCCTCAGACTTCGTACAAAACCCATATACCCCCGAAGGCGCAGCCTATATACAGTCTCAACTAGATATGCCGCTTGAGCAGATAGCGCAGAGCGCGAAAGAATACGCCGCCGACGCTTATCAATTTCCCGGGTACACCCCAACTACTCAAGCCGCCCTGAATCGCGGCCCGTTTGAAAATGCGTGGGAAGGTTTTAAAGGGCTTGGTACTGAAGCTGGCCGAGATCGGTTTATGAACGCTGTAGGAGGAGTAAAGGGTCTTGCTATGAAAGGCGGTATGGCCGCTGCCCCAATGCTGATGGCTGGTCTGCAACCCAAACCTCTGGAAACTCCGCCTAAAAAACCCTACGAATACTATAAAACCTCATATTCTCAACAGCGCAACCCACTCTGGGGACAACCCGGCCAGCCCTATTTTATTCAGTCTTATGGCCCCGGTTCGTATACAACCGACCCTAGAGAAGTGACGATGGCTAAAGCTGGTGGACTGATGGCTTTGGCGGATGGGGGGTATGTGCCGGAAAGTGGTAGCGTTAGGATTCCCACGGTAGAAGACGAAAACAACGAGTCCCGAGTGCCGGACACCAAGATTAGGTTTGCCGGATATGCCCCTGAAAAGTCCGGGTCTCTTGCGAATCTCTCAGAGTTGCAGCTGAAACTGATTGCCGCTCGGTCTACCGATCCTGAGAAAAGAGGTGCGGCTATTCGTGAGCTCTATGTTCGGCAGGGCACACAGCAGCCGAGGTCGCAGTTTATTTCTGCTGAGAAGTTTATGGCCGCCGACGGCGGCGTAGTTCCAGCCCCTCAGATGCCTATCAGCCCGCTATTCCAACAGACCCCCGCTGCCAACCCCGCTGCGCTTGAGAACTATCTGGCACAACTGGGCACCCAGATAATGGCGACCGGGGCTTCGCCGTCTACCCCTGCTACTCCTACCCCTACCCCCCAATTACCTGCCACTAACCAATACGGCTACAACCCCGCGACCCAGACGTTTTTCATGAACCCAAACTACGTAGCTCCGGATAAACCGGCTGAGAGCGACGACAATGACGGCGGAAGTGAAGGAAGTGGCGACGCTGCGGGGGGTCCGATCAAGGCTCGGTATGCAGCGGGTGGGCTTGGTTCCCTGCCTGAATACGCAGCGGGGGGCAGGCTGCTGGACAGCGACGACTACGCTGCCGGAGGTGATACCCATAATAGGGTGTCGGATGGGGTGGCGGACTTAATCCCGGCAGTTATTAAAGGGCCGAAACCACAAAGGGCGGCGCTGGCTGACGGAGAGTTTGTTATCCCCGCACGGATTGTTTCAGAACTTGGCAATGGTTCTACCAAAGCGGGAGCTAAACGGCTTTATGCCATGATGGAACGGGTTCAGCAGGCGCGTAGAAAAACAACCAGGAAAGGAGAGGTAGCTGTTGATACTAAGCCAGATAAACTTCTGCCTGCATGAGCCAAATAATATATGAAGATGTAGACCCGTGGAAATTTGTAGACGAGTTAAAAGAAATATTCCCGGTGCATTACGAAGAGTTGAGCGTAACAAAAGAATATGAATTAGAGCCGGATTACGATGCGTATAAAAGATTAGCAGATTGTAACTGGCTTCGTTGCATAACTTGTAGGTGTGATGCAGAGTTAATAGGCTATATAGTGTTCGTTGTTCAGCCGCATCTGCATTACAAATCGTGTTTAACGGCGTTTGAGGATATTTACTATGTCAAAAAAGAATACCGCAAAGGCCGCGTCGGGCTCCGGCTGTTTAAGTACGCCGAGGATGTATTAAAGAAACGAGGGGTAAATAGGATCATAATGCACACAAAAGTACACATGGATCACTCTCGTATATTTGAATATTTGGGTTACAAGAACACTGACAAGCTGTTCTCTAAAATGCTGTAGGAGAAACTATGTATTCACGTAGACAACTGGAAGCACTAGGCGAACCCCTTGGGGATTCCGTAACCACTAAAAAGGCTACGGGTGGCTATCTCCTTGGCGGCGGTGGTAGTTCGGCCCCTGCTCCCACTTCTCAGACTGTAACCCAGACTAGCATCCCGGAATACGCCCAGCCCTATGCCACGGAGATGTTTGGTAAGGCACAGGCACTGACTGACATTAACCAAAACCCGTACCAAACATACGGCGGGCAGCGGACTGCCGGGTTCAACCCCCTGCAGACTCAGGCATTTCAGAATGTCGCTCAAATGCAAGCGTCTCCCGCTATCGGTGCGGGTATGGGCTTGGCGTCAATGTCCGGGATGGGCGGGCTTGGTGCGGGACAGCAGTATCAGCAGATGGCGACAGACCCCGGTGCTACGGCGGCATACATGTCCCCTTACATGCAGAACGTGGTGGACTTCCAGAAAAGTCAAGCAATCAGGGATTACGGCAGGCAATTGCCGGGGATGCAGGCTGCAGCAACTAACGCGCGTGCCCTTGGCGGTTCTCGTCAGGCCATCGTAGAGTCCGAAGCGCAGCGTAATCTGCAGAACCAGCTGGCAGGTATTCAAGCGCAGGGTACGCAATCGGCGTTTGACCAAGCTAGGCAAGCACAGCAGTTTGGTTCGCAGCTCGGGCTGCAGGGTCTGGGGCTGGCGGGCACCGCAGCGGGTCAACTGGGCCAGCTGGGTCAGCAAAACTATCAACAGCTCATGGGTATCAACCAAGCTCAGCAGCAGGCCGGTGCTCAGATTCAGGCGCTTGAACAACAAGGACTTACACAGCGGTATCAGGACTTCCTCAACCAGCAACGCTACCCGTACCAGCAACTTGCGTTCATGTCTGATATTCTGCGGGGTGTTCCGGCAGCTACGTCGGCGAAAACCCTGTATGAGGCACCGGGTAGTACAGCAGCGCAGGTCGTAGGTCTTGGTGGGGGGATTGGCAGTCTGCTTAGCGGCATAGGAAAGGTGTCCTCATGAACAATAGCAACGGAGTTTCCAGCTATCTGGCGGGCCCGGGCGGGCGGTTTGATTTGGCCAACCCCTCTACTCAGGCGATGGTAAAAGACGTCATGGGCAACCCCGGCGCGGCTCCGAAATATGGCGTTTCGTTACCGGAGATTTTTCAGCTTCATCAGTTGCTGAAGCAGATTAGCGCACAAACCCCGCAGCCGCAGCAAACTACGGTTGCCGACGACCTCAAGATGGCAGCGCTGGCCTCTATTCAAGCACCCAATGCCGCACCGCCGCAGGGTGCGCAACCGCTACAAGGTATCCAACAGGCAATGCCCCAAGCTCGGATGCCACAGAACCCGATGGAGCAGGGAGTGGCTGGCCTCGATACCGGCATGATGGAGAACGCCGAATACGCGGGTGGTGGCATCGTTGCCTTCGCTGGTGAAGATGAGCAGCTTGTGCCCGGAGAAGAAGGTACAGCGCCGAAAGGTGTTTCGCCTTTCTCCGGTACCTCAAAAGAACTGTACGAACAGATATTGGCAAATCAGCGCGCACAACAAGCTGCCTTTAGGGTGCCTACATTGCAAGAAGCGATGGAGGAGGAGCGGGTGGCGCGGGAAGCCGCGGGTATCAAAGGGAAACTTGGTGAAGAGCGTCTCAAGAAATTAGAGGGGGCCGGAAAGAAAGACGCTGAACGGGAAAAGAAAATCGCGGGGGGTGCGTTGACTGATGCTTTTTTCAGGATGGCTGTAGCTGGGGGGCGCAAAGGCGCTACCTTCCTTGGTGCCGCTGCTGAAGGCGCTTCCGCTGGTTTTGCCAACTACGTTTCGGCGCAAAAAGAACTGGAAAAACTTCAGGCCGAACGCGATAAAGAGATCGCCAACATCCAGAACCTGCAGCGAGCTGAAGACCTCGGGTTTGTTAAAAATGCGTCGGGTAAGATAGAGAAAGCGCAGGGCCACCTTGCGGATATAGAGAGAAATATATCTACCACCCAAGCCAGTATTGCGGGGCAGATGAGCGCGGCGGAAAGATCGCAAGCTGAGGCAACGTCGCGTGAAGGAGTCGCTCGACTGGACCGAGGCGCAAGGGCAGAAGAGGCGGCAGCAAACCGTGGGGTGCAACTGCAAATCGCTAAACTGCATGCAGCAGGACAACCGCTCGATGTCCAGAAGATCATGGAAATGCCGCAGTTTAATGCAGCGCATGGCAATAAAGACCCGGAAACACGTTTGAAGATCGCCACGGAGTTGCTTGCAGGAAGAAGGGCCAGCCCGGAAAAAACCCAAACCGCGTTGATCAATGCTACAAGAGATGCAGCAAAAGAGTGGGGCAAGCTCACCGGGATCGGCGGTAGGTTGAGTCAGATTGCAAAACGTGCGGAGAACGCAGACCCTAAAATATCTGGACCAGCTAAAGCACAACTAGAAGCCGCTCGCCAGCGCCATTACGCCGGGTTCGATTTGGAAGCACCGTCGCTCTCAGATGAAGCCAAATATATTTCGGGGGCACCGCAAGCAGCAACACCCACTACTGGAGCAGGACAGTTTAACGTGTCCGCCCCCAACGGTAAGGTATACTCTTTCCAAACTCAAGAAGCAGCGGACCAATTCGCAAAATCAATCGGTAAGTAACAGGAGCCGGGATGGACTACGATAAACTCGCCAAACAATTTGGCGGAACTACAGCTCCTGTAAATGCTCCAGATAAAACCGATTTTGACGCGCTTGCCAAGCAATTTGGCGGAACTGCAGTCCCTGCAAATACTCCAGATAAAACCGATTTTGACGTGCTTGCCAAACAGTTTGGCGGCGAGGCAATTAGTAAAGAATACGTCCCCGGCACGCCTGCAGCGCAACCCGGGGGAGAAGGTTCTTTTTGGGGTGAAGTCAAGAAAGGCTTTGGCGCTGCATGGGAAGGCATAAAATTTACACCCGATGCTTTGAAACTGCAGACAAATGCCGAAGCCGTAGATATGCACAAGCAGCTGCTTGACGCGTATACACAAATTGACACTGGTAAAGAGTTCTCTCCTGCAGAAGCCTCCAAACTGAAACTTGATTACGCATTGCTGCGTAACTACCAAAAAGCTGACCCGGATCAACGAACCATAATTAAAAACACGGGCACACAATTTGTTGGCGAGCGCTCTCAACAGATTCGTGAGGCCATACCTGCTTATGCTGAGTATCAAAAGCGCCTTGAGCCGTATAAAGGGCGGGTGCCTGACGCTACGGATATCGAATCGCTAAAAGACTTCCGTGATTGGCTCGGTTACAACGTAGCCTCGGGGGCGGTACAAGTTATCCCTGTTATGGCTGCAGCTTATGCAACCGGTGGAGTGGGTGCGTTTGCACTCGGCACGGGTATGGCGATGCAGGAAGGCGTACAAAATCGCCTCGACTTTGTATTAGATAAAGTAAAAAATCTATCGAACGAGGAGCAGGCAAAGGCGGTGCAAGAGTATTTGAAGGCGTCAGGTGATACCACCATGACCGTTGCTATCGCTTCAGGTGCACTTGATCTTGCTGGCCCAGTCGGTTCAATCCTCAAAAAGCGGCTGGCCAAGGAGCTAGGTACTGAAGTCGTCGAGTACGAAACAAAACGAGAAGCCGCAAAAGCCGCGTTGAAACAAGTCCCTCGGGAAATGGGCGAGGAGTTTTTAACTGGCGGTGCACAGGAGATCGCCCAAATAGCTGGGGAGCGTACACTTGGCGAACAGACCGGGGATGTTTTCTCCAAAGAGAACGTAAAGCGGGTCTTTAATTCCGCTGCAGCGGAGGCCGCAGGCAGTGTTGCCGGTAGCGGTGTAAATGTAGGTACCTCAGTGGGTCGTCAAATGGTTAGGGAGCGTGCGGAAGCTCTAGCCCAGCAGGAGTTTGAAAAGCAACTGCAACAACGCGCCGCACCCAAAGCCGCACCTGAGGATATTGCGCAAACGTACGAAGCGCTGGTCTCGCGGTACCAAGCTGAAGGCATGTCGGAAGTTGAAGCGCTCAAGGCCGCTGGTGCGGATATTGCTCAAGGAGGTATTGATCTTGGACCTATGGGAACCGGAGCAGAGCTCGAAGGGGCTGAGCAGCGAACAACTGGTGGAGCAGGCGTGGGAGTGTCTGTACCACAACCACCCACCGAAGCACCCGCAGTTACTGAAGCTGGACGAGGAAGATTGGATGTTACTGAAGGACCTGCTGGTGAGGCTGTTTCGAGAGAAGGCCAACCAGCTGGTGCATTGAAGGGTGCGCAGTTAACTACGGATCAAGTTGAACAGGCCATCGCTCAAGCACAACAGACCCCGGGGGAAGCCTACACTATTAAGCAAGACTTTGGTGAAGTCGGTACCGAGGAATTCAGTTCTGAGACGCATCAAGCTACTGTTACACGCTTACCGGATGGAACTGCCGTAGTTTCGGCCCCCACACTTAGCGACTTTGGCACATCTGTAGTATCCAGTAAAAAAGCTGAAGGGCTGTCCGACGGAGAGTTGATTAAAACTACGCTGCGTCCCGTCTTGGAAAGGTATTACGCCGATCCAGCCGACGTAGACCAGCGGGTAACCATATCAAAAGAAACTCCCACTGCTGAAACTCCCACTGCTGAAACTCCCACTGCTGAAACTCCCACTGTTAAAACTATAACTGCCGCTCCAAAAACAGAAGCTATCGCTCCAAAAACAGAAGCAACTACAACAGAAACAACTACGCCTACTGAAGTAGTTCCTCTTGAGGACGTAACGGTCGAAACCCCGACTTCGCAGCTGCCGGTTAACCCAGAGACCGGATTAAAACCCCCGGGTAAGCGTGGCCGCCCCCGCATCGAGCGCACTCCGGAAGAACAAGCCGCTGCGGAAGCACAACGCAAAGAACGACAAAAAGTCGGACGCGATGCCATCAGAGCCGTCGAGAAAGCACAGCAAACTATAGCTGCGCCGGTAGACATTGAGGCCATTCAAAGACTTGCTCAGACGGACAAAGCCGCTGCCGTTGCGGTGATCAAAGAAGTGCAGCAAGGTAGAGACCTTGCCCTCCTTGAGGCCGCCCGGGTTCTTACGGATAAAAAGTTGAGCCCCACGGCGAAAGCCAAGCAAGTTGCGAACGCAGTATTCAGCCACCCCAGCGTTACAGCCGAAGAGCGTCAGCGGGCACAACGTAATGCACAGCTACGCGACACTGCAAAGAACATTCTGGTCGAAGGTTCAACAAGTTTCTACCCAGACCCGTTTTATGAAACGGTTACGGACGCAACACAGGCAGCTAACTACATCAGCAAAAAAGGCAACGCTTTTGAACGCCTGCTGATTAACCGCATCAAGCCATTTTTAAAGGGTGTCAAAGTTGTCGTAGTAAACGACCCCCGCGTGGATATCCCTGACCCCGTAACACGTAGGGAGTTTAGGGGCGCTGCGGGTCTGTATGCTGAAGGCGACGGGCAACGCATTATTTATCTGAACAATATTGGTGGTAGGCGTGAAGGGCTTACCAACATGACGTTCCTCCACGAAGCAGTCCATGGTGCGACCATGGCGCAGATAAACAGATTTTATAAAGACCCCGGTTCGCTAAGCCCGCAGGTCGTGAAGGCCATCCAAGTGCTAACGGAAGTAATGATCCGGGCGGGTGACCACTACAACGTGCTCAAGAAGCAAGGCAAGACAGACCCGTTGGAAGACAGGCTCAACGAGCTAGAAGTGTTTGATGACTTGAAAGAGTTCGTTGCCTATGGCATGACGCAGCCGGAGATGCAGGACTTTCTGCTCAAGGTTCCGGGCTTTATACAAGTCCGAGCAGACAGGCTTAACGGGCTGACTGCGTTCGTCCGGGCCATCCAGAACATGTTTGGTTTGGGGCCGCAGCATAACTCGGCGTTCCAAGACCTGATCATTATCACTGATCGCATTATGGGTGTAGATCAGCTGCCTGCGCCTACCGAGTCTGTAGAGGTCGCTGCTGCCAAGAAGGTTAAGGCGCAGAATAAAACGATGGAGAAGATTGCTAAATCTCAAAGAGCCGCTGATGTAAACGCCGGTCTGGGCGAGCTGATGATGCAAACCCGTAACGCCAAAGATGCTATACGGCTGCTCAAGTCTGTGTATAGTGCTCTGTCCATCAACGCAGTTCGTAAAATTCTGCCTACCATGACCACCATGGATACCACGCGATGGGTAGGCGATAAAATCAATAACATAAAAGTCGTCAACGACGCGGTCGAAGGTATGGCTGGTATGCGGACTAAGATGATCCGCGAGCTGGCGGAGAAGACCCCGCAGTGGATTGAGTTTGGCCGTAAGTTTGAACGCGGGGCTCGCACTCTTGGCGACGTTATGCACGCATCTACGCTGCTTGGTATAGACCCGACGCAGCATGCCGATCTGGCTACCGCGCTGAAGAACGACGCTAAGCTCAAACAGCTCCGAGTGGATTACCAAGCTGCAATCGCTGACCCTACTAAATCTCCGGGTCAACGTAGTAAACTAAAAGGTGATGTCACTAAGCGCGAGAATGATCTGAAAGCTGTATATGAAGGCGGAGTGGTGCAAAATCCCCACACCGGCGAAAAATATCAAATTGAAGGTTGGACGCAGCTTGGAAAATACGGCAACGGCGAAGGGCATCGAGTATTCCGCATGGCCCGGGATTCGTACCGGGATACGTTTGATCTACATCAAAAACTGCTTACCGACAAAATAAACAAGTCGGGAATTCCCGCCGCATCCAAAGCCAAACTGATCGCGGAGATTACGCAAGGGTTCCAAGAAGCCAAGCAGCTGGGAGTCTATTTCCCATTGATGCGTTACGGTAACTTCTGGCTGCGTATTGGCAAGGGTAAATCCGGCGAGTATTACATGTTTGAATCCGCAGCAGCGCGGAATAACTACGCCCGTATGCGGGCGGAGGAGTCGGGTAGGACACTAGATCAGGCATTGGAAGCTCAAGAATATGATGTAGGCGACAACCTCGATCAGATTCGCAACGACATTGTGGAATCCAGCCGGATGCTGAAGAGCATTTTTAACGCGCTCGAATCCAATTCAACCACTGACCCAACCACTGGTAAAGTTGGTATCACTGACGTAGCAGCTATCAAGGATCAGGTCTATCAGATGTTTCTCATGACACTGCCTGACCGTGATATGCGCAAACGGTTTACGCACCGCCAAGGCAAGACCGGCTTTAGCGCCGATGTACTGCGTAACTTTATTGTCAACCAGCATACTGCGGCTAACCAGCTGTCACGTTTGGCGTATGCGGACAAGATTCGCCTTGGTATTGGCTCAGCATATGCAGAGCTCGCGGGTAATCCAGACAAACTGAAACTCAGCGCGTTTGTAGATGAGATCGCCATGCGAGCTGGCGCGGAGATGACTCCGGCGATTCCGAACGGGTTTGATTGGGGCAAGATGGCCAGCATTGGGAACCAAGCGGTGTTCTACTACATGCTGACTTCGCCTAAGTCGGCCATCGTGCAGATGACTCAGCTGCCAGTCGTTGGTATGCCCGCGTTGCTGGCACGATACGGTTCAGTAGATACGCTAAAAGTTACCGCACGGTATACCAATCTATTCGACAAGCTTGGCACCACTAAGCGGGATCGGAACGGCAACGTGACTACGGAATGGGGTGAGCCATCGATTAACGATTCCTCGTATGTAAACAAACACCCCGACCCTGCATACCGCAGGGCACTACGGCAAGCATGGCAAGTTGCGCAGGACCGTGATTTGTTTATGTCTACCTACGCTGCGGATATGACCGCACGAGCTGCGGTGCCAACGGCTAAATATCAGGGTGTTACACAAAGGTCGTTACGGACTGTAGGTAATTTTATGAGTGGTGCCTTTCACCACCTTGAACGGATCACCCGGGAAATTATGTACATGTCCACGTTTGAGCTGGAGTTTGCTCGGGCTAAGAAAGGCGGAGCGGATGACGCAACGGCCACCGCTCGCGGTATTAAAGCTGCCACTGACATGGTCTACGAAGCGCTGTTTAACTACAGCCAATACAACAAGCCCCGGATGATGAAGGCAAACGCAGCGACCAAGATCGCTACGCAGTTCATGACCTACCCGCTGCAGATGACCTCGTATTTGGGTCGCAACTTCTTCAACATGCTGCGCTCGCTGCCCCCACAAGAACGCAAAGAAGCCGCTATCAAATTCTTTGGCACCATGGGTATGACAACCATGTTTGCTGGTGTTGTGGGGTTGCCCGGATATAGCGCGATACTGGGCCTCCTTGAGGGTCTACGTGAAGCATTCCGTCCAGACATGGAAGATGAGGGTGCGGACGAATACTACGATGATGATGACGACAGCAATCCGCTCGGCAAACGTAGCTTGGATTTGTGGTTCCGTGAGTGGTTTATCCCCGCGTACTTTGGCCCGGACAGCAGCATTGCTAAAGCACTGGGATTGGACCAAACACAGGCGCTGATGCTCCAACGTGTGGTCAAGATGGGACCTGTTTCGGCATTGACGGACTTGAACATCGGTTCTTCCGTATCGCTTGACGGCCTGTGGTTCCGTGATGATACACCAGCAGAAACCTCAAAAGAAGCTTTTATGCAGTTCGTGTTTAACACAGTAGCGGGGCCGCTTGGCAGCATGGGGCTGCAATTCTTTTCGGCTTTTGATGACTTCAACAACGGACAATTTAATCGAGGCGTTGAGAAGATTCTGCCCGCGTTCTTCCGGGGGACGGCCAAAGCAGTGCGGTTGGCATCGGAGGGGGAGCAGACTCGACAAGGTGCGGAAATTCGTAACGCTGAGTGGTTTACTACCGGCAAGCTGCTAGGCACAACGCTTGGGTTTCAGAGTACGGAAATTGCGGAGATTCAGAAAAAGAATTTCCTCGCCAAGCAGGTAGTCGTAGATGTACAGAAAGAACGCCAGAAAGTTCTCACCGCACTCGATCTTGCGATTCGGCGCTATGAAAACGACTCCACTGACGCAAATGAGCAGCGAGTCGAAAAAGCGCTTAAAGAAGTTGAACAGTACAACTACAAAAACGGCGCTTTGCCCATAGACGCGGATACTGTGCAGAAATCTCTTGAGGGCCGTGCCAAACGTCGCGGTGCCGCTATCGAAGGGTTTATAGCTGGCCCGAAAGAATCCGCTATTGCCCGCCCAATACTGGAACGAACTCAAGTGCAATAAAAAACCCCCGAGGGTTGCCCGGGGGTAAATGGCAGCAATGCCAAGAGGGGTGGAAGGAGCGATTCTTCCGGGTTCAGTATATCAAATCCGCCAGACTCTTACACCCCTAATTCCGTCCTCAATAACTACCTTCGTCAGTACGTTGTATTTTAGTCTGCGCGTGGTACACAGTATTTCTTTTTTGGCCCCGGCTGGATTGAGACAGGGGATGAAGAACGAACTTCCCCGCCTGAAGCTCTTCCAGTTGACCTGATAACTAACCCTCTCCACCTGCATTGTTACTCACCGGCTTGACGATTTCGTCCATGTTGAAAAACTCGGCATTGGAGCAATCAAACATCAGCGTATGCACTCCGGGGGCTACGATCTTCATACCCTTGGATAGCCGTTTATTTGTGGTACCGAGAAAGATACCCTTCTTACCGAGTTCGTTCAGCGTAGACTTGTAGTTCACCTGAAACTTTACGCAGTCGCTTCTGAATGGCTTGGCTGCCATGTACATCCGTTTGGTGTCAGGCTCATACCGTATGCTCAGCTCCCCCTTGGGCTCTAGCGTAGGTAGCATAGCCATGTTAGTGCGCCGATCGACTTCCCCGTTGACCACCAAGATGTTCTGCATGTGCCGGTTGATGTAGTCACCGATCACGGACAGCACGTCGCTGGAAGGGGGCTTGATTTCGACACGTAATGTTAGGATCATGTTAGTAGCCCATGCGTAGACTGCCCGCATGTCCCAGTCGATTAGCCCAAGGTTCTTGGCAATCAGACCCCCGGTAATGTTAGCAGCTACGACGGCGGACCAGAACCGCTCCCGCTGTGTCAACCGCAGTTCACGATCGATCTTGGCCTGTATCCCCAGCGCGGTAGACTTGGCCTCTTCCAGATTCTCTACTAGCCACCTAGCGTATATGTCGCCCGCATGCCCGTAGTTCTGCTTCAACTGGTGGTCGAACATATGCTTGGCCACGGCAACGTCAATAGCATCGCTATAGCCAATCGCATATTCCAGTAGCCGCATCATCTCGCCGTCCGGCGAGTTCTTCAGGGAGGTTAGTTTTTCGTAGAATGAAGCATTAGAAGAGCATAGGGATATCGACTGCCACGAAGTGAGATTCAGACGCAGCTCGTTTGCCGAGGACTTCACTCGGTCGCGCCCCCGCCCCTGAGACATGCAGTAGGCCAACGTCGAGAAGTCCGCCGGGATCATATTGGTGATTTCATCCACGGTAAATGGCAGGTTGTTCATCACCCCCAGCCGGAGTAGCTTGGCGGCTAACGTGTCATCCCACATTGCGCAAAGCCGGGCCGGGTCGCCATAGACGCTGTTGCACATCTGCAGAACGGTGGTCTTGCCGGTGCCCGAACTAGAATGTATCACGTTTATGATGGCCCCATTGTGACCCATGAACTTGAACAGGGGGGAGCCAAAGGCAGTCAGCGTCGCGAAGGCATGGGGTTCCAATCCGGGTCTGCCGTAGAGGGCAAATACTTCCTTCCACTTCTCCAACGTGCCAGCCGGTTGCATATGGCTCGCTAGGTTCTGAGTCGTTGATGACGGGGGACTATGGTAGATACCGTCTGCGGTGATCTCGCGGTCCCCAATGATGAACTTGCTGTCCCTGTCGGCCCAGCCAAATTGCTGCCTCATAAGTTCTGCTCTCCGTTTAAATTGAAGCTCTCTGATGGAGAGGAACAAATATTCCATCAGGAGACCAAAGGCTTTCTCTCCACAAACTACGCCGTGACCTGCTAGGGCCTTACGTAGTTCTTTCTTGTCAGTGATCTGTATATTCGATACTACAAACTCTTTGATGCCATCCCGGGGTAGGTGTAGCTTCATCACCACAACATCCCCAAGCACCGGATCGCGCATGCGCTTGACTACGTACAGGTCATGCTCGTAGATATGAACCGGTTCTTCTTCATCCCCCATAGCCCTGTAGATGCCACCGTTACGCCCACGGAAAAACGGACGGGGATAGGCAGGGATGGTGTGGACTTCGGGCTCTTCGTCCTCTTCGTCCTCTACAATTACGGTGTTATCTTCTTCAGTAGCCTCAGCAATTTCCCTGCCCAACGTGATAGGGGAGCGCACCTTGCCTTTGTGCGGGCAACCTTCGCAGCCACCCGGATTACTCTTTTCAAATTCAATACAGGTGTGAGGCCCTAAAATATGCGCTACCTTGCTTTCCGTAGTAGCGTAGTCGTAGTCTGGGTGGCCTTCTGATAACTTGTGGATGGCAAAGTCACGGTCACTGCAAAACTTGGCAATCGATAGCGCATCAAACCAGCGGGGTTCAGACAGTGTGTCTTGGTTGATATAGGCGTCATTCAGTTGCCTGCATCCGCCCTCTCCGCGCAGCATGATTTTGCTGAACGATGACGTCATATTCTGCGCCATCGCCTTGCCCAGTTCGGTCAGCTCCCGTTTTGGGACTACTTGAATTGGCTCTTTGACTCCAAGAATCTTGCGAAACTCTTCGTACTCTACAGGCGGGGCATCACTGATAAACTCTACCAGCGTAGGTGGATTGTCCTTGAAGTTGTATGTACCGGGGATACGTAATACCCGGGCCACCTCAAAAACTTTCCCGTCGATGTGGAAGTTGTGAAGCACACACAGCTCGCGCAGGCGGTCTGCAACGGGCTCCCATTCTTCCCTAGTAACTTCACGCGTAAGCGGCCAATAGGCATGGATACCACGACCTGAATTTACCAGTAGGGGGCGAGGTAACCCTATCTTCTGGCAGAACGTCCGTAGCTCTTCTAAGCCTGTGGCTTGGTCAATGTATCCATCAGGCCGCCCGGTATCGGGATTGATCTCGACCTTGGCTTCTCCGCAGTCAATATCAAGCCAGAATGCCTTCAGCCCTTTGACGTTGGACTTTTTTCGATTCTGATCCGTGGCAAACTTTGCCACGCCAAAAAAGACATTTCGCTCATCTGCAACATACTTAGCTGCTGCAGCGTCTACCTCTTCGCGTGTTGCTACCAGCTTCTGTCGTACATCGTCCTTGCCTTTTATGCCCAGCACTGCGAACCACCCATCGGGTGGCTGAACAATACTTAAAAGGTCTTTTTGTTCCATAAGGGAAAAGGGGGGTGTTACCCCCCGCCAGAGGTTTTAATAGGCGCGTGTTATTTACGACTGAACGAGGCAAGCAGCTTCTGAATTTCATCTACTACCAGATTCTGGGGGCTTCGTTCCCCTATAAACCAGTTGTAGATCGTCTGCCGACTAACCCCAAGCGAAGATGCGACGTTTGTAACAGGTATATTGTGTTTAATACATACCCGACCCAAACGCACACCCAACAGCTTAGGGTTGGCCTTTTTATTTAACCCGATCAGTCTTGAGCTATATCCGTGGCTCATGAAGTTACTCAGGATTGCTCCACGCAGAAACCACGTCGGCCAGCTGTGCCTTGGGCTTAGGCGCGGCTTCAGCTTTCTTCTGCGGGCGCTTCACGGGCTCTTCGACACCATCGTCATCCGGCTCATCAGAACGAACTACTTTTTGCTTGGGCGCTTCGGGCTCAGCCTTAGCGGCAGGCGGCTGCTTCTTGACACCATCGGCTTGGGCTACCGTAATCACGGTATACAGCTTGGTCTCGGGTTTAGTTTGCGCGCCCTTAACCAGTTCGTATTCCTCGTCGCTAATGTTGCGCAGCGGAGTAAAAAGCAGCTCCATGGTGTCTGCATTAGCGTCGAAAGACACGTTCGTCACAACGTTGTCCGGGGATTCACCGTTTGCCAACAAGAATTTAACGTAGGATTCAAACGGATGCACGTTACCAGTGCCCTTGCCGAATAGTGACTTGGCCGGAATATTCATCTGATAAACGTCGCCGCTGGAGTCACCCTCAACCAGCACGGAGATACGACGCTGATAGCGACAGGCTTTGCTACCGTTATCGCCTGAACCCTTGATGTTCTGCGGGCATTCAGCGCAGCTTGTGTGTTGCTTATCGGCAGCGGCGGCTTCCGGCTTGTCACCGAGGTTAGACCAGCAGTTGGGCAGCGTGGCTTCTTTGTTCGGATCGAACTTCTCTTTGTAGAAAATACGCGATACCTTGGGCAATGCACCCACGATAATCACGTTGATCTCCCCACGAACGGCATTGCCGATTTGCTCGCCATTGACCATACGCTTGAACGTACCATTGGTATTGGTCTGTATACGGCGGCTCGTTGTGGAGGAAGCAAGGGTCTTGGCGAAGTCGCTAAGCTCCCGTTTACCCGTTACTGCTACGCCGGTTTGTTGTTTGAAAATAGCTACATTACCCATGAGAATGCTCCTTACTTGGCTGTTGGTTTGCGGACTTGCACGGTATACTTGCGCTCATTCTGGAGGCCGATCGGAATCTTGTCCGGGTTGTCCTCCAAAAATTGACGCATATTGCTGTTATGGATTCGTTGCTCCAGCAGGAAAGGTGCATCATTTTCTGAGATAAATTGATACATCGAATCCCAATCGCTCGTCCAGTACCGTGACGCTACCCGGCGAGTGATAGTTCCTGCGGGAGTTTTAATGCTATCTGCTTCTTGCGCGTTGCAGATTTCAAGTAGCTTGTTACCAACAACATCAAACTGCTCCTTGAGCTCTTGGATTTCAAGCTTGTGCTGCTCTTCTTTTTCTTGTATGGCGGTACGAATCTTGATGTATATATTTACAAGCTCTACCGTTGTCAAGTCTTTATCAGACATAAATCGCTCCGTGTTGTTATTGAACCCAGTATAGCACAACATTTGACTGTGTCAAACGTCGTTTTCAATTTCTCGACGATATAGATCAATAATTTTTTCGTGGTTTGTTATGTTGTTCTGCAGCATGTGATACAACTTACTTTCGACCTCACTACCCCGGATGTGCACGATAGTCATGGCATTCTTCTGCCCGGGGCGGTTGATGCGGGCGTTTGCCTGTAAGTAAGTCTCCACACTGGTTACGGGGGCGTACCATATGATGGTATCTGCTGCAGTTAATGTGAGACCGTGTGACGCGGCTTGAGGTTGGATGATAAGGACGTGGGGATCGGAGGCTTCCTGAAACTGCTTGACTAACTCGCTTCGTTTATTAACCGACACCTGCCCGTTTATCACACCGCAGCTTATCTTGTTTTTCTCCAGCGTATCCCGTAGTAATTCAATGGTGTGGGTGAAGGGCACAAAAACAAGAACTTTGTGGCTAGCTTCCTCAATCACTTCGAGAATAACTGCTAGCCTATTAGACACATCAAATTCAATGACCTCGCGCGTATCCGAGTAAACTGCACCGCCCGATATCTGCAACAGCTTAGTGATGTTGGTCGCCGCGTTGACGGCACTTATTTCCTCTCCTGCGGCGCTGATCATCATTTGCTTCTTGAGCAGGCGGTAGTATTTCTGTTGTTGGGGTGTGAGGGGCGCATCCCGTTCAATGAACGTTACATCAGGAAGATCAAGACACTGATTTCTCTCAAACCGTATGGCGGGTTGTAGTAATTTATGCACCGTTTCTTGGGCTCGCGGCTTAGGTATCCACCGGAACTGAGAAACTTTCTGCATTACCTGATCCCGGAACTGCCCAAAGTATTTAGGCGTGTTATCCGGGTTGACCAACTTGGCTAGCCCATAGGCGTCCAGTGGAGATTGCGCAGCGGGGGTGCCCGTCAACATCCAAAACCAATCCGCTTTTGCAGCGACTTCTTTGATAACCTTCCAGCGGTTGGTCTGCGGGTTTTTGTATGCGTTAGCTTCGTCAACTACAACCAGATCAAACCCCCCATCTAGTACCTCCTGCTTAACAACGGCTAACCCGTCATAGTTTATGACGACAAATTCCGCCCCTGCGTTCACGATTTTGGCGCGTGCTCGGGCATCCCCGTACGCAACTGAGCACGATCGGTGCATGGCGAATTTGAACAAATCTTGCTGCCACGCGGATTTCATAATGGATAGCGGGCACACAACTAACACGCGACGCACGAGCCCGAGATTCATCAAGTAATCCGCTGCCCATATAACGCTGGCGGTCTTACCGGTGCCCTGTTCGTTGAAGCAGAAAGCCTTTTTATACAGCGTCAAAAACGATGACGTCTCGCGTTGGTGCACAAAAGGCGTTAGCTTCCCCGACCATTTGTAGTCGCGTTGGATAGTAGAGGGGACATTCTTGAAGCGCAGGTGCGCGAGCTGCTGTGCCTCTTCTAACCCCCATTTAACTGCCACTTGGTATACATCTTCTTCTTGGCCTACTACCGCGCTCATCTTGACTTCTTCAGTAATTAGATGCGGGCGTCGTGTCCTGACTAGCAATACTTTATCTTCAACGATTTGCACGTTTCTTTTCTCTCGCGCTTGTTTCCGATACCAGACGGTTCTTGGAGTCCCTAGCAAACGACCGGTTACTCGCGGCAGAGACCACTTTCAACCCGGTGCTGTTGCTGCCCCCCTTGGACAGAGCCTTGACGTGATGCACGTCTTTACCGTCACCTTTCTTTGCGGTGCCCTTCTCGACCGCTTTGCGACGGGCCGCGTTACGCACAGCACGGTTTTTCTTCTGTTCCTCAGTGCCCTGATATTGGGCATATTCTTTTTTGTAAGGTCTCGGTTTGTTGACGTAAGGCATGATGTTACTCCTCGTTGGATAAGTTTCTCTTACCATATACTGCTAAAGTCATTAAGCCTATTTTTTGCAGTGCGTCTATTAGAATGTTACGTTCATACTCGCCGTTTATAAGCACAGCAATTTTGGGGGCCATATAGGGCTCAGTCCATGTGCCGTCTTCTTTTTCTATCATAACCCCCATCGCGTAACCGCTAATACTGCCGGTATTAAGAGTCAGCGCCGAAGTTGACTCCCATTTTTCTCCGGCATGGCTTATTTGCAGTTCAAGCTCAAGCCCGAACATTGGGCAGTGTTGGTAGCTGAGCTCCGGGTTTTCTACTTTAAACTGTGGCGGTGTCAACGAACTCATTATCTCTTCCTATTATGTTCACAAGTAGTAACCGGGCAATATGCACAGAGTGGCCCGGAGTTAGCGTTCCAAACCCCCGTCTCCTGCGCGGAGGCCAGTCGATCCAGCTCCGGAGTAAACGTCGCGAAATACGAATCCCGCATCTCCACAAAGTGCTCCTTGTGTATCAGCTCGTTGGTTACAACAAACGCCAACGCGGACTTGATCTTCTTGACGTGGGGGAAATGCACAAACAACCCGGCAGCCAGTGCGTCCATCTGTTTCAGATCGGCATACCGGGAGTTCTTGCTAGTCTTGTAGTCCAAAGAAAATATCACGTCATCCTGCACCACAACCACGTCTCCGATACCCCGCCACCAGACTTCTTTATCGAAGAATCCACAGGGCTCGTATCCATTCGGCGTCTGCTTTACACCAAGCTTCAGCTCGCAGTGTTTCTCACCCGGTATGTTTTTAATAGCGGCAAGCAAGTCCTGAATAAACGAAAACTTGGACGGAACGGGGATACCATTTTTGATATGGTCCTCAGCCGCTTTGTGCAAAGCCTGCCCATAAATGGTCGCCTCGCTGCCTGAGTCTTTTACATTCTTGAGTACCCGTAAGTGATAATACTTCTTTGGGCACTGCTGGAAACTCTTAATACTTGAATACGACCATGCGATTGACATGTTATTAACATTCTCCGTAGGAACGTCCAGCTCCGGATTCACAATTTAACGGCAGACCCGGTGCCCACTTCGGACGAACCCGCATAGCCGCCTCAATCAGCGCTCTACCTGCATCTGCCTCACCTTCTGGAACTACGCAGGCGATTGCGTCGTGCACCGTCATAACCACCCGGTATTTCTTCGCTATCTGTAGCATCTGCTCACCGATCGTGATCCGGGCAATGGCTTGGCATACGTTCTCAATGACCTTACCCCCGTATATACGGTTGGAAAGAATCACTCTGCTTCGAGTAGTATCGTAAACAAATTCTTCCTTGCCCATGTCATTGACTTGACGCCGTAGGTTGGGGTACTTGATATACAGCCCGTTTGGTAGTCGTATCCCCTTCTTGCCCTCAACTATAAGCGCCCCCTCCCGCCCCAATGGCGCTGTCTTTTCGTTAGCTATGGCATTTAAAGCCTCGCCAGCCTGCCGCCACAATGCGGGGATCAGGGGGTATGTCTGCCGATAAACCGAAATAATGCGCTCACATTCTTCTTGTGGCAAGTCCACCCCAAAAACTTTCAACTGCGCCCGAAACTTGGTAGGCCCCATGCCGTAGCCCGCGCCTAGAATTGTTGTCTTACCCACAAAGCGCTCTTGTTTATCGATTTGATCTATGGGCTTTCCGTAAATGGAGGCAGCCATTATCTTGTACACATCTTCGCCCCGGTCAAACGCGTCCACCAAGTCATTCTGTTCGGCCAGCCATGCTAACGTCCGCGCCTCAATTTGCGAAGAATCCGAGTCAACCATTACATACCCGGGCGGCGCAAGGATGGCGTGCTTGAGGGGGGAACTTCGGGGCAGATTCTGCATGTTAACCTTGTCGTCCCCTCCCCACCGTCCAGTATGGGCCGCGTAATACCGCAGGGGTATGGGCAGCGCACCCCGCTTGGCGATCCCGATAAATCTCGCCGTCCGGGTCTCCTCGATTGTGGACTTCACGCCCAGCCTCGCCGCGACAATCGCCTGCACAACAGGGTTTTCGTGCTCAAGTAGCGCCTTGAACCCTTCATCAGATTTGGAAAAAGCGTATGTTTCTTTACCCGTAGCCAGACTGATTTTCATCGGCGGCTCAACCCCGATACTACGAAGTAAATCAGCGAGCTGAGGGTTACTCATGAGCTGGTCTTTATCGATCAAAGCCTTGTTTAGCAGATCGGTTTTTTGTTGCTGAATCTCACGCAGGTGCTTAACCAGAACGTCCGTATTCAGCTGCAACACCGGCTCCGTGAACATCCGGATGGTCAGGTCGATCAAGTTAAGTTCGACGATCGGGAACTCCGGTGCCATGCGGGCAAACAACTTGTAGGTCAACTTCGTGTCGTTGACGCAGTAAGCGCCATAACGAGCAAGTTCCTCGTCAGAAAAATCTATACGGCGTTTGCCCAGCGCGTTGGTAACCTCCGTGCCTTTCTCGCCCAGCCGGTAATACCGAGCAAGAGTAGCTAGGCTGCCGCCAACTTCAGTACCATGAATAGCTCTAGCCATTGACAGCGTATCCGCAATCTTCAAAGGACGGATACCAAAGCACCAGTTAAGTATCGCCATGTCAAACACAGCATTGTGCGCAAGCCCGATGGACTCATGCCATGGGAAGCTCAGCAACCAGTCTTTCGTATCTTTCATGGTGCCGCTGAACCACTGCGTCTTGCCATCATCGACCTTAACAGCTACACCTATAACTTCAAATTGCTCGTCCCGAATGTATTCCTCAGTCGTGATCTTCGACAGAGAAAACTCCCTGTCGTAGTACGTCTCAAAGTCTATAGTTATTATGTGCATGTACAATACCTGTCGTTGTGGAACGTTTTATGTGAGGAAATAACTCTAAGTCAAGCTGTTTAGGCGCGCATCGATCCGGCTCTGAGTCCGTCAATAACGTTTTTAAAACCTTTTCAGTAAACAACTCATCCTGCAACGCCAGCCACTTATCATATATCTGACGCACTTCATCATCGGATAAAAACGGTAAGTCCGCCGTATGCTCGGGGTAGCCCTGCTGCGCTCTACGAATTGCAGGATTGATTGCCCAGCCCCACTTCTTCGTATCCGGGTTTGTAAATTCAGCCGGATTACTCTCCATACGTCTCAGTAGAACCTCCAGTCCGTTTTTCATGGTGTCATCGCTCACGTCCTGAAGGTACGTAGCCAACCAGCTCGGCGCTGCTCAACAGATGCACACTATCCTCTGCCTCGTCATCTTCACGCACCCATTTGAATTTAATCTCCGGTCTGACGCACTTATTCTGCGCCTTCATTTTGGCTTGGTATTGCGGGGTGCAGTCGGTGCAGAACCATGCAGAAAGATTCGGGCGGCTCAATCTGGCCCGTTCCCTCCATTCATCGTATTGCGCAGCCGTAGCACAGGGATAATACATACTGGCCACGGTCCGTCGGTAGTCTGAGTCTCTTAAGTTCATTTCTTTTTACCTTTTATCAAGCGGACAGCAGGCTCCTCCAATACCTCCTGCCGGTACGCTTCAACGGTCTTGGTAATGTCGGTATGCGCGGAGCTGGTCGGTTTGAACTTGCACCCTACGTCAAGGATGTACTTCTTCCTCTCGCGCAAGTACGCGATTGCAGCTTCCAGTTTCTCGTTCATAACGGTGCCTCCGGTATGTTATTTAGATTTACGCTTCGCTTTGCGGGCTTTCTGCATACGTTTCGCTGGCTTTTCGGTTTCCCAGTATTTGCTGCGCTTGGTGTACTTGCGCTTGGGTTTGGGGTAAGGCTCGAAGTGGTCAGGCAGGTGGATAAGTTCGTCTTCGGGAAAGGCCATGCCGTCGGTAGTCTCGTTGCGGTAGTTATCTTCATCTTTTGCTTTCGGTAGTTTTTCAAGTGGCGGATACTTGCCAGATTCAGATGCTTCTGT
>Ga0208644_1000934_pt1 | contig 25588 bp, 26 predicted proteins | sample VirMetDEL_Nov_18_FD_184517 | JGI IMG/M metagenome (GOLD analysis project Ga0208644, IMG submission 184517) | Aqueous microbial communities from the Delaware River and Bay under freshwater to marine salinity gradient to study organic matter... | ecosystem: Environmental > Aquatic > Marine >...
AATAACCGACATAACTTAAAGTAAAAAAATTATGAGAATAGATAGCGCTACCGGGATAAACTCAGCCTTAACAGGTTCATTTTCCGGATCATTCAAAGGGACTGGTGACTTTACTGGTCTAACAGCCGATTCAGTAGCATATGCTAATGTAACAGGTAAACCAACATTAGTATCAGGATCAGCACAAATAGATCATGATGCTACAACAAACTTTTTAGCTGATGAACACTATACACAGGGTAACATTACCACTGTTGGTACAGTAACATCAGGTGATGTATCAGCAATATTACCATCAGGTATAGTATCCGGATCACAAGCAGACGCAAGAACACAACTAGGAGTAGATGTATCAGGAACAGATAACTCAACCGATGTAACAATAGCAGCAGGTAGAGATTATGTAACAATATCAGGTCAAGAACTTACACTTGGAGAAGTTGACATTTCAGATGATACTAATTTATCTGTAGCATCAGCAGGATCAACACAAGGTGATGTTAACTTGACTTTAACAGGGGATCAATTATCAGCAGCATCTGTCGGTTTAGGAACTGGTAATAGTCCAACATTTGTAGGTTTAACACTTACAGGTGATTTAGAAGTACAGGGTACTACTACAACTGTTGATTCAACAACAGTAGAATTTGCAGATAACATTATAGCTCTTAACGGTACAGGCGCAGCTAACGGAGGTATTGAAGTAAATGACGGACCAGCATCTGGTTCTATGTTGTGGGACGGTACTAACAACTATTGGATTGCAGGAGCAAAAGGATCTGAAAACGAAATTTTAACAGTAGGTAATGTAGATGCAGATATTAAAACTCTTTCATTACCAGCTTCAACTACTATTTCATCATTTGGTGCAAGTTTAGTAGATGATGCAGATGCAACAGCAGCAAGAACAACATTAGGTGTTGATGCATCAGGAACTGATAACTCAACCGATGTAACATTAACTGGTACTCCAGACTACTTAACAATATCAGGTCAGGAAATTACTTTAGGTACAATAGATATTTCTGACGATACTAACTTAGCAGCAGGAACTGGTGTAACTCTTACAGGTGATACTTTATCAATTGGTCAAGCAGTAGGTACTTCTGACGATGTACAATTTGACAGCCTTGGTGTAGGAACAGCAGCATCTGGTACAACAGGTGAGATTAGAGCAACTGGAGATATTACAGCATACTATTCTTCTGATGAAAGATTAAAGGAAAACTTTAACACTTTAGATGGTGCTTTAGATAAGGTAATGGAAATGAACGGATATACATTCGACTGGAAAGAAGGTATAGAAGATATAGTTTCTCACACAGGACATGATATAGGAGTTAAAGCACAAGAAGTACAAGCAATGTATCCAGAATTAGTTCACGAAAGAGACAATGGATATTTAGCTGTAGATTATATCAAATTAACAGCAGTATTATTACAAGCTGTAAAAGAACTTAACGCTAAAGTAGACAAGTTAAGTTAAAAAATTAATTAATGGGAATTAGGTTACAGGTAGATTTGGAAACAAATCGAGGTCCGACTAATGAATTATACATTAGGATTGACTTTTTCAAAATTAACCGTACGGTAGGTACAATTACATTTACTACTACTTTATGGTTAAATAAAGAACTAGCAGACAACTCGTTAAAAAAGTTAGCTAGTGATGAAATAAAGCCTTCAATAGGTGCAATCAATCCAAAAGTAATTTACTATGAGGACATAGACTCAGAAGGAGTAAATGCAACATTTGAGGAACTTTATACAGTTCCAATGATTAATGAAAAGGAGATAGAAGAAGACATTTACGAAATAAAAAAAGTCACAAAAGAAGTTCCCTACACCAGTTTTGACGAAGAAGGAGAAGAAATTACTCTTTACAAAAGAGTAGAAGCAGAAGAAGAAGTTAAGACAGGTACTAAAATTAACAAAGTTGAAATTGTAGATTATTCAATTTTAGATAATTTAGAAGAATTTTGTTATAATCACGTAGTAAAAGTACTAAGTGAAGTTTTACCAAAAGATAAAATAGAAAAACTATACTAACATGGCAGTATATACTTACGGAACAACAAACATTTCATTCAGCACATTCGATACATGGGCTAATAACATAGGATCAGATTCTAACGTTACTATGAACAATGCATTAGCAGATGCGGTACCGTCAAACAGTAACCCAACATCAGCTAGTGAGATTAGAAACAATAACTGGTTTTACGGTCAGTTACAAGTTTCAGCTAATGGTTTTGTAGATGTAAGTGCAACTGGATATTCTGTTGCAGATGCAACTGGAACTACAACCTTAAAGAATGTTAATCTTGATGAAAGTAACCTAACATTAACTGCCGATGAAGTAGCATCGTATCCTGATACTTTTGTAAGATGGAGAAGAGGAAGTTCTGGCGGAGCAGAAATTCAAACTGCTAATGCTTTAACTCTAACATCAGCTAACGAAACTTCAACTACTTTATTCTACGCAGAATTTACCTAATAGTTAACTAAAAGGTTTTGAATACATACTGGGTATACGAAAATATAAAAGAAGATAATTCTTTCTATAATAAACTTGACATCTTATTACTACTATGTTCAGGTTTTTTGTGGAAAAAACACCATCCTAATTTTACCACTCATTTAACGGCGGATAAATTAACATTAAACTATTTGCAAAAATTTAATGGTTTATCTATTTTTGATAAAATAGATGAAATACCTAAAAATAGCTTTGTTAATAAATCAGTATTCTGGGCTTCTTCTAAAGTAGAAAAACTTAGATATGTAGAAGATCCATCTATTATAATGGATCATGATTTTCTTGTATTTCAAAACTTAGAAAAATACTTAAAAGATAAACCCTTTTTCTGTCATGAGGAAAACGGTACAGGTTATTATGATACTGCATGGAATCCATTTATACAGAGTATTAATGATTTAATATCAAGACCTAAACCACATGCTATAAATTGCTGTTTTATTTACTTACCAGATCATAGATTTGCAAACGCTTACTCTAAAACAAGTATAGAACTAATGGAAAGGTTTACAAAGTTAAATGCACCTAATTCTAGGTTTCTTGTTTTTGCAGAACAACTGGTATTAAAGCATTTACTTGATTATCATAATATAGAATATGATACTTTATTAAATGAAAAATGGAATGCAAAAGGTAAGTTTTTCGAACCAAGTGATAGAGGTTATATGACATTTGATGATAGTCAAACCATATACAGACATTACTGGATGGATAAACCTCTAATTAGAGAATCAAAAGAAGGTTTTGATTTTTCACAAGAAACTACTATATTATCTAATATACTTAAAAAATCAAAAGTTGATTTAAAAAGACTAAACGATGTTAGTAAATAGAGAATACATAAGAAAGTTCTTAACCAATAATGATACAAAACCAGTATCTTATAGATGGACACACGGTGCTACTGACGAACATTTAGGTGATGGATTACTTATTTACTCTATTATACAGTTTATAAGAGCTAAAGTATGTGTATGTCTTGGATCAGGAGGCGGATTTATACCACGTATTATGACCCAAGCCAGAGTAGATTTATACGATACAGGTATATTTGAAGGAGATAGAGATTATAATTGGGGGGATATAGGAGTAACTTTTGTAGTAGATGCAGCTAATGAGATAGGAGGAAATGTAGATTGGTTAAAAGAAGATAGTTTTTTTAGAAAAACTTTTCATCCTAGAATTATAAACGAAACAACAGAAAAAGCATATAAAAACTTTTTTGTAAAAGAAGATATAAAAATAGATTATCTACATATAGATGCCGGCCATACGTATAAAGATGTAAAAAGAGATTTCAATCAATATTCTAAATTACTATCTAAAAATGGAATTATATCAATACATGATACGGATAAGAATTATGAAGATAACTACATAGTATCTAAAGACCTTAAAGACTATCATAAATTCACAGAAGGACCTTCTAAATTTATAGAAGAAATATCAAATGAATGGCAAAGATTTGACTTTTTTAACGAAGGTATATTAGATACAAAACCAAGTTCAACAGGATTAACAATATTAAGACATGCCTAATTTAGTTACAGTAGTAGGAGAGAATACACACATTCTTCCTCATATGTTAAAACACTACCAAGATAAGGTAGATAAAATACACGTTGCAGTTTACCGACAAGGTAAAAACGATGGAATACTCGAGGAGATAGAAGAACTCGGTATTGAACCCTTTATGGTATTTACAGAAGATAAATATAACTGGAACAAAGTCACTGAAATATATAACATAGTTAAAAACACCAAACCAAACGATTGGTGGATAGTAGCAGACGATGACGAACTACAAGTATACCCAGACGACATCGACTATATTATTAAACAATGTGAGAGATATGGATATGACTTTGTTACCGGTGGGTTCTTAGATCGTCTAGGTAAAGATGGTACTTTTCCAAAAGTTGAGAGAGACACGGATATTCACAAAGAATTTCCTTTAGCTGGTTTCTTTAGGTACCCAATGTCTGGTGCTTGTCCTAACAAAGTCACTTTAATGAAAGGACACCAATGGGTTACTCCCGGACAGCATTATGCTGATTTTCAAGACAGTACCAATAGCTGGGGTAAAGAACATCCCAAAAGAATGCCCATAGAAGATTGCTTTGTACAAGTTCACCATTTTAAGTGGGATGAAACCTGTGTTGAAAGAATTAAAAAAGTAGCAGATAATAAACAAGAGTATTCTTTTTCAGATGAATATACGGTTATGTATAATGCTATAAAGGATTCTAATTGGAAAATAGATATAAAGAATCCTGAATATTTAGTTGAAGAACTAAAAGAATTTTCGTATATTAATTATGAGGACTATACCAATTGGTCATCACTAACAAATAAAATAGTTTTAATATGAGTAAAAATATAAATTTAGATGAAAGACAAGTTAAAGCACTAGAATCTATAGCTAATTCTTTAGATGCATTAAGTTTATGGTTTGAAGAAATAGACAAAGACGAATGGGGCGATAGAATACAATTCTATTTATCTGAATACATGAAAGTTGCAAAAGGTGAAGATACTGAGTAATGCACAAACTTGGTGTTATTGTACCTTATAGAAATAGAGAAAAACAGCTTAAACTTTTTTTAAAAGAAATAAAAGATTATCTTGATAAAAGTTTAGAGTATGAATACTGTATTATTGTAGTAGATCAAATAGATAAGAAAAAATTTAATAGAGGTAAATTATTAAATATAGGGTTTTTAGAAGCTATAAAAAGAGGTTGTGATTATGTAGTTTTTCATGATGTAGATATGCTACCTGTAGAATGCGATTACACATATAGCGATAAACCTTTACAACTTGCTAACCATTTTATAAGCGATGGAGATTTCAACAGATCTATACAACGTAATTATTTTGGAGGAGTAACATTATTTTCTGTAAAAGATTTTCAATTGATAAATGGATATTCTAATAGGTATAAAGGATGGGGATTTGAAGATGACGATCTTCTATTAAGATGTAGAGAATTAAATCTAAACCTAGAAAACGAAAGCTATAGAACAGTTAACATAGATAAAAGAGCAATGTACTTTTCTGGTAAAAAATCTTTTATAAAGATAGAGAACAAGTATAGAACTGTTAGACCGTATTCCTACTTAGTAACATTTTTCCCAGATGTTATAGATTGTGACCCTAGTGAAATAACAGATGAATTTGCTATATTTGGTATACCAGGACATGATCTTAACCTCTCGTTTAACTCTTTCAGTAGGTACAAATTTGAACTTTTTTTAAAAGATAATACCCCAGTTTCTATTACATCTGATTTTATACCTAATCTACCGTTACAGGTTTCTATTAACATTAACCCTAAGTTGAATAGAGCGCAGTACTTTATAAACGGAAAAGAAGTAGGAACAAAATACTGGGGTAATAGAGCATTAAGGTTATATGAAGAAGAACCATACTTATATCTTGGAGTTGCAGATCCTACTAGAAATAAAAAACAAAAATACTTTAAAGGATACATAAGTAATTTTGGTATTATAAACGGTGAACTTTCCTTAGAGGAAATCAGAAAGTTATTTATGAGTGATCCAAATAAACCATTAAACGAAACAAATGATTTTATCAAAGACAGATGGTATGCATATTTTGATAGTATCAATTTTTCTAAATTAAAAAATAAATTAATAGATACTTCCGGTGGATGTAATGATGGCGAAATACATAATGTTAGCACTAAATATTTAACAACATCAAAGGTATCTAGATTAAAATTTCCTTATCGTAGGAAGGGAGTATACAAACTATTAAAACATAGTGAAGGCGGTTATGTAGACGGTTACTGGAAAGATTGGAGTAGTAGAGAGAACCAATTAAGATACTATAGACTTACAAACTCAGGGTCTAGTAATTACAGTAAAGATGGTCTTTCTACATGTAAGTATAGGAGTAATATAAAGATACAAGAAGATAATTATATAAAAATAGATGCTTTAACATAATGAAACATAAATTAGGAGTTTGCGTTCCATACAGAAATAGAGAAATGCATATGCATGAGTTTATACCAAAGGTTGGTAAATATCTTAAGAACCAAGGTATAGATTTTCAAATTTACATAGTTCATCAAGTAGATGATAAATTATTCAACAGAGGTGCTACTAAAAATATAGGAGCTAAACATGCTTTTGAAGATGGTTGTGATTATGTAGTATGGCATGATATAGATATGATACCAGAAGAAGGTGGAGGTTGTGATTATTCATACCCTGCTGAAGCACCTAGACACATAGCTACTAAGATACAACAAATGGATTATCAATTAAAGTATCACGAATACTTTGGTGGTGCTGTACTGTTCACTAAAGAACAAGTTGAAGCTACTAACGGTTATTCAAACGATTATTGGGATTGGGGTATGGAAGATGATGATTTATTTTGGAGATGTCATTTAGAAGGTATGACAAACGATAGCTACTTACCAGTAGAGCTTAATAATCAAAAGTATTTGTCTTTCAACGGACAAGATTCGTATGCTAAGATACCATTTACTCAAGATTATAAAAGACTAACCCAAAGATCACACACCATATCAGCTCTTGTTAGATGTTACCAACAACCAGATAAAAATAAAGTGTTCTTAATCGGAGATGAGGAGAGAAAATACGTTGAGTATCCAATACTAAGACTTCCAGGTTATGATTATGGTCTTTCTTTTAATAATTCTAGAGCCTTATCTTTTACTTTTTGGAATAGTTTTAATAAACATAATTACATGTGGTTAAAAAGATATGATAAACAATGGAGTTGGGTAACTGCAGTATTAGATGAAAAAACTCATTTAGCTCATTTATATTTAAATGGTACAGAGATTGATTCTAAAGTAGGATTAGGAAGTCCTTCACCTTTAAGATTTGACGGAAAGTTAAAAAGTTATGGTTCAAATGATTATTACCTAGGTATGTCACCATCAGAATCTGAAGAAAGTTCGTATAAGTTTTTTAAGGGCGATATTGCTAAAGTACAATTGTGGAACAGGGCTCTTTCCTCGGAAGAAGTAGCTTCACTTCATCAAAATACTCCCAGTGATGGATTAACTATTGATATTGATATAAATAGAGATACTAATAATCTACAAGTATTTAATGCTGATATAAAAGAAGACAATATTATAATACCAAATTCTATTATACCTCATAGAATAGAAGGAAGAATGAGATGTCTACCACACCCCGATGAAGGTATAGTAGGAGGAAAATTTGTTAAAGGTGAGACAACAGCTAGAAACGAAAGAAGATATGTACTTGAGATGCAAAAAGGCAGTTGGGATTATAAAGGAGATGGTATTAAGCAGTTAAAGTATGAATTAGTAAAAGAAACTAAACTAACACCCTGGGCGAAGATGTTAGATATAAAATTATAATGGACTATAGTAACATAAAAAGTAAATTAGACGGAGTAGGATGTGGGTTTTGTTTAGCAAAATGGAGTCAAGTAACAATACATCTAGATAAAGGATTAACTCATTCCTGTCACCACCCATCTCCACATAAGATTCCTTTAAGAGAGTTAAAAAATAACCCATCTGCTCTACATAATACCAGGTATAAGAAAAAGAAAAGAAGAGAGATGCTTAATGGTAAAAGACCAAGAGAATGTGATTTCTGTTGGAATGTTGAAGATAATTCTAATTCTTTCTCTGATAGAATTTTAAAATCAGCAGAACCTTGGGCATGGGATCAATTTGAAAAAATTAAATCATCTAACTGGAATAAAAACTATAATCCAAGATATGTTGAAGTTTCATTTTCTAATGCATGTAATTTTGCTTGTGCTTACTGTGGTCCTCAATATTCCTCTAAATGGGTAGAAGAAATAGAAAAGTATGGAGGTTATCCTACCGAACATAGTTTTAATTCTATAGACCAAATAAAAGCAAGAGATCAAATGCCTTATAAGCAATCAGAACATAATCCATATGTAGAAGCATTTTGGAAATGGTGGCCTGATCTATACCCAGATTTACATACATTTAGAATGACCGGTGGAGAACCTTTAATGTCTAAAGATGTATGGAAAGTATTAGAATATATAAGAGATAACCCTGATATAAACCCTAACTTATCTCTTTCAATAAACACTAACTTAGGAGTACCAGATAAATTAATTGATAAACTACTGGACATAGCAGAGGACTTAACTCAAAATAATAAAGTTAGAGAATTAATTATTTTTACCTCATGTGAAGCTACTGGTAGACAGGCTGAATATAGTAGATTTGGTTTAGATTATAATAAATTTTGGTTTAATATAGAAAAGATTTTAAAAAGACTTCCAAAAGTAACAGTAAATATTATGGCTGCTTTTAATGCACTCTCAGTCTTTACTTATTCAGACTTAATAGATAAGGTTTATGAATTTAAAAAGAAGTACCACAATGATCAAAGATATTGGGTTGAGAGCTTACAGTTAGATACCTCGTATCTTAGGTGGCCTACACATTTATCTGTAAAGATATTAGAGCCACAACACAAGAAACTTATATTAGAAGCAGCAAAAAAAGCATTATACTACGGTATGAAAGATACTCCAATGACCACACATGGATTTTCAGACATTCAGATACAAAAAATAAAAAGAACTTATGACTATGCTATAGGTGATAGTGATTTTGATGTAGAAAAATATAGAAAAGATTTTGTTAAATTTGTAACTGAATATGATAGAAGAAGAAATACTAATTTTGTAGAAGTATTCCCAGAATTAAAAGAAATGTATGTTAAGTATAAGAAATAAAGAACCTTGGGCATTTTGGCCAACTAGAGTTAGTCCATCTTTTTTTAAGTTTGCAGGTAATAAAGCAATTAGCGGTAAATACAACTTTAAATTCGAATTAGATTTTACTATTCGTAAAACATATGAAGATAAAAGTACCATTTTCTCAATCTTACCTATATATACTTCTCTAAATTATTACAATGAACATATGAGTAATATTGATGTTCATACAGAGGATGGAATGGCTTGGAGTGAAATAAAGGATACGATATTTATAAATAAGAGACATAAAGTTACTATCGAAAACATAGTAGGTAGTAATTTTATAGCTTATATAGATGGAAAGGAAGTGATAAAAGCAAAGAATTTTAGTCATGTTGATGATCCGCAGTTACTATTTGGAGCAGGGAACTTTCCATGGCATAATGAAAATCATCATTACTGTGATTTAGATTTACATGAATTTAAAATGTATCATGATAATAATCTTATATCACATCATTTATTTGAGAAGTTTATATATGAAAAATCTTTTGACTTAACAGATAATTGTAATTTAATACATAAAGTATAATGGGAGTTTTTAGTAAAAAACCAAATGAATCATTTCAAGAGTATAGAGACAGAGCAATAAATAGCTTATCACCTTCGTTTTGTGGAGCAAAATGGTATAATGCTACAATATGGTTAGGTAATGGTCAAACAACTTCATGTCATCACCCTCCTGCACACAAGATACCTTTAGAGGAATTAAAGTTTAGTTATAAAGCACTACATAATACAAAATACAAGAAGGCTGTACGTAAGCAGATGATGGAAGGTATTAGACCTAAAGAGTGTGAGTACTGTTGGAAGATAGAAGACTTAGGTAAAGATAAAGTATCCGATAGAGTTTATAAATCAGTGATATATACTGATGAAGAACTAAAAGAAGCTAAAGAGACAATGGGTTACACTGAGGATGTGGATCTTAAAACATTGGAGATAGCATTTGACCCTAACTGTAATTTTGCTTGTTCCTACTGTAACTCTTCATTCAGTACTACTTGGCAAAAAGACATTAAAGTTAACGGACCTTATCAAAATTTAGTATCAGACGGAGCCTCAGCATTCCAACATGATGGTGCACATGCTATGCCCTACGGTAGAAAAAATGAAGGTAATCCTTACATAGAAGCATTTTGGAAATGGTGGGAAGCAGAATTACAATACAGTTTAAGAGAGTTAAGAGTAACAGGAGGAGAACCTTCTATGTCTCCAGACTTTTGGAAGCTTATGGACTGGTGGAAAAAGAACCCAGATTGTAAAGTACCATTTGCAGTTAATTCTAACTTGGGTCAAAAGAAAGAATTATTAGATGCTCTTATTGAATCATCACATAGTTTTAAAGATTTTTCAATTTACACATCTAACGAAGCAGTCGGACTTCAAGCTGAGTATATAAGGTTTGGATTAGATTGGGACTTATGGTTAAAGAATATGTATAGGGTAAATGAGGAAGGTAATATGAAATCTGTTAATGTTATGATGACCATTAATAGCTTGTGTCTATTTTCTATAACTGAATTTATGGACGAGATGTTAAAATTAAAAGCTAAATTTGGTCATAGTGCAGCAGTTATGTCTTTTAATATTTTACGTTTTCCTTCCTTTCAATCTATAGTTACACTACCTAACCATATAAGATTAGAAAGAGCACAAGCTATGCAAGATTGGTTAGATAAAAATTGGAATGACGGTAAAAACGGGTTTATGGATATAGAACGAGATGGTCTTTTAAGACTTATAGAATATACTAAATCTGTAGAAACAGGACATGAATTTACATCTTCTCTAGAAACTAGAGTTAGAGACTTTAGATCTTTTTATTCGCAATACGACAAAAGAAGAGGTAAAGATTTTCACGCAGCATTTCCCATGTTAACTGACTGGTTTAACGGTATACCAAAGACAGAAATTAAACAATTAACAGGTGTTATAAATGGAGACGATGCTAAATCTAATAAATATGTTAAAGGAGTCTTAGAACAAGCTGAAAAAGAAGGATGGATACTTAAACCTCAATGGGCTAACCCAGGAGCACAAGATTATATAGAACCAGATGACCAGCAGCAAGATGATATGATCGATTTAATTAAAAATTTAGATACTAAAAATCAGCAATAATAACAGGAGTACATGAGTATAAAAAAACCATCTGAAGGTAATAAAACGTTCTGTATGGCTCCATGGTCCCATACCTACTTATCACCACAAAGTGAGAGAAGAATGTGCTGTGCCTCTAGAGAAAAAGCAGAATGGGCTACACAGTATCTAGATGCAGATAAAGCTGAAAAAGATTCTTCTTATAACCCAGGTACTTTAAAAGATCATTGGAACTCAGAATACATGAAAGGTATTCGAAGAGATCTTATGGCAGGTAAAGAAATACCACAGTGTCAAGTATGTAACAACAAGTTACTTAACGTCTCTATCTATAGAGATTATTTTAATAAGACACTATTTCCAAATAAAATAGATGAAGCGTTTGAGAAGACTAGAGACGATGGTTATACTGAAATGAAACCTATATCATTTGATTATAGAATAAAAAATCTTTGTAACTTTAAATGTAGAATGTGTGGTGATCAATTATCATCATCATGGGAGGCAGAAAGAAGAGCGATGGGTGATTACGATCAAGAAGAAAACACAGACTTTTGGGCACAAAAAAAGAATAAACCAGCTATAGAGACCTTCCAAAGAGAAGTAGCAGAAAAAGAATTATGGGAAGCGGTAAAAAATGGCACTATAGAAGAAATATACTGGGTAGGAGGAGAGCCTTTAATGTGGGAAATACATTGGGAGATTATGCAATATCTTATCGACCATGATCTTGCTAAAAACGTATGGATAAGGTATAATACTAATTTCTCTAGGACTACTTATAAACATTGGGACTTGAGAAATATGTTACCTCATTTCAAAATGGTACAAATATGTGCTTCTATAGACGGAACAGGTGATATAGTTGAATACGTGAGACACGGTATTAAATGGGATCAATGGATAAGTAACTTTAAAGATTTTATGTTTTTAAAAGAACAGTATGGTGAGTACGGTATAGCTTTTGATCTTACAATTACTACACCTGGTTTATTTAGTTTAAAAGATTTGTTTGATTTATCTGTCGAATTAGATGTAAATACTTTAATTAAGACTACATTTGCTTTTGATAGCAGTATAATTATGTGCCCACAGGTTTTACCTAGAGATTTGTACAATGAAGTAATAGATGATATAATTGATTACATCAAACCTACCGTAGAACAAAAACCTAAATATCAATATTGGGTTACTTGTCTAGAGGACTTAAAAAATAGAGAAGTGTTCTCTGAAAAATATGAGGATTGGAAAGAAGGATTAGAGAAAGGTAAATTTAATCTAAAAAGAGTTGATAAATGGCGTAATAATGAAGAACTATTGAACAGAATATTTCTTAAATATAATAAAAAAGTGTACGACTGGTGGAACAAAAAGTAAAGACATCTAAATCATTTTGTGTACTACCTTGGATACATTTAGCAACTCATCCAATTGGTACAGTTACTCCCTGTTGTGTGACTGAAATGAAAAACGGAGCATCAACTGCAGTTAAAAAAGGAACAGATAATATAGGTTTATTTTTATCAAAAGATAGTCTAGAAGATATAGCTAATTCTGAACGTTTTAATCATGTACGTAAACAAATGATGGACGGAGAATACCCAGAAGTATGTAAAAACTGTTACCTAACAGAAAAAGACGGCTCTGAATCTAAAAGGACTAGGGATACAAAAAGGTTTGAAAAATATATAGAGGAATGTTTTAAAAATACTAACCCAGATGGTAGTTTAAAGAATGTTGAATATAATTATGTTGAATTAAGATTAGGTACTGTTTGTAATTTAAAATGTACTACCTGTAATCCTTTTTCTTCTAATAGATGGCACCAGGATATACATGCCTTTGCTAACACTGAGTTTGAAGCACTTTACTATAGAAACGACATTAAAACAGAATGGTATAGAGATTTTGATTTTTATGATGAACTATACAGTAGATGTAGTAATTTACAAGAGATATGGATAAATGGTGGAGAGCCTACGATGATAAAAGAACATGGATATTTTTTAGAAAAATTTATAAAGGATGGAACTAGTAAAAATATAGACTTACACTACAGTCTCAACTGTACTCAATTTCCTGATAAGTTTATAGAGATATGGAAAAATTTTAGAAATATTAGAATACATTTATCTATAGATGACTTAGAGAAGAGAAACTACTACGTAAGATTCCCATCAGACTGGGATCAAATTATGACATCTTTTAATAAAATTTTAAAGTATAGAGATGTTTTTAATCTAGAGGTATGTCAAACAATCAGTGCTTTAAATGTATTTAATATAGATAATTTTAAAAAATTTACTGTAGACAATGAACTACATGTAGCTCACAATTATGTTCATTATCCAAATCACTTACAGGTAAATCTTATACCTGATAATATGAAAAAAGAAATTTTAGATAATATTAAATTTCTTACAAAAAAAGAAACTAATACACTATTAGGAGAATTAAATAGGCCGTTAGAGAATCAAGATAGTGCGAGATTCTACAGGTTTATTAATATGTTAGATAAACACCGTAAAGTTAAGATAGGGAATTATTTACCAGAATGGAAACAATATTTTTAATATGAAATATGCATGTCCTTTACCGTGGGTTGGTTTTTCTAATGATCCTGATGGGTCAGTAAGACCATGCTGTATATATAAAGAAAATATTAAAGATGAAAACGATAATATTCTCTATATACAAAACACTCCTGTAAAAGATATTTTCCATGGTGATTACATGAAAAAGCTTAGAGAAGAATTTAAAAGGGGAGAAAAGCCTTCTGGATGCTCTACTTGCTGGACTGACGAAGAAAACGGCTATACAAGTAAAAGACTTAAATATATAGATATCCATAAGAATATTCTAGATTTTGATCACCTACCAGAGTATCCTTTAGACTATCAACTAATTTTAACCAATGCCTGTAATCTAAAATGCAGATCCTGTAGCTCTTCCCATAGTACTAGTTGGTTAACAGAGGTTAATAAAATGACCGAAGAAGATAAAAAAGAACTACATCAGAGAGATTATAAAATGCCTTATGGCCAATCTGGTAATCAAGAGAGCGTATTTTTAAAAGATATAGATACTTGGGGTGCTAATGTTAAAAGAATGGAAGTTGTAGGAGGCGAACCATTTTACACTAATGTTTGGGAGAAAGTATGGGATAAACTTATAGAAAAAGGTTATTCCAAAAATATAGATTTAACTATGTCTACAAACGGTACTTTCTTTAAAGAAAAATTATTACATAGGCTGGCTAAAAATTTTAAAACTGTCGGTATAGCATTAAGTATTGACGGAATTGGAGATATGTTTGAATATCTGAGAAAAAATGGAAACTGGAGCGAAGTAAAAGATAATCTTAAAAATTTCTATTCTTTCTATACAAATTCAAAATACAGTAACCTGTACTTTCAGTATACATTTACTATATCGTGGATAAATGCAGTAACTTTACCAGAAATGACTACATGGGTCAGAAAAAATACTCCTAAATTTAAAATTTGGTATAATTTAGTTCATGCACCTAATTTTATGAGCTTATGGAATACCCCATTAGGACTTAAAAAAGAAATTACCGAAAAACTTTCTACCTACGATTGGCAAAATAATAAAAAGGATATAGAGGCATTAATAAAATTTATGAATAGTAGGAATATAGAGGATAAAATGTTCGAAAAGACTATTAATAAGCTTCTGCTTTTAGATCAATATAGGAATGATAACAGTTTAGAGCTTTTAAAAAAGTATTATTTGAATATAGACAGTATTTAATGGATTTAAAAAACTACATATGCACAAACCCATTTAACTATACAGAACTTACTGTAAATAGTCAACATATGTGTTGTAATGAGTGGATGTCATTAGATATAAAGACTAAAGGTGATTTAAATGATAACTGGAATAGTGATAAAGCAAACTCTGCTAGACAGTCAATGTTAGACGGCTCTTTTAAATATTGCTCAACAGATAAATGCCCACATTTAAACAATGTAGTTCATAATGATAGACCATCCGGACCAGTAAAATTTAAAACTAATAAACTAGTACAAGAACTTACTAAACAAAAGTTACCTAATTCAATGAAAGTTGTGTTTGATAGTGCATGCAATTTAGCATGTCCGTCATGTAGAACTAATTTTATCAGAAACGAAGACTATATAACTAATAAATCCAGACATATTTTAGCAGATGTCGAAAAATCATACGGCAACTCATTAGAGTTTATATCAATGTCTGGTTATGGTGATCCGTTTTATAGTGAAGCACTGTTTGAATGGTTAGTTAATTTTGATAGTACAAAATATCCTAAAATGGATAAAATACATATACATACAAACGGTATGTTGTGGAATGAATATAATTGGAATAAAATTAAATTAGCTCAACCCTATATAAAATCAGCAGAAATTTCTATTGATGCAGCAAATGCTGAAACTTATCATAAAGTTAGAAAAGGAGGTAAGTGGGATCTTTTGATGAAAAATCTTAAATTTATAAATACATTAACACAAGTACACAGCATAATTCTATCATTTGTTATTCAAAAGGATAACTACAAGGAAATAGTTTCTTTTTATAGATTAATGAAAGACATATTTAAAAATCAAAAAAATATTATAATTCAGTACTATAAAATATTAAACTGGGGTGTATTATCAGAAGAAGAATTTAAGGATAAGGCAATTTGGGATAAGAATCATCCTCATTTTAATGAATTAGTAGATCAAATTAAAATATTAGACTCATTTAACGATAATAAAGTAATTCATAGTTTACATGGCATTTGATAAAAAAATATTAAAAGAATCTAAAACTTTTTGTTTAGCACCCTGGCTATCAATACATACCTGGCCTGATGGCAATACTTTTCCTTGTTGTATCTGGGACTCAGGACAGCCTGTAGGTAATATAAATGATCAAAGCCTGGAACAGATATGGAATAATGAAAAAATGAAACAAACCAGAACCGCAATGGTTAATGGGGAAAAAATTAGTGCCTGTGAAAGGTGTTACCATTTAGAAGAAACTGGAGATAGTTCCTATAGAAAAAGAATTAATAAAGACCACTGGAACAAATTACACTATATAGACAGTACAGATACTAACGGTACTTTAAATGTTATGAATTTACACCTATGGGATATTCGTATATCTAATTTCTGTAACTTTAAATGTAGAAGTTGCGGTTTAGGTTTAAGTTCATCTTGGTATCCTGATGCTATAGCATTAGGGCAAACTCCTAAAAAAGCTTTAATCAATATAAATGATAAAGCATCTTTTATGGATATTTTAGAACCTCATTACAAGTGTGTAGACGAAATATATTTTGCAGGAGGTGAACCTTTAATTATGCCAGAACATTATCAAATTCTGGATAGACTTATAGAGTTAGGAAGGACCGATGTAAATATAAGATACTCTACAAATTTTTCTAAACTGACTTTTAAAGGTAAACATATTTTTGACTATTGGAAACAATTTCCTAATCTAGAACTGTACATAAGTATTGACGGAGTAGGTAAGATTGGGGAATATGTAAGAAAAGGATATGATGATAAAATTTTTAACCAAAACGTTATTGATTATAAAAACTCAGGTATTAAACATACAGATTATGCTTATGCTATTACTTATGGTACTTTAAATTATTTACATTTATTTGATATGGTGTTAGACTTTATAGAAAGAGATTTTGTAGATAAAATACTAGATAAGGAAACAAGAACTTTTTATTTTAGTCCAATAAGTAGACCTTCCTATTATGATACAGTATTTCTACCTGACCAGTTTAAAGAGAAATTTAGAAAAAGGCTAGAAGGATTTGAACTTGAACTTAAAAAAACCGGTATTAGTGATCGTTTTATAAGGATTATAATAAGTAAATTAAACACCGTTTATAAAAGAAGCATAAGTAAAGATTTTAACTACAAAGAAATGTCTAAATGCAAAAATATTACAGATAAATTAGATAAAATTAGAAAAGAAAAATTTTTAGACGTATTTGGGTATGAAACCTCTGAATTTATCCAACCTAGTAATAAAAATATTATATAATGATTAGATTAGTTTATGATGAGTTAGGTATTGCTAATGCCCGTGCATGTGAAGGGGTATTCAATAATGATACTTTAGAAGGAGTATTTAATACTTTTCCTCAAAGTTGTGTAAGACAGACATTAAAATCAACCAGTAAACATATTAACAGCTATTATCCTGTATCGCCATCTACTGCAGAAATAGCTTTTGGGAAAACCGGTCCTGGATTTATAGAATTCATTAGCTCACTAGCTTTAACTCGGCTACAAGATCCTCAAGACCAATTAAAACTGTTAATTAATTTCCCATGGGAGGGATTTGATATAAAGTTTAAAGAATATCTTGTTATTGACTATATAAATTTATTAATTAGTAAATATAATATAAATGGTGACAAAATCTTTTTTTTATTTGGTGACGTAAATATAAAAAAAACTTTAGAATTAACCTCTACAAAATTTAAGATCCCTGATAGTAATATTTTAGGAGTAAATCTTTTTGAGGGAGTAGCTTTTGCTGATTTTAACAGTCTAAACTTTTTACCTTCTTTAGAAGTTAATTTAAACAGGAAAAAAAGATTTTTATGTAAAAACGGAGTAGCTCGTCCTTGTAGAATGTACCTTGCAGGAGCTTTTTATAATAAAAATCTTTTAGATAAATTTTATTTTTCTTGGCTAAACCATGCTAAATGGGATTATGATGAACATATAGAATATGCTTTTTCTAAATACAATTATGGAAAAATAAATAAAGAATTTCTAAACTCATTTTTAGAATTTATAAAAGATGAACCTTATATTCTAGATATAACCAGCGATGAAGCTACAGATAGAAAGAACCAGGTATATAACAGTAGTAGGCTATATAGAGATAGTTATGCTTCTCTTGTGACAGAGACTGTAGTAGATGATTACAACAAGGGTGTTTTATTTCTAAGTGAAAAAACATATAAGCCTATCTACAACTTACATCCTTTTCTAAACGTTGGCGGTCCTGGAATATTAAAATTATTAAAAGATGACGGTTATTCTACCTTTCCTGAATTATTTGATGAAAGTTATGATGAAATTAAAGATTGTAGTACCAGGATACAGAAAATTTTAACTGAAGTAGAAAAATTCTGTAAAATAGACAGTAAAGTTTTAGATGATATCTACTCTAGTAGTACATTTCAAGATAAACTAATACATAATTTTACTATCTTTAAAGATAGAAGAAGTAAAGAAGAGATAAAAAAGATTATGAAGTGGCTATGGGGTAAAGAAGATGACGCTTTAGTAGCTCTAATGAATTTTTAAATACATCCAACACAGTTTTAAAAATGACTAACTTAATTTACCATAGTTCTATATACAGAGATTTTAGTAAAGAAAATAGCATTATAAGTAGTTTAGAAAGTAAGTATTTTGATGATCTTATTGCTTCTTGCTCTTCCACAGATTTGTTTGTAAATTCAATATGGGGTGAAGTAGATAGTGATTTAATAGAACTTGTCAAACAAAAGCCACCCCGGGCTATCGTATATAGCGGTATGGATTGGGAAAATACTGTATGTAGGAAAGAATTCAACGATTATATAAATAGAAATATAAAAAATACAGTACATATAGGTAACAGTGACGGTAAAGGTTATTTTAGCTTTTGGTTATTTTTTATAGAAAAATATTTTGCATCCTATCCTATTGAGAAAGTTGAATTTAGTAATCCTAAAAACGTTTATATGTGTCTTAATAGAAAAAGACATTCACATAGAGTTACATTAGTAGATAGACTAAAAGAAGAAGGTTTACTCGAATATGGATTAGTGTCTCTCGGTGGGGACTCAGAAAAATATGTATCACAGTTAAACTTAAATGTGGATGTAAAAGAAGTAGATGGTAATAAAGCCACAGATTATAGACCAGGTGATATACCTAACGATATAAGTTCTATCGGAGATTTAACCAATTGGAACAGCACCCTTATCAATGTAGTTACAGAAACTACTACCCACACTCATACATTTATTAGTGAAAAAACTTGGAAGCCTATAGTAGGTCTAAGACCTTTCATGATAGTTGGTGATTATAAAATTTATTCTTACCTTAAGGAGTACGGTATAGATACCTTTGATGATATATTCGGAACAGGTTATGAACATCCTTGGGTACATAAAAGGATTGAATGGGTGATTAGTAACTTAAAAAAGTATTCTAATAGTAATTTAATAGATCTATATAAAGAGCTGTATCCTAGATTAGTTAAAAATAAATTACAACTACAGGAAATTTTTAAAATAAACAGTTCTAAGTATCAAAAAGTAATAGATTTTATAAAAAAAAATTAATTTAATGTACACTTCAAAGAGAACATTAGCAGTATTTGGTTGTAGTTTTACAGAATACGGCTACTGGCCGACCTGGTCAGATTGGCTAGCTAATAGTTACTCTAACTATATAAAACTTGCAATATCAGGAACAGGAATTAGAGCACAGTTTAATAGAATTGTTGAGTTTTTAAACAGTCAAAGCGATAATGAGCTACTAAACACAGATGTTGTGGTTCAATGGAGTGGGTTGAATAGGGTAGATTTTATGATTATGGGGGATAAAGACGTATACTCCGGAGGAGGAAATGTATTTAATAATCAATATATAGGTTCTGAGTTTTTAGAAAAATATTATTCTATATACCAACAAGTATATGAAGCGTTAAATTATATAGATACAGCAAAAAAACTACTTGAAGCAAAAAAAATCAGATATGCTATGACGTTTATGTTGGACCCAAGAATAGATGAGTTCTTTGGTGAACCTGGGCATAACTTTATCTATGATTTTATCTCTTATGATGATAAAGAGAGAGCCAAAAGTCTTTTATATAAATTTGATGACATTATAGACAATAATTTTACCGATAAATGTATGACATTTCATCAATTAGATGAACCTAATATTCCAAAAGTTTACTGTCATTGTTCCAACTCTCCAGAAGAACACCCTAGCCCTCTACAACATTATACATTTATGGAAAAGTATATAAAACCGTATTTCAACGAAATAGAATTGAATAAAGGAGAAAAAATGGATAAGTGTATACAAGACTGGCAGAGATTTGCAGAAATAAAACAAAGTTACCATGACAAAAAACATTTACAACCAAAGAGTTTTCCTATACAAATACGATTAGGATTAGGATTAGTTGAAAAAAAGTATAATAGTAAAGACGGTACTGTATATTTATTATAAATAAAAGTTTATATGAAAATAGGATTTATAGGAATAGGTAAGTTAGGAAAAGACGCTGCCGAAGTAATGGCAGAAAAACATGATGTTATAGGTTACGACGTAACAGAAGTATTCCCTGAGAACTTTGAAATGGTACCCTCAATAGAGGAAGTATGTAAAGATAGAGAACTAATCTTTATAGCAGTACCAACACCCCACGACCCTGCATATGACGGAAGATACCCAACCTCACATTTACCAAACAAAGACTTTGATTATAGTATAGTTAATAATGTATTAGATGAAGTTAATAAGTACGTAAATAAAGATCAACTTGTAGTACTAATATCAACTGTTCTTCCTGGAACTATAAGAAGAGAGTTTATAGATAGAATAAGTAACGGTAGATTCATATATAACCCATACTTAATTGCTATGGGGTCAGTAAAGTGGGATATGGTTAACCCTGAAATGATTATTATCGGTACCGAAGACGGTTCAACCACAGGAGACGCAAAATTATTATTAGAGTTCTACGAAACGTTTATTAAAGAAGGTACTCGATATGAAGTAGGCACTTGGGATGAAGCAGAAGGTATTAAAATATTTTACAATACATTTATCTCTACAAAAGTAGCTTTAGTTAATATGATTCAAGATGTTGCAGAAAAAAATGGCAATATGAATGTAGATGTTGTTACTGGAGCTTTAGAAAGATCAACACAACGTATATTAGGTAAAGCTTATATGAAAGCAGGTATGGGGGATGGTGGAGGATGTCATCCAAGAGATAATATTGCGTTAAGGTATATGGCTGAAGAATTAAATTTAGGTTATGATTTATTTGATGCAATAATGAAAGCAAGAGAAGTACAGGCGAAAAATTTAGCACTTAAACTGGTTATGGAATCACTTAAATCAGATCTACCTATAGTAATATTAGGTAAGGCATATAAACCAGATGTAGAATATGAAGATGGTTCTTCTTCTATACTTGTAGGACATTACTGTGAGCACGCATACGGAGATAGGTTTAAAGTTAAGTACGACCCGGTTGAACCAATTAAAGCCGTATACCTATTAGGGCATATGGGCAAACATCATGATTACGATTTTCTTGAAGGTTCAGTAATAATAGATCCATGGAGACAGTTTGATAATCCAAAAAATATTCATAACTTGAATATTGTACATTACGGAAATACAAGATGAGTGCAATAAAATTAACAGAACAAGAAATAAAAGCAATAGAAGATATTAGACTTCGTAAGAAAGCAATTAAAGATGAAATAGCCGATATAGGTCTATCAAAAATTAATCTTAAATTAAGACAAGAAAAATTAGAAGAGTTTTACTCTAAAACACTTAAAACAGAAACTGATATTGCAAAAATATTAGAAGAAAAATATGGAAAAGGATCCGTTGATATACAATCAGGGACATTTACTCCTTTAAGTTAATTTTTCACTAAACAACACTCTATTTATATATGTAGACGAACACCACAATACATAAAGCGGTTTCGTTTATTTACATATATTTATATAAGACAATATTATAAACTTTACCGAAAATGGCAGAAACAATAGTCTCACCAGGTGTATTTCAAAGAGAAAATGATATCTCTTTCATCGCCCCAGCACCTTTAGAAGCAGGAGCAGCAATTATAGGACCTACTGTAAAAGGACCAGTAGAAGTACCTACAACTGTTACCTCGTATAGCGAATACGTTAGAAAATTTGGGGACACTTTTGAAACAGGATCAGAAAAATCTGAATTCTTAACTTCATTAGCAGTTAAATCCTACTTCCAGCAAGGAGGTGACACTTGTTTAGTAACAAGAGTTGTAACAGGATCTTTTGCAGCAGCTACCGACACAGGTATTACAGCATCATCAGGATCAGCACCTTTTACTGTAGAAACATTAGGAAAAGGTACTATCATGAACAATTCAAGTTCAGAAAACAGCGATGGTTCTTTAATTAGTGGAAACTCAGATAATATAAGATATGAAATTTCAAATATTAGTAATGCTAAAGGAACATTTACACTTTCGGTAAGAAGAGGTGATGACAATGCAAAAAACAAAATAGTCCTTGAATCATTTAACAACCTATCATTAGATCCAAATGCAGATAACTATATAGAAAAAGTGATTGGTAACCAGACTACTTCAAAAGGTACAGACGGTTCATCAAAATATGTTTCTGTAACTGGAGATTATGTAAACAATTCAAACTACATTAGAGTAGCATCAGTACCAAGACAAACTCTTAACTATATCGGTAACGATGGATTGATTAGAGTGGCAGGAGCAACAGGTTCTCTACCAATAGCACAGTCTGGATCTTTCAGCGGAGGTACTGGAGCAAATGTAGTAGGAGAAGATAACTACTTCGGAAATATTAGTACTAGAACACAAGGTTTAACAGCAGGTTGTTACACAGATGCAATTGCAATCTTAGAAAACACAGATGCTTATTTATTTAATATAATTTCAGCACCAGGTTTAGTATACGATAAACACGTTACTCCACTTGATAGCATTATATCTTTAACTGAAACAAGAGGAGATTGTATTGCAGTAATAGATTTATACTCTTACGGAGCAACAATTTCTAACGTAACAGGTAAGGCAGATTTATTGAATAGCTCTTATGCAGCTTCATACTGGCCTTGGTTACAGACAGCATCAGCTACTGGTAAGAATGTATGGGCACCAGCATCAGTATTTATTCCAGGAGTATATGCATTCACAGATGGAGCAGCAGCACCATGGTTTGCACCAGCTGGTTTAACTAGAGGTGGTGTACCAGGAGTAATTCAAGCAGAAAGAAAGTTAACTAGAAGCGATAGAGATACTTTATATAATTCAAAAGTTAACCCAATTGCTACATTCCCAGGAACAGGTATTGCAATCTTTGGACAAAAGACATTACAGACTAAAGCATCAGCTTTAGATAGAGTAAACGTAAGAAGATTACTAATTGATCTTAAGAAGTTTATTGGAGATCAAGCTTCAACATTAGTATTCGAACAAAATACAATTACAACAAGAAACAAATTCTTATCAGCGGTTAACCCATACCTAGATTCAGTAACACAAAGACAAGGTCTTTACGCTTACAGAGTAGTAATGGATGACAGTAATAACACAGCGGATGTTATAGATAGAAACCAATTAGTAGGTCAGATCTATATCCAGCCAGCTAAGACAGCAGAATTTATAGTATTAGACTTCGTAGTAGAACCAACAGGAGCGACTTTCGGAGCATAATTAGAAACATAGATATTTATAATAAAGTAACATAACATGGCAGTATTAGATCCAAATGAAATAATGTTTAGAGCTTTCGAGCCGAAAGTTCAGAATAGATTTGTCCTTTACGTAGATGGAATTCCATCATTCTTAGTAAAGAACGTATCAGCACCAGAATTCACAGATGAGGTGATTAAATTAGACCACATCAACTCTTATAGAAAAATTAGAGGAAAAAGAGAATGGGCTGATATAACAATGACTTTATATGATCCAATCACACCTTCAGGTGCACAAGCAGTGATGGAGTGGGCAAGATTATCTTATGAGTCAGTAACAGGTAGAGCTGGATACTCAGATTTCTACAAAAAGGATCTAACATTAAACATATTAGGACCAGTTGGTGATATCGTTGGAGAATGGGTCATCAAAGGAGGATTCGTAACTACAGCAGATTTCGGAGACTATGATTGGTCTAATAGTGAAGTAGTCGATGTATCGTTAACTGTAGCGATGGACTACTGTATCTTAAATTACTAACCGCTACCCTACATACTTTATTAAGAACCCGACAATTAGTCGGGTTTTTTGTTGTTTTAAAAAAATTTTATTCGTATATTTATTATAAGACAAGTTATACTTAAACGTTATTTATGAGCAAAACATTTAATTTACCAACAGAAACCGTAGTATTACCATCAAAAGGATTGTTATATCCAGAAGATTCTCCATTAGCTAAAGGGGAATTAGAGATGAAATACATGACAGCCAAAGAAGAAGATATACTTACCAACCAAAATTACATTACAAACGGTACAGTTATTGATAAACTTTTACAATCTCTCATTCTAACAAAGGATGTTGATTATGATAGTTTACTTGTAGGAGATAAGAATGCTATGATGATAGCAGCAAGGATACTTGCTTACGGTAAAGACTATAAGGTTAACTACGGGGGTAAGGAATATAAAGTAGACTTAAGTTTATTAGAGGAAAAAGAAATTAATCTAGATTTATATAAAGATAGGAAAAACGAATTTAAATTTACTCTACCAAAAAGTAAACTAGATGTGACTTTTAAAATTCTTACACATGCTGATGAAAAGGCAATAGATGCTGAACTGCAAGGTTTAGCTAAAATAGATACAGAAGCTTCACCTGAGGTTACCACTAGATTAAAACATGTAATAACATCTGTAGACGGATCAGATCTTGATACAGATATAAGAAATTTTGTTGATAATTATTTATTAGCAGAAGATGCAAGGGCATTAAGGAATGAAATACTTAAAATATCACCAGATATTAATATGGTATTTAAACCTGAATTTGGCCCGGAGGAAGGAGTGGATATACCCCTGGGGGTAGGCTTTTTTTGGCCTAAGCTCTGATTATAGAAATATAGTATTTTCTCAAATACACCAAATAGTTTTCCACGGTAATGGAGGATATACATGGAATGATGTATATAATATGCCGATATGGTTAAGAAAATTTACTTTCCAGGAATTAAAAGACCATTACGATAAGAGAAATGAAGAACAGGAAAAAGCTATGAAAAAAGCTAAAGGTTTACAAAAAGCCAAAATACACAAACCAGATATTAAGCCTAACTACAGTACAAAGACTTCTAAATAATAGAGGTCTTTC
>Ga0208644_1000935_pt1 | contig 25584 bp, 24 predicted proteins | sample VirMetDEL_Nov_18_FD_184517 | JGI IMG/M metagenome (GOLD analysis project Ga0208644, IMG submission 184517) | Aqueous microbial communities from the Delaware River and Bay under freshwater to marine salinity gradient to study organic matter... | ecosystem: Environmental > Aquatic > Marine >...
ACAACCCGAGTCTGGGGTAATAGCCCAGCTAAAACGCGGTGCTGAAGAGACGGTATCTGGACTGCGTACAGGTTTATCTGGGCTTTTAGACCCCGAAGCAGCAGCTCAAGAAGGGTTGCGCCGTCAAGAAGAAATAGGTCAAAAGTACGCAGACGAAGTAAGTCTAGAGAAATTAAAGCAGGCTTACGCAGAACGCGGTCTGCTAGGCGCAGCCGGTGAAGTAGGTACGCAAGCACCCAAGGCTATCGCTGCACAACTACCGAATCTTGCTGGTATCTTTGGTGCGTCTAGAGCCGGGGCTTTGGCGGGGGGTAAAGCGTTTGGGGCCAGAGGAGCGATTGTTGGTGGTATTAGCGGCGCTTTAGGCTATGGCTTTACCCAAGCCTACGGTAGCAACATTGAGCGCCAAGCGGCAGAAGACGTCGAGGCTGGTCGTCCTGTAGATATTGAAGCTGGCACTGCTGCCGCTGTTGCCGTACCCCAAGCCGCCCTAGAAGCCGCTGGCCCCGCGATTGCCTTCGGTGGTAGGCTGGTGTCTAAACTTACTGGCATCCCTGCAGGGGCGTTGTTTGGCGAGCGTAGTGCCGCTGCTGCCCGCAAGCTGGCAGATGAGCGTTTGTTATCTCTTGTCACCAAAGGGACAGTTAGGGGTGTTGCGGCTGAAGTCCCGACCGAGTTAGGGCAGCAAGTACTAGAGCGCTATCAGGCTGGCTTACCGCTGACTGACGACGAAGCCCTAAAAGAATATGGCGAGACGGCGTACCAAACGGCGCTGCTTGGCCCCTTGGGTATTGCTGGTCGTGTATCAGACCGCGCTGGTGCCCGGGAGCAGGTACGCGAAGAAGAGCAAGCCGTTGCTGCTGAAACAGCCCAAGAAGAAACAGTTTCTAAAGATACCCCTGAGTACGCCGATCAGGTATCGCAAGAATACGAAAGCCTTATGGCTCGCCGTGAAGAACTCATGGCACAGCGGGATGCGATACCCAAGGTAGCTAAAGACGCCGACCCCGCCACCAAGCTGGCTGCTAAGCAAGAGCGCGAGCCCATATTTAAAGAACTTCAGGATGTTACCGGGCAACTCAAAGGGCTGGCCCCTGAGTATCTGCGCGTACAGAAAATGCGCACAACCGCCGAGGCTAAAAAGACTACCGGGGTTATTGAGCGTCCGTTTACTGCGGCAGTACCCGAAGCAGAAGCGGTCGCAGAACCTACCGTAAAAGGCAAAGCCGCCAAGGCCAAGAAGACTACCGGGGTTATTGAGCGTCCGTTTACTGCGGCAATGGAGGAGCCTGAGCCGGAAACTTACAAAATTTATCGTCAAGCCGCCGCTGCAATGGGAGAGCCGCAAGTTGCCCCCAGCCGTCCGGTCGCTACTATTGAGCAAGACTTAGAAAACAACCAAGAGGCAATCAGCAAAGCCAACGAAACTGGCGATATTGCGAGCTTAGATACGTTATTCCAAGAGCGCGATAGGCTTGACGCGGAGCTAGAAACCGCACGTCAGCAGCCAAAAGAAGTCGTAACTAAAACGCCTGAGCAAAACATATTTGACTTAAACGAGCAAATAGAAAACAAGAAGGCTGAGCTGCGTAAAAACATAGGCCCAGGCGTTGACCCAGAAAAAGCACGCAAGTCGTTTAAAGAAATTGCCGAACTGATGCGCCAGTTGCGCGCTATTGACCCAGGCAATGTAAGGTACCGTCAGCACCTAGACAACATCCAAGAGATGGAGGACAGGTTTGCAGACACCCCCTCTTCTATACTTAAGGCAGAAGACACACAGCAGACGCTACAAGCGCGTGAAAAAAGAGTACAGCTTGAGGGCCAGTTGGCTGACAAAGAACGCGAGCTTGATGCGTTTAACCGTGCTTACTCTGTAGAGACGCAAAAAGATGAGTTTGGCAATAAAGTTATCCCCAACTTAACTCGGGCTGATCGGCGCTTGTCTCCACAGAATTTGACACCGGAGCAACAAACACGGTTAAAAAACATTTACGCAGAGCTTGATGTTATTGGCGGCGAGTTAACCATGTCGCCTACTCCTGAGCGCAGGGAGGAGTTAAGCAAGCGTGAGGCAGAACTAACCAAGCAGTTTACCGCGCTGGCTGATGAGCGTCGAGCAACGCTGTCAAACGAGATTAGCGAGCTTAAAAAAGAAATTGAAAAGGCTGGGCGCAAGGAGCCGGCGCAAGCACTGCTTGACTACTACGACGATATACAAACAGAAAAAGTCCCAGTTTCTGTAGAAGAACTGATAGAAAAAGCCACGGCTAACGCAGAAGACAACCCGCAGGCTTTTGCGCGTATTCCTAACTTTAGAAAACGTCGTGCGTACTTAAACAGTTTAATAGATCAACGTATTAAGCTGCGCGATGATGCTTTTGACGCTGCACACAGCAATCAGCCTGAGCGCCTTAACCGTTTAGTTGCCGAGTTTGGTCGTATAGATGCCACGATACAGAGCCTTATTGATGGCGCTCCTGCTGGTGTTTTAACAAACCAAAAAGTACTGCTGACTGAAATCATGGCCCCAGAGGGGGGCATACCCACTAAAGGGTACATGCAAACGCTAGCCGCGTTTAAGGAAAAGCAAGAAGAAGCCCTGCAAAATATTTTGGCTAATGCTGAGCTAATGCGTCTGACAAAATCGCGTAAAGAACTTAGGAACATACGTGACGATTTGAAGGCAAAAGTAGCGCAGCTTAAAACAAAGCTCGAAGAAGCAGTTAAAAGTAAAACGCCTGCCGCTGGTTTAGTTCAAGAGTTGCGGCAAAAAGAAGACCGGTTGGCGCGCTTAGACAGGATATTAGACAAGACAATTCTTGCTCCAGCACAGGCGTATGAGCAAAAGATAGACCAGGCACGTCTTGACTTTATTGAAGCCTCTATTGGCGAAGCAAATACCAACCGATATGCTGAAGGGCTAGGCCCTGTTACCCAAGCACAAGCCATACAATTTGTTGAAGCTGCTAATCGTGCTTCTCTTGAGCTAGTTACAAGGCTTGACGCTGGTTCGTTTGAGCAGTTTGTTGAAAGAGTCATTGCGCCAAAGCCGGTACTAAAGGCTTCTACCACTGTAAAAAAAGTAGACAATACGACGCAAAAAGAAATTGAGGCTGTTTACAACAGCGTAAAAGACAACCCAAACTTTATTGGCGGGACACTACAAAAATATCTTGAGGGCCGTCCAGTAATTGAGTACAGCGTTGTATACGAAGACGTAGAGACGTCTAAAGATATCCGTCCGTTACAAGAACGGCCTTTTGGTAAACCTGCAGCTGCTACTGCGACTATTATTGAACAACTGCGGGGCCTGACCAACCAGCTAATTGCGCCCCCAACTGCCGTAAAACCACCCCAGTTGCAAATGCAGTTTGCCGGGCTCGAAGCTGAGCGTGTTGCCGAAGCAAGAGGTGAGACTGCTACTACTGTTGGCGGTCAGGCTCGTAGACAACGGGAATACATCGAGGGGTTGTTGGATAAACTTGGAGATATCCCCCGTAGCCAGTGGTTTGTTAAGCCCTACCGTGATGCCTTTAACGAGGTGCGTGACGTGCTTGACGCGGGTACTGACACCAAAGCACTGCGTGACGCCGTGCAGCAGGTATTAGAGGATATTGTTAACCGCCGTATAAAGCCACAACTGCCAAGCATCGACTTAGATAACATAAATCAAGAGCTTAAGTTTATACGCAGGTTTAGGCAAGAGGGTGAGGTAACAACAAAAATTGAGGGACAGAAAGATTTATTTTCTATCTCGGATAAAAAAGCGCTGGGTGCGCCTGACGACCAGAGATCCCTTGATGAGCTTGGCGCTGCTATTGGTTATATACGCAAGAATTTCGATAACTTTGAGAACTCCCCTGCTGTAAGAGAAGGCCGCCGTGTCGCTTTAATAGAGCAGCGGCGTACAGCCGCAACTCGTCGCGTCGAGCAACTATTAGACGACGCCGTAGCAGAACTTGAAAACACACTCGCCAATAAACAACAACTACGAGCTTTTTTTAATGTTGCTTACCCGCAGATAACGCAGTCGACGTTAAGCCCGGATAGGACAAAACTTCTTTTAAACCTGCCCGGTGGCCCTGAAATTTTAGAAACATTAAAGCGCTCAGAAGCAGAGATTAAAAAAATAAACGCTGGCGTTAAAAAAGCTAGGGCTTTAGCAGAAGATTACAACGAGCAAAAAGCTGATCAGCTAACTGAGGTAGAAAAAACTTTAAAGAGGGATATAAAAAGTTTTAACTTACTACTCTACGGTATTTCAGAAGCGCCGCTCAGCGAGCTGAGCCAGTTATCGCGTGATCAGATGGCGCTAGAGCAAGAGTTAGAAACACAGATAACACAAAAACGCAAAGAAATTATTGACTCTATTGAGGACGGGCATCGGCTGATACGACAGTACGAAGCCAAACAGCGTGCTAAAAACGGTCTTGCTATCTGGCGTTACGGTAAATCTATTGAGCGCATACAAAAAGATTTTGACGCTTTGGCTGAGAAATACCCAGCGGCTGCGCAGTCTTTAATTGACAGCCCGACTAACGAGATATTTGACGCAAAAGTAGCTCAGCTTAATAAGCAGTTAGACGAGTACAAGAAAAAGTACCCCAAACCCAAAGCAACGGCTAAGGCAAAGATAGAGCAAGCCGAGCGTTTTTTAAAGTCTATGACTGCTTTGCGTATTAGGCGCATGCAACTGCTTAAAGTTAAACAGCAAATAGGTGAACAACAGACGCTTCTCCAACAACACGTAGCTGACAGCAACGCCACTATAAGCATCTTTGACGCTATGACCGAGCTTGGTTTAAACAAAGCCAAAGACACAGAAAACAACCTAGTCAAGCAGCTTAAAGATTTGCAGACTCAGCTAGAACGTGTTAAAGCTAGCCCTTTGCGCGTACAAAGAATTGTTAACATGCGCCTTGCTGCTAATGCTAGGGCGGCGCGCCTGCAAAAAATGCAACAAGAGTTTTCTGCACAGAGAGATGCTGAGCAGCAGAAAATGATTAACATGTTGTATAGCAACTACACAGGCCCTGTTCGTCAAATAGTGCTTAGCGATAAGGGTATAAAGTCTACAGAAAAATTAACAAAAGAAAAATTTGGTAAAGAGTTTGGCGGTGGGCGTAAAAACGCATGGAAGACGCAGTATGAAACTGCCCTTACTACACCACCACCGGTGTTTAAAACTCTTGAAGAACGCAAGCAGTGGGAAGAAAAAAACAAGGCAGAAATTGCTAAAAAGCGTAAAGAAGCAAAAGAGCTTGCTGTTATTGTTGATAATCGCTTAGAGCTTATTGAACGTACCAACGACAAACAAGACGCTGAACTTGGGCGAATTATAAGTACGCAAACAGAGCGTGTTGCTGGCCCGACACAGTACAAACAAAGCGCTGCTCCGTCTAAGCTGCGTACGGGTGTTGCAGAAACTGCTGAAGAACGGCGAGTGCGTCCTGCTGCTGGCATTGTTAAAGAGCCCAAAGTCGTAGGCCGCGCCTCTACTCGTAAGTTTAGAAAGGTTACTGCAGAAGAATACAAAGCGCTTGCTGACGCGGCAAGAAAAGTTGAAGAAGATTACCGCAAACGTAAGATAACTGCCGCCCAAAGAACGGCCCGTATGGAGCGCATCAATGCGCGTTTCCTTGGTGAGTCTCCGCTGTCTCACATGGGCATGGTGTCTTTAGATAGGCTCGGAGAGCCGGATCAACGCGATATAGATGCGCTGGATGACGAAGCCTACATCAAGATAGCTGCTAACACTTTTGGTGGTCAATTGTCGGTTGATGCGTTGGAGAGTATCCGAGCGGGTAACCTTGTTGGGGCTATTAACTCAATTGAGCAGACCAGCATTAACTTTGTCAATAAGGCCGTGGCTGCTAAGCTCAAGATGTTGCTCCAAGGGGTAAAGATTGAGATCGTTGCGCCAAACAGTATTGTCGATAAAGACGGCGCTATTGGTAGCGGGGTTACCTTGCGGGGTGGTCGCGTTATTCTGCTTGATGCGCAATCTGGTCTTAACGAACACGTTATTCTGCACGAGGCTGTGCACGCAGCTACCCTCAAAACGCTGCGCGCTCCGATAGAGTCTTTAACTGCTGACCAGCGCAAAGCTAGGCAAGAACTCGAGGCTTTGTTTAACTCCATTAAAGAAGACCCGGAGTTTGCTGACCAGTACGGCAAGTTAAACATAGAAGAGTTTGTGTCCGAAGCGCTTAGTAACGAGCGTTTTCAGGGGCTGCTGCGTAACCGTCCGTGGACAATGGGTACGGCTTGGGAGTCATTTAAGCGCCTTATCTTGCGTTTTCTTGGCATTGACAGCCCCAAAAACATGTTGGAAGCCACGTTACTAGCTGCAGAAAACATTATGACGCGCGTACCGCGCCCAAGTTCTGTCGATGCTGTGCTTGCAGAACCAGCGTTTTTCTTTGATGCTAAACCCGCGCCTGACAGCCTTAAAAATGCTGTTGCTTTAACCGACGAGCTCATCGCTAAACAAAAACCGTTTACGCAAAGGATTCGTTCTGCCAACGCTGGGCTTGAGTTTTTGACTAACTATGTTGATAACTTTGCCCCGCTTGAAAAAGCAACCAAGCTGATGGACGAACTCAAGGGCACCCAAGTCATGTACTTTGCCCGGATGTTTAACCAGCGCATGAACTTTGTGGCGCAGTCTCTTAGCCGTGGCGTTGTTCAACTTACGCCGATGAAACGTAAAGACGGCCAGATTGAGTATGTGTATGAGAGCAAACCCGGGGCTAACATTAAGGACATTGCGGAAATTATTGGCAGCGTAGGTAAAAAAGTTGGTGGCGCTGACCGCGCGTCTAGCCTGTTTACTTTGTACTTAGCTGACCGAAGAGCCCAACGTGTTGGCTACGATAAACTTAATTTTGGCGACGGGATGACCCAGCAGAAGATGAAAGTTGCCATGAAAGAGATTGAGGCTGCTGGCATAAAAGATACGTTTGAAAGAGCCCGAGCGCTGTACAACCAATACAACCGCGACCTGATTAAGCTATCCAAAGACTCTGGTGTATTGTCTGCAGAACAAGCCGCTGAGCTTACTAAGGCTGACGATTACATACCTTTCTACCGCGAGGTTGGCGGTGATTTGGTTATTGACATCGGTCTTGAGCGCCCGTTCAGGATTGGTAACCTACGCGATATGCCGCACCTTAAAGAGCTTATTGGTGGCGATCAGCGTATCCTTGACTTTACTACCAGCGTTATTCAAAACACCAACATGCTTGTTGACATGAGCTTGAATAACTTGGCTAGTAAGTCTGCGGTGTTTGAGCTAGCTGGTATTGGTCTGGCTGAAATAAAGAGTGGCACTTTGTCTGGCCCAGACGTCGTGCGCTTTAAAGATAACGGCCAAGACAAGTACGCTGTTATAACGACCGACGTCAAGGGTATCCCCGGCACGCTGCTCGTTCAGGGTATGGCTGGTATCCCGGCGCAGCTAACCGGGTTTATGCGCTACATGTCGCTGCCGTCCCGACTGCTGCGTAAGGCTGTTACCGTCAACCCAATGTACGCTTTTAGGCAGCTTGTCCGTGACTCAGTTGCTGCCCCCATTGTATCTGGTGCTAACTTTACGCCTTTGCTTGGAGCGCTAAGGGAGATAGGGTCTGCTGCAGGCAAGACAACTCTAGAGGCTCGTGGTGTTATCGGCGGTCAGCAATTTACCGGCACCCAAGAGGACATGGGGCTTATATTGCGTCAAATTGCAGGCGGTGATCAGAACTGGCTCCGTAAAGGCATTATGATGCCGTTGGCTAAGCTCGAATCTTTGGCTATGAACGCTGACGGTTTGAGCCGCCGCGCCCAGTACAACAGTTACATCCGGCAGGGTATGTCAGAGATGGAAGCCACGCTAATGTCGTTGGAGTCCATGAACTTTACCAAGCGCGGTATGTCGCCCAGCGTGCACATACTTAACTCGTTGATACCGTTCTTTAATGCCCAGATTCAAGGTATGAACGTGCTGTTTAGGGCTATGTCTGGCAACATGCCGCTGAACCAAAAGCTCGATATTAAACGTAAGTTCTGGGCTAAAGGCGCTATGCTGATGGCTACGGCTATTGCATACACAGCCTTGATGGAGGACGACGAAGCGTATAAGAACGCTACGGCAGATGAGAAATACAACAACTTCTTTATCCGGATACCGGGTTTTGATGAGCCTATCAAAATGCCTGTGCCGTTTGAAGTTGGCTACATGTTTAAGTCTGTCCCAGAAGCGCTTTACCATTTGCTTAGCTCTGGCGATGATGAACAGAAAATCGCGCTTGAAGGGCTTAATCGTATCGCTATCAACATGATTCCCGGCGGTTCTAGTATGCCCACTGTGGACTTTAAAGGCGCGGAAATTCCAGTTCCAGTGCCTATCCCACAGGGTATCAAGCCCGTCATGGAGATGTGGGCTAATAAATCGTTCTTTACGCGCGAGCCGTTGATGAGCCTACGCGAGATGTCGAAGTTGCCAGAGAAACAGTACCGTGACTCTACAACAGAGATTGTTAAGATGTTTGGGGACACGACGGGCATTTCGCCTATCCAAACCGAGAACATGATACGCGGCTACTTCGGTGCGTTACCCATGTACATACTGGCTGCTGCTAGCAGCGCTATCCCTGGCGACCCTGGCGACCCAACACCGGCGGACAAGCCATTGTCTAGGTGGCCGTTATTTAGTCAGTTGTTCCAATCCAACGAGGCGTCGGCTATCATATCCAACACCTACGATCGGGTTCAAGAAATACAAAAGGTTAAGACTACGTATAACCAGCTTATTAAAGAGGGTAGGGTCAACGAGGCTTTGGCGCTGCTTGAGCAGCGATCCGCAGACTACGCCAAAGTAGGTATTGCCAACAGTTTTGAGGCAGCTATGAACAAGCTGACACAAGCCAAACGAGCCATCGTTGCTTCTCAACTGCCCCCAGAAGAAAAGAAAGAGCGCTTAAAAGAGATACAACGAATTAAAATTGAAGTATCTAAACAGTACTCACCCGCGTTGTCTCGGGAATAAAGAACCAAACGCCAATGAGCCCGTCGTGGATAGCGACGATGGCTCTGGCGGGAGATACGCGGACATGGATAGCCGCTACGAGACCCTCTTGCCTAGTCTTGGCTGTGTCCAGACTGGGTACAAAGAAGCCCTCGCCGCGACTAACCTTCTGCCAAGGGTAGCAGACCTTCATCCACATCCTCCAGCCGCTGACTAATCTTTAGCGCGTTGACCCGCATACTGGGCCCCTGCGTCTTGGCGGTCATGTCTTTCTTGATATGGCTCACCGGATACTTAGCCTCCAGCTGCTTGCGCATGTCCTCGTAGCCGTAACTCATGCTGGCACAGTAGCTGCGCAGCAGCTTTTCTTCTATGTAGAAGTCGGCATAGCCCGGGGTTACGTTGAACTCGACGCGCCCGCACACCTTGCTGCGGGTCAGGGATTGGTTGATGGCGTCGCTGTTCTCGCCGCCCAGAGCCGCCGTCCATTGCTGGTTGACGTACCGCACAGAGATAAAGCTGCCATAGAACTCCCGTACATAGCTGTGCAGGATGTCGTCTGCCGTTTTCTTGCTCTCTTTGGTCGTCCTGCGCATCTTTTCTACCGTGGCTTTGTACGACGCCATGATGTTCTTGAGTGGCAGGTCGACTATCCCGGCGTAGTCTGAGCTAAGGATGATGCCGCCTAACATGCAGCTGGACACCCCGGCAACCCAAAAACGCTCGGTACTATCGGCTTTGAGCTGGTTAAATATCTTGTTGTAGATATCCTCTGCCATCTCCTCCAGCATCTCCACGTTGTCGACCATGTACTGGATGATGATCGGTGCCACAACCCCGGCGTTGTCTTGCAGGCGCTTGACGAGCTTTACCTCCTCGGGCGTCCACGTCAGCTCTTTCTCTAGCGTCCACTCCAGCAGGCGCTTTAACTCACCCTGAGACGAGTGGCTTGCCGCCCCTGTCAGCATATCCACCAAGTGCGTGTTGGACGACAAGATGGCGGTGCTTGACCAGAACGTCGTGTTGATACGCTCCCGGTTGGTGCCCGACTCCATCCGCTCCTTGCCCTTACCCTCTGACATATCGAAGATAAAGCCCGGTATCCAGTCCATGTCGGTACGCGCCCGCATGGTTATCTCGTCGCTGATGATTGGTTCGCTGTGAAGCATACCTAGGCGCTGCTGCATCGCCACGTCGGACGTTTTCTTGCTGACCCGGTAGGCTGATGGACGTCCCCAAAACGATGCCGCTGCATCCAACGCGAGCGACTTGCCGGTACCGGATGCACTTGAGCCTACGTGGAATGTTATGCCGTGCAGCTTGGTAAACCGCATGAACGGCGCGGCTAGCCCACCCAACGCAATAGCCAAGAGGTCGTACTGCTCCCGGGCAATCAGCAGCTGGATGAAACTGCGCCAGTCCTCGAGCGTGCCCACGGCGTTGGTCGCCATCTGCAGGTTGCTCAGCTCCGGCATCGGCACGAGGGTCGGCTCGGCGTTTTTACTGTAAATCTTGCCGTTGTGTACAAACGAGTCGTCTTCTTGCCACCCGTAGTGCGATGGCACTTTGATCACCGGCTTGGTGACGCTGGCGTCGGCTACGCACTGGCGCACATACTCGAACAGGTTCTTGTCGTTACCAGCCCCGAACATGGCGATGACGTTCTGACCGGCTAATCCCTTAAGGGTCTCGTCTTTACTTACAACTGCTTTCTGTGGTAACAGAATGTCCATCGCCTTGTCAGGGCGCGCATAGAGCATGTGGACTAGGTGTTCTGCTTCTGTCTGTAGGATGTCCACCACGAACAGGTCGTAAGGTAGTAGCGGCACCTCGCGCGTTACGCGCTTGCCGTCGGCATCCTCGTCCTCTTTCTGCATGTATACGCCGCCGTTCTTGCCGTAGGTAAACCCACGTGGTGCGTTGGGGCGGATGTAGGTCTTCTCTACCGGCGGCTTGACGCCCGAAGCGTCCTTGGTGCTGACGGTGACCGGCTTGGCTTCTGTCTCCGTGGCGACAGCCTTGCCTAGTATCAGGGGGTTGGTTATCTTGCCAAAGTGCTGGCAATGCTCGCAGACGCCCGGGTTCTCGCTGTCCATCTTGGTACAGGGGTAGGGGCCCTTAATCTCCTCCCACTTACTGCGCATCCGGTCAGGGTCGTATGGGTGCATTCTGGACAGCTTGACGGCGTTATCCCAGCCATCCTCCTCGCAGCACTTAGCCCACGACAATAAACCCCGCCACAGCGGCTCTAGCCCGTCCTGTGTGGCATTATCTGCGTAGTACTTAAGTTGCCCGCAGCCTTTACCCTCGTCAGTCTTGAGCCAAATGGTCTTGAAATGGGTGACGCTGTTGGCAAACATCTTGACCGCAGCCGCATCAGGGATGGGCTTGGGGCGGTCGCCCGGTATCGGCACGGTGGACGCCCGCTTCTCCTCGTAGGTCATCACCTTGAGCTTCTTGCGGACGGCAGCGCCGAACTCGGTCAGGTCGAACGTATCGCCCTTGGAGACCAGCTTGGCGTTGGTTACGCCGCGCACCTTACGCTTGCCCTTGACGCCGTTGTTCTTGGTACCAGGCAGGCGCATGACCCGGGCAGGGTCGGAGGTGACCGCGTTGTCGATACGCAGCCCATACTGGCGCGCTAGCGCCTTGAGGTTCTCGGCTACCGGTCGCCACGTCTCGATGTCCACCGTCTCTGTAAGCGGCCAGTAAGCATGGACGCCACCCCCGGATGAAGCTAGCCACGGCTGACCTAGCTCGCCAAGCCCCGACTCGTCAAGAAAAGCCTGTACTGCAAGCACCGCGTCTTTGGCTGACGGGTACTCTTTGGGCTTTATCTGACCATTCTCGTCGGGTATATCCTTGGAGTGGTTGCAGTCGATGTCAACGTAGATGCACTTGATATACGCCGCGTTAGCGGCCTCACGGCTACCACGCTCGTTGAACGTGGACATGGCGAGGTAGGTGTCGTAATCATTCTCTAAGAAGGTATCGAGCTGCGGCTGTATCTCCTCTAGCGACGCGCCGAAAGCGTGTTGCCGTTTTGGTGTGGTTAGTTCTGCTATGCAGTAGTGCCCGTGACCCGGGGACGGCAGAACAACCGCTGCAAACTCTAGCGGGTTCATTTTGTCTCCGGGTTATTCAGCGTCGGCGTACTGATTGTCTAAGTCAACAAGGGCTTCTTCTAGTTTCTCGTGCAAGGCTTTGACCCATTGGTACAGGTTGCCGTCGTCGGCCTTGACAAAGTAAGCGTAGCGTACAAGTTCCTCTGCGGTCAGTTGCGAAGGTTGAAGTGCTGACATATTTTTCTCCAAGCGAGTTCGGCGGTGCCCGACGACTCGAAAATTTTGATTAAGTCTCTCACCCGATCTTGATAGGCAACGAACACCTCGCCGCCAGCAAACCAGTTATACACCGTTTGCCGCGTTACGTTGGTGGCCTTGGCTATTTTTGTCACGGGAAAGTCCAAGTGGACGGCCCACCGCCCGAGCTGGTTGCCCAGCGTCTTAGGCGATGAGTAGACCACATCTGCTACTTTCTGTGAATATGGCATAAGGCAATGCGGGGTCGCCCCCGCCCCGGCTGGTTACTCGTCGTCCCATTCAGCCGCCAGCTGTGACAGGGGGCTTTTCTTGGGGGCAGCAGCTTTGCTGGATGTCTTACGCACTTCAGGCTCGGAATCGTCCTCGTCATCTGACTCAACCACAGGCGCAGCCTTGGCTGGTTTTTTGCCCTCTAGCTTGGGAGCGTCGGGTACGGTAACGGTGTCGCCCTGGTAGGCGGTCATCATGACCATCTTCTTAGCAGCGTCGGTAGAACCCTGCTTGGAAGCAACCGCATACTCCGCGTCGTCCAAAAAGCGCACCGGCTTAAAGAACAACTTGGGCGACTGGGCAGACGTATCGAAACGCATCTGCGTTACCACCTCGTTGATCTCGATGCCGTTACCCGCCAAGTACTTGGCGTAGGCACGCAGGGGCAGCTTGTCGCCCTCGCCTTTACCAAACAACGAAGCGCCCGGGACAATCATCTGCATGACGTCGCCGTCCATGTTGTCGGGCAGGGTCACAGCGATGCGCTGCTCAAACCGGCACTTGCGGCTGTTGCCAGCACCCGAGCCAGCCACGTTGTGTGGGCACTCGGCACAGTTGCTTGACTGCGGCGACTCGATAGAGGCGTCGGGCTTATCGCCGTCGTTAGACCAGCAGTCCGGGCCACTAGGGGCAGCGTTGGCGTCATACGCGCCGAGATACAACTTACGCCCGACCTTGGGGGCGGCGTTGACGATAACCACGTCGAGGTGTCTGTCCTCGATGGCACCGATTTCTTTGCTACCGGCTTGCAAGCGAAACACACCACCACGGATGGAGATGCGCTTGGTCGCAGCACCGCCGGTGCCACCACCAGCCAGCGACCGGGTTAACTCAGATGCGCCACCTTCGCGCTCGCGGATACGAGCAGGTAGCTTCGTGGGATTGAATTCAACAATGTTACCCATAATGAAAAAACTCCTAAGAGGGTTTGCGTACCGAAACTGAATACTCCGCATTGGAGTTCAAACCCGGAGGTACGAGCCCGGGATTTTCTTCTAGCCACCGCCGCATGTTGGTCTGCGATATGCGATGCTCCAGCAGGTCGATGGCTTCGTTCTCAACCATAAAGGTCTTGAAGCTGTCCCAGTCGTTGGTGGAGTATCGGCGCATCGTACTCAACGTAACGGTGCCGTTTGGCGTGCGCACAGAGGTCGTGCCCAGCGTCAACATTTGGTCTTTGATGGCTTGCTTGACCGCCTCGTGCTGCTCTTTGATCGGCAGCAACGCGGCTTCGTGGTCGCGCTCCATCTTCTGAATGTGGTCGCGCATCTTGCGGTAGATACGAACCAGTTTGTCTAGAGGCAGCGGGGCCTCGGTGTTTTCAATGTCGTCCATTGGCTTAGTCCTTTTTGTCTATTGTTTGACAATTATAAGGGGTTTGCGTTTTGGGTGCAACCCCTTTTTTATTCAGAAATCTCACTCTCAAACATGCTGGTCAGTAGGTGGTTGTCTTCTACCCGAGCCGTCAGCGCCTTGAACATTTTACGCTCGATGGGGCTGCTTTGGATATGGACAACGGTTACTTTATCAGAATCCTGCCCCTTGCGGTCAGCCCGGGCTATCGACTGAATGTACTGCTCCACGCTCATCAGGGGGCCGTAGAACACCACGGTGTCGGCGGCTGTTAGGGTAATCCCGTGGGCAGACGCCTGTGGCTGCATGACCAGCACCTGTGGGTTTGGCTCGGTCTGGAAGCTCCTGATAATCAGGTTACGCTTAGACGCCCCGATGCCGCCGTGAATCTGTGCCACGTTGTAGCCAGCCGAGGTTAGCGACTCTGTGATTGTCTCGATGGCTGAGCGAAACAGGGCAAATATCAGAACCTTGCGGCTGGTCTCGACCAGAATCTCGCGCAGCACCGACAGCCTTGGGCTGGCGTCAAACTCCACAACCTCTTTGTCGTCGGTGTAGGCAGCACCGCAGCTTATCTGTAGCAGCTTGTTGAGCGCCGTGGCTGCGTTGACTGCCGTGATGGTCTCGCCTGCGGCTTGCACCACCATCTGCTCCTTGAGCAGGTTGTAGTATTTCTTCTGCTGCGGCGACATCTCGACCTCACGCGTCGTAGTCAGCACCGGTGGTAGGTCAAGACATTGGTCTTTGGTAAACCTGATGGACGGCTGCAGCGCTTCGTGTACCTGCTCTTTGGCATTTTCTTTTGGCACCCACTTGAACTGGGTCGCCTTGTACATCACCTTGTCACGCCAGCCAGTCATGAACCGAGGCACGCCCGTGGGGTTGACCAGCCTAGCCAAGCCGTAGGCATCGACAGGCGACTGCGCTGCCGGTGTACCCGTCATCATCCACAGGTGGGTGTCTGCCCTTACGATTTTGTTTAGGGCCTTCCAGCGATTGGTCTGGACGTTCTTGTAGGCGTTGGCTTCGTCCACCACGATAAGGTCGAACCTACCATCGGCGTTGATCTCGTCTGCCATCAAAGCCAAGCCTTCGTAGTTGGTGATGACAATCTCGTAGTCGCTCTGAATCATCTCGATGCGACGGGCTGCTTGATGGTGGTGCGCCACGATACACGAGCGATGAATCACGCTGTTGGCAATGTCACCCATCCATGCCGAGAACATAATCGACAGCGGGCACAGCACCAGCATCCTGCGCACCTCGCCACGCTTCATCAGATAGTCAGCCGCCCACAACGCCGATAGTGTCTTGCCGGTGCCGGGGTCGTTGAACACAAAAGCCCTGCGGTGCAGGGTCAGGAACGCGGCAGTATCGACTTGGTGCGCCATAGGCTTGAACCGCCCGGGCCAGTCGTAGCGCTTGATGATGGGGGACGGTACGTTCTTGACGCCGAGATTCTTGAGCACCCGGGCTTCGTCTAGCCCCCAGTAAACCGCTACGCGATGCTTATCCCCTGCGCTCTCAAGCACCTTGCTCTTGGGGATGATGTTGTACTTGCTTGGGTTTCGGGTGGTGATAACGATTGTTTTGTCTTCTAGTATTTCCATTGCTTAGTCTCTTGTTGTTATGCTTTGCCGTTATCGCTTTGGTTAGCGCGTCGCGCTCGCAGTCGCATGTTGCCTGGAGTCGACTTGCCGCCTTTACGAATTGGCGTCTTGTGGTCAATGTCTTCGCCTGCACGCTTGATCCCAGCCTTATCGTAGGCGCGACGTCCGCGCTGCCGTTCGAGCTGGTCTTTGGTTTCGCCGCTGGCTTTCTGTAATTTGTATGCGTGTTTGTAGTCACGCTTGCCGTTCGTTTGTGTCATGACTATTTCCTCTTTTTGTTGAACTCGCAGCCGGTGCATGGGCACCAACCGCACAAAGGGTTTTGCGTGGGGTTCCAAACGTCGTTGGCTACGCACGCTTCGATTTTTGCCACCCGCTCCCGATAGTCTTGCCAACCAGTGTCAAACTGTTCGACGTACATCTTGACCTTAACCATATCTTCTTTGACCACAAACAGCAAGGCCGAGTTAACTTTGCGTATGTGGGGGTAGTTGGCAAAGACCATGAGGGACATCAGCTTGAGCTGGTCGCGGTCGGGGTACTTGTTGTTACCTGTCTTGTAGTCGACCACCCACGCCGTGAAATTGTCGTCGTCGAGGATGAGCAAGTCGGCAATGCCCCGCACCCATACGTCCTTGGCAAACCAGTCGGTCGGCTTCAGGTCGATAGTAAGCGCCATCTTTTGCTCGGCTAGTTTGCGTCCGGGCTTAGCCACAAGGGCGTCGATGGTTGGCTTAACAAACTCAAACTGCGGGGGCAGAGGCTTATCCTCGGCTACATACAACTCAGCGGCTTTGTGCAGCTCGTTGCCGTAGCGTATGGCTTCTGTCTCCTCGAAAGGGTGCAGTTTCAGCACCCGCGTTTGATGGTATTTGCGTGGGCAGTTCTCAAAATCTTTGAGTGCCGAGTGGCTCCAGACTACATGGTCAGGCATTAGAACCTCGCTAGGTCGATGGCTTTGCGTAGACGATATGCAAACTTGGTTACGAACCGTTCATCACGCGACAGCTTCGACCCCATGTCGTACAGAATAGCGTGCGTCAACTCGTGCCAAAACGTCTCGCTGCGCTGCACTTTGGTAAACGGCTTACCCGTTCGGCTGCTGTGTGTTGCGATACGAATCGTTTGGTTGGCATAGTCACAATCCCCCATCACGCCGTAGCGGTACATGAGCTTGGGCTGCTCCACTTTGTACCATTGCCTGCCGATGGGCACTTTCTTTGGTAGCTGCATTGCTTAGTCCTTTCTAGTTTTTAGCTAACCCATAACGCCTATGGGCACCGACATCAGCCTCGAGCGGTATGCCCGGCATGTATGAAGGCTCCATAGTCATCTGCGCCAAAACCCAAGTTTTAGCGCTCTCCACCTCGTCATCCGGCACGACGACAATCTGTTCATCGTGCACCGTACCAGCGACGAAATACCGTTTCTGTGTACGTAGCATCCCATCAGTCATCACGATGCGGGCGGTGCCCTGTGTGATGTTGTTGACGATCTTGCCAGCGTACAGTTTAGTCTTTTCTGGGCCGTATGTCCACTGCACACGCCCCTTGGCATCTTTCTCCGGGGTCAAGTCAGGATAGAGCAGGCTCATGCCATTTGGTAGTACGATTTGCTCTTTCTTGAAAGTCAGGCACTTGTGGGTGTACTCCTTGCCACCATACAAGCTGCGCTCGATCAGCGACCCGCACAGGTTCCACAACCCCACCACCGGCCATGCCGTGGCGCGGTACTTGTCCACGATAACCTTGGTGGCTATACAGTGGATGACCAGCTCCTCGTCCGTACACAGGTGGGGTATCGCCTCTAGGCGCTTGATGTTCTCGTCCCAGTCGATAAAACGTGTAAGCATCTCGCCTGTGACACCCAGCTGCTTGGCAAACGCCTTGTCGTACAGCACCGGCGGTGCGCCCAGAAACCCGGTCAGGAGCTGCGCAGCGAACGACGACCAACCCATCCCGTACCCGCACCCCAATAACGCCGACTTAGCCGACTGTCGCAGGTCTGGGTGGCTCTCCTTGGACAGCCCCGGGATGTTAAACATCTGCGCCCCGAACGCAGCGTAAGGGTCACCACCACCTGTAAATATGTCCAGCATATCCTGGTAGTCAGCCAGCCACGCCAGCACCCTCGGCTCGATCTGCGACAAGTCACCCACCACAAGCTGGCTACCCTTGGGTGCCATGATGGCCTTGCGTAGGAACGACCCGCGCTTTAGGTTCTGCATGTTGATGGCGCTGCCCTTGGCAGCAGCCCAGCGTCCCGACTTGGCCCCGTAGTACGACAGAGGCACCGGCAGCTTGCCCCGCTCGGCAATATCTAAGAATCGCTGCGCCCGTGTACGCTCGGTGGTCGACTTAACTGCCAACCGCGCCTCGCACAACAAGGACACATCGTCGTTGTCGCCATTGATCAGGGCTTGAAACAACGCGTCGTTCTTGGCAAATGCGTATGTCTCGCCCTCACCCTTTGGGTTTGTCTTACTCGGTCGCTTCTTTTTCATCGGCGGCTCGACCCCCATCGCTCGCAGCACCTCAGCAAACTTGGGGTTACTGGCTAGCTGCTCCTCGGTCAGGTCAAGACGCTCCAGCAGTCGCTCTCTGCGCTCGCGCTCCTCCACCAACGCAGCGGTCAGCATGTCGGGGTCTAGCTCCAGCTCAGGGTAGCAGAACATCTTGAGCGTCATGTCGATAAGGCGCAGCTCGCTCTTGGGGAACCCCTGCGCCAGCCGCTCGAACACCTGCTCGCAAAGAAACACATCGTGGGCACAGTAGGCAGCTAGCTCGGCCTCAATCTCTGGCGTCAGCTTCTTGAGCATGCCGTTGGTCGAGTGCACGGCTGCACCCTTGGCAGGTAACTCAAACTCTGCTGCCAGCTTGGCTAGGCTGTTGCCGACCTCTACCCCACGCAGGGCACGCGCCATCGAGAGCGAGTCAAAGATAAAGCACGGCTTGGCTCCGTATATCCACGCCAGTATCGCCACGTCAAACTGCGCGTTGTGGGCGATGACGGCTGTCTTGCTCCAGTCCACGCTATCTACCCACGGCTGTATCTCATCTGTGCTGAGCCAAAGCGGCTCTTGGTCTGTGCCTGCCTCTTTGTAGCAAAGCCCCCATGCCTTGAAGCGGGGGTCACGTATGTACGACTCGGTTGTCATCTTCGATAGGGTGTAGTCCTTGCTCGACCACGCCGTCTCAAAGTCAACCACATAAACAGTCTCAAACATAAATCACCTTTTTATCCATAACAAGTACTCCTCTACTTCGTGAATGTTGGTTTCGTTAATGACGAATGTTTTGCCTAGAGCTGCGCGGATTTTTTCCATCTCCATCTCTTGTAGCGCCGTAGGCTTGTTGCTCCCTGCTTTGCACTCAATACCAATAAATCTACTATCAAAGCATACGATGATGTCGGGTATGCCTGACCGACCGAAGCCCCCCGTGACTGGGTAGAAGTAGTAAGCGCCGTGTTTCTTTAGTATCTCCACGACTTTTTGCTTGACTTTTTTCTCTGGTGTTGCTGCCACGTTGACTCCATAAATTAGGTAGGGGGGAGATGCAGATTGCGCGCCCCCCTGGTTCGCGCTGAGGAGGTTTGTAACTCGGGTACAACTCATGGCTAGTGCTGTTACAAACACACAGCCCAAGTTCACATCTGCAAGGATTCCTTGGGTGCGTACAGACCGGGTACAACTAGCCCCCGCCCAACGAAGATTAAATTTTTACTTTATACGGCACGCCGCTTACGTTTACGCCTTCGTCGGCTTCTAACTTATCAATCATACGATCAAGATACCAGCGTGCTTTTTTGGCGTCTTCTAGGGGCTTGCCCTTTAAGAACATCCGCAGCAGGTACTTTAGCGACTGCCACAACAGCGCCCCAATGACAGCGTTGGGGGCGTGGGCTACCGCATCTTCTATGACATCTATCGCCTCAAACTTACCCGCCGTGTAGTGGGCGGGGTGGTTAACCATGTCGGCGTGTGTTATGCCGTTAAAGTTGTCCATCAGAATAAAGCCTCTGGTAGTTGCTCAAGCGTGTCCGTTTGTGTACGCCGTTCCATCCGAGCGTAGGCCCTGTCGAAGGACTTTAGCTCCTCGGGTGTCCGACTCCCGAACGGCCATAGTGGACAGCTCGAATATTTTATCGACTGCGATTCTAAGGTCGGCTTCTTTTTCGAACGTCTGCCCGATTTGGGATACGGCTCGGACGTGCTCAAGGGCGTGCTTGAGTCCGAGGTATTCGTCTGCGACAAAGTTAAGGGAGTCTTTGAGCGCTTTGATTTCATGTTGCAGGTCTCCTACAAGTAAGTCTAGTTCTCTTGTGTCGTCAGTCATGTGACATCTCCAGTTGTTGCTTAGCGGCTTTGTCTCGTGCCCGCTTTGCCGCCATCAAATCTTTCTTTGGGATGCTGCTGCGCGGCGTGTCGGGTTCGTTACCCACCATGTAAAAGGGTGTCACGTCGCGCCCCCTGGTGTCTTTTAACCACTTGGCTATAAATACTTCACCTTGTAGGTGCATACTTTTTATGACTTTCCTGACTGTTGCCACGTGAGTTTTTATCTCTTGGGCTAGCTGATGCTGCGTCTTTGGCTCAACCAGCAAGGTTTTTATCTGATCTTGTACGCCGGGTTTCATTCGTTGCCCCTTTCTGTGAATTGATTGTCGCCGCGCTTTGGTTTGTAAACGCGCTCTTGGGTAGAAAACTTATGCTCGCTAGAGCACTCGTACCTGCGGTATTTCCACACGTCCGTATCGTTTTGGCGCTTGCGCACCTCTAGGCACTTGGCTAACTTGCCGCACTCAGGACACGGGAAAAACGCTACTGCTAAAGACGCCAATTAAAAACTCCTCGATAAAAAGCCCCACGCCAAGCCAGCGATGTACGCTGGCAGCGACACCCAAACGCCAAGCACTATACCCAGCTTTATACAAGCCCAAGTCTGCTCAGCAACATCTATCATGCTTACGCCACGCCCACGTGGCTTAGGTAAATCACTCATCATACTCATCTCCTTCTGTTTCACTTTCATACAAACTAGCTAAATCCAACACGCAGTCACAATAGTGCTTGATTACCGACTCTGTTTTTACGTGGTTAGATAGCGTAGCCCGGGCCAGCGCATTGACTAGAGCGTTTAGTTGCTCGTCGCCGCTGCCTGTGACACTCATGGCAAGCTGCACCTTACGCACGAGCGATTCTTTTTCTTTGGTCACATCAGCACCGCCCATCTATATCTTCGCCAGTAGTGGCACGGCGTTCTTCTTGGCGCACGTAGTCAACCAATCGCATCAAGGCTTCGTAGTGCGCGGCGTCTTTGAGCATCCAGCCTAGCCCACCAACGTGGGCGGCACGGGCGTAAATACTCTTTGGATCAACCTTGGGCGCGTAGGGTTCAATCATTTTCTACCTCCAACTTAGCCTCGTACTCGTCCCAAACTTCGCATAGCAAATCGGCGGCTTGGTTCATTTTGTGGATAAGCGCCCGGTGTCTATCTTCATCCAGCGTTTCGGCGTAGCCACGTAACCATGCGCTTGTGGTCAGGAATTGCACCTTTTTAGCGTCAGTCATGTTCATACTGCACCTCCAGTTAAAGCCGCTTGAATCTGCCGTATTTTCTTACGGCGTCGGTATGCTTGGGTTCGCTCCAGCTGGGTCATATGTGGTGGTCGCTTGGCATCACGCCCATCGCCTAACTTGTACACGGGAATCATGTTGCACCCACGAGAATCACGCTCCCAGCCCTGTACGTACACAATTCTCTGTGCCCGCATCATCCGCGTCCAGCGGTAGATAGTGTTGTGGTGCAAGCCGCTAGCCTGCTCCAACTCAGCCTTGGTCGCACCCTCGTACAACTCTTTAATCATTGCGATTAGCGCACGGGTTTTTATTTGGTTTCTCATGCCGCATCTCCTTTCTTTAAGTCGTCGTAAGCAGGGCACCATGTGTCGGGCATGGTAACGTCATCCACAAGCACACAAGTCTCGGCTATCAACTCAGCCGATGACTCACCATACGGCACGTAACTCATGTGGGTCTGCTTGTACTCGCACTCGTCGCAATAGTTCCCCTTCTGTCCCTGCCAGACAGCTAGTATGTCGAAGTCCATAGCAGCCCCCTAGATAGTCAGCCACGTATAGAGCAGCATGCCGCCCGTCATGGCAAGTATCAGTAGGCACAGCCCGTTGAGCAGTTTCTCAGTGAGCGTGGACTTGGGGAAGTCCGAGTCGGTCGTGTCAACAAAATAAAGTTCGCCGGGTTGACACTGGTCGGCTTTGGTCTTGTCTGTCATTGCTTTCTCCTAGGTTGATACAGGGGGCACCATGCCCCCTGCTGGTTCGCACAAATTTAGCCAAACAATTTCTTGAGCTCTAGATACACCTCCTTGGCCACAGGGGCTGGCATGGTGCTCACAATTTGCCTAGCGTTGAGTAAATTTACGCTGTCGGCACGGCTGGCCACCATCGGCTTGACCGGCTCTTTGCGATTCGCTGGCTTCTTGGCTTGGCTCTTGCCATCTATGCGCGTACGCAACTTGCCTATGTTGAATCTAGCCAGCACCGCCTCGTAGGTATTCACACCGCCCATACCAGACACTCGGGTCGCCTTGATGAACCCCGCACTAAGCAGTCGGCTAAGCGACGGGCTGGTCTCGAACCCAAGCAAATCGCTGTAGTCCTTGGACTTGCCACCCGGGTTGGCTTTGACTGCGTAGAACACAATCTCCTCCTTGCGCCGTGTTTTGGTGGCGTCGGCTAACTCAGGGACAGGGGCGAAAATTTGAAGTGAATTGTCCATAGTTTTAGTTTCCTTTTGGTCAGACATTTTGGTTGAAAGAACTTGTTGATTGAGCGCGTCTTCGAAGGCCGCACGCATTGCCGTTTTGTTGGATTGCATAGTGTTACTCCATATGAATTATTTGTTGATGGTAACAAGCCCTTGCGGGCGTGTCAAGCGTTAGATAATTGTCAACTGCTCGGCTATCTCATCGAGTATGTCCTCCGTGGGTTGTTGGCCGACCTGCTTCTGCCACCGGTGCAGGTCAGCGCGTTTGAAGTTAATGGTGGCGCTAAGGGGCAGCGTGACCCCGTAGTAAGTCTCTATGTGGTCGGACAGCAGCGACCACAGGTACCCCGTGTCGTGCCTGTTGGCGGCTTCTTCTAGGGCACAGTACAGGTCGTCGTCATCCGTCCATGTGGTCGAGGTATCGGTGGCTGGGTACGTGCCTGTGGCTTGGGTGGGGTAGTCCTCCTTGAGCCAACTGTAACTGTCGTCAAACTTAGCGCCGCCGTAGCCCCAAAGGGAACTAGACCACCAGTTTTTACCCGAGTCGAAGTCATCCACGCTGGGGTCACGCTCGGTAGGCAGGTTGTCCCAGTCGAACGACAGCACGGCATCAGCCAAGTGCCTGAAGTGCAGGATGTCCAGCGCCTCGCGGTCGGTATGCTCAGCCATGTAGCCGATGGATATGTTGGTGCACTCGGGGATGACGTCAACAAACTCAGCGGTGTCGGTGTACACGCCGCCATCGTCAGGCATATACAGCAGCCCAGCATCGTTGAACTTGTCGCTTAGCGCCTCGGCAAACGCATCGGAGCAGCACCGCCCATAGCCCTGATGGGTAATCACGCTGCTGTTGTTACGCCGGTCAAACGCAATGGCTCGGTCGAACTGCTTGAGTAGTGCCTGGTCATCGCTCACTACCTTGGCACCGATACCACCGCACTCCTCGCCCACAGTAAAGATGTAGTAGGCAGGCACTTTGTGGTACAGCAGGTGCATGAGCATGGCAGTACCCGCGCCGTCATCGGCACCGAGTTGGCTACCGCTGGCGTACCACACGGATGGCGTTTGCTTGATGGCATTGACCCCATCGTCCCGGTGCACAGTATCGACGTGAGACACGAACAGCGTGCGATTAGCCTCGGTCTGCCGTGCGTCAACGTGCAAGTTACCCGCTTCGTCGTAGTGCTTGGGAAAGCCACGGGGTATGTGCTGCGCTATCGCCTCGAGTAACTTCTGCTCGCCGCTACCCTTGTGTGGTCGCTTGAGACTGAGTGCGAAATACAGCATCGACATCAAGCGCGAGTTGTCATACTTGGTGGCGCGCTGTTCATCCTCGGGTGTGAGTCTGCGTTCGTTGATGGATGGCCCGAGTACCACTGGTTTGGGTTTGGTCATTGTCCATGTAGGCATGGTGTACTCCTTGGTTATTTGAGATAGTGCTGATTGCTTTTGCTTGCGTTTCTTACTCATTGCTGTTACTCCTGTTCTGCGTCTGCGTTGACGCGTTGGTTTTCTAGGTGCTCGTTGTACTCGCTGAGTAGCCACAGGCTGTCGACGTCCTGCCATATCTTGCTGTCGCCGTTGAGCGCGACATACTCTCCCTTGCTCGGGCCATCGGTTATCTCGAACACGACGCTGCCTATGTCATCGCGGTCAAAGTAATCACCATCGACTGTGCAGATAAGGTCAGGGGCATCGCTGTGCACCAACTCGTCGCCGTACTGAGAGTCGCTGTGGAACGTGACCATCTCGCCCTTGTCATCTTCGTGCCAAGTATTGCCGTAGGCGTCGACTATGGTCTCATCGTCTGGCGATGCTTCGTCTGCGTGGCTGCCGCTGTCGACCATGGTGTAGTTGTACCGACCCAAGCGATGGCTGTGGATGTAGCCCCCATCGACAGTATCGACTGCATAGTCCTCATGCACATACTCATCCCCAGCCTCAGACCAGTAGAAATGACGTTCGATACAGTCCTCGCACACGTCACCATAGTCATCGACATATTGCACATGGTCTTGGTGACAGCGTTCGTCGCAGTACGCGCACATCGCCCGGCCGTTTTCGAGCAAACCATCTGTGTCCGTAGCACAGTACTCGCCGGAGTCTCTGATGCGTAGGCACTTAACACTGTCGACATCGACTTGTTGCCTATGACCATCGAGGTACGGCATCAGCGTATCGCCATCGGAGTTTTGTACACGCGCTAACATTGTGCCGTCATACCAACTGCCTTGGTGCTCGTAACCCTCGCTCTTTAGCCAAGCCTCGAGCCGCTGGTCGGCGTGGGAGTAGCCGTCGTACTCTCGGTCTGGTGCAAAGTAAGAGCGCACAAATATCCGCGAGCCGGGCGCATCACCATCCCTCTCCCACACCAGCGCAGTACCAAAGATAAAGCCGTCAGACTTGGCACGATGCACAGCCAAGCCCCAGCCATGCTTGGGGTCATACACCCGATACGGATGGTCTTCAAAAGGGCCGCGCTTGAATGTCATACACGACTTGGGGCCTTGCTGCTTGAACGACACTATCTCGTGGATGTCACGCGTGATGATGAACTCGAAGTCCCCATCGGTGTGCCGCAACACGATGTCGCGTATGACGTCATCAGCCAAGGTAGGAAAGTGCCGACGCAGATACTTGCCCGGTGTGGTAACAAGTTGCCTGTCAGCCTCGCCTGCTCGCTCGTCACGGGTATAGGCTAAGCGTGTGCCATCGTCAGCCAAGTGCGGCCACTCAAGCACCAGCAGATGCCAGCTCATGGGGCGATACAGTTTGATGACAGCCTCGACGACGGGGTGCATCTTGCAGTTGCTGGACAGTTGCTCTCTGCGGTGCCAGGGTCGACGTTCGCGCAGTATTACTTTGGCGGCTTGGTACAACTCTGCGTCAACAGGTTCAAGTGCTACGTCGTGTGAGTAGTTGGGGTCTGTATGTTTGTTACACATGGTCTATCTCCTGAAAAGAAAAGGGGCTTGCGCCCCGAACAAAGGGGACGGCTGTCCCCAATCAAATGTGTTCGACTTCATAACGCAGGACATTGCGTATCTGACTCTCGAACCCAGTCAACAGCGCTGCTAAGTTATCCTTATCAGCGGCTATCAACGCCTTGCCAAGCGACTGGTGGAATGACCCGCCATTTCGCTCCCAGTACAGCGCCGCTTTGAGTATCTCGTCCCGTGTCAGGGGCGGCTCCGGTGCGTGCTTGTTATCCCAATCTGTGTGTTGTTGTT